>ERZ840371.723-NODE-723-length-38458-cov-5.118845_pt1 | contig 38458 bp, 34 predicted proteins | sample MGYA00519937_ERZ840371 | MGnify/ENA primary metagenome ERZ840371 (study PRJEB31850, sample SAMEA3708873) | human gut metagenome | biome: human gut; feature: human-associated habitat; material: faeces | place: China | collected 2014 ... | reverse complement strand
CCATATACCGCAGGAAGTACCAGCAGGAGCCGGCCCACTGGGGCATGGTATCCGTCTCACGCTTGGCGGGGCCGCCGCAGCAGGGGCAGGTAGTGTTGACCCAATCGGTCATCTTGCTGAGAGGACTTTCACCGTCATCGGTGGGTTCGTAGCTCTCCACCTGCGGCAGCACCACAGGCAGCTGCTCCTCCGGCACCGGCACCCAGCCGCACTTCTCGCAGTTCACCAGAGGGATGGGCTCGCCCCAATAGCGCTGGCGGGAGAACACCCAGTCACGGAGCTTGAAGTTCACCTTCTCCTTGCCGAAGCCCTGCTCTACCACGTACTTCTTCATGGCGGGGATGGCCTCCTTGACGGTCATACCGTTGAGGAAACCGGAGTTGACCATGATGGCGCTGTCATCCTTGGCCACAAAAGCCTCCTTGGTGACATCGCCGCCCTGCACCACCTCGATGATGGGCAGGCCGAACTTCTTGGCGAACTCCCAGTCACGCTGATCGTGGCCGGGGACACCCATGACCACGCCGGTGCCGTAGCCCATGAGGACGTAGTCGGAGACGAACAGAGGCAGAGGCTTGTGGGTGACGGGATTGATGGCCTCGATGCCCTCCAGCCGGACGCCGGTCTTTTCCTTGTTCAGCTCACCACGCTCGAAGTCGGACTTGCGGGCAGCCTCCTCCTGATAGGCGGCCACGGCATCCCAGTTCTTGATGTGGGGCTGCCAGCTCTTCAGCAGGGGATGCTCCGGGGAGATGACCATATAGGAGGTGCCGAACAGGGTATCGGCACGGGTGGTATAGACGGTGACCTCGTCACCGATGTTGGTCTGGAAGGTGATCTCGGCACCGGTGGAACGGCCGATCCAGTTGCGCTGCTGGATCTTGACACGTTCGATGTAGTCCACGTCCTCCAGATCGTCCAGCAGACGCTGGGCGTAGGCGGTGATCTTCAGCATCCACTGGCTCTTCTCCTTGCGGATGACCTCGCTGCCGCAGCGCTCGCAGACGCCGTTGACCACTTCCTCGTTGGCCAGCACGCACTTGCAGCTGGTACACCAGTTGACGGGCATGGTGGCCTTATAGGCAAGGCCCCGCTTGAACATCTGCTGGAAGATCCACTGGGTCCACTTGTAGTAGCTGGGGTCGGTGGTGTCGATGCAGCGGTCCCAATCAAAGCCGTAGCCCAGCATTTTCAACTGGCTGGTGAAGTTGGCGATGTTCTGCTTGGTGACGATGGCGGGGTGGATATGGTTCTTGATGGCATAGTTCTCCGTGGGCAGGCCGAAGGCATCGAAGCCGATGGGGTACAGGACGTTGTAGCCCTCCATGCGCTTTTTACGGGTGACGATGTCCATGGCCGTAAAGGGCCGGGGATGGCCCACATGCAGTCCCTGACCGGAGGGGTAGGGGAACTCGATGAGGCCGTAGAACTTGGGGCGCTTGTCCCCGGTGACGGCGGCGTAGGGCTTGGTCTCCTCCCACCGCTTCTGCCACTTTTTCTCGATGGCAGCAAAATCGTACTTCATGTCGTTTTCTCCTTTTATGTTACAGTCTTTTCCTGACAAAACAAAAGCCCCCGACCGCTGCTGCGGTCAGGGGCGAAGCAACTCGCTGTACCACCCTGCTTCCGTGATGAGGTTCTCCCCCCTCACGCTCAGGCGGCTTTAACGCAGGCCATACGTCCCGCCCTGTTCAGGCGGGAGGCTCCGGGGCCAGTACAACAAGGCACCTCCGCCGACTCGCACCATACGTCGGCTCTCTTGGGGCAGGTCTGCCTTGCCTTTTTCCCTTCATTGCTTTTGACAATACCCTTTTATGATAATATCCTTCGATGGATTTGTCAAGCGTTTGGTAGGGAATTGTTTTATTCCTTGGCATCCACCACGCCCGTCAGATCCACCGGCGTACCGTCACGCCACAGGCGCTCCAGCCCGTAGAACTCACGGGCCTCGGCGTTAAAGACATGGACAGCGATGCAGCCGTAGTCCAGCAGCACCCACGTGCCGCCACGGTAGCCCTCCCGGTGCAGGGGATCCTCCTCCGCCTCCTCCAGCAGGACCTTCTCCACGTTATCCACCAGTGCGTTGATCTGGGTGTTGGAGGAGCCGGTGGCGATGACAAAGTAGTCCGCCAGCGTGGTCAGCTCCCCGATCTCCAGCACCTGAATTTCCTTTCCCTTTTTATCCGACAGCGCACGGGCTGCCAGCAGCGCCAGTTCCTTGGCATTCTTCATTTTGCTTCACCTCTTAACAGAAAATCTCTCGCTTCCAGCGTATCATGATGCACGGGATTGCCCATGCGCTCCATCTCGTCGATGGTGTCGGACAGGCCCATCAGGAGGCCCTTGTCCAGATCGTCGTATACCGCACGGCGCAGCTCGTCCACCCCCGGAAAGTCCCGATTTGGCTCGATGTAGTCCGCCAGATAGATGACCTTTTCCAGCAGGGTCATATCCGGCTTGCCGGTGGTGTGCCAGCGGATGGCCTCGTAAACGGCGTCCTTCACGCCGAAGATGTCACGGGCCACGGCGGCGCCGGTCTTGGCGTGCAGCAGCTTCAGGGCGTGCTGCTCCAGCTCGTCCAGCCGGATATCGTACCTGCGGCACAGGGCCAGCTGCTGCTCCATATCCAGCTTCTTGGTGCAGTCGTGGAGGAGGGCGGCGATGCGGGCATCCGTCTCGTCGGCCCCGTAGCGCCGGGCCAGCCGGATGGCCTCCTGCTCCGTCCCCAGCACATGGGGCATCCGCTTGGGCTTTAAAAAGCTCAGGGCGATGGGCCGCAGCTCCTCCGGCGTCAGGTGCTTCAGCTCCGCATGGGTGCCGTAGAGCCGCTGGCGCAGGATGTAGCCGTACACCGCCTCCGGCAGGTACTCCCTGCCCTCCGGCAGCAGCTGCCGCAGACGGGTGGAGGAGATATCCACCACATGGGGGTTCTCCACCACCGTCACCTGCGCCCCGAAGGTCTCCTCCAGATACGCCTTCTGCCGGGCAAAGCGCTGCTGCTCCGGGTCCCCGGTGCGGCTGAAGGCCGCTACACGGGCAAGGCGCAGGATCTCCTGCGGCTCACGCCAGTCCTGCAGAGACAGGAACATATCCGTTCCCATCAGCAGCCACAGCTCATCCTCCGGGTATTGCTGCCGCAGAGTGCGGAGGGTATCTGCCGTGTAGCTCTTCCCCTGCCGCCTCACCTCCACATCCAGCACCTGTGCAGGGCAGGACAGCTCCGCCGTGGCCAGCGTGGCCATCTCCAGACGCTGGGCGGCATCGGCGCCGCCCTCCGGCAGCGCCTTATGAGGCGGGATGCTGGCGGGGATCAGCAGCAGAAGGTCCAGTCCCAGCTGCTGCGCCGCTGCCTGCGCCGCCGTGATATGGCCCCGGTGAATGGGGTCAAAGGTCCCGCCGTAAATACCGATCTTCATATCACACGCTCTTCTTCCGGTCCTTGACCAGCTCGATCTTCCGCTTGGCCTTGTCATGCTGCATCCGATAGAGGACGAATTTGCTGCCGATGACCTGCACCACCTCGCACCGGGCGGCCACCTTCAGTTCCTCCGCTGCCTCACGGGCGGTGAGCATGGAGTTCTCCAGCACCCGGCCCTTGATGAGTTCCCGTGCCTCCAGGGCGTCGTTGACCTGCTTGATGAGGTTCTCCCCGATGCCGTCCTTGCCCACATGGACGATGGTATCCAGCGTGGACGCCATCCCACGCAGCTGGGCTCGCTGCTTGCTTGTCAGTTCCATATCAGTGATTCTCCATATATTCTTTCAGTTTTTCCCCAAAGGCCCGCAGGGCCACGCCCCGATGGCTGATGGCATTCTTCTCCTCCGGCGTCAGCTGGCCGAAGGTCTTTCTCAGCTCCGGCACGAAGAACACCGGGTCATAGCCGAAGCCGTTCTCCCCCTGCGGGGCATAGGCAATAGTGCCGTGGCAGTCGCCCTCGGCCTCCAGCACGTCCCCGTTGGGGAGGCAGCAAACCACCGACGTGTGGAAGTGGGCGGCACGGGTCCCGGCTCCCCGGAGATTCTCCAGCAGCAGCCGATAGCGGGCCACATCGTCGTCCAAGCCGCCATAGCGGGCGGAGTACACACCGGGGGCGCCGTTGAGGGCGTCCACGCACAGGCCGGAGTCATCGGCAATGGCGGGCAGGCCGCTGGCCTGCATGACGGCCTCGGCCTTGATGCGGGCATTTTCCGTGAAGGTGGTGCCGGTTTCCTCCGGCTCCAGCGCCAGCCCCAATTCGGACTGGAGCACTACCTCCACCCCCAGCTGGCCCAAAATGCGCTGCATCTCCGCCAGCTTGCCCTGATTATGAGAAGCCAATACGAATTTCATCACAGTACCTCCCCCAGAATGTCCTTCTCCTTACGGATCAGTTCCCGGCAACCCTTGGCGCACAGCTCCACCAGCTCCTGCTGCTCTCTGGCGGTGAAGGCCCGGCCCTCGCCGGTGCCCTGCAGCTCGATGATCTCCCCCAGCTCATTCATGACGCAGTTCAGATCCACCATGGCCCGGCTGTCCTCGCTGTACGGCAGGTCCAGCATGGGCGCATCGTCGATGATGCCGGCGGAGATGCCCGCCACGAAGTGCTTCACCGGCGTCCGGGGCAGCACCCCCTCCTCCACCAGCTTGCGGCAGGCCAGTGCCAGAGCGATGAAGCCGCCGGTAACGGAGGCGGTACGGGTACCGCCGTCGCCCTGCAGCACGTCGCAGTCCACGGTGATGGTGCGCTCGCCCAGCAGGCGGCGATCCACCGCCGCGCGGAGGCTGCGGCCGATAAGGCGCTGGATCTCGGCGCTGCGGCCGGAGAGCTTCAGCTTGTCGATGTCCCGGCGGGAGCGCTGGCGATTGGCACGGGGCAGCATGGAATACTCCGCCGTCACCCAGCCGCAGCCGGGGGCCACATGGGGCGGCACCCGCTCCTCTACGCTGGCGTTACAGAGCACCACCGTGTCGCCACAGCGGATCAGCACACTGCCCTCAGCGAATTTGATGAAGCCCGTGGTGATCTCCACCGGGCGCAGCTCATTATATTTTCGTCCATCTGCACGGGTCATATGCCTTCCTCCTCAGATAAGATCGTTGACGAATTCCCTTGCGTCAAAGGGGCGCAGGTCATCGATGCCCTCGCCCAAGCCCACGAACTTCACCGGCACCTGCAACTCCTGTGCGATGGCAATGACGATGCCACCCTTGGCGGTGCCGTCCAGCTTGGTGAGGATGATGCCCGTCAGGCCCGCCGTCTCCTTGAACTGCCGGGCCTGAATGAGGCCATTCTGGCCGGTGGTGGCGTCCAACACCAGCAGCGTCTCCTTGGCGGCGTTGGGGGCCTCCCGGTCGATGATCTTGCGGAGCTTCGCCAGCTCCTTCATCAGGTTATCCTTGTTGTGCAGGCGGCCTGCCGTGTCGCACAGCACCACGTCCGTATTCCGAGCCTTGGCCGCCGCCAGCGAGTCAAACAGCACGGCGCCGGGGTCGGCTCCCTCGTTCTGGCGCACGATATCCACACCGGCCCGCTCCGCCCAGATCTCCAGCTGATCGGCGGCGGCGGCACGGAAGGTATCTCCGGCGCACAGCAGCACCTTCTTGCCCTCATTCTTCAGCCGGTGGGCCAGCTTGCCGATGGACGTGGTCTTACCCACGCCGTTGACTCCGATGATGAGGGCCACGCTGGGCCGGGTAGAGAGGTCCAGTGCGGGATCGCCCACCGACAGCTTTTCCGCCAGAATGTCCCGCAGGGCGTTTTTCACGTCCTCCTCGTGGGTCAGCAGCTTGGCATAGGCCCGCTTTTTCAGCTGGGCCACGGCGTCCACCGCCGTATCCATGCCCACGTCCGCCAGGATCAGAGCCTCCTCCAGATCGTCGTAGAATCCCTCGTTGAGGGAGTCGAAGGACATGGGCTTGAGCCACGCCTCCTTGAATTTTGCAAACAGTCCCATGGCTGCTTCCTCCTTGCATCGGGCTGCCGCCCGGTTATTTGATCTTCAGCTCCTTGGCCATATCATTGAGGTTGATGGTGAGGATGCGGCTGACGCCACGCTCCTGCATGGTGACGCCGTACAGCACGTCGGCCTCCTCCATAGTGCCACGGCGGTGTGTGATGACGATGAACTGCGTCTTACCGGCGATGCGGCGCATATACCGGGCGTAGCGCACCACGTTGGCCTCGTCCAGTGCCGCCTCGATCTCGTCCATGACACAGAAGGGCGTGGGGTGTACCTTCAGAATGGCGAAGTACAGGGCAATGGCCACGAAGGCCTTTTCGCCGCCGGACAGCAGTGTGATGGTTTTCAGCTGCTTGCCGGGGGGCTGCACCTTGATCTCGATACCGCAGCCCAGGATGTCGTTCTCATCCTCCAGCTCCAGCCGGGCCTTGCCGCCGCCGAACAGCTCCAGAAACGTCTCCTGAAAGCTCTCGTTGAGCAGCTGGAACTGCTGGGCGAAGATCTCCGTCATCTGGCGGGTGATCTCGTCAATGACCCCCGTCAGCTCCTCCTTGGCCTTCTCCACGTCCGTCCGCTGCTCGGAGAGGTAGGTATAGCGGGTATTCACCCGGTCGAACTCCTCGATGGCCCCGATGTTGGGAGTGCCGAGGCTCTTGATCTCCCGGTTCAACTCCCCGATGCGGCGGGTGGCCTTGGGGATGCTCTCCAGCTCCATGCGTTGGCTCTGAGCCTCGGAGTGGCTCAGTTCATACCTCTCCCACAGCTTGTCGAGGATGTTCTTTTCCTCCATGGCAGCGGCGTTTTTCTGCTGCTCCAGCCGGGCCACCTCACGCTCCGTGTGGAGGACCTCCTCGTTGCAGCGCTGCATCTCCTGATTCTGCTGGGTGCGGCGGCGCTCCAGCTCCAGCTTCTCCGCCGCCAGCGATGCCAGCTGCTCCTTCAGCTGGCGGCACTGGGTCCGTAGCTCCTCCGCCTTCTGCCGGTGGATATCCATCTCCCGGCCGGCTTCCTCATTGGACCGACGGAACCGCTCCAGCAGCGCCTCCCGCCCGGCCCGGTCGGTATGCATCTGGACCTGCAAACGCTCCAGCTCCCGGCGGCTGTGGAGCGAGGTCCCCCGCTCCGCCGCCAGCGCCGCCAGCGCCGTCTTATGCTCGGTGATCTGGCCGGAGATCTCATCTGTCCGGGTCTGTAGGTCGCTCTGCCCGGCCCGGCTCTCCTCCGCCTGACGGGACAGGCGCTCCGCCTCGCCCTCGTGGGCGGCGATCTCCTGACGCACCGCCTGCATCTGCGTCTCCTGCTCCTGTAGGCGCCGGGTCAAAGTCTCCCGCTCCTGCTGCAGGCCGTCCTGAGACAGACGCAGATTCTCCAGCAGGATCTCATGGTGCTCCTGCCGGCCCTCCAGTGTCAGCACCTGTTGGGCTGCCGCCCGCTGCTGCTCCTTGGCCACATCCAGCTCATACTGGGCCTTTTGCAGCTCACGGCCCGTCTCCTGCGCCCGGCGGTCGGCATCCGCCAGCTGCCCACGCAGCTGCTCCAGCTGACCTGCCAGCCGCTGCAGCTCGTTGGCACGGGACAGTACACCGGCGCTGCGGCTGACGCTGCCGCCGGTCATGGAGCCGCCCCGGTTGATGACCTGCCCGTCCAGCGTCACAATGCGGAAGCGGTTCTGGTACCGCCGGGCCATGGTGACGCCGCAGTCCAGATCCTCCACCACCACCGTGCGCCCCAGCAGGTTCTGGAACACGCCGTCGTAGCGCTTTTCATACTGCACCAGCTCCGAGGCAACGCCCACGAAGCCGTACTCCTCCTCGATGCGGCTCTCCCGCAGCTTCTCCCCCCGGACAGCGTCCAGAGGCAGGAAGGTGGCTCGTCCGCCGTCCCGCTGCTTCAGGTAGCCGATGGCGGACTTTGCATCGTTCTGCGTATCCACCACGATATTTTGCAGGGCGCCGCCCAAGGCGATCTCGATGGCCACGGTGTATTGCTCCTGCGTGGTCATGAGGCTGGCCACCGGGCCATGTACGCCCCGCAGGCCGCCCTTGTCCGCCGCCTGCATCACCAGCTTCACCGCACGGGAAAAGCCCTCGTACTCCTTCTCCATCTCCGTCAGCAGGCGGATGCGATCCTCCATGGCCGCCGCCTGACGGCTCAGCTGCTCCCGCTGCTGGGCGCTTTCCTGCGCCCGGCGCTGTCGCCCGCCCATTTTCAGGCCGTGGCCCTGAATGACGTTCTCCGCCGCTGCGGCCTCCTCACGGGCCTCCTCCAGCGCCTTACGGTTCTCCGCTGCTGCGCTCTCCTCGGTTTGGCGGCGCTCCTGCAGCTGCTCCAGCTCACGGCCCACCTCCTCCAGTCGGGTGCGGGCCGCCTGAGACTGGGCCTCCAGTCCTGACAGCTGCACCCTTCCATCGGCGGCAGCCGCCGTGGCCAGCGTCTCTCTGGCCCGCAGGGCCTCCGCCTCACGGACGGCGCTGCCGGCACGCTGAGTCATGGACTGCAGCTGTTGCATCCAGCCCTCCAGCTCGCCGGTCAGCTCCTGCGTCCGGCGGTCGATCTCCTCCGTGCGCCGGGTGAGGGCATCCATCTGCCCCTGCAGATCCTCCGTGCGGCTGCTGCTGTCGGCCATCTCCCGCTCCAGCCGGGTCATGGACTCCTGATTATGATCCACCCCCGTCTGCAGCACGGCGATGGCGGCGTCCTCCTCCCCGGCAGCCGTCTCCAGTCCGGACATCCGGCCCCGGAGGGCCTCGGCCTGCATATCGTTCTGCTGCACCTGCTCCACGCAGGTCTCTGCGGCGGCATACACCTCATCCAGCGCCGCCTGCGCCCGCTGCTTATCCTGACAGGCGGACTGGTGATCCGCCTCCAGCTTCCGGGCCTTGACCTTCAGAGCCTGAAGATTTTCCAGCCACACGCTGATCTCCAGCGCCCGCAGCTCGTCCCGCAGCACCAGATACTTCTTCGCTGTCTCCGCCTGCTTCCGCAGGGGCTCCACCTGCAGCTCCAGCTCAGCGATCTTGTCGTTGATGCGGACCAGATTCTCCTCCGTCCGCTGGAGCTTGCGCTCCGACTCCTCCTTGCGGTGGCGGTACTTGCTGATGCCCGCCGCCTCCTCGAACACCTCACGGCGCTCACCGCTTTTGACGGACAGGATCTCGTCGATCTTGCCCTGTCCGATGATGGAGTAGCCCTCCCTGCCCATGCCGGTGTCCATAAACAGCTCGTTGACATCCTTGAGACGCACGGACTGGCGGTTGATGTAATATTCCGACTCCCCGCTGCGGTAGTAGCGGCGAGTGACGGCCACCTCCGCCTCGTCCCGGCCGGGGAAGATGTGCTCCGTGTTGTCGATGACCAGCGTCACCTGTGCAAAGCCCATCTGGCTGCGCTTCTCCGTGCCGCCGAAGATCACGTCCTCCATCTTGGCTCCCCGCAGCTGGCGGCTGTTCTGCTCGCCCATGACCCAGCGGATGGCGTCGGAGATATTGGACTTGCCGGAGCCGTTTGGCCCCACGATGGCCGTGATGTCCTCACCGAAGTTCAGCACCGTCTTATCAGGGAAGCTCTTGAAGCCCTGGATTTCCAAAGCCCGAAGGTACACGAGTCGCTCACCTCTTTCATGTTTGCATATAATAACTAATTTATTATAGCAGGCTATCCCCCCTGTTTCAAGCAAAATCCGCTGACGAACCGGGAAAAGCCCATCAAAGCGGCGATGGTGGTGCCATCTCCTTCCAAAAGACAACCCCCCTGACCGCCTTGCGGCGGACAGGGGGGTATGCTCGGGGAATACGGTTTACTTCACCAGCTGGCAGAACAGGTCGATCTCATCGGCCAGAGACTGGAGTCCCTGCCGCCAGAAGGCCTTATCCGTCAGGTCGATGCCTGCGATCTTGGCGGTATCCTCCACGCAGGTGACGGAGGTGGCGTGGAGCATCTTCTTATACAGCGGCACGAAGTCCTTGCCCTCCTGCTGATACTTGGCATACAGGCCACGGGCAAACAGGCCGCCGAAGGCATAGGGGAAGTTGTAGAAGCTCAGGCTGCCGCTGTAATAGTGGCCCTTGCACAGCCACATATACGGGTGCAGGCAGGTCTGATCCAGCCCGTCGCCATAGGCCTTCTTCTGGGCCTCCAGCATCATCTGGCACAGGCGGTCGGGATCCAGGAACTCCTCCGGCCGGGCGGCAAACACGGCGGACTCGAACAGATACCGGGAGTAGATGTCGCAGATGATCTGGCAGGCGTCGGACAGCTGACTCTCGATCAGAGCCAGCTTCTCGTCATCGCTCTCGGCGGCGTCGATAGCAGCGCTGACGGTGAGCACCTCGTTGAAGGTGGAGGCCGTCTCTGCCACGGGCATGGTGTACTCCTGGCACACCAGCGGGTGGGAGAACACCTGCTGATCGTGGAAGGCATGGCCCAGCTCATGGGCCAGCGTCACAATATCACCGAAGGCGCCGTCGAAGTTGGTGAGCACCCGGCTCTGTCTAGCGCTGGGGACACCGCAGTCAAAGGCACCGCCCACCTTGCCGTTACGGGGATAGAAGTCGATCCACGCCTCGTCGAAGGCACGCTCCACCATGTCGTGAAGCTGGCTGTCGAAGCCACTGAAGATGCTCAGCAGATAGTCCTTGGCATCCTGTGTGGTGTACTTCTTGTCGCTCTTGCCCATGGGGGCGAACAGCTCGTACCAAGGCAGGCCGTTCTCGTGGCCCAGCGCCTTGCCCTTGGCTCGCAGATACTGCCAGAACTTGGGCAGATACTCATCCATGGCCCCCAGCAGGGCATCCAGCGTCTCCCGCTTCATGCGGCTCTGATACAGGGCCTTATCCAGCGGGGAGGCATAGCCCCGGACCTGGCACTCGTTGATGACCTGCAGCTTGATGCTGTTGAGGGCATAGGCCACGGAGTCCTTGATCTTGTCATAGCACGCCAGCTCCGCCTCATAGGCGCTCTTGCGGACGGCGGGATCGGGATCGTAGGCCAGATTGCGGATGGCAGACAGGTTGGTGACGCCGCCGTCGTACTCCACCTTCACGCTGCTGGTGAGGTTATCCCGCAGGCTCTCCCACGCCGAAGCACCGGAGATGTTCATCCGGGCGAACAGCTCCTCCTCCCGGTCGGTGAGCAGGTACTTGCTGTCCCGGCGGATGGACTCCAGCAGGAAGCGATAGGGCTCCAGCGCCGGGTCGGCGTCCATGATGGCATCCAGATCCTCCAGCTCCGCCACCGTCCGGCGCAGGGAGGCGTTGGCGGCGGCGCAGCCGCTGAGCTTGGCGCTGAGCTGGTCGCCCAGACTGTTGGCCTTGGTATCGGCGGTGTTGGCGCTGCACCGAAGGCTGCAGAAGATGAAGAGCTTGTTGGCCAGCTCCTCCACCCGCTCCTGCACCTGCAGGAAGCGATGCACCAGCTGGCTGTGCTCCATGCCCGCCGCCTCACCGGCCAGCATGTTCACCGCCGCAATGGCCTCGTCCAGTGCCTTCATATCCCCGGTAAACGCCGGGTCGTCAAAATCCTTGTAAAGGATACTCAGATCCCATACCTCGTTCATGTTCGTTCCTCCTTTTCAGATAGGCGGCTCCCCGCTGGTTTTTTCCGTCACATTATATCACACCCTTCCACCGGTTACAACCATTTGTTTCCGGGAAAAGAGCATCCCCCGGAGCAGTACTCCGGGGGATGTGTGGTTTCATATCGCTCTGTCATCCGCACTGGTGGGAATGGACCGTATACTCTGCGGTATCGTGGCCGTCGTGGTGGATCAGGACGATCACGCCACCGTCATACCGCAGCGTCACCGTGCCGTCCTCCGCCCGCTCGCCGCCGGTGAGGGTCACGGAGGTCATACGGGTATCCGTGTGGGCGACGTAATAGCTATCTGTCTCCGCCCAATAGATGAATTTGGACAACCCCACCTGATTGGTTTCCGCCAGAGACACGCCGAAATACTCCTTCAGCACGGCGTCCATCACCTGTCGGGGCGCCCGAAAGTACTGCATGACCGACTCCGGATCCAGCGACGTCAGATACGCCCGCTCCCGGTCGGTGAGATAGGTGTGGCCATAGAGAAGCCCGTAGAACCCGATGCCGTCGTAAAACAGGTGGTGCAGGTCGATATCCTTCGGGGAGGTATAGCTGCTGGTGGTGGCCTGACTGTACCAGCTGCCCGGCGTGAACATCGCCTGAAACTCCTCCAGCTCCTCAGCCGTCAGCGTACCGTTTTCCGGCTTCTGAGGATCGGGCTGCTGATTCTGGGCGCAGCCGGCGCACAGTCCCACGCACAGGCACAGCATCAGCACCATCGTCAGGAAACGTTTCATAATATGATCCTCCTTCACTTCAAAGCTCTTTTTTACGGTGCTCCTCTGTAAAAGACCTTACCATACCCGTCTGCGCCCGTCAATAGTTTTTCGCAAAAACGTCTATATTCCTTCCGTTTTTCTTTCATTTTTCATCTAATATATACAAATTCGTTACAATTTGATACAAAACTGTTACAGCTTACTCCTCCTCGGAAGGCTTCCTGCGGAACATCTCCCGCAGGCTGTCCTTCAACCCCTTGGCCGTCTGGCGGATATCCTCCACTGTCTCCGCCACGTCGGAAACCTCCACGTTCCTTTCACCGGTAGTGAATACGAAGCCGTCGCCGCCCTTGCGGCACACCACGTCTCCCCCGGCCCGGACGCTGCCGCCTACACTCCCGCAGGCCACATCGCCGCCGCTCCGGACGTCACCCGTCACACCGGTGCAATGCACATCACCGCCGGCCTGCACGCCGCTGCCTACGGCGTCACACGCCACATCTCCGTCAGCCGTGACACTGCCGCCTACCTCGCCGCACTTCACGTCTCCTCCGGCGGTGACGCTGCCCTCCACCGGGCCGCTCTCACACACCACGTCGAACCAGCTGCTGACATTCACCGCCGGACCGTCGTACACGAACCGCAGTTCCTCCCGGTGTCCTCTCAGCGCTGCCGGCTCCTCCGTCAGCAGCTGATGCCCGTGGTACATCACCGCATACAGGGTATCGTCGTCCGGCCACGGCAGGGTGCGCTCCATCTCCATCTCCATCTCCTCCTGCTCCGCCGTCCGCTCCGGTTGCGGAGCCTCACGGCCAAACAGATCGTCCAGTGTCACATGGAACAGATCCGCCAACTGCGGCAGCAGCTGCACATCAGGGCAGGACAGCCCATTCTCCCACTTGCTCACCGACTGATACGTCAGTCCCAGGGCATTGCCCAGCTGTTCCTGGGTCATGCCCGCCTCTTTCCGCAGCTGTGCGATGCGGCCTGCCAACAAATTCTCACTCATCGTGTGTTCGCTCCTTTCATTTTGTGCTCTCAGCATATAAAAAACCGTCTAAAATGGCAATAACGGCGTAGTTGAATTACGGATATTATAATTCAACCAACGGTTGAGTGCAACAAAAAGAGGCGCAAAACCCCCGGTTTTGCGCCTCTTGCTCCTTCAAGAGCCTGAAATCCTTACCCATTCACAGCTTCTGTCCCTCGTCCGGCTCCTCCACCAGCACCTCTCCCGCCGGGGCGTCGGAGAAATCCAGCTGGATCACCGCCTGCGTCCGGTTCAGGGAGCAGCCCACGGTCTTGCCCCGCTCCGCCGCCGCACCGGCGCACTTCTCCAGCAGCTGCCCCAGGATCTCCTGATTCAGCCCGCCGCCACGCCAGTGGAACACGAAGTGCTCCTGCTTCTTCCGCAGGGCCTGCCGCACTCGTTTCTCCACATCCTCCGTCTTGGTGAAGGACAGCGACCGGTAGAAGTACCCCTTGTCTCCGCTGCACTCCGGCAGCGGCAGCACCAGCCTCTGGTGGTCCCGGAAGATATGCCGGTCGTCCAGATTGAAGTAGTCGTACCGCTTCATCCCCCGCTTGAGGGAGTTATCAAAGGTGGCGTCCACATGATACCGCTGCCCCTCCACCGTCACCACGTTCCATGTGTGACGGTATCGCACGCCGATCTCCGGTGCCGCCTCGCTGAGCGCCACGATACAGGGAAGCCCCACAGCGTCGCACAGGGCCTTCACCGTCTTGGCGATGCCCTCGCACACCCCCACCCCTTGGGTCAGCGGCCCGATGATTTCGTGGGAATAGGACTTTTTCAGCTTGTCATAGGTGACGTTCTCCAGAATGAAATCGTGGATGGCCAGCTCCTTCTCCCGGTCACTCTTTCCCTTCAGGGGCCGGGCCAGCCGCTCCAGCCGGGCCGTCACCGCCTGCCGGTGCATCTTCACCTTTCCCCGGTCGAACAGATAGTCCGGCAGCACCTCCACATGATCCGCCCCCGGCATCTTTCGATAGTGAAATCCCGTCACGAAAAACAGCAGCGGCAGATCCAGCTTCATCCGCAGATAGATGTCCGACAGCACCTCCGTCCCCAGATCCGGCACCCGGATCACCGCCGCCAGCGCATCGCACCCCGCCGCCAGCATATCATAGACCGCCTTTTTCTCCTTGCTCAGCTGTCCATAGTAGTATCCCGCCATTCTTCAGCGCCCTCCCCTTACAAGTCAGGCTCTATTGTACCCGCCCCGCCGCCCTTTGGCAAGTCCTTACCAGCCGATGGCTGCGCCGTACTTGTCAAACAGCGCCGAAAAGCGCTTCTTCTGGGTGGGCGTCATCCGCTCCTTGTACAGGGTAATAAGGTTCTGTGCGCTGTGGGTATCCCCCGCCTTGAGATAGTTGCCCATGGCCCGCTCCAGACTGTCGCTGGCAGTGGAGCTGAGGGACTGGGGCTTCTCCCCCTCCACCGTCCGGCCGCTGCCATACCGCACGCCTCCGGCGGCCTTCTGTTCGTCCGCCGCCTTATTGGCATAGTACTTCAGCATAGCGCTGTACAGATCCCGGTCCTCCTTCCCCACGCTGTTATAGTACTCATACGCCCGGTCGCTGTCGGACTGCCACGCCTTCAGCTGATCCTGCCAACGGCTGTAATCCACCTGCTCCGCCTGCTGCAGCAGGCCGTACCGGTCCATCAGGGCCTGTCCCTGCTGCTCATAGCGGCTGCGAGCCTGCTTCTCCAGCTCCGGGATCAGGGCCGACAGCTCCGACAGATACTGGCTGTACGCCTGCTGCCCCGTCTGCTGGGCATAGCTGGAGCCGTACCCACCGGACAGCGCCGCCGCCTGCCCCATGGTGTCCTCCATGGCCGCCTGTCCCTGCCTCTGATAGAGCCGTGCATAGCGCTGATAGTCGGCGTCCTGCTCCGGGTCGTAGGCATAGGGCTTGCGGGAGCTGATTTGGTCATACAGCGCCGCCAGCTGCTGCTGGAACCGGGACTCATACTCCCCCGGCTTCTGCCCCTGCAGGCTCTCCCACAGAGCACGGGCCGCCGTCACCTCATCGGATGGGATATATCCCTTCTCCAGCTGCCGCATCCGGCTCATGGTCTCATCCGACACGCCGGAGAGCACCTGACCGCTGGTGCTGGGGCCTGAGGTAGCCGGGGTCAGCCGGGCCAACAGGCTCCCCATGGTCTCGCTGCCCGCCACGCCGTCCACCCGCAGACCATTCTTGCGCTGATAGTCCAGCACCGCCGCACGGGTCTTTTCCCCAAAGCCGCCGTCCACGTCCAGCGAATAGCCCACCTGGTTCAATGCCTGCTGCAGCTGCTTCACCGTCTCTCCGTAGGAGCCGTAGTAGACGGTAGGATAATTGGATGCCATCTTTCTTCCTCCTTTTCATGCCGTCCGTTTCCAGACGTACACCGCCAGATACGGCGGCATATTGTTGTGGGCCTTCCCGCCGCCCACGCTGCCCGTTTTGGTATTGCGGCTGATATCAAAGGCCGCCGGGGCATAGGGATAGTACCGACCGCTGCCGCTCTGAACGCCCATATCCCCCACGGTGAACGCCTTCTGGCTGTTGGTGATAAAGCCGTAGTACCCTGCCTCATTGGCCGGGTTGTGGGCATGGGCGGGCAGTTCATTCTCCGTCAGCGTGTGGACCGCCTCACCGCCGGTGGTCCCTGCACCATACGCAGTGCCCGCCGCCAACAGGAACCTGTCCCGGATGCGCTCCCACGTTCCGCCGAACAGCACCCCCGGATCGGTGTCCACCGCCGACAGATACAGGCTCCCCACAGGATAGATCAGTTCCCACAGGGCCTTGCCCTTCACATAGACCTCCCACTCCGGGTTCACCTCCACCGCCCGGTCGTGCTCGGCATACTTCCCCACGCCTACCGCCGTGCCGCCGGAGGCCAGATGCACCGCAGCCGCCGCCGTGGGAATGGCGCACACCACCGTTCTCCGACTCCCCGGCAGATCCTCCGCCGAGAGCTCCAGCTCATACGACAGCAGCGGAGAAAATCCCGGCAGCACCTTCTCCACGCCGCTCTCCAGTGCCGTATAGCCGCCGAACGCTCCGCCGGGACGCCGGGAGCGCACCCGCAGGCTCACCTGATTCCGTCCGCCCACGTCGGAGCACTGCGCCCCGCACTTTACTTTCACATAGCCGCCGTCGCTGCACGCCGTGCCGTCGGCATCGCACCGGCATACCGCCGGCCGGGTCATGGTGGGGCCGCTGTACTCATATACCGTCACCGACCCCGCCTCCACAGAGACACTGCGCCCCCGGCTGTCCTTCACCACGGCCGCAGCCGTCACCTCGCCGCTCACCGACACCGCCCCAGCAGACACACCGTTCAGACCGCTGCCGCCTACACCGCCGCAGCTGACGCTGCACCCGTCGATGGAGGCCCCATAGGCCCCCTGCGCCGTCACCTGCCACCTCAGCCGGGTCATGCCCTTGACAAACACGCCCCACTGCTCCAGCACGGCATTGTCGTTCACCGGCGTCACCGTCAGCGCTGCCGTGGGCCGCACCGTATCCGGCACATAGACCCTGCACTCCGTGACGCTGCTGCCCATGGTGGTGTCGCCGTCATAGGTGGTCACCGTCAGACGCATGGTCCCCGCCACAGATTGAGGCAGCTGCCGGGCCAGCTCCAGCGGCGGCGTCCACGTCAGCTCCCGCTGCGCCGTCTCCTGCACCACCGTGCCGCTGGCACCGCCCAGCGCATACGTCACCCGGTGGGTGTACCGCTCCTCCTCTGCACGAATGGACAGCACACACGCCTGCCCCAGCGTCAGTTCCGCCACCCGCAGCACCGAGGGCCGCAGGATACGGGGCAGCGCTACCGCCGCCGACACCGACAGGCTGGCCGGGGTCCAGCTGGATTCCACATCCGACACCCACTGACCGCCCAGCTGCACCGAGCCGTTTCCGTCCGCCCCATGGCGCACCGTCACCGTCCGCTCTCCCAGCAGATACCATCCCGGCGACGTGTACTGATACGTCTGATAGACCTTCTGCCCCTGCAAAACGTAATACGCCGAATCCTTTTCCAGGTTATATGACCCCGTGGTGTTGGCGTACAGATACAGCCGCAGCCGCAGGCTGGACGAGTTGGCCGCCCGGTCCTGCGTCACCGTATAGTCCAGCCTCAGCTTCCAGCCGTTGCCGGAGGCCCCTCCGTAAATACTGGCCATTTCCTTAACCTCCCATCCACCGGATCACCAGTCCGTTCTCCGACGAGATCTCCCACTCCCCGATGCTCATACCCTCCAGCACCGTGATGTTGGTGATATACAGCCGGTTGTTGGACACATACGCCACCTCGCTGGCATCCTGCCAGAAGGACAGCTTGCTGGCAGTGAAGGTGGCCCGGAAGTCGTTCTGCTCCACCACCGTCTCTCCGTCCACCTCCCGGCAGGTGAGGTTCTGCCCCACCGCCACGCCATACTGCGGCACCGCCCCGTCGTAGCACACGATACCCGTCCGGATGTATCCTTCTGTCTCCACCCGGTACTGCTCAAAGGCGGCGGACACCGTCTCCGTGCTGGCCTGCAGGTCGGCAAAAAAGCTGTAATACTGGGTCAGCGCCTCCGGATTCGCCTCCAGATACGCATTGAGCCGCTCCACATAGGTGCCGAACTCCGACGCCGCCACATACTCCCCCGTCAGCTTAGCCGAAAGCTGATCCATACGCCGCTGCACCGTATCCGCCGTCTTGACGATCATACTCTTCAGGGTCTGATACTGCTGCTCCCGCTCTGCCGCCGGGGCCGCAGTGCCGCCGGAGGGTGCGGCAGTCCCGCCGCTCTCCAGCTGTCCCAGCGCCACATTCAGCTGCTGGGCCATCTGAAACAGGTACGAATACTGCCGCACCAGCTGCTCCTGCACCGTCCCCTGAGGGCTGGGCGGCATCATCAGTGTGCTCACGGGCCGTCACTTCCCTTCTCATACACCGCCGTCAGGCTGTATACCCGGCAGCCGCCCGCACCATAGAGCCGCAGCCGCAGTCTCCGGCACCTTCGGGGCCGCACATGGAGCACGCAGTCCCGCAGCCACCCGCTGCCGGTGACGCCGCCCTGCTCCTGCCACGTCTGCCCTTCGTCATAGCTCACTGCCGCTCGGACGGTACTACCCTCCTCCGGCCGCAGCCGCAGAGACAGACGCACCAGGTACTTTCCCTCGCCGGAGTCCAGTCCCAGATCGCCGGTCTCCGCCCGCCATGCAACAGGCTCCTCCTGCACCGTGCCGCCGCCCTTTAAGGCGAGAATATCCCCCTCCTTGGTCATGGCGTACAACACGCCGCCGCTGACGGCGAAGCCCACCGGCCGCAGGTCGTCCTCCCGGTGCCACAGCCCCTGCCGCACATCATATACCAGCAGCTGCGGCTGATTTTCGGCGTCCAGCACCGAGAGATAGTACTTCCCGTCTGCGCCTCCGGCCACGGCGCCGTGATACTCATCCTCCCCCAGCGCTTGGGATACCCGCTGTGGCATACTGCCGTCAAAGGCATATACGCCGCCGCAGCCGTGGTAGTACAGCACGCCCTCCACCGTCTGAAGACTCCGTCCGCTGCCCTTCCTGACGCCGGGACACCGCACCGTCACGATCTGGTGCGCTCCCGCCGCACTGGGATACACCCGCTCGACGCAGTCCTCCTTGAAAAACAGGGGACTGCCCAGATAGTCCGCCGCCCCAGTGAAGGGGCCGTCGGAGCCACGGGTAGCTGCATAGCTGTCGGTGCTGCGCCCGGCGTAGCAGTTCCAGTTCTTGAAATCCCCCAGCTTACTGGCATAGATTTCATTGACGGCCTTTCCGTCCACCACACCGTACTTGCACCCCCACAGCCGGTTGCCGCTCTCGATAACGAAGTCCATCTCCGGCACGCTGCGCCGCACCGTCAGCTCCTCCGTCTGGGTCGCCTGACTGGCGATCATCCCCGGCACCACCAGAGAGCCGTCCTCCGCCGCCTCCAGCACATGGCTGCCGTTGATGCTCTCCTCACGGCACCCCTCGATGACCACGCCGTCCCCGGCGGTGAAGCCCACGCCGATGCCGCCTGCCGCTATTTTTATATAGGTATCCTCCCGGATGCTCCAGCCGCTCTCACCGTACTGCCGCAGCACCGGCAGTTCTCCGGCGGTGTCCAGCCACAGGCACCCTCCCGCCGGGTCCGCCGGCGGCTCCTCCGAGACCAGATAGTCCCCCAGCGCCGCCCCCTTGGCCCCGCAGAGAGACAGCGTCACCTGTCCCTGTGTCTGCACCCGGTTCTCCAGACTGCCGTGCTGGCTGAGATCGCCGGTGTTGATGTACTTCTTGTCCGGCCACACGATGAGCCAGCTGCCCATGCCAATGAGCCGCTTACTTCCCTCCGTCAGCACCAGTTCCGTGGCCACGCCGCCGATATACAGGGTGTGACCGTCCACCCAGATCAGCGCATCCTTGGCGGCTATGCCGCCGGGGGACTCCACCCGCCCTGCGAGACCACGCCGGGGCCGCACCGTCAGGGTGGGATAGCCGTCGGAGGTGAGGTTCTCCATCTCCCGGAAGGAGCCCAGCTCCCCTCTTGCCCGCCGATCCAGCCCTAAAAAGCTGCTGATCGTCACCGTGCTCTGCACCGGCACGCTCATTTTCTGAAAAAACATCCCATCCCCCTCACATCAGCCGCAGCGCCTTCACCCCCTGCCGGGGCATATGACTGCGGCACCAGAAGTCCCGGTATGTCAGCAGGGCATTGTTCCAAGCGGCACAGGCATTGTTGTACCGCTCCATCTCCCCGTTGGCGTAGTGGATCTGCGCCTCCACATAGTGGCGGTACAGCTCGTCATAGGGCGGCTGCACCAGCAGCACCGTGTCCTCCCCGGTGTCCTCCGGCGGCACCTCTGTCTCCTCTCCGCCTGCGTGTGGCTGATGCACCTCCCGCACCACGAAGCCCTCCGCCTGCAGAAGCCACCGCCGCTTCTCCGCCGTGGTGTACTGGTTGGGGAGCATGGCGTCCACCTGCTCCAGCACCTGCTTGACCGTCGCCATTCTCTCTCCCCCTTCCGTTCAGTTGGCCATGCGGTCTACATAGCTGCGGGCATCGTCCTCCATCATCCGGGCGTTCTCCAGCACCTGCGCCACAAACTCCGGCACCTGTACCTCCACGCCCTTCATGATCTTGAAGTTCCGTCCATTCACCGATACCAGCACGAAATTCTCCTCGTTCTTCCGTCCTCTGGGGATGAGTACCGTTTTCATCTTCTCCTGCATCTGCCTGCTCCTTTCCGTCCGCCGGGTGCGGGCGATACCGCCCGCACCCTCTGTTTTCCGCTTCTCTTTAGTTGGCCTTGTCCTGCCCGGAGTAGGAGGAGCCGCACTCCACTCGCACGATGTACTCGTCGTACAGGATCGCAGCGGCGTGAACGCCCTTCCAGCCCACGCTGGAGCGCTGATCCAGCGGGTCGGCAGTGCCGGAGGAGCCACGGGGCTTCACGATGACCTCCGTGCCATCGTTGAGATCCACCACGCCGTAAGCGCCCTTGCCTACGAACAGGCAGCCGTATACGGCACAGCCCTCGGCGCCGCCCTCGCCGGGATAGATGACGGCGTTGTCGGCGGCGGTCACGGCGCTGTCCAGCGTCATGCTGCTGCCGGTGTTGCTGACCACACGGCGGCGCTCACCGCCCAGCAGCACATACCGGCCCGCCAGAGCGCCCGCCGCCACGGTGCCGCCGTCAAAGGCCACCACGGCGTTATTCTCCACCTTGCCGTTGACCAGCAAGGTGCGGCCGTTCTGTGTCAGATCCTCGCCCCGGAAGATCTTTGCCTCCGTGGTCTCCACAAAACGCACCCCGTGCAGCTCACCGATCTCGCCGGAAAACAGCTCCGTGGCGGCGGCATACTGATGTGCGGCGATCCACGCCTCGTCCTGCCGCAGATCGAAGGCCACGCTGGGGTGCAGGATGCACACATACTTGCCGTCGAAGGTGGGGGCGTTCATCTTCTTCAGCTGGGTAGCGGCCTTGGCCACCATCTCGCTGGTCAGGCGGCACGCCGCCGTCAGAGCGCCACGGGTAGTGACCTCCGTTTTTCTGCCGTCTGCGCCGATGGCCGGAGCATACAGCACCTGCTTACCCTGCTGGATCTCATTGCGGGTCACGGTATCCAGCGTCAGCCCCATGTTGGCGCCGTGCCGGTCGGTGATCTCCAGCACCACATCGTCGATGGCCGTCAGATCCAGCATATCCGATACCGTGGTGTAGTCGCCGTACTGGGCCAGCTCCTTGGTGATGTAGCTGACGGAGATGCCGCTGCCGTCCGGGGTCACGCCCTCCGTCAGCGGGGTCAGCGCCTTGTCGAAGGAGCCGAACTTGCGCCATTCCACCGTCTTGCCGCCGCCGGTAGGCAGGGGCTTGGTGGCGGCGAACTGGTTGTGTACCAGCTGGGGCTTGGCGTTATCCAGCAGCTCCATGCCGTAATAGGTTTTCATCTCGGCGGACAGTCCGCCGGTGGTCTGGGTGTTCTCCTGTGCAAACACCTGCAGATCGAACAGTTTCTCCATATTCCTCTTTCCTTTCTCCGCTTCGTTGTGTTCTTCCTGCGGCTCCATCCGTGGCCGCTCCCATCAGAAGGAGATTTTCTCCCCCTCCATGACCCGCCTGCGGATATCCGCCAGCTCACGGGAGGTCAGTCCTCTGGGATCGCTGCCCGTCACGCCTACACACCGCCCGCCGTTCTCTGCCGGACGTCTGCCCACGCTGGCGATAGAACGTGCCGCCTGCCGGGTGGCCCGCTTGGCGGAGTAGGCCATGGCCCGCCGCAGGATGTCCTCCCGATGCACCACCTCATAGGCCGCCATCGGCTCCACTCCGGCGCACACCAGCCGTCCGAAGGCCGGGTTCTCCATCTCCCGCTGCCACCGGAACTCCGGATAGACCTGCCGCACCTGCTCCTCCTGTGCCGCCATGGACTCTATCGCCTGACGGGCCCGCTCCCGCCGCTGCTCCTGATCCTGCCGAAGCCGTGCATTCTCCTGCCGCAGGCCCCGCAGCCGTCCATCCAGGATCTTCTGTACTCTGGCGTCGAAGTCCGCCTTGTACCTGCCCCGGATCAGCGCCGCAAAATTCTCCTGCTCCCCGGCGTCGGGAGCCGTATCGCCCGTCCGGGCCGCCTCATCGGCCGATCCCGCCTCTGCAAACCACTGCATCCACTGTACCTCTCTCACGGAGATACCTCCTTTCCGTGGTAGGCCACGACCCTATCTGCAATTCCCCTCCACCTCTACGCATTGGGGATACTGCGCCGCCAGCTGCGCCAGTCCGCACCGCACCAGCTCCAGCTCCTCCCGGCACGGCCCCTTGGCCGCCGCCGTCACATACCCCGGTCGGATCACTACCTCCCGTAGGTTCTCCTCCTGCCGCAGGCTGCCGATCAGGGCAAATACCAGCGCCGATGCCGCCGCGCACACGATGTCCTGCCCCTTGGGAGCATACCCGGCGTGACCCATCACTGTCACCCGGTCCCGTCCGAATACCGCCCGGATCATCGGGGCCTCACCGCCTCATGGGTCTGCTGACGCATCCGCTCCATGGCCGTTTGCTTTACCACCGCACCGCCGCCGGAGGCCGCTCCCTCCGCTGTCTGCGCCATGGTAGCCTGCTGCTTGCCCTGTAAAATGGCCGCCGTCAGCTGGTCCTTATTCTTGAAATTCATCAGCTCCAGACACCGCAGCGCCTGATCCGCCATATCCTCCCGGAAAAAGCCCATCTGAAACAGCTGCAGGGCCAGCTGGTTATATTCCATGGTCTTGTAGGGATTCTCATCCTGCGCCGACACCTCCAGATCGAACTCCGGCACCCGGTAGCAAATCCCCGTCCCGTCGTCCATCACCTGCTCCCGCAGGCCCTGCCCGTCGTAGCTGACGAATTCCTCCCGGCCCATGGCCCCCAGCAGCCGGAACTGCCGGGGCAGCTGATAAAATTGCCGGATCAGCTCGATGACCAGCGTCACCACATCGGAAAACGCCTCATACCCGTCATCGATCATGTTCCGGGACAGCTTGCCCCCCGCCTCCTGCAAGGCGGCGATGGCCGTGGCCGCCGTCACACCGGAGGCCGTTCCGCCGTTGGCCACGTCCCGGTTCCCCGCCGTCTCCTTCATCTCGGCGATCTTGCTCTGCATGATGGCCACATACACGCTGTCCAGCCCCGCCGTATGGATAGGTGCAATGGAGTCCGCCCCCAGATTGCCGTTGGTATGTACGAAGGGCCGGGTCCAATCGGCGTACTCGTTTTCGTTCACCGCCCCGTCCGACCGGATGAAAAACCTTGGCGTGGCCGCCGCCAGCGTGTTCTTGAGAATCGCCTGATTCATCAGGTCGATCTGCTTCTGCGGGGATTTGCACAGATCCACATATCCGTATCCGCAGGGCGTCCCCTCCTCCGGGAACAGCACGTCGAACACAAAGGGATACTTCCCGTGGTCGTACCACCCCCGCTCCCGCAGCTCCGGGTCGTTCTCCGTGGCATACAGCACCGTCTCCCCCACGAACTTACAGTACTGCAGCACCCTGCGCCCCTTCTCACGGGTGTGGTAGTACCAGTCCACCACCAGCGCCTTGTCGGAGGTATCCACCTGATCGTCGTACAGGAACCGACTCACGGTAACCCCTCCGCCACCCAGCTTCCCCTTCAGCTGGGGATACTGCTCCTCCAGCACCTCGTGGCTCACCAGCTCCGTGGAGAAGAAGTTGGCCGAGTCCTGAATGTCCGTCACGCCCGGCTCCCAGAACAGGTTCAGCAGATCCATCCGCCGGATGGACACGTCCCCCAGACCGTTGAGCTTGCCCGCATCCCAGAACACGCCGTACACGGCGCAGCCGCTCTTGAGCTTGTACCACCATGCGCTGGAGTACGTCCGCTTGAACTGGTTCTTCTTCAGGATGGCCGGTAGAATACGGGTCAGCTTGGCCGCCTCCGCCCGGTCCCCCGGCTCTCTGGGCAGCACCGTAGGCTCCGGGTAGCAGTCCATGGCGTCTGCGTGCTTGGAGAGGATGCAGTTCACCAGCCACCCGCTGGTGGGCTGCGGGTCGCCGGGATTGCCGCCCTCCCCCGTCTTCTCCATCTGCGGCCAGTGCCGCAGCTTCCAGAACTGCTCATTGTCGATGATGCGCCGCTCCAGATTTACCTTCCCCTGCCGGTACTTCTTCAGAAGCTCCGCCGCCCGGCGCACCTCCTGCTCTCCGATGCGGGGCTTCTCCCCCGCCGTCTGCTGCGTCTTGCTCATGGCATTTCTCCCCTTCCGTTTGTCCAAAACAGCTTTCCTGTCCTCACTTCTCCGCCCACCGCCGCCGGAAGTTTCCCCTCCTGTTGCACGTTCCCGTGCAACACCGGAAATTTTTCCCGCTTTCACCGTCTCACCAGCATATTCAGCGGATCGTCCTGCACCGGCAGTGCCGTCTCCACCCGCCGGGGCGGGATAGGCCGGGCCATGCACAGATACCGGCTCTCATCGGCCACATGATCCTCCATCCGGGTGTCCAGATCCTCCGGCTCCGTCTCGGAGAACAGCAGCCCCGGCACGGTCCTGCGAAAAGCCCGACACCCGGTGAACACATACAGCTGCGGATACCCCTCCTCGTCGAAGGCCATCCGATAGTGCATCTGCATCCATCCCGGTATCCGCCGGTTGTCCCCCTTCATAAAGAAGATGCGGTGCTTCAGCGCCGTCTCATAGATGCTCTCTCCCCGACTGCTGTCCCAAATGGCCGGGTCCGCCACCCCTAAAACATCCCGTCCCTTCAGCCACGGGTGGGTGTCCTCGATACGCCGGATCTCTGCAAACTGCTTCTCCGGCGTCCACTTTACCCCCTCATCCGGCTCCCCGGTGCAGCCGTACAGCTCCAGGATCCGATATACGCACCCGTCGTGATCCACCGCCCACCAGCCGCAGGAAAAAGGCTTGGCATAGCCGAAGTCGTAGCTGCGCCAGATGCTCCACTCTCTGGGGATATCGAAGGGCTCGATGACGTGGGTGAACCGCCTGTCCCGATAGTGGGCCGGGTCGTCCACAAACTCCTGAAAGAACTGCCCCTGAAACACGTCCCACTTGCCCTCCAGCCACGCCTGCCGCAGCCGCAGGGGCAGGGCCTCCAGCTGCCGCAGATAGTCCGGCTGCGCCCGCAGCAGCGCCTGATTGTCCGTGACCCTGGCGGGGATGAAGGCGTATTCCTCCGCCCGCTCTCCCGCCCGGTACCGCCGGTCGATGAACAGCCGCTTGATGTACCCATGCCCCGGCCCGCCGGGGTTGCAGGTGTAGTACATCCTCTTGGGGAACTCATTCACCCCTCGCAGACACGCCGCAAACTGCCGCAGCCACTCCTCCTTCAGCTGAGTGGCCTCATCGATACAGATCACGTCGAACTCCGCCCCCTGATACCGATCCATATCCCCGTCACAGGCGCAGTACCCCAGCTCCAGCACGCTGCCGCCGGGGAACACCAGCTGCCGGGAGGCCGCCTTGTATTCCGCCACCCCCGCCAACTGCCTGCGTAAAAACCGCAGATGATTGCTCTCCAGCTCCGGCATGGTCCGCCGCACCAGCAAAATGCGGATGCCGGGGTATTTCAGGGCCATCAGCACCGCCTTGGTCCGCACTGCCCAGCTTTTTCCGCCGCCTCTGGCCCCGCCGAAGGCCACATACTTCTTTTCACACTTCAAAAACTCCTCCTGCCGGGGGTTGGGCCGCTCCAGCTTCACCACCTGCACGCTCATCTGCTCCACTCCTCCGCTTCCTTCGCCAGCACCACCTTCACCGTCTCCGGTCCCTTGTCCGTCCGCTCCTCCAGCGTCACCAGCTCCCGCAGCAGCGCCGTCAGCTCCTTAAGCTCCTTGGCGTCCATATCCTCCATCTGTGCCACCATGCTCCCTGCACTGCGGCACAGCTTTCGGGCCGCCTGCTGCAAGCTGCCCCTCTGCTCCAGCCGCTCCCGCTGCCCCCGCTTATAGACGCTCTCCACGGACACGCCGAACTCCTCCGCCAGCGCACGGGCCGTCTCCCCCTCTTTTCTCCGCCGCAGGATCTCCTCCCACGGCACATTTCTTTCCTTCCCCATCACACAGTCCCTTCTCTGAAAAACCCCGCAAAAAACTGCTCCGCATACCTCTCCAGACAGTCCCGGCAGAAGATCTCCCCGTTCACCTGATAAAACCCCTCCTCCGGCCAGATCTCCCGTCCGCACAGCCCGCACTCCGCCACGGCCCGCTCCCGATCAAATCGCTTCCGCATCTCCTCACCCCTCCTATCCCTCCCCGATCACCGGCCTTTGTTGCACCCGCTGTTGCCCTTTCCCGTCTCACACCTCCATTTTTCGTCCGCTCTCCTCTGCTGCCTGCAAAATCTTCTCCCTCCATCGCCGCCATCCCGCTCCAAATCACCGGAAAGCCCCCTCCCCGCCCCCTCTTGCAGTCCCCCTCCCTGTGTGGTATCATAGTCTCCATCCCCCCGCTTTGATTTCACATTCAGGAGGCCACGCCATGGGCATCATCCCCTGCGAGATACCGCTTCTGGAGTTCGATCCGGAGCAGACCGCCGTCATCGGCCCGGACTATGAGCAGCTGGACCTGCATCTGCCCCGGAAATGCGTGTTCGCCTTTCTCGGCGGCTACATCGACCGCTACGCCCACGCTGCGGGAGCCAGACAGGTCGCCACCTTCAACAGCGCCACCAGGCTCTACCCCATCTATGTCACCACCTATCACGGGCAGGAGGTCGCCCTCTGTCAGGCCCCGGTGGGGGCCGCCGCAGCGGCCCAGCTGCTGGACTGGCTCATCAGCTACGGGGTCCGTGAGATCATCTCCGCCGGCAGCTGCGGCGTGCTGACGCCCTTTGACGAGGGCACCTTCCTTGTCCCCTGCAAGGCGCTGCGGGACGAGGGGGCCTCCTACCACTACACCCCGCCCTCCCGCTATATGGAGATCAGCGAACCCGCCCGGCGGGCCATCGAGCAAACCATCCTCGCCCACCATATGCGCTATCAGGAGGTCGTCACATGGTCCACCGACGGCTTCTTCCGTGAGACGAAGGAGAAGGTCGCCTACCGCAAAAGCGAGGGCTGCTCCGTGGTGGAGAGGGAGGGCTCTGCCCTTGCGGCCTGTGCCGCCTTCCGCAGCGCCACTTGGGGGACGCTTCTTTATACAGCGGACAGCCTTGCTGACGTCCAGCGCTACGACCAGCGGCACTGGGGCGGCAGCGCCTATGAATACGCCCTCGCCCTGTGTCTCGACGCCGTTCTGGCCCTCTGACCCGAAATTTTTCTGCTCAGCAGATGCAAAGGAGGCCCTCATGAACCACACCGCTGACATCCGAAGCGTAAGACCCGGAGATGCCCCGCAGCTTGCCCACATCCAGACCGAAAGCTGGAAAGCCGCCTTTCGGGAGATCATCCCCGCCGGCATCCTCTCCGAATATACGGACCCGGAGCCAGTGACCCGGATGTATGAGCATCTGCTGACCCACGGCATCGCCCACGGGTACATTCTGGAGTTGGACGGTGCGCCCCACGGTATCGCATGGTGGGACGCCGCCAGAGAGCCCGATATGTCCGGGGCCGCCGAGCTGATCTGCATCCATTCCCTGCCGGCACACTGGCATCAGGGCTATGGCAAGCTGCTGCTGGAGAAGGTCCTGCGGGACGTGAAAAGCGCCGGATACCCCTCCATCCTGCTTTGGGTATTCGATGCCAATCTGCCTGCCATCCGGTTCTATCGATTCCTCGGCTTCACCGCCAGCGGCAGAAAGCGTCCCTCCTTCGGTTCCGTGGAGGAGATGTATACCAAGGCCCTCTGACCCCCACAACCGCCCAAAAGGCCCGCCGCAGAAGTATCTGCGGCGGGCCTTTTCCCCAAATTAAAAAATCCCCCGAAGCACTCCCATAAGAGCGCTGCGGGGGAATTTGTCTTTCCACACTGGCCGGTATCCCGGCCGCTTGTTACTTCTCCGCCCGGAAGGCGTACACTGCGCCATCCTCTACACCGGTGGCGTCCACGCCGGTCTGGGCGTACTCGCCGTTGATATAGAAGGCCCAGTACATCCCGTCGGTGTCATAGTCCAGCGTGATGCCGTTGACGGTCTTGACGTACAGCCCATAGCTGCTGTCCTCACCGGCAATAACGCCCTGATCCAGCAGGGCCTTGCCCACGGTGTCGGCGTCGGTCTTGACGGTGAACGTCACCTTGCCGCCGTCCTTGTCCACCACCTCCGTGGTGAAGGACTTGGCGCCCTCACCGATGGTGGCGCCGTCCTTGGCCACGCCGTTTACCACGCCATTGTCCTTCTGGCCGCAGCCCACCATCACCAGCACCATTACCAGTGCCAGCACGCCGGTCACCATCTTTTTCATGTTTGTTACCTCCAAATTTTAATCATGTAACCCCAGCAGCAAACTGCCGTGTGTCACCTCTACCATAATATCTTGCCCAATAAAGTGATTGCTTACACCCAGCGGCACCGAGGCCGTCAAGGTCGCCCCCTCCAGCGGGTACTGCGCCCCCCGGATGGTGACACCCTCAGCGTCCGGCCCCACGCAGAAAACCGACAAAATGCCCTCCGGACGGGCCGGAAACACGATGCTGCCGTCCCGGATGGCGGTCCATCGCTCGCCCCGTCCGTGGAGCCAGCCTTCGGCCCCGTGATCCGCCAGATACAAAAGCGCCTGAAGGTTGGCCACGGTGTGATCCGTCCGCTGGCCTCCCATGCCGCCATAGAGATGGAACAGTGTCTCGCCCCGCTCCAGCCCCCGCTTGACGGCCAGCATCATGTCCGTATCGTCCTTCTCCACCGGCACCCGCTCCACATGGGGCAGCGCCGGTACCTCCGCCAGCGAATCGAAATCCCCCAGCAGCAGCTGCGGCTCCACCCCCGCCCTCCGGCAGGCGGTGTATCCGCCGTCGGCGGCGATCACATAGTCCTCCGCACCGGGCCGTTCCTCCAGCCCGTCAAAATCTCCTGCGCCGAAAATATAGCACGCCATATCCGTCACCTCTGCTCCTTCGTTTCCTCCTCAGGCAGCTGATGCAGCCGCTGACGCAGCTCGTGGATGTGCCGGGCCGCCTCTGGATACTTCCGCTGGAACCGCTGCTCCAGCTCCTCTCGATGGGCCGCCAGATACGAAGCGATCTCCGGGTGTTGACGCCGCAGCGCCTCCGTCACCCGTTCCCGCTCCTGCTCCAGCTCCAGCAGCACCGCATCCTCCGACCGCTCCAGCAGCCGGGAAAGCTCTGCCAGATGCTCCTCCAGATGCTGTAAAATAGCGTCCCGATCGATCACGCCCTGCCACCGGCCCCGCTCCAGCAGGAACTCCAGCTCCTGCTCCCGCTGCTCCGGCTTCGTCTCCTCCAGCGTCTGCAAAACCTGTCCCGTCATGGCATCCAGCTTGCTCTGGGCTTCCTCGCCGTAGGCCCACTCCAGCTCCTGCGTCTGCCGCAGCAGCTCCGGCACCGCATGGCGCATCTCCTCCGGGATCCACTGCTTCACCTCGCCCTCTGCGGCGCCGCAGTCCTCCAGCGCCGCATACAAGGTCCGGCGCACAGCGCCCTCCTCGATGAGTTCCCCGGCCCCGAAGCGCCGCAGCTCGTCGTTGACCTGTCCGATATGCTCCGTCAGGTACAGCCGCACCCCCTGCTCCTTCAGCCGCCGGTACAGCAGCACCAGCCGTTCCGCCGAGGTCAGATCCACGCTGACGATGCCGCTGGCATCCACGATCACCGCCCGGATACCGGGCTTCACGCAGTTCTCCACATCCTTCTGGAACCGGTCGATGTTGGCAAAGAACAGTCCGCCGCTGAACCGGTACAGGGCCACTCCCTCCAGCGGATGCGCCTGACTCATGCGCCCCAGCGGGTAGAAGCCCGGCTGCCCGGAGATGACCCCCAGCAGCTCCCGGCTGGGCTGGGAGGCCCGCCGGATCACATCCACGAAGGACAGCAGCACGCCGATGACCACACCATAGATGGTCCCCAGCACCAGCACGCCCAGAAAGGCCGCCAGAAAAATGGCCAGCTCCTTCCGATCCGCCCGCAGCAGCCGGTGGGCCATGTCGAACTCCACCGCCCCCAGCAGGGCCGAAATAACGATGGCCGTCAGCACCGGCACCGGCAGCAGCCGGATCAGCCCGCTGCCCCACAGCAGCACCGCCGCCATCCCCGCTGCCGCCACCAGCGACACCGCTTGGGTCTTGCCCCGGTACTGCACATTCATGGAGGAGCGGGACACGCTGCCGTTTACCGGGCAGCAGCCCACCATGCCGGCTCCCAGATTGGCCGCCGCAAAGGCCAGCAGCTCCTGACTGTCCCGAATCTCATAGCCGTCCCGCATGGCGAAGCTGCTCTCGGCCAGCAGCGTCTCCGCCATGATGACCACCGCCACCGGCAGGCTGTTGCCCAGCCCCTCCGTCAGGCTGACAGCGCTCCAGTCCGGCAGATGCAGCGCCGGAAGTCCCGGCTCCACTGCGCCCAGACACGCTACGCCATGCCCCGGCAGGTCAAACAGCACCGTGGCCAGCGCCCCCAGTCCCATCACCACGATGGCCATGGGGAATTTGGGTCTCAGCCGCTTGGCCGCCAGCAGGATCACCAGCGCCGCCGCCCCCAGCCCCAGAGACAGGGGATGGACCTGCACCCCGGCCAGATGCCGCACCAGCTCCGGCAGCTCTCCGGTACCGGCGGTGCCGCCCATGAGCTTGGGCAGCTGCATCAGAATGATGGTGCAGCAGATACCGCTGATAAATCCCCCCATCACAGAGGTGGACACGAACCGCAGCACCCGCCCCGCCCGCAGCAGGGCAAACAGCAGCAGCCATACCCCCACGTAGAAGGTCAGAACCGGCACCACCCGCTCCGCCTCGGCGGAGCCCATGGCGATGCCCATACCTCCCAGCACACCGCCGATCATGGCCGCCGGGGCGGCATCCACGCCGAAGATGAACTGCGGCGACGTAGACAGCAGCGCAAACAGGATCACCGGCAGCAGTGATCCGTACAAACCATATACCGCCGGAAGCCCGGCGATCTGGGCATAGCCCATGGAAATGGGGATGGACACGGCGGCAATGACCACGCCGGACAGCACGTCCTGCCCCAGCCACTTCCGCTGATAGCCCTTCCCCGTGGGAAACAGATACCTCATCCCCGCTGCCTCACTTCAACTTCTGCTGATGCATCCATACATCCATCACCAGACTGTGGGGCAGGAGCTTCGTCAGCCCCGTCTGGAACCGGGCCACAAAGCCGAACTGGCTCACATCCTTCCCCCGCTTGGCATCCCGCCATGCCCGCTGCACCATCTGCTCCGGCTCATACATGGCCACATACTTCTTCACCACCGATTCACCGCCGTTGACGGTGGCACGGGCAAAGAAGGCCGTCCGGGTCCAGAAGGGGCAAAGAGCCATGACCCGGATACCCCGGCCTCGCAGCTCCCGGTTCAGCGCCCGGCTGAAGCTCAGCACAAAGGCCTTGCTGGCCCCGTACACGTCGATATACGGAATGGGCTGGAAGGCCGCCACCGAGGCGATGTTGATGATCTGCCCGCCCTCCGGCATATAGGGGATCGTCAGCTGACACAGGGCCATCACCGCCTGACAGTTCAGATCCACCATGTTCAGGTTCACCTCCAGCGGCGTATCCACCACCGCCCGGAACTTTCCGAAGCCGCTGGCGTTCACCAGCAGGCCCACCTCCACCGGCTCCTCCGCCAGTGCCTTGACGTAGGTTCCGAAGCTGCTGCGGTCCGTCAGATCCAGCGCCAAAGGCCGCACGGGAAACGGCACCCGCTCCCGCAGCCCCTCCAGCGCCGCCTCATGGCGGGCGATGACCCATATCTCATCAAAGCGACCGAAGGTGTCCACGGTCTCAGCGAACCGGCGTCCCATACCGCTGGAGGCCCCGGTGATAACTGCAATACGCTTCATATTGCCTGCTCCTTTCCGTTGACGCAAAGGGAGACTGCCGGCGGGCTCTCCCTCCCGGCAGTCTCCGCTGTCCTGCTTATTCCTCGCTGAACCAGCACCGCACATAGGCGGCCAGCCCCGGAACGATCTCCTTCATGTACTTCTCCGTGGTGTTGACGCACAGGTGATAGGACTCCTTGGCGCCCCACTTGGTATCGCTGTACATCTGGCGGTACTGGGCACGGTTCTTATCCACCTGCTTGATCATCCGCTCGATCTCGTTGCGGGTCAGATGCTCCCCCTCCGGAGCCCGGCGGATGCAGCGCTCCACCTTGGCCTCCATGTCGGCGTAGATAAACAGGTTCAGGGGGTGATAGTCCTTCAGGATCACATCGGCGCAGCGGCCGATGATGACGCAGTCCCCCTGCTTGGCGAAATTCTCGATGATCTGGCGCTGGGCCGCCGCCACCCGGATGGGCTGCTCCATGATCTCCATGGAGGGCATGGCGAACCGATGGCCGATGGTCATGGGATAGGCGGCCTCGATGCTCTTCTCGGACACATTGGCCACATACCGCTCGTCAAAGCCGTTCTCCTTGGCGATCATCTCGATGATCTGGTGGTCGTAGCAGGGGATGCCCAGCTCCTCCGCCAGGCGCTTGCCCAGCTCACGGCCACCGGAACCAAACTCACGGCTGATGGTAACGATCTTGTGCATACTTCATTTCTCCTCTCTAAAAAGGCACGGATAACAACATATCTCACAGCCCGTAGGGCTGCTTCTTACCATTTAATACTCGTAGCAGCTACCGCCCACGAATTCCCGCACGATGGAGTTCAGCGGCACATACGGCGTGTGCAGCGGCGGCACCTCCCGCACCACCTTCATCAGATCCGTCAGATCGTTCTCCGCCATGAATTCGTCCGTCAGCTCCTGCCGGAACTGGGGGATCTCCAGCAGATACTTGGCCAGAATACACGGCTCATAGTCGTGGAAGCTGTCGATCTGGATGGCGGCGTTGGACTTATAGGGCTTGATGTAGTTCTCCTCGCCCCGATTGACGCTGGCCGCCCGCTCCACGGTCTCCCGCAGAGAGTGGCCTCTGGTGTTGTAGTCCCGGATGAGCCGGCGGGCCACCCGCAGCTGCTCCGGCCGGACGATCTTGTCGTCATAGGTGATGATACGGGTACGGGGCGCCACGTAGATGCCGTTGGCAATGCCCCGGATCTTCTCGAAGATCAGCGGGTTGAGCATATGGATGCCCTCTGCAATGATGATGCCGTCCTTGTCGCCCTGCATCTTGCGATATCCACCGGTCTTGCCCTCCTTAAAGTCGTACCAGGGGATATCCGCCTCCTTGCCGTCGGCCAGCTGGGAGATGCAGGACACCAACTGCTCCACGTTGACGCAGTAAGGGGACTCCCAGTCGGTGGCCTCCGGGGGACGCTGATCCAGCGGCAGGAAGAAGTTATCCATGCTCAGCAGACACACATGGACTCCCAGATTCTGCAAATACTCCTGCAAACGCATGGCGGTAGTAGTCTTACCGCTGCCGGAGGGACCCGTCAGCGCCACCAGCGGCTTTTCGCCCTTGTTGGAGAGAATGGTGGTCGCCGCCGCACTGATCTTATCGTGGAACACCTCCTCACACCGCAGCACGAATTGCGTCTCGCTTCGCATGGCGTAGTTGATGTTCTCCAGATCAATGACTCTCATAACCGGTGGCTCCTTTCGCTGCGGCGCTCTTCCGCCGCTTCCCTGCATCCATCATGCAATATTATTAGGCGTATATTATAGCACATCTTCCCCCCGCTGTCCAGCGCACATTTTCCCCTCCCCCGGCTCCGCAAAAATTTTTTCAGAAAAAATGAAAAAAGCCCTTGCAATTCCTGATATCATGTGCTATGATATCAAAGTCGTCAAGAGACAAGCGCCGTTAGCTCAGCTGGATAGAGCGTCTGGCTACGGACCAGAAGGCCGGGGGTTCGAATCCCTCACGGCGTGCCAAAAGATCCCAAATCCGAAAGGATTTGGGATCTTTTGTTTTTATCAATTCACCCGTTTTTCCCCGCTCCATGCATCGGGCGATACCCACATCCTCCGCGCCAGACACTTTTCCTTGACAGGCGGGCGGGGGTGGCTTACTATAGTAGCATTGACTTAAAAAAGGGGTGGGCGCATGGAGCCGGTCATTCATATCCGCGGGGTACAGAAATCCTTCCCCGGGCCGCAGGGGCGGCTGCCGGTGCTGCAGGACATCGACCTCGATGTCGCACCGGCGGAGTTCATCACCATCGTCGGGCGCAGCGGCTGCGGCAAGAGCACACTGCTGCGCATCCTCTGCGGGCTGGAGACGGCGGATAACGGCACGGTTGAGCGCCGCGGCGCGCCCGTCACCGGGCCGGGGGCCGACTGCGGCATGGTCTTTCAGGATCACCGACTGCTCCCGTGGCTGACGGTCGCGGACAACGTCGCCTTCGGTCTGCGGCAGGTGCCGCGCGCGCAGAAGCGCGCACTCGTGGCGGAGTATCTCAATCTCGTCGGCCTTGCCGACTACGCGAAGAGCTACCCCGCACAGCTCTCCGGCGGCATGGCGCAGCGCGCCGCCATCGCGCGCAGTCTCGTCACGAAACCGGAGATTCTTCTGCTCGACGAGCCGTTTGCCGCGCTCGACGCGCTCACCCGCATCCAGATGCAGCAGGAGGTGCGGCGGCTGCAGGCCACCTCCGGCATCACGATGGTGCTCGTCACGCACGATATTGACGAAGCCGTCTATCTCGGCGACCGCATTGTCGTCATGAGCGCGCGGCCCGGGCGGATCGCGGAGATCCTCCCCGTCCCCGCCGAAGCGCACGCCAACCGCAGCGGCGCGGCTTTTGCCGCCTGCAAGGAGCGGGTGCTGGCACACTTTTTCGGAGCGGAGGCGGACAGATGAAATCCTGCAAGCGTATTCTGCTGGGGCTGCTGCTCCCGGCGCTTCTCCTGCTGGCGTGGTGGTGGGCCACGACCTATACCGACATCTCCCACGCCATCCTCCCCTCCATCCCGGAGGTCTGGCGGACGCTGCGCGAATTTCTCGCGGACGGAACGCTTGCCGGGGACCTCGGGTGCAGCCTTTCGCGCGTGCTCAAGGGATACGCCATCGCGGCGGCGCTCGGCATCTGCGCGGGGTCGGTCATGGGGATGTGGCACAGGGCGTATGACCTGCTCCACCCGTTCATCACCGCCGTGCGGCAGATCCCGGTCATCGCGTGGATCCCGCTCATCATCCTCTGGTACGGCATCGGCGAGACGTCGAAGGTCGTCGTCATCGCCATCGCGGCATTCTTCCCCATCACGCTCAACACGCTCGGGGGCTTTCAGTCCCTGCCCTCTGGGTACCTGGAAGTCGCACGGCTGTACCGCCTCGGCGTAAGCGAGACGTTCCGCAAGGTCTATCTGCCGAATGCGCTGCCGCAGATTCTCGTCGGGCTGAAGCTCGGGCTCGGCAGCTCGTGGATGGCCGTCGTGGCGGCGGAGCTCATCGCCGCGAACTCCGGTATCGGCTACCGGCTGAGCTATTCGCGGGGACTGCTGCGCTCGGACGCGGTGATCCTGTGCATGCTCGTGATCGGGCTGGTCGGCATCCTGATGGACAAGCTCCTCACCGCCCTCTTCCGCCGCCTGCTGCCGTGGCAGAAGAAGGCTTGACAGATGGAAAAAATTAGGCTACAATAACGCGCAGAGTGTAGAGTTACACGAAGGGGCATACCACCGCGGGTATGAACTTCGGGTAACTCTACTTTCTTTTATTACTATTTGAGGAGACTGAAAAACATGAACAGATGCAGAAGAATTCTCGCCGCCGCGCTCGCGGCGGTGATGCTGCTGGCGCTCACCGCCTGCGGCCAGAGCACTGACACAAACAACAGTGCCGAGCAGACCGTCGTGCGCATCGGCACGCCCGCCACCGGCGACCACGGTGCCCGCATGCTCGAGGCCGCGCGCGTCGCGGCGGAGAAACAGTATTTCGAAGAGGAACTGGCGAAGGTGGGCTGCCGCCCCGAATATGTCGGCTTTGACGGCGCCGGCCCAGCCGTGAACGAGGCCATGATCTCCGGCGACCTCGACGTCGCCATCTACGGCGACATGCCCGCGCTGGTGCTCGCGAGCAAGTTCAGCGGCGTGACCTTCATCGCCATGGACAACAGCGCCGTGCAGCAGGGCATCGTCGTCCAGAAGGACGCAGGCATCAACTCCGTCGAGGATCTGCGCGGAAAGCGCGTCATCGCCGAGACGGGCACCACCTGCCAGAAGTTCCTCATCTCCCTGCTTGAGAGCGCAGGTATGACGCAGGACGACGTCCAGCAGATCAACGCCACCACCGCCAACGCGCAGGTGGAGTTCGCCGCCGGTGAGGCCGACGCCGTCGTGCTGCCGCGCATGGCGGCCTATCGCCTGATCGACGAGAAGGGTGTGGGTACGATGCTGGCCGTGGCCGGAAACGACGAGCGGCTCGACTCGCAGTACGTCGTCTCCGCGCGCAATGACTTCCTCGAGAAGAACCCCGACGCGGCCGCCGCCATCATCCGCGCCCTCAGCCGCGCGCAGGCCTTCGCCGCCGAGAATCCCGAGGAGATCTATTCTCTCTTCGCCGACTCCAACTACTCCGCCGACGTCTACCGCTCCGTCTACAGCTTCGACACGAGCTTTTCCTACTTTGACCCCGAGATCACGCCCGTTTGCGTCGAGAAGCTCAAGAGCCTGAACGACTACGCCCTTGAGAAGGGCCTGATCTCCTCCTCCGTCGACATCGACGCCATCGTCGACACCTCCTACTATCAGGCGGCGATGGGGAGCAACGGATGAGCGCCTACGACTACTCCGACCGCGCCAAGCCCGCCAGCGCACACACCAAAGCGGTGAACGCGCAGCTCGCGCATGAACTGGGTCTGGAGGGCGACGCGCCCGCGTGGCGCGAGCTGGAGCTGGCGCGCGAGGGCCTTGTGCGCGCGGCAGAGGATCTTGTGATCCGCGACGGGGACGGCCACGTCATCTGGGATCTCGACGCCTTCCGCTTCCTGCAAAGTCCCGTCCCGGACGAGCACGTCAACCCGAGTCTCTGGATGAGCGGGCGCGCAAACCTCATCGCGGGGCTGTTCGAGGTCGTGCCGGAGAAGATCTATCAGGTACGGGGCTTTGACCTCGCGAACCTGACGCTCGTGCGCTCGCAGACGGGCTGGATCGTGCTCGACTGCACCACGAACGTCGAGACGGCCCGCGCGGCCATGGCCTTCGCGTCCGAGACGCTGGGCGAGGACATCCCCGCCCGCGTCCGCGCCGTCATCATCAGCCACTCGCACCTCGACCACTACGGCGGCCTGCGCGGCGTGACGGATCCGGCGCGGCTGGGGACGGAGGTGCCGGTCTACGTCCCCGCGGGGTACGATGTGGAGGTCGTGCGCGAGCACGTCTACGCGGGCGCCGCCATGTCCCGGCGCAAGAAGTTTCAGGTCGGGAGCCGCGGCGAGCACAGCGGCCCGCTCGATATCGTCTCAACCGGCATCGGCCTGACGCACCCGACCGGACATGCCTCGTTCGCGCGCTCGACGGTCTATATCGAGCGCGACTGCACGCTCACGATCGACGGGCTGGACGTTGCCTTCATGCGCACGCCTGAGACCGAGGCCCCGGCGGAGATGATCAACTACTTCCCCGCCTACCGTGCTCTCTGGATGGCGGAGCTGTGCAACGGGACGCTCCACAACCTCTACCCCATCCGCGGCGCGCAGGTGCGCGACAGCGCCGCGTGGTCGCGCTATCTCACGGACGCGCTCGTGCGCTGGGGCGACGGCACGGACGTCGTCTTTCAGTCGCACAACTGGCCGCACCGCAATGCCCCCGGCCATCCGGAGGGAAACGACTTCGTGCGCAACACCGCCGCGGCCTACCGCTGGATCCACGACCAGACGCTTCTGCTCGCGAATCAGGGGCTTACGCCGCAGGAGATCGCCCGCCGCGTGGAGCTGCCTCCGGAGCTGGCGCGCTGCGGGTATCTGCGGCCGTACTACGGCACGGTGGAGGTCAACTGCCGCGCCGTGTATCAGAAGTACCTCGGCTTTTACGACGGCAACCCCGTCCACCTCAACCCGCTGCCGGATGCCGAGTCCGCGAAGCGGTACGTCGACTACATGGGCGGCGCGGACGAGATTCTCCGCCGCGCGGAGGAGGACTTCGCCGCCGGGGACTACCAGTGGGTCGCGGAGGTGACGCAGCGCGTCGTCTTTGCCGATCCCGCCT
>ERZ840371.706-NODE-706-length-38894-cov-3.364067_pt1 | contig 38894 bp, 36 predicted proteins | sample MGYA00519937_ERZ840371 | MGnify/ENA primary metagenome ERZ840371 (study PRJEB31850, sample SAMEA3708873) | human gut metagenome | biome: human gut; feature: human-associated habitat; material: faeces | place: China | collected 2014 ... | reverse complement strand
AAACTTCCTTGTATCCGCAGTCTTTCAGCTATTTCATTTTCTTCACGTTTTCTTATTGGAACACACCTAAGCGGGTTCCAAGTTTTTGTTACTTTTTAGCATAAAAAGTAAGGATGGAATGCTTTGTTTTGCCGTAAAAGCTCTAAACTGGCGAACCGCTAATGTTGGCTAACCATTCTATTTTGGCGCGACTGCGCCCAATTAGTGCGAAGCACTGCTAACCATTGGTTCTGAAATCCCGATTTGTTGTTCCTTTCAGGCGCACCTGCGCCGCCTTTCTCCCTGCCGTTTCCGGCACTGTGGGGAAGGGTTTGGAAAAAACGGCGCAGCTATACTTGTCTGCAACTTCCAATCGAATCAACATTTTTTCTCCGCACTTCATCGAATCAGATGCAGTGCATATTCCAGATCCTTCTGATGCACATAAATTTTATACTCCCATGCAAAGCTCTGGTTAAATCCGGCGCTCCACATATTGGCTCTCTGGATACCGCCCTGCCGATTTGTTGTTCTCACTGTATAAGCAATCCCATTTGCAGCCAGAATATTGCGAACCTCCGCCTGCCGTTCCATGCTCTGTGTAAGCAGCAATTCTCTCCTGTTGAAAATCGTCAGCATTTTCCCCAGCCCCTTTCGCTTTTTTTCATTTTATCATATCCCCCTCCAAAAGAAAAAGCCATTTTCCACCGTTTCGATAGAAAATGGCTTTTTTTACTTATTCCTCAAAATGCAGTACGCCTACATAAGGCAGATTTCTATATTTCTGGGCATAATCCAGACCATACCCCACCACGAAGGCATCGGGAATCGTAAAGCCTGTATAGTCCGCCTTGATATCCACCACGCGGCGGTCAGGCTTATCCAGCAGTGTCACCAGCTTCAGCTTTTTGGGGTTTCTGCTGATAAGAAGCTCCTTCAGCTTTTTCAGTGTTCTGCCGGTGTCAATGATATCCTCTACAATCAGCACGTTCTTGCCTGTAATATCCGCATCCAGATCCATCTTGATATTGATATTGCCGGAGCTTTCCGTGCTGTTGCCGTAGCTGGAAACGCTCATGAAATTCATGGTAACAGGCATCTTCATTTTCTTTGCCAGATCCACGATGGTCACAACTGCGCCCTTCAGCGCACAAACCAGCTCCACCTGCTCATCTCCAAACTCCTGATATAATTCATCTGCCAGCTCTGCCATTCTCCGGTCAATCTGTTCCGCAGAAAGCAATACCTCGATTCTCTCTTTCATTCCTGTATCCTCCGTATTTGAATCCATACTTTTCGGTCGGTCTGTTCATCCACGCCAAAGGCTTCCTTCAGCCTCGGTACCCAAATCACCGTATCCCCTGCCACAAATAAGGGATATCTCTCCCGTTCGGCTCTGTGAATCTTTGCATCAATGAACAGCTCCTTGATTTTTTTCCTGCCCTTTCGCAGGGGAATCACATCCCCCTGCCTGCGCGTGCGGCAGAAAAGTGTATGCCCTATTTTATCATAATCAAATACATTCGTACAGGTTTCGGCAGAAATTTCAACTTTTTTTTCATCCAGAGAGACCAGAACGGCAATGCCTGCTTCGGGAATGAAGATTTCCTCCTCCATAGGCAGGGCATAGCAGAACCCTCTTGGCGCATCTGCTGCCCTTCGGGAAAGCACCAGTGTGCCGTATCGGTTTTCTGCGCGCAGTCCTTCGGGAAAATCAAGCTGTTTCCCGCTTTCCTTCCGAAGCAAATCCTCTAACGCCGCAAGCTGCTTTGCGGAAATATCCTTTTTCTGAAACTGCCCCACCGCCTGCCGCAGGATGCGCCGCCGCATGGCAGGATGGAGCGCATTTAGCCCTTCTATGGAAAGAGAAACCTCCTCAGGCAAGGAGGGCATCTGTACCTCCTTCCAAAAAAGTGCCGTCTGCTGCTCCAGAAAATCCTCCTCCTCTGCCAAAAGAGAGGCCGTTTTTGCAATATGCCCCACCGCCTGCGGATTGATTTCCTCCAGAATCGGCAGAACGCGCAGCCGCAGCTTATTTCGGGTATAGGCTTCCTCTCGGTTTGTGGCATCCTCTCGCCACCCCAGTCCGTTTTCCCTGCAATAGTCCTCGATTTCCTCTCGGTCGCAGAACAGCAGAGGGCGGCAGATATTCTCTCTGACGGGTGCCATGCCTGCAAGCCCCTTCAGTCCTGTCCCTCTGCAAAGCCGCATCAGAACGGTTTCCGCCTGATCCCTTCGGTGGTGCGCCACGGCAATGAAGCCATCCTCGCCTGCCGTCTGCCGAAAGGCGGCATAGCGCAGAAGCCGCCCCGTTTCTTCCTCGCCAAGCCCACGCGCCTTCGCCTCCGCACGCACATCATAGTGCTTTACGATACAGGGAATCCCCAAATCGGCGCAGAAGCCTTCCGCAAAACGAGCGTCCTCGTCTGCCGCTGCTCCGCGCAGGCCATGGTGGATATGTACCGCGGTGAGGGAATCCCATGCAAATTCCTTTTGCAGGCTATGCAGAACGTGGAGCAGTGCAACGGAATCCGCTCCGCCCGAAAGCCCAATCACAAGCCTTGCGCCCTTCGGCACCATCTGAAATTGTCGCAGTGTGTTTCGTACCTTTTTCCGCATGTTCGTCTCCTTCTCGGAATCCTCTTTTTCCCCGAAAATTCCTCTTGTCCATTACTCTACACGATTGCGAAAAAAAAGACAACCCCACTTAGTCTCAATTTATGCCTGCTTCTGCCAGAATCGTCCGGCAAGAACGGTCATATCGTCCCGCCTGCCGTCCCTGCGTTCCTTTTTTGCCTCCTGCAAAATATATTCCGCCGCGTCCTGCGGGTTTGACATCGGGAAGGCGGTCAGCTTCGCCTTGAGCCATGCGCCCGTCTGCTCCTCTCCGCCGAGGGCATCGGTAATCCCATCCGTCACCATCAGAATCATGTCCCCATCCTTGAGGCGCATTTCATTTTTCTCCGGCTCTACCTGCTTGAGGATGCCCGCAGGCAGCGTCACCGCACGCAGAGAGATGATGCGGTCTCTCCGCCAGATAAACGATGCCACCGCGCCCAGCTTGATGAATTCGGCATGCCCGTCAAAAAGGTTCACATGGCAGATATCGAGGGTCGCATAGGCCTCCTCTCCCCTGCGCAGCAGAAGCGCAGAATTGATCATCCGCACCGCAAGCGCGCGGTCAAAGCCTGCCTCTGTGAATTGCTCCAGAAGCTCAATGGCAATGCGGCTTTCCTTCGCCGCCGCAGCCCCCGTTCCCATGCCGTCGGAAAGAGCAAGCAGGGCGTTGCCCCGTTCCGTTTCCAGAAATGCCGCCGCATCTCCTGTCGGCCTTCCTTCCTCCGCAGGGGCATAAACCGCCGCCGTCGTGAGGGAAAAGGCAGGTGCCTCCCGAAACAGCAGGCTGCATTCCCTCCCCTTTGCATCCACCGAGCAGGTGCCCTCCTCCAGCAAAACCATGGGGCAGCCCATCGTTTTTCTGACCAGTGGCAAAACCTTATCCTTGCAGCTGCCCTTTCCGCCGCAGGCAGGCAAAACCACCCTCACCTGCTTGCGCCGATGAGCCTTTTCCTCTGTAATGATGACCTCCTTCGGGGAAAGCCCCTGCTTTTTCAGCGCATGGCGCAGCTCCTTTTCTGCACCTTCCAGAAAAATACAGTTCAGCTCCATCTGCCCCGAAAGGGATTCCATAATTTCTCCCACCGCCAGAAGCTGTTGTCCGACCAGCTCGCGGCACTCCCTCAGGCGGCTTGTCCATAAGCAGTCCCTTCTGTACAGTCCATACACCTCATTTATGGTGTCCACAAGGGTGTCCACTCTTGGACAGGTGTCCGCAAATTCCTGCGGCAAATCGGATGCCCGAAACCGCCCCAGACTGTCGCAGTGAGAAAGTGCGGCGAAGGTCATGCCATAGGTTTTGTATAAATCCTCCTCCCAGCAGAAATGCGCCAAACCGCAGTCCTGACAAGCCTTTCCCGCAATGGTATCAACCAGCCTTGCAATCTCGCCTCTGTCCTTTCGTTCCCCCTCCCGAACAAAGGTTTTCGCCAAAGCATCAAATGCCGCGGATACGCCCAGAAGCTTCTCCTCCGTCAGCTCCTTCATTTTTGTATACCTGTCTTGGGGGCCTTCCGTTTCCCGCAGGCCGCCGTATTTTTCCAGCAAAGCCTTGGGGAACAGGGAAAACAGCAGCGCCCCGCTTATCAATCCTCCTATCCAAATCGGGTTCAGCAACGTCATATCTATGTAAAACAGAAAAATGCAGGGGGCTAGCAGCATTGCAAGGGCAGAGGCCAACCTGCCCAGATCTCTCATGCAGCCCGCCAACATTCCCCCTAAAGCGAGGGCAGCGAAAAGAGGCAGCTTGGCACCGCCAGAAAGCAGCAGCAGCAACCCCAGAAACACACCGGCAGCCGCACCGCCGCCGATCCCCTCCTGCCTTGCGGCAAGAAGCAGAAAAAACGCAGATGCCATCGGCAGCAGAAATGCGCCGATCGGGCGGTTTTGCAGGGACGCAAGCCCTGCCAGAACGCCCCCTGCCAGAAGCAGGAGCGAAAGCATTTCCTCTCTGGAGGGAATCACGGCTTTCCCATGCTCCAACAGAAGCACCACGCCCTTCTGCACCAGATAGCTGATGCCGAGCGTCAACGCGCCCTCCACAGCGGCAATGGCAAAATAGAAACCCAGACCCTGTCGACTGACGGCAAAAAAGATACCTGCCAGCACCGAAGCAAAGGTGCCGAGAAGGGCCTTCTTTCCCATTTCCTGCCGTTCCAGAAAACGCCCCAACGTAAGCTGAATGGCGAGTGCCGCCGCAAGCCCTGCGCCAGTCTTGAGCGGTGCATGGGCAAATGCCCCCAGTCCGACCGCAAGCCAGACCGCCCCAAAGAGCCACCCCTCCCCGAAAAAGGCGGAAAGATAGGCAAGTCCCATCGGGCGCAGCAGTCCCATCAGCTCAATCCTGCCCCAAAACAGCCCCATCAGGCAGAAGCCGCCGCCCTGCAGCAGGGTCTTCCACGGAAACGGCTTTTTCGGTTCCTTTTTCGGCAGGAGCATTTTGCCGAAGCGCGGTGTTTGTTCCGTATATTCCAATGTGATTTCTGTCTTTTCCATACTGCTTCCCTCCATACGCCCATTCTAAACAAACAGAACCGCTTTTTTTGTCAAAACGGGGCGAGGGCAGAAAGAAAGTTTCGACAAAAGCCGCTACGCTTCATCCGCAGCGCATAAAGCCTTCTGTGCAGACGCAAAAAAGGGTATCTCCTCTCGGAGATACCCTTTCTTTATATACGTTCTATTTTTAACTTACTTCATCTGTTCTGCAATGATTTCCTTTGCTTTTTCCAGTGCATCGGCAATCTTGGATGCGTCCTTGCCGCCTGCCTGCGCCATATTGGGACGACCGCCGCCGCCACCGCCGCAGACTGCTGCTGCCGCTTTGATGATATTGCCTGCATGTGCGCCCTTTTTCACAACATCATCGGTTGCCATTGCCATCAGGCTTACCTTGCCGCCTGCTGCGCCTGCCAGAACGATTACGCCGCTGCCAAGCTTATTTTTCAGCTGATCGCCAAGGGTACGCATTGCGTTGGCATCCATATCCTTCACCTCTGCCGCAAGCACTGCCACGCCGTTGATATCAACCTTCTTGCTCAGCATTTCATCCGCTGCGCCGCCTGCCATTTTTGCTTTCAGCTTTTCCAGCTCCTTGGAAAGTTCCTTCTGCTCTGCCAAGAGCTGTTCCACTCTTGCCACCAGCTTATCGGGAGAGGTTTTCACCATCTGTGCCAGTGTACGCACCTCATCCTCCTGCGCCTGATAATGCAGAAGTGCGCCTTCGCCTGTCAGCGCTTCAATACGTCTGACACCTGCGGCAACGCCGTTTTCGGAAACAATTTTAAAGGAACCAACCTGTGCCGTATTTTTCAGATGTGCGCCGCCGCAAAGCTCAACGCTGTAGCCGCCCATATCAACCACGCGCACAATATCGCCGTATTTCTCACCAAAGAGCGCCATTGCGCCCTTCTCTCTTGCCGCATCAATGCTCATTTCCTCCGCAACAATGGGATAGCTTGCGAAGATTGCTTCATTGACCAGTCTTTCCACCTCTTTGATTTCATCCGGTGTCATAGCGGTGAAATGGGTGAAGTCGAAACGCAGTCTATCTGCGCTGACATAGGAGCCGGACTGCTCAACATGTGTCCCCAGAACGGTTCTCAGTGCCTTCTGCAGCAGATGGGTTGCGGAGTGGTTTCTTGCGGAAGCCATTCTGTGCTTTTTGTCAATTTCTGCACAGGCAATATCGCCAACGGTAACGGAGCCTTCCTCTACCACGCCTTGATGCGCGATTTTGCCGCCGATTACCTTCATGCAGTTTGTTACCTTAACCACGCCGTTTGCGGTTTTGATGATACCATGGTCACCAACCTGACCGCCGCTTTCTGCGTAGAAGGGAGTTCTGTCAAGGAATACCACAACGGAATCCTCTGCCTGTGCGCCATCTGCAACGGCATCGTTTGCAACCAGAGCAACGATTTTTGCATCCACTACAGTATCCACATCATAGCCTGCGAATTTTGTTTCCAGATCGGTAGGCAATTCATCGTATACGGTTACGGCTGCGCCCATGTAGCCCTCGCCGCCTCTTGCCTTACGCGCACGATCCTTCTGTGCCTGCATTTCCTTCGCAAAGGCCTCCTCATCCACGCGCATGCCTGCTTCTTCCAGAATTTCCTTTGTCAAATCAACAGGGAAGCCATAGGTATCATACAGGCGGAAGGATTTTTCGCCGCTCATCACGGTTTCGCCTGCGGCTTTCATTTCCTCCATATCCTCCTTGAGGATTTCCATACCCTTATCGATAGTCTTATAGAAGCTGTTCTCCTCGATGGAAAGAATCTTAAAGATATAATCCTGCTTATCCACCAGCTCAGGATATGCTTCGCCGCTGCAGGTGATAACAGCCTTGGAAAGCTCTGCAAGGAATTCACCCTGAATGCCCAAAAGCTTGCCATGGCGCGCCGCACGACGCAGCAATCTTCTCAATACATAGCCGCGCCCTTCGTTGGAGGGCAGAACGCCGTCTGCGGTCATGATTGTAACGGAACGGATATGGTCTGTGATGATACGAACGGAAACGTCAATCTTATGCTCCTTGCCATATTCCACGCCTGCCTTCTGACAAACCGCATCGCGGATATATTTTACGGTATCCACATCGAAAATGGAATCTACGCCCTGCATGATGGTTGCCATACGTTCCAGACCCATGCCGGTATCTACGTTTTTATGATCCAGCTCGGTATAGGTGCCATCCTCATGCGCATCGAACTGTGTCAAAACCAGATTCCAGAATTCCATGTATCTGTCGCAGTCACAGCCAACGCCGCAGGTAGGGCTGTTGCAGCCATATTCGGGACCGCGGTCATAATAGATTTCCGTACAGGGACCACAGGGACCTGTACCATGCTGCCAGAAGTTATCCTCCTTGCCAAGCTTCTTGATTCTCTCCCAAGGCAGACCAACCTTTTCATGCCAGATTTCGCCTGTTTCGTCATCCTCCTCATAGATGGTGACATACAGCTTACCCTCAGGGATTTCCAGCCATTTGGTAACAAACTCCCAAGACCAAGGGATGATTTCGTTCTTAAAATAATCGCCAAAGGAGAAATCGCCCAGCATTTCAAAAAATGTGCCGTGGCGCGCGGTTTTGCCGACATTATCAATATCCCCTGTACGGATACATTTCTGACAGGTTGTGACACGCTTACTGGGGGGTGTTTCCTGCCCTGTGAAGTATGCCTTCATGGGTGCCATACCGGAGTTAATCAACAGCAGGCTCTTGTCGTTACGGGGAACGACGGAAAAGGATTTCAGACGCAGATGGTCTTTGGATTCAAAGAACTGCAGAAACAGCTCTCTGATTTCGTTTACACCGAGATTTTTCATAGCTTTTCCTCCTTAAAAAGATAAAAATATAATTCCCACAATAAAATCCTGTTTTTTGGGTAATGAAAAAAATCCCTGTTCCGAAGAACAGGGACGAATTTACCGTGGTACCACCCTAGTTACGGCTTTGCTGCCGTCACTCGAAATCGTTAACGCCGATTTACGCCGCAATATACTTTTTTATTCCACTGCGGAGCCTGTTTCCTTTGACGAAACAAGAGAAACCGAAAAGACTGCTTCCATTCTGTGCTGCTGAGGCTTTCCCACCAAGCTGCCTCTCTCTGAAAGTCCGAACCAAAATGTACTCCTTCTTTTCCTGACTTTTTTCTGTTTTTCTAATAATGATTTGATTATAGGCACTTGAAATCCGTTTGTCAAGGCAGTGTAAGAAATTTTTCCTCCAGCATGGCGCGAATCATATCCCCGATGCGCTTCAGCCCAACCTCTATCTTATCATCACTGAGGTTCAGGAAGCTGAGACGGATATGGCGATTTTCCTCGCCGCTGATATCATACTGACTGCCGGGGGTAAGAATGACGTTCTTTTCCAGCATACGGCTGCAAAGCGCTTCTGCGCCCACGCCAACGGGCAGCTCCACCCAAAGGCTGACACCGCCGTTTGGCTGTCCGTATTTCGCCACATCGGAGAGATATTTTCTTGCGGCGGAAAGCATTTTGCGGTATTTCTCGCCGCCGTAGCGTCTTGCCTGTGCGGCATGCTCCCCCCAGCCAAATTCGCGCAGATAATATTCCAAGGCTCTCTGGATAAAGCCGGAGGTGGAAATATCTGTCGTATATTTTGCTTCCATGACTGCCTGATGGATTTTCTTCGGCAGAACAATCAGCCCCATGCGCAGACCGGGCATGAGAATTTTGGAAAAGCTTTTGATATAAATGACACGATTTTTATAATCTAACGCCTTCAGGGGAACAATCGGCTCCTTATCATAATGGAAATCGTAAAAATCGTCCTCCTCGATGATATAGGTATCGTATTTTTCTGCCAGCTCAAGCAGGCGGCGTTTTTTCTCCATGGAGTAGGAAATGCCTGTCGGGGTCTGATAATATGCCATCATATAAATAAAACGCGGATGATACAGCTTGAGGAAGTTTTCCAGAATGACCATATCCATGCCATCCTCCTCCAGAGGAATCTCCATCAGCTTGCCCCCACGGGACAGAAATGCACCTGCTGCACCGTAAAACGTGGGCTTTTCCACAAAAACAACATCCCCATAGCGCAGCATCGCCTTTGAAATGATATCAATGCCCTGCTGTGCGCCGGAGATGATCTGCACGTTTTCCGGAGAGGTTTTGATGCCATAATTCATAAGATAACGGCAAAGCTGCTCGCGCAGGGGGACATAGCCCATGCTGTCCATATAGCGGAAGGCACCGCCCTTTTCCCTATCCAGCACCGCATTGAACGCCTCCTTAAACGCATCCACAGGGAACATTTCATTCGGCAGAGAGGTGCTTGTAAAATTGATGGCATTTTCCATGGAAAGACCGCTTTCAAAGGAACGGAGATTGCGGCTTGCCACAGGCTCCGGAATATGCTCCACAGGCAGGGGCGAAACAAAGGTGCCGCTGCCCACGCGCGAATAGACCAGCTGCTTTTTCTCAAGCAGCTTATACGCATTGACAATCGTAACAGAATTCACTCCGAAATGCTCCGCCGTTTTGCGGATGGGCGGCAGCTTGCTGTTGGCAAGCAGAACACCATCCGTAATCATCCCCTCAATGCCCTCTGCCAGCTGCTGATAAAGAGGAACGGCACTTGATTTATGCAGCTGTAGCTGAAAAATTTCTACCATATTAAATATACTCCAAATCATTAAAATCTCATTTTACTTTTCTGCGTCATACCGCTTTCTGCCCGATGCCCCCGCAATGCCCATAGCTTCTCTGTACTTTGCAACGGTGCGGCGACAAATCTGTACGCCCTCCGCGGTCAGGCGCTCCGTCAGCTCCCGATCACTGAGGGGCTTTGTTTTTTCCTCCGCATCAATGATGGCACGCAGGCGGTTCTTGATGCTGTCCGCAGAAACATTTTCCGCCGCTTCCGCTTTTGCCATTGCCTTGGAGAAGAAGGTATGCAACGGGAACACACCGCGTTCACACTGCAAATATTTTTCCTTGACCGCACGGCTTACGGTGGATTCATGGATATCGAGCTGCTCTGCAATATCCACCAGACGCAAAGGCACAAGCTGCCCCTGCGGCTCTGAGAAAAAATCCCTCTGCTTTTCCACGATGGCTTCCACCACCTGCTGTAAGGTGCTTTCTCTGCGGCTGATGCACTGCAATGCCCACTCGGCACGCTTCAGCTGCTCTGCAATATATTCCTCCGTCTGTGCATCCGCTTTTTCGCGCAGCAGCTTCACATAGCTATGGCTGACGGTAAGACGGGGCATCACGGTTGTGTTTGTGGTGACGATAAATTCCTCTCCCCTGCGCTCCACCAGAACATCCGGCACGACATACTGCACATTATCCTCCCCCGCAAAGCCACTGCCTGGCTTGGGCTGACAGGAGCGGATTTCCTCCAACGCACGCATCAGTCGTTCCATAGAAACCTTTTCTGCCTTCGCGATATAGGAAAGGCGGTTTTTCGCCAGCTCATCCAGATAATTTCTTGTGATCTTCATGGAAAGAGCAGAGGCGTTTTTCTGCTTCAGCTGAATGAGCAGACACTCCTGCAAATTTCTTGCCCCCACACCGGAGGGCTCCAAGGCTTGAAACTGCGCCAGAATTCTTGCGGCAGTGGATTTTTTCATCGGATATTTTTCCATCATCATTTCGATGGCATCCTTTTCCAGATAGCCGCTTTCGGCAGTACTCTCCGCCAGAAACCGCAGGACAGGCTTATGTCCTGCCGGAATTTTTTGTATATTTATCTGAAAAAGAAGAAATTCGCGCAGACTCTGCCCCTCTTTTCTGCCAAAGGCATTCGTTTCGCGTTCCTTTTCCTCCTGCTCATGCTCCATACGGTAAAGGCTGCGGTTCTGCTCATCCGTCTCCTCAAGCCATTCCAGCTTTTGCAGCAGCTCCGTATTTTCCTGCTGCACGGGCTCCTTTTCCTCATTCCATTCCACAAGGGGGTTCTCCTCCGCAAATTCTCGGATATATTCGGAAAGGGTCACGGCATTCATCTGCAAAATCTCCACAGACTGCTGCATTTTCTGTGATAAAATCTGTTTTTGCTGTACCTGAAGCGACAGCTCCATAAAAAAATCCCCCTTTCTTGATGCTTGATTGCATTTATTTTATCATAAAATCTAATATAATCCCACCATTTTGTTTAAATATCCCTAAAAAAGCAGAGAAAATATGCCAAGATTATGGTAATAAATTAACATTTACTTTTATAGATAATAAGTGTAAACTATATGAGATGATTCATTCGCATACAAATTATTTTTTGTTTTGCGGATGTCTCAGCAATATTATAACGCAAAGATCAGATTTCGACATTATTTTGTGGAAGAAGGGTTCTTTTCTGGAATAATCAGGTGAAAATTTCTTTTGAAAAAAAGTTTTTTCGCCTTTTTTCTGCAAAATTATTGAGAAATTCTTATTTTTGTATTAAAATATTGCTGTTATATTATAGTTATTTTCTTACAAAAGTATAACTTTAAACCAGCGCCATCCCTGGCGCACGACAAATTTGAACAGAGGGGGATAATATGCAAGCTTTAACGTTCAAACGTGGTGTACATCCTCCTGATGGGAAAGAACTGGCAAAAGACCAGCCCATCAAGGTGATTATGCCCAAAGAAAACTCTGAGTTGTTCTACCCTATGAGCCAGCACATCGGTGCTCCTTGTGATCCACTGGTTGCCGTTGGCGATCATGTAAAGGTAGGACAGAAAATCGCTGAGTCCGGCGCATTCATGTCTTCTCCTATCTTCGCCTCCGTTTCCGGCGAAGTTGTAGACATCAGACCTATGCTCGTACCCGGTGGTGCAATGGTAAAGGCTATCGTTGTAAAGAACGACGGCAAAATGGAAGAGATCGAAGGTCTCAACGAAGGTAAGGATTACACAACCATGACAAATGACGAAATTCTGGCAGCAATCAAAAATGCCGGCGTTGTTGGTCTGGGTGGTGCAGGTTTCCCTACACACGTAAAACTGAACCCTCCCAAGGACACACCCATCGATCACATCCTCATCAATGCGGCTGAATGTGAGCCCTACCTCACATGTGACTACCGCCTGATGCTGGAAGAACCCGAAAGAATCGTAAGAGGTCTGCAGATTATGCTGAAGCTGCATCCCAACGCAAAGGGCGTAATCGGTATCGAAATGAACAAGCCCGAAGCAATCGCTTCCATGCAGAAGGCATGCGAGGGCATTGATAACATCACTGTTCAGCCTCTGGTAACAAAATTCCCTCAGGGCTCTGAAAAACACCTGATTTACGCTATCACAAAGAGAGAAGTAAAATCCGGCGCACTGCCCGCATCCGCAGGCTGTATCGTAGACAACGTAGATACCGTTGTTGCAATCGAAAGAGCAATCTGCAAGGGCAGACCTCTGATGAGAAGAATCGTTACCGTTTCCGGTAAGGGTATCAAAAACCCCGGCAACTACAAAATCAGAATCGGTATGACACTGAGAGATCTGGTAGATGCCATTGGCGGTTTCAATGAAGAAAACCCTCCCGTAAAGCTGATTGCAGGTGGTCCTATGATGGGTCCCACACTGTATACTTTGGATGTTGCGTCTGTTAAGACAACCTCCGGTCTGCTTTGCTTCACAAAGGACGAAGCATACATTCCCGAAGAAAGAAACTGCATCCGCTGCGGTAAATGCGTAGAGCATTGCCCTATGGGCCTGATGCCCTTCATGCTGAATGCCTTTGCAATCAAGGGTGACGGCGAAGGTTTCGTAAAGCATCACGGTCTGGATTGTATCGAATGCGGTTCTTGTTCCTACGAATGTCCTGCGAAGCGTCAGCTGGCGCAGTCCATCAGAGCGACAAAGAAAATCGAAGCAGGCAAGAAGGCAGCAGCCGCTGCAGCAGCAAGAGCAAAAGCAGAGGCTGAGAAAAAGGCCGCTGAGGAAAAGAAATAAGAAGGGGGAGAATAAAACATGGCTAATTTTGTAGTATCCGGTACCCCTCACGTGCGTTCCAAAGAATCCATCCAGAGCATTATGCGTGATGTTATCATCGCTCTGGTTCCTGCAACAGCAGCGGGTATCTATTATTTCGGCCTGAGAGCACTGATTCTGATTGTAGCTGCAATCATTTCTGCTGTTTTCTTTGAATGGCTGTATGAAAAAATCACAAAAAAACCTGTTACAATCAACGACCTGTCCGCAGTTGTAACCGGTCTGTTACTGGCAATGAACCTTCCTGCATCCGCTCCCGTTTGGGTTGCAATCGTAGGTAGTGCATTTGCCATCATCTTTGCAAAACAACTGTTTGGCGGTCTGGGCCAGAACTTCATCAACCCTGCACTGGCAGGTCGTGCATTCCTGCTGGCTTCCTACCCCACAGAAATGACCACATGGGTTGTTCCCAACGGTCTTGCAGCAGATGCTGCTACATACGCAACACCCCTGGCACAGCTGAAAAACGGCGCACTGGATGCTTCCCTGAAGCAGCTGGTAATCGGTCAGGTTGGCGGTACCATCGGTGAAACCTGTGCAATCGCTCTGATTATCGGCGGTATCTACCTGCTGTACAAGCACGTAATCAGCTGGAAGATTCCCGTAATCTACATCGCAACCGTATTCATTCTGTTCGCAGTAATCGGCAGACACGGCATGCGTATGCCTTTGCAGGAAATCTTCGCCGGCGGCGTTATGCTGGGTGGTATCTTCATGGCAACTGACTACGCTTCTTCTCCCGTAACCCCTAAGGGTCAGGTTATCTTCGCTGTCGGCGCAGGTCTTTTGACTTACCTGATTCGTACCTTCGGCGGTTATCCGGAAGGCGTATCCTATTCTATTCTGATTATGAACTGCTGTGTACCTCTGATTGAAAGATTCACAGAACCTACAATCTTCGGTGCACTGCCTAAAACAAAGGAGGCGAAATAAGCATGGACTCTAAAGCAGTAGTTAAACCCGCGATCGTTCTGTTGCTTATCTCCGCTATTGCAGCCGGTATTCTGGGTGTTGTATCCGAAGTAACCGCTGCTCCTATTGCTGCACAGAACGAAAAATCTCTGAATGAAGGTATGCAGGCAGTTATGCCCGACGCATCCTCCTTCGAGCTGCTGGATGCTGATCTGACAGGCACAATCACAGCAGTATACAAAGGCGATAACGGCGGTTTCGTTATCACAACAGAGCCCGGCGGTTTCGGCGGCGCTGTAAAAACAATGGTTGGCATTGATGCTGACGGTACAATCACAGGTCTGCGTGTAACAGGTCATTCCGAAACAGCAGGTCTGGGTGCAAAGGCAACCGATCCTTCCTTCTACGAACAGTTCACAGGCAAGTCCGGTTCTGTTTCCGTAACAAAGGATGGCGGCGAAATTGTTCCCATCACAAGTGCAACAATTACTTCCAGAGCAGTTTGTGTCGGTGCGCAGGAAGCTCTTGATTGGGTCGCAGCGAATGGAGGTGCTTATTGATGGCTAACCCTATTAAAATTATCAAAAACGGCATTATCAATGAAAACCCTACATTCGTTCAGGTTATTGGTATGTGTCCTACTCTGGCGGTTACATCTTCCGCTATCAATGGTATCGGCATGGGCCTTTCCACAACAGCAGTACTGATTTTTGCGAACCTGTTTATCTCTCTGCTGAGAAAGGTAATCCCCGATACAGTACGTATCCCTTGCTTTATCGTTGTTATTGCTACATTCGTAACAATCATCGAGTTCCTGCTGAAGGCTTATCTGCCTGCACTGAACGCATCCCTGGGTCTGTACATTCCACTGATCGTAGTAAACTGTCTGATTCTGGCGCGTGCCGAAGCATTCGCTTCCAAAAATGGTCCCGTTGCTTCCGCATTCGATGGTATCGGTATGGGTCTTGGTTTCACCATCGCTCTGGGCTGTCTGGGTCTGGTGCGTGAATTCATCGGCAGCGGCACACTGTTCGACGTAACAGTTCTGCCCGAAGCATTCCCTAGAACACTGCTGTTCGTTATGGCTCCCGGTGGTTTCTTCACACTGGCTATTCTGATGGCTATTCTGAACCATTTCAGAAACAAAAAAGCATAAGAAGGAGGGGAAAATAAATGAATCTGATTTTGTTAGTATTGGCTGGCATTTTCGTAAACAACTACGTTATGTCCCAGTTCTTAGGTATCTGCCCCTTCCTCGGTGTTTCCAAGAAGGTAGATACAGCAGCCGGCATGGGCATGGCTGTAATCTTCGTAATGGCTCTGGCAGCAGCAGCAGCATGGTTGGTATACAACCTGATTCTGGTGCCTCTGAACATTACATTCCTGTATAACATTGCGTTCATTCTGCTGATCGCATCTTTGGTACAGTTCGTAGAAATGTTCCTGAAAAAATCTGCACCTGCTCTGTATCAGGCTCTGGGTGTATTCCTGCCCCTGATTACAACAAACTGCGCAGTATTGGGTGTAGCCGTTACAAATATGCAGAAGGGCTACAACTTCATCGAATCCGTTCTGAACGCAGTTGGTGGTGCTGCCGGTTTTGCTCTGGCAATCATCCTGTTTGCCGGTATTCGTGAAAGAATCGCTGACAATGAAACACCGAAGGCCTTCGATGGTTTCCCTATGGCTCTGATCACAGCTGGTCTGATGTCTATCGCATTCCTGGGCTTCTCCGGTCTGATCAAACTGTAATAGAGGAGGGTAAAAGAATATGGATCCAATGAGTATTTTATTTCCCGTTCTGAGTGTCGGCGGTATGGGCGTTGTTTTCGGCGCTTGCTTGGGCGTTGCGAGTGAAGTTTTCAAGGTTGAAGAAGACCCTCGTATCGGTCAGGTTTTGGAATGTCTGCCCGGCGCTAACTGCGGTGGTTGTGGTTTCCCCGGTTGTGGTGGTTGTGCATCTGCAATCGTTGCCGGTACAGCTCCTGTAAATGCCTGCCCCGTTGGTGGCGCAGCAGTTGCTGAAAAGGTTGGCGCTATCATGGGTGTTGCAGCTTCCTCTGCTGAACCCGTTGCCGCTTTCGTAAAGTGCGGTGGTACTTGCGATAAAGCAAAAAATAAATACGATTATTTCGGCATTGACGATTGTAACATGGCTGTTCAGCTTGCAGGTCAGGGTGCAAAATCCTGCTCCTATGGCTGTCTGGGTCTGGGCAGCTGCAAGAAGGCTTGTGCCTTCGGCGCAATCGAAATCGTTGACGGTGTTGCAGTGATTGATAAAGATAAATGTGTTGCCTGCGGCAAATGCGTTTCCACTTGCCCCAAGCACATCATCGAACTGCTGCCCGCTAAGAAGAAAGTGAAAGTACAGTGCTCCTCCAAGGATATGGGTAAGAATGTAATCCCCAACTGCTCCGTTGGTTGTATTGCTTGTAAGATTTGCGAAAAGAACTGTCCTTTCGACGCTATTCATGTAATTGATAACCTTGCTGTTATTGATTACACAAAATGTAAAGCTTGTGGCATCTGTGCAAACAAATGCCCTAAGGGCGTGCTGACAGGCAAGAGACCTGCACAGCCTGCGGCTCCCGCCGCTGCTGCACCCGCAGCGCCCAAGGCTGCTCCTGCTGCTGAAGCTCCCAAGGCTGAAGCACCCAAGGCAGAAGAAGCTCCCAAGGCTGAATAATTCAGACTTTTCAAAGACTCTCTGAGAAATCAGGGAGTCTTTTTTTGTTGTTAAAAAAATCTTTTATGATTCTGTTCGCTTTACCCCTCTGGAAAAGTATGCTATACTAAATCAGTTATAAATAAATGAATTTTTTCTGTAAAGGAGGATTTGCTATGAGAGGACGTTCCTCACAAAATATCTGGATACTGGTGCTGCTTATGCTTGCAGGCGTGGTTCTGGGCGGCTTTATCGCAAAACTGGTCGGCGGTGTTTCTGCACTCAGCTGGCTTGCATACGGTAACAGCTTCGGGCTTTCCTCTCCGCTTATGCTGGATTTAGGCGTGCTGACATTGCAATTTGGGCTGACCATCCGCTTTACCATTGCGGGTATCATCGGCATTATTCTGGCGTTTTTCATTTACAGAAAGCTATAATGATTTTCAGGGGGCAAACGATTTTGCCCTTTCCTTTTTTTCAGGAAAAACCATTCTTTTTTTATGAAAAATACGGCTCTTTTCTTGAAAAGAATACAAAAAAGCGGTATGATAAAATGTAAGACAAAATTTAAGAGATACCATAGCTGCCGCACACACGGCGGCGTTTCCAATAATGAAAGGGGTAAAAAGAATATGATGTTCAATGCCAAAGATATGGGAATTGACTTGGGTACTGCCAATACCCTTGTCTATATGAGAGAAAAAGGAATCATCGTGAATGAGCCTTCCGTTGTTGCCATCAACACGGACACCAGAGAGGTTCTGGCTGTCGGCAACGAAGCGAAGGATATGATCGGGCGTACCCCCGGCAATATCGTTGCCATCCGCCCCATGAAGGACGGCGTTATCGCAGACTTTGACGTAACACAGGCTATGCTGCGTTATTTCATCAATAAGGCGTATGTACGCTCTCTCTTTGGGCCCAAGCCTCGCATTGTAATCTGTGTGCCTTCCGGCGTAACAGAGGTAGAAAAGCGCGCCGTTCTGGAGGCTGCCATTGCCGCAGGCTCCAAGGAAAAGGACACCTACCTGATTGAAGAACCCATGGCAGCGGCAATTGGTGCAGGTCTGCCCGTTGCAGAGCCCACCGGCAGCATGGTTGTTGATATCGGCGGCGGCACAAGCGAGGTTGCTATCATTTCCCTTGGCGGCATTGTTACAAGCACCTCTCTGCGTGTGGCAGGTGACGCACTGGACAGCGCGATTGTAAACTATATCCGTAAGGAATTTTCTCTGGCAATCGGTGACCGTACCGCAGAGGAAATCAAGATTACCATCGGTTCTGCATATCCTCTGGACAGAGAGGAAAAAATGGAAATCCGCGGACGCGATTTAGTCAGCGGTCTGCCCATGACCATCGAAATCAATTCCATTCACATTCGCGAAGCACTGGCGGAGCCCGTTGGCTCTATCATCAACAGCATTAAGCAGACCTTGGAGGCAACCCCTCCCGAACTGGCTGCGGATATCATGGAATACGGCATTACGCTGACAGGCGGCGGCGCGCATCTGCGCGGACTGGATAAGCTGATTACCGCGGAAACAGGCATGCCCGTTAATATTGCAAACGAACCCCTGAACTGTGTTGCTCTGGGCACAGGGATGGTTCTGGAACAGGTAGATAAGCTGAAATCTGTTCTGATTTCTCCCAGAAAAGCATTATTCTGATTTTAAACACACCGAAAGGAGCATTTCACGTTGCAGGAGTTTTTCTTAAAACATAAAAAACGCATCATTGGTGCGGGCATCGCCATTCTGGTTCTGGTTACCGTGATTGCCAGCGGTATAAAGCTGAATGCCACTCTGCTGGAAAGCGCCATCGGTGTTGTTGTCACCCCGTTTCAGGATTTGACAACCGGCATCAGCAGTTGGATAGACGATACGGTGACATCCGCCCGCAACAAAACAAAGCTGAAGGATGAAAACGAGGAGCTGAAGCAGCAGATTGCAGAGCTGACAAATAAAAACAGAAAGCTTTCCATGTATGAAACGGAAAACGAGCGTCTGACCGCTCTGCTGAAAATTGCGCAGAAATACCCTACCTATGACAGTGTCGGGGCACGCGTGATTGCAAAGGACCCCGGCATCTGGTATGACGGCTTTACCATCAACAAGGGCACAACAAGTAGCATCAGCGCAAACATGGTTCTGATTGCGCCGGAGGGCTTAGTTGGTAAGGTTCTGGAAAGCGGCGCAACCTTCTCCAAAGCGCAGTCCATTCTGGACAGCCGTTCCTCTGTGCCTGCGATGAGCGTGCGGACGGGCGATTTGGGCGTTGTCAAGGGCAATTACAGCCTTGCGAACCACGGTCTGTGCAAAATGGAATATATCGACGGTGACGCGGAAATCATGGTAGGCGACGAAATCGTAACCTCTCAGCTTTCCGATATTTACCCGGAGGGGCTTGCCATCGGCAAGGTACTGGAAATCGAGACCGACACCAACGGGCTGACGAAATACGCTGTGATTGAGCCTTATGTAGACCTAAAGCATCTGGATACGGTTCTGGTTCTGGATAAGGGCGCAAAGCAGAGCGGCAAAAGCACAGCAAAGACAAATACACAGGCAAATCCCGACGCGGCGGAGCCGACAGACCCGACCGACCCTGACACGGCAGAGCCTGACACAACGGGGGTGGCGGAATGAGAATCATCATCACCACTCTGATTGTGGTACTGAATTTTATTTTGCAGACCACGCTCTTCCCCTACCTTGCCATCCAAGGGGTATTCCCGAATACCGCCTTGATTATTGTAACCTCCTATTCCCTGCTGCGCGGCAGTAAGGAGGGCGCACTGGTGGGCGCAGGCACAGGGTTTCTGATGGATGTGTTTTTCCACACCTACATCGGCTTTTATACCGCGCTGTATCTTTTGATTGGATTGATTTTCGGGCGAAGCCAACGCAGCTTTTTCCGCGAAAATTATATTCTGCCGATTATTTTCTGCGCGATTGCCACAATTTTTTATCAGGCAGTGCTGTATGTTTCAAGCTTTGTGTTCCAAGGAGAAGGAAATATTCTCTATTTCCTCTTCCGCGCACTGCTGCCGGAGCTAGTCTATATGACGATTGTAACCGTTCCGCTGTATCGGGTGCTGTTTGGCATCAATGAATGGCTGGAGCTGAAAGAAAAGTATAAATACCGCCTTTTTTAAAGGCTGAAATCTGTTTCCCATCAGGAGGAAGCGATGAGAAGATATCTTGAGCATTTTTTAGATTTATGTAAAAACAGAATATTTGTAATGCTGTGCGGCGTGATTGTGCTTTTTGCGATTATCGTGCTGCGTCTGTTTTCCCTGCAAATTATTCACGGGGAATATTATGACGAATCCATTACGGCGAGCGTTTCCAAAACACTGCCTGTGGCAGCCTCTCGCGGGAATATTTATGACCGCTACGGCAGACCGCTTGCTGTCAATACGGTTGCATACTGCGTACAGGTGGACGGCAGTGTTACCTTAGAGTTGAACAGGGAGGAACGCAAGACGCTTGCTACAGACCTGACCGACTGGCTTTGGGCGGATGGACACCATAAGGTAGATTCCCTGCCCATCACCACATCCTCGCCCTATTCCTTTACCTTTAAAGGAACGGATGAGGAAAAGGAAAAGCAGGAAAAAAGCTGGAAGGCCTCCATTGGTCTGGAGAAAAAGCAATATAAGCTGAGCGCAACGGAATGTCTGAAATATCTGTACGAAAAATATGATGTACCCGAAGGCTACACTGCGGTGCAGAAGCGCACCTATCTTTCCCTTGCCATGAGCGATGACCGCAATCTGATGGCACTGACCTTGGCAAGAAAGCTTTCCGAATTCGGCGAAACGATTGACGATGAGCTGCCCCTGGACACCGAGGCACCCTATGCTTTCCAATTTAACGGCAACACCAACCGTGAAAAAAGCTGGAAGCAGAGCATGCTGATGAAGGGCAAGGAATTAAACTATAATTCCAGAAAAACTCTGGATTATCTGCGGGATTTCTTCGGGCTGCCAGAGGGTCTGCCCGAACAGCTGGTGCGTGATACACTGGGGATTCGCTATTCCCTCTATCTGAAACGCTATCAGCAGTATCAGACGGTGACGATTGCAACGGATATTTCCGATAAAACCCTTGCCTACGTCGAGGAAAATCAGGATACCTTCCCCAATGTTGTCATTGATACGGTATCTCTGCGGGATTACCCCGAAGGGGAATATTTCTCTCATATCCTTGGATATATCCGCCAGATGACGGAAAGCGACTATGCCCTCTATAAGGATGAGGTGGATGCAGACGGCAATCCGCTTTACAGCCAGACAGATGTTGTCGGGCAGGACGGCATGGAAAAGCTTTACGAAAAGGAGCTGAACGGCGTAGACGGGAAGGTTCTGATTGAGGTAGATAATCAGGGCAGACGTATGAGCGTGATTGATTCCACGGAGCCTGTTGCCGGAAAGGATGTTTTCCTGACACTGGACAGCAAGCTGCAAAAGGTTGCGTATGATACACTGGAAAGCGAATTGCGCACGGCGGTTCTCAGAAAGCTGACCGGCGGCGGCAAGACCTACGCCTCCAGCACGGAGCTATTCACTTCCATGATTAACATAAACCACATTTCCGCTCAGAAAATGATACAGGCGGAGGACGGCGTGCAGAAGCAGGTTTATCAGAAGCTGAAGCAGGCAAACCCGACCTTCAGCCCCACGCAGGATGATGCGGTTGCGGTTGCGAAGGAATTCCTAATTGACGGTCTGGAAAAGGGCTCTATCAGCCTGAAAGAGCTCATGCTGATGATGATTGAGCAGGGAAATCTGAGCGTAACAGAGGAGGAAAAGACCTCCATCGAAAACGGCGCATCCCCTACCGCTCTCATCATCAAAAAGCTCAGCAATGGGGAAATGTCCCCTGCGGATACGGGGCTTGACCCCTGCACCGGCTCTGTTTTCGTGACACAGGTTGGCACGGGTGAGGTGCTTGCGAGCGTCACCTACCCTTCCTACGACAACAACGAGCTGGTCAATACGTTTAATAACGCTTACTATAATGACTTATTGCAGGACGGCAACACCCCACTGGTCAACCGTCCGCTGAAGCAGAAAAAGGCATCCGGCTCCACCTTCAAGATGATTACTGCACTGGCAGGTCTGGAAACAGGCACGATTACGCCAAGCACGACCATCGTGGATAAGGGGCTGTTCAAGGATGCAGGTGTACCCTATGCGCGCTGCTGGATTTATTCCAACACCGGCGGCACCCATGGGCCTGTGAATGTTTCCCATGCTCTTGAGGTTTCCTGTAACTATTTCTTCTACGAGCTGGGCTACCGCTTAGGCAGCACCGCAAACGGCAGCGACAGCAATAAGGCAATTACCACGCTGAATGAATACATGGCAGCGTTTGGTCTGAATGACTATACCGGCGTAGAGCTGGACGAATACGGCCCGACTATGGCATCTCCTGCCAATAAGGAAAAGGCAGTGAAAACCTTCAACCCCGATGCCACCACAAGCCAGACCCGCTGGACAGACGGTGACACCATCCGTACTGCCATCGGGCAGTCCATCAACAGCTACACACCGGCACAGATTACGAAATATGTTTCCACCCTTGCAAACGGCGGCACGCTATATAAGCTGCACATGGTGGATCACATACAGAATGCTGACGGCACACTCCATTCCGAGGTGGAGGAAACAGTCGAAAATGTAACAAAATTCAAGGAGGAAAATCTGCAGGCTGTTTATCAGGGGATGTATCTGGTAACAAACGGTTCCCACGGTACACTCCGTACCGCCTTCAATGACCTGCCCGTAAAGGTGGCAGCGAAGACGGGTACTGCCGAAGAGGACAAGAACCGCAGCTCCCATACCTGGTTCGTCTGCTTCGCACCCTTTGATGATCCGCAGATTGCCATTACTGTTATGATTCCCTTCGGCGAAGGCAGCGGTACACCTGCGCCTGCGGTTGCGAAGGCAATTATCCGCGAATATCTGGGGCTGGATTACACCCCCACAAACACCACAATGCAAACAGTTTTGGCAGAATAACAACAGGAGGGGAAAGTATGTATAATGAAAACTATGTGATCTTTAAGGGTACAAAGGACGGTGTCACCGTTATCTTTGACCCAGAGGTATCCTTTGAAACCCTTTGCACACAGCTGGAAAAGAAGGTAGCGGAGGCAGGCAAATTCTTCGATAACGTAAAGACCTCCCTTGCCTTCAAGGGGCGTGTGTTTACGGAGGAGGAGGAAGAAACCCTCTTAAAGATTATCGCAAAGCATACCACGATGGAAATTACCTTCGTGAAAACAGAAAACAACGAAATCAAACGTCTGAGCGACCTTCTGGAGAAGGAGCTTGCGCCCTTTAATCTGGCAAAGTTCCACAAGGGCTCTCTACGCAACGGGCAGAAGATTGAATTTGAAGGCAGCGTCATCGTGGTTGGGGATGTCAACCCCGGTGCGGAAATCAAGGCAGGCGGCAATATCATCGTTCTGGGGCAGCTCAAGGGCATGGCGCACGCAGGCTGCAAGGGCATGACGGATGCCTTTGTTTCCGCCATTTATATGGCACCCGTACAGCTGCGCATTGCGGATATCATCACCCGTTTTCCCGAAGAAAACAAAAAGGGTCCCAAGCCCCCTGAATATGCCTTTGTGCAGGATGGGCAAATTTTTGTTATGGCACTTTCCTAAGAATTGGAAACGCTGTCGAATCATGGGAAAAGTTCTCCTGTTTTGCTAAAAAAAAGGAGTGCAAAATCAGCACATTTTTGTTAATATAGTAATAGGAATCAGATATTACCGAAAAAAATGTGCAAACGCGTAAAATAAACTTCTGAGATTAGGAGGAACATCAATGAGTGAAGTAATCGTAATCACCAGCGGCAAGGGTGGTGTCGGCAAAACCACAACCAGCGCAAACCTTGGCTGCGGTCTGGCAGCATTAGGCAAAAAGGTTGCATTGGTAGATGCAGATATCGGGCTGAGAAATTTGGACGTTGTTATGGGTCTGGAAAACCGTATTGTATATGACTTGGTAGACGTTGTGGAGGGCAACTGCCGCCTGAAACAGGCTTTGATTAAGGATAAGCGCTATGATGGGCTGTTCCTGCTGCCTGCCGCACAGACAAGAGATAAGGACGCTGTTTCTCCCGAACAGATGCAGAAGCTCTGTGACGATTTAAAAGAGGAAGGCTTTGATTTTATCGTACTGGACTGCCCCGCAGGGATTGAACAGGGCTTCAAAAACGCCATCGCCGGCGCAGACAGAGCCATTGTTGTCACAACCCCTGAGGTTTCCGCTGTGCGCGATGCTGACCGTATCATCGGGCTTCTGGAGGCAAATGAGCTGAGAAACCCTACCCTTATTCTGAACAGACTGCGCATCGATCTGGTGCAGCGCGGCGAAATGATGAATATTGAGGACGTAGAGGAAATTCTTGCGATTGATATTCTGGGTGTCGTTCCCGATGATGAAAGCATTGTTATCGCAACCAACAAGGGTGAGCCTGCCGTTATGAACGAAAATTCCAAGGCAGGACAGGCTTACAGAAATATCGTTCAGCGCCTTCTGGGCAATGATGTGCCCCTGATGAGCTTTGAACCCGAACCCGAAACCTTTATGGACAAGCTGAAAAAGCTCTTCCGTAAATAAGCCTGTGCGAAGAAAGGAAGTGTAACGATGGATTTCTTTAGCTTTTTCCGCAAAAAACAGACACCGCCCTCCGGCAGTGTTGCGAAGGATAGATTAAAGCTGGTTCTGGTGCATGACAGGGTGAACTGCTCCTCTCAGGTACTGGAAATGCTGAAAACGGATATCATCAAGGTCATTTCCAATTACATGGAAATTGATACCGATGAGCTGGATATCCAGATTACGCAGACGCAGTCCGAGGATAACAACGGCACCGTTCCTGTGCTGTATGCGAATATCCCCATCAAGAGCATGCGTAAGATGAATCACGAGGATTAAAGCCCTATTAAAAAGACCAACACAAAAGACCTTCAAATGCAGGGAAACCTTTGAAGGTCTTTTCGGGTTTTGTCTATCACACCAAGCCCTTCGCCGGTATGATAGACAAAATCCGAAAAATCATAAAAAATACCGGGAGTTTTTATATATGGACATCAAAAAATATCTTCAAAATCTGGATTGGTGGCTTGTGGGGGCGGTTTGCCTGCTTTCCCTGTTCGGCTTAATCTGCATTGCGAGCGCAACGCGTATCAATCTGGGGGAAAGCCCTGCCAATGTCATCAAGCAAGGCGTATTCTTCCTCATTGGCATTGCGCTGATGGTGATTGCAGCCAATGCGGATTATGAATACATCTCACAATTTACCATTCCGCTTTATATCGTGAATATTTTGCTTCTGGTGACAGTTCTTCTGGTCGGCTCCGAGAGTAAGGGCGCGACTCGTTGGATTGCCCTTGGGCCTCTGACCATTCAGCCCTCGGAATTCGCCAAGGTGATTATGATATTCTGCTTAGCGAAGGTCATAACCGAGCGGCAGAAACAGATCAGCGACTTGAAAACCATCGGGTTTCTCTGTATTTACACAGGGATTCCGCTGCTTCTGATTCAGAAGCAGCCTGCGCTTTCTGCCAGCCTGGTTCTGGTTGCCATCTTCTGCATTGAAATCTTCATTGCAGGTCTGGATTGGCGCATCATCCGCAATGTCTTAGTGGTTACGGTGCCGATTGTCGCATTGATTCTCTTTGACGTAAGCAGGGAGCATCCCCTCTTTACGGATAAAATTCTTGCGGAGCATCAGTTCAACCGTATCCTTTCCTTTGTGGACCCCAGCCGCGATGCCAGCCTGTATTATCAGACAGAAAAATCCATTTCCGCCATCGGCTCGGGGAAATTTCTGGGCAAGGGTCTGTTCCATGGCACACTGAACCAGTTAAGCTATCTGCCGGAGCCACACAATGACTTTATTTTCTCCGTAATCGGGGAAGAATTTGGATTTCTTGGGTGTATATTTGTCCTCGCCATATTGCTTTTTATCGTTTTTCGGTGTATAGTAATAGCAATATCGGCCAGGGATACCTTCAGCCAGCTGGTTGCTGCGGGCATCGCCGGCATGTTTGCGTTCCAAACCTTCGTAAATATGGGCGTTGCGACAGGCATCCTGCCGAATACCGGCATGTCATTACCCTTTATCAGCTACGGCGGCAGCTCCATGTGGACAAACATGGTCGCCCTTGGGCTGATGCTGAACATAAGAAAAAAAGAAACAAAATCGCTATTTGAGGGAGGTTTGTTATGAATATTGGTCTGATTGCACATGATAATAAGAAAAAACTGATGGAAAACCTTTGCATCGCTTACAGACATATTCTGTGTAAGCATGATATCTACGCCACAGGCACAACCGGTCGTCTGGTGGAGGAGGCTGCCAATCTGGTGGTGCATAAATATCTTTCCGCACACTTGGGCGGCGAACAGCAGATGGGCGCGCAGATTATCAATAATGATATTGACCTGATGATTTTCCTGCGAGATCCCGTTTCTCCGCATGCGTACGAATCCGAGGTAAATTCCATTCTGCACCTGTGCGATATGCACAATATTCCTCTGGCAACCAACCTTGCAACGGCAGAGGTTCTTCTGCTTGCACTGGACAGAGGCGACTTGGACTGGAGAAACGTAATGCGCTGACCCCTGTTTGAAAAGATGAGAAAGGAATGCGAAAATGGAGCTTTACTTTAACGGCAGAAACCTATTGATTATCGTCGGGTATTACCTGATTATTAACCTGATTCTGTATTTTACAATGGTAATTGATAAAAAAAGAGCCATAAAGGATGGGTGGCGGATTCCCGAAAAGAACCTTTTCCTTCTGGCTGTTCTGGGCGGCGGCATCGGCGGTCTGATTGCGATGGTCTTCAAGCGCCATAAAAACAAGCATATTGATTTCATTCTGACCTTTACCGTTACAGCAATTCTGCACATGGTTGTAGCATTCTTGCTGATTGGGAAATTTGCATTTGTTACAAAATAAAAAATGAAGGATAAATCCGTATTGGATTTATCCTTTTTATTTTATCGTTCGCTCCACAATTCCACAAGTCTGCATTTGATTTTCGGCGTAACCTTCTTCTGCTCCATGGCAGAAACCACGAGAAATTCCTCCTTTGTCAGCGTATTCTGAAGCCGCACATGGCTTTCCTCTGTGGAATAGCCCCACGCCGCATCCACATAGCACATCTGCGGATAGAGCACGCACCACCAATTCTTCCCCTTGGCTTCGCCAATCTCAATTCGCAGGGCATCATACACCCCTGCCGGAAAAATTAAATCGCCATATTTTTTAAAGGGAAATTCCTCCCGTACCAGAGACACACGGACAGGATAAGTGTACCCCTGCGCCAACACCTCTGCCTCTGCCGTTTCCGAAATTTCCTGCTGTGCGTTTTTGAGTGCCGCAAGCGTTTCCTCCTTTGAGGTACAGGTTTCCAGTAAATCGCCATATTCCTGCAAAACCCTATCGCGCACCGCAAGCTTGAGGGCCTGGTCTGCCTCGCTGTCGCTATTTGCCAGCACATGAAAGCGCACCACCTTGCCTCCAATCCCCTTCTGAATCATATCCGCATAGCCCTCTGTCCAATGGGCGGCGAACAGCAGACTCAGCAGTACCCCAAGCACCACCGCCGCAAGCCAATACCATTTTTCCTTTTGCCAAAGCTCCCTGAGCGTCTGTTTCCAAGCCATCCCGTTCTCCCCTTTTCTGATTTGTTCAGATACAGGATTTCCAAGTTTTTCAAATTTTAATCAACGCTTGCGCCCCATATCTGTAATCTGCACCTTCGGGACAACACGAAACGCCATCCGCTCCCAAAGCTGCTCCCGTGTGCAGGCTTTTGCAAGCTGCGGCAGGGCGCGCTCTGCCCTCGGCAGAATACCGAGGAAATCCACCCCTTCGGACAACGCTGTTTTTATCGTATGCTCGACTTCCTCTTTTATGCTTGCGGAAAAAATACTCTCCAACTCCGTTTTCTGCTCTGCGGAAAGCAATTCGCCCCTGCCGCCTTGCAGGGTTCCCTCTACAGGAAGCGTCACGGTGCAGAGAACGGTGTCCCCTGCCACCTGAAAATCGTAGTCCGCCTTTGTTTTTGTAACCGCCAAAGGCAAAACCGCCGCTTTATACCTTCCTTCCAGAACCGCCCCCTCGGCATCTCCCAACAGGAAAAGCTAACCGCGTTCCTCTTCCTCATTCAGAATAGAAGCACCCCTTGCGGACACCGCCATACCGCCGCCAAGCCGCAGCCTTTCCCCCTCTGCGCGAATCCGCGGAAGCACGCCATTGCCGCCCCGCTCCGTGCGCTCCGTCAGAAAGGTATCCAAATCAATCCCCTTCGTGACCGCCACCTCCTCGGCGGTATTTTTATAAAAATCCCAGAGGAACAGACCTGTCTTGCTGTCCTCCTTCATGGCCTTTTCCACGCAAGCCGCCGCAGAATCCGCCGCCAGAAGCATCACCTTCTCCGAAACCGCCTGACTGCGCTCCAGCTCCCCCAGAAGGGCATCCAGTCTTGCGCTGTCCTGCAAAAGACCTTCCCCCAAGATAACGGTTTTCAGCTGCCCCAAGTCCGTCTTACGAGAGGTGTAGGTATCCACCTGCGCGACCGCCCCCGAAAGAGTTTCACTCTCTGCGGCATAAATTTCTGCCTCGCCCGTTTCGATATTCGCAGGCGCAAAGGTGAAGTGACAGCCATTTTCCGCCGCATCTACCCCAAGGGTGATAATAAATGCCCTATCCTCCGGGTCTTTTTTATCCCAGCAGCCGGTCAGAAAAAAGGGGACTGCCAACGCCAGCAAAACAAATTTTTTATACATCCTTTTTCTCTCCCTTCCTGCCAAGCAAGAGCAATAAAACCGGCAGTCCCACCAGATACGCCAGATTCAGCCAAGGCGAAACGGCAAGCCGCAGACGCTGTGTCGCCATAAGGCTTTCGGGCAGAAATGACAACGCAAACAAAGCCGCAAGCACCACCCAGAGCCAAAGCTTTCGCTTTTTTTCCGCCTGTCTGCATAGCTGCGTCCCCAGAAGGGAGCCAAAAAACACCACACCCGAAAGAAACAGCACCGCCGATGCCATCCAGAACCAAAGCAGAAGCAAATCCTGTCTGGTCAGAAAAACGCCCGTAAAGCTGACACGCTCCAGCATCTGCAATGTCGGCAAAAGCTTTGCGGCAAGCATCCCCTCGCCGTAATTCGCCAGACAGAGAAGCACGATGACCGTCACCACTGCCGTTATCAAAAGACAGCCTTTCCAGACTGCGAAGCCGACAGGCTTTTTCAAATCCGGATAGATAAAATAAAGAAAAACGAGCCCCCTAAATACAATGCTCATCTCTGTAAGCCCTGCCCCGATGCCCGAAGGAGAAGGCAAGGCAAGCGGCAGAACACGCGCATACCGCGTAGAAGCCGCCACCGCCAGAAGCACCAGAAGCAAGGGAATCGCGACCAGAAAAAAGAGGATTTCCGCCGTTCTGCCCCGACATTCCGTTCCCTGCGCCGCAAGCGCACCTGCGACCAGAAGCAGCACCAGGGAAAGCACCCAGACAGGCGTTGCAGGGAGCATAAAACGGCAGATGATTTCGCTGAAAATCCGCAGCTCAAGCATCCCGTCAAGCAAAAGCTTTCCTGCCAAGCCAAGCAAAAGGATTGTCCCGATAGCATTGCCGCAGATGCTCCGGCACCAATCGACCACCGTGCCATTGGGCATGCGCCTTCCTACTGCCGTCAGCAGAAGGGAGGCAGCCGACACCCCCAAGCCGCCAAGCAAAGCCGCAAAAAAGCACCCTCTGCCGCTTATCTCGGCCAGCTCCGCCGGAAGAAAAAGGACAGCAGTGCCAAAGCAATCCAGTAATAACAGCATTTGCAGCTGTCTGATAGAAATTTTCCGATTCTCCGCAAACATCATTCCTCCTCCTTCCGCCGCCGTACATCGGGACGTGTAAAAATCGGTCTGCGCTTCATTTCGGAAAGCGGCAGACGAAAAATGCTGTCCTCCCAATCCATGTCATCATTGACGGAGGAGGAACAGAAGGGATACAGATACGGGATACCATAGGAGGTGAGACTTGCCAGATGCGCCAGAAGCAGCAGCAACGCCGCCCAGACCCCGAACAGCCCGAACACAGCCGCGAAGAAAATTACAACATATTTGCTGATGCGCAGACCCGAAACAATCGAAACATTCGGAATCACAAAGGAGCAGATGCCCGTCAGCGCGGAAACAATCACAACCGTCGGACTGACAATCCCTGCATCCACTGCCGCCGAACCGATGATAATGCCGCCGACAATGCCAATGGTAGAGCTGACGGGGGATGGCAGCCGAATCCCGCCCTCACGCAGAAGCTCAAAGGCGATTTCCATAATCAGCACCTCACCAATGACAGAAAACGGAATGGTTTCTCTCGTTGCCGCAACCTTGAGGGCAAGCGCGGTTGGCAAAAGCTCCGGATGATAGACCGCAAACGCAATATACAGCCCCGGAAGCGTAACCGTCAGAAACGCCGCCACAAAGCGAATCAGCCGAATAAAGCTCATAATCTCCCAGCGGTCATAATAATCCTCTGCCGCTTGAAAGAAGGTATTCAGTGTTGCCGGCAGAAGGATGGCATAGGGCGTATTATCGGGCAGAAGTGCCACGCGCCCCTCCAGAAGGGCGGAGGAGGTCTTATCGGGGCGCTCCGTCATCTGCAGCTGAGGAAAGGGCGAATACTGCCGCTTCTCCAACAGCTGCTCCGCATAACCGCTGTCCGGCAGATGGTCTAAATCCAGACGATCCACCTGCGTTTCTATCTTTTGCAGCAGCTCAGGACGCACCAAATCCTCCATATACAGCAGTGCCACATCCGTTTTGCTCCGTCTGCCCACCTTCTTCCGCTTCACCTTCAGCCGTGTATCCCGAATTCGCCTTCTCGTCAGCACCACATTTACAGACATCAGCTCCGTAAAGGCATCCTTCGGCCCCTGCACAACCACCTCGGTTTCCGCCTGATTCACGCCGCGCGTGGGGAAATGCTTCGTCGAAGCCTGCAAGGCGAAATCATCCCCATCCATGAGAAGCACCGTATCCCCTAGAAGAACGGCATCAAAAACCTCCTCCATCGTGGTGATTTTTGTCAGCTCCCCGATGGCAATGACCTCCTCCATCAGGCTTTGCAGCAGTCCCTCCGTTCCCTGCATTTCACAGCGCGCCATCACATTTGTCATGATAAAATTCTGAATGGCATCCCCATTCACGATATTATCCGTATATGCAAGAAAAAGCGTACCCTCGCCGCCACGGATGCGAAACTCACGCATAATGATATCACCGCAGTCGCGAAAGGCTTCCTGCATCACCTGTTTATTTTTCTGCAACTCCTTCTTTATCTGCATCCCTTTTCACCGCCCAACCATTTTTCCTAGTTTGTGAAGGAAAAGGAAATCTATGCAAAAAAAGAAGCCTTGGGCATATTTGCTCAAGACTTCTTTGCATTTTATTTCTATTTTACTGCGCCTGTGCAGTGTTGCCCAGAAGGCTGGGGTTTTCAAAGGTAAATACCAGCATATCGTAATTATAAATCAGCTGATTCAAGCTGTTCTGCGCGGAAACAACGCCCATTTCTGCCTGCTCTACAGCTGTTTTTGTCACATTGCCTGCCCGCAGGTTAATCTGCGCCGCACGGTAATCTGCCTGTGCCTTTGTCAGAGAGGACTGTGCAGAGGTAATCTGTGTTTCCATCTGCTGCAGCTGCAGATACGCATTGCGGATTGCCATTTCCTTATCGGTTTTTGCCGTTTTCAGATTACGCTTTGCGGTGTCGTAATTATATTCCTGTGTATTGGAATCCAGACGCGTATTCGATTCACCAACATAGTTTTTCGTAAACTTCGCAGAATCCAACGCAAGCTCCTTCAGCTGAATGGTCAGATCCTTTTTCAGTGCCGCGTTGAGATACTGCTCCATCGGCAGACTCAGCTTATAAGGCGTATAGGTAACGTCATAGACATATTCAAAACGGGCATCTGCCTTTTCACCCATCAGATCATTCAGCTTGATGTAAAGCTGCTCCATGCTTGCCTCCAGCAGTGCCACATTATCCTGCGCCTGCTTTGCCGCAATCTCCAGCTGATTCAGGTTATACTTGCTCAGAAGACCCAGACGGTTCTTTTCCTGCCCCTGTTCATACAGCTTTTTCTGGATTTCAGCGTTTTTCTTTGTCAGAGACAAGGTATCCTCATTACTCTTGATGGAGGTAAAATAGGATTTTACGGAAACCTCCAGACCAAGGTTTTGCAGATCCTCGCCGATTCTTGCCTGCTTTTTGCCCTGCTCTGCCTGATAAACGGCAGAAACAACCTTCTGCCAGCCGTCATTCACCCATTTTTTATATTCCACATTTGGCACAGTAACCGTGCCGCCTGCGCTTCTGTCGATGTCATCCAGCGTATCATCCAGATAATCCAAGGTATCCTGAATTTCTCTCAGGTCGGGGCTATGCTTTTTCGCCTTCGCCAATGCTTCCTCTGCGGTCAGCTTCGGCAGCTGCAATGCCGCCTTCTCCTCCTCTGTCAGCTCCTTCACAGGTGTCACCTGCACGCCCTGCTGCGCCGCGGAAAGAGCCTCAGCCGCAAACACAGGCACACACTGCGCCCCGCAGATGCTCACCGCAAGGGTCAGCGCCAGTGCGCCTTTTGCCTTATATAACATATTTTTCATTGCTCAACCTCCGTTTTTCGTTTTAAACTAAAACTAATTATACCATATAATCTGAAAAAATCCAGTAAAATCCTCAGATTTCGGAAGAAAGTTTTTCATGAGCGGCGGTTTCGCGCAACGCCTGATTAAACACTGCCCCCAGAAGCAGTGCCGTCAGCGAAAGATTCAGCCAGATGAGGAAGGCGATAATTGCCCCGATAGAGCCGTAAATCACAGAATAATTCCCCATGTGGTCTACATAATACGAGAAAAATACGGAATACAGCATCCAGAAGGATGTAGAAAGCAGCGCCCCGGGAAAAATATACCGCCACTTCGGCGGCTGACTCGGCGAAAGATAATACACTGCCGATGTCAACAGAATCAGCGCAAAGCCCATGGAAAGGAAACGCGCCTTTGTCCAGAAGGAGATAAATTCCACCGTAATCGGCAGAAACTGCGCCACATAGTTCAAAACAGAGTCCCCGATAATCATCAGAAACAGCATTGCAGGAATCAGAAACAGAATGAATATTGCCAGCAGCAGCACCCGCAGCGTATGGTGCGTCGGCTTTTCGCCGCCATAGATATCCGAAACCTCCTCCGTCATATTTCTTACCGCCCGAAACGGAAACCACAGCGCAAACACCACACCAAAGGTGAAAATTGCCCCATTGGATGCCTCCGTCATGTGGGTAATCGTCCGGTTCAGCAGCGTGATGACATCCGCAGGCAGAAACGCCGCCGCCTCGCCCTCAAGCGAAATCATCGGCAGATGCAGCAACCCCAAAATGGAAATCAGCGCAACCAGAAAGGGGAAAATCGCAAACAGGAGATAATACGTCAGTGAAGCTGCTCGCTTGCCGACATCCTTCGTGATATAACCGCGGACGGTATTTTTCAAAACTCGCCTTACTCTTTGCATACGGTTCAACCCTTCCTTGCCTGTGCCCGATAGGCAATTTTCAGCATCCATGACTCAGGTAAAAGCTTTTCTCCGACATAGGTCATTTTCATCAATGCCCCAGGCAGGACAACCACCTTGCCGCGGAGCATCCCCTCTATCCCTGCCTGCGCGACTCTTTTCGCGGAAACGCCGCCAATGGAACGGCGTACCTTTGCGCGCGCATCAAAATTCGTCTCCACATGTCCGGGGCAGAGAGCCGTCACTGTCACCCGACTTCCCTCCTGCCGCAGCTCCTCGGAAATAGCCTCGCTCAGCCGCAGCACATAGCCCTTTGTCGCATAATAGCCGGACATCAGCGGCCCTGCCAGAAAGCCCGCAGAGGATGCCACATTGAGGATACGCCCACTGCCACGCTTACGGAAATCTGCCAGAAACAGCTTTGTCAGAATCTGCACCGCGCGCACGTTCAAATCCAGCATATTCAGCTCCGTTTCCAGCGGAACATCCCATGTTGCGCCATACGCCCCGAAGCCTGCGTTATTGATGAGGATATCAATTTCTTCCGCCTTCACCGCGTCATACAGCCGATAGCAGTCCTCTGCTTTGGATAAATCCACGGCTATCGTCCGCACTGCCACAGGCAGCCGCTTGGCAAGGCTTTTCATCTTTTTTTCGTCCCTGCTGGCAATGATTAAATCCACGCCCCGTACAGCTAATATTTTCGCCATTTCACGCCCGATGCCGCTCGTTGCGCCCGTAATCAATGCTTTCACAACAGTTCCTCCCTTTGTCATTTTCTTTATCTGTATCCATTATACAGATACCTTCTCTCTTTTTCAATTTTTTAAAGAAGAACAAGCAGAGAAATTTTTTCTGCAAACAAAAAATCCCTGTGCCGCATTCATTCAGCAGAGGGATTTTCAATGCTTATTTTTTATTTTTCGTTTTTCAGTTCCTTTGTCACTGCGTCATATTCTTCCAGAACAGCCTGTTCGGGTGCCTGTGTTGCAAGGCTGACAATAATGATTGCCGCCAGAGCCAGCAGGAATGCGGGCAGCAGCTCATAAATGCCCCAGATACCGCCCATGGGACGAATCAGATATTTCCATACGAATACCATCACACCGCCGACAATCATGCCTGCCAGTGCGCCCTGCTTATTGGAGCGTCTCCAGAACAGCGCTGTCAGCACAACGGGGCCGAATGCCGCGCCGAAGCCTGCCCATGCGAAGGATACGATACCGAAAACGGAGCTGTTGGGGTCTCTTGCGATGAAGGCTGCAATCACGGAAATTGCCAAAACAGAAACTCTTGCCGCCTGCATTGCCGCCTTTTCGGAAATATTCACACGGAAGAAGCCGCCCAAAAGGTTATGGGAAATACTGGAGGATGCCGCTAGAAGCTGAGAATCCGCCGTGGACATGGTTGCCGCCAGAATACCGGAAAGCACAATACCTGCAACGATTGCCGCAAGGCAGCCATGCTTGCTCAGCAGGTCGGAAATGCATACGATAATCGTTTCGGATGCACTGCCCTCCAGAAGGGGAACCGCGCCAACCTTTGTCATCGCATTCCCGATGATACCAATCAGAATGGCAACACCCATCGCAATGACAACCCAGATAACCGCAATTCTTCTGGATAATTTCAGCTTATTATGATCCTCAATCGCCATGAAGCGCAGCAGAATATGGGGCATACCGAAATAGCCCAATGCCCACGCCAATGTGGAGCAGATGGTCAGGAAGCCGTAGGGAGATGCGGTCTTGCTGACGGGATCGTGTGTCATGGTCAGGCTCAGATAGCCTGTCATGCTTCTTGCGTTATCCATTACGGCATCAAAGCCGCCTGCAATATGAATCCCGAAGAATACGATAATCAGCAGCGCAATACTCATCACAATCCCCTGAATCAGGTCTGTGGTGCTTGCTGCAAGGAAGCCGCCCATCGCGGTATACAGCACAATAACAATCGCACTGATGACCATGGCAGGAATATAATTCACACCAAACAGGGTGCTGAACAGCTTGCCGCATGCAGCGAAGCCGCTTGCTGTATAGGGGATGAAGAAAATAATGATAACCACAGCCGCAATGCACATCAGAATATTCTTCTCATCATGATATCGACGGGAGAAGAAATCCGGAATTGTAATGGCATCCAGTCTGTGTGTATAAATACGGATTTTCTTTGCGACAACCAACCAGTTCAGATATGTACCGATGGCAAGCCCGATTGCCGTCCAGCCAACATCCGCCACACCGCTTAAATATGCCAGACCGGGCAGCCCCATCAATAAGTAGCTGCTCATATCCGATGCCTCTGCGGACATTGCCGTAACAAATGGGCCAAGCTTTCTGCCGCCCAGATAGAAATCGCCTACATTTTCATTTTTCTTGGAACAATAAATCCCAATGATAATCATGCCGCCCAGATAGACCAGAATTGTGAGCATGATTAAAACCTTTGCTGAAATCATGTTACTTTACCCTTCCTTCGTTTCTTGTTTTTTCTGTTTCGTCTTGCTTTTGCGGCTATTCTATCATACTTTCCACCAGAACAAAATACAGAACAAAGTCCGAACAAAAAACAGAACGACAAAACAAAGAATAGCCAGAAAGACTGCAATTTCAATCTTTTCTGACTATACGATTTCCAGAACTTATTTCTATCCGAAAAAAAATCTTTTTTATTATTCGCCGTTTTTCGCTTTTTTCACACGAAAACTGTTCAAAAAAACAGGCATCATGCTTTTTGCGTATTGGCAAAGGGAATAATCCCCGTTGCTGATGCACCAGTCATAAATCAGCGCACGCTCACAGAGCGCATACGCCTTTACAATTTCGTTCACGGAAACATCCTCTCTGAGCTCGCCCTTCTTCTGTCCCTCCGTCACAATCTGCCGCAGCAGCTTGTAATAGATTCTGTTATGGTCGAGCAGGTGCTTTTCTCCCGTGGTAATCAGCTGAGAGGCATAAAGCCTTGCCGTCAAATCAAGGGAAATGCTGTCATCAATCATCAGAAACATTTCCCGATTCAGATACATCAGCTGCTCAAAGCTGTCCATTTCGGGGTCAAGCGTCGGAATCAGCTCCTGATATTTATCATCAAATAAATCGGAAAGGGAGCTTAAAAGGGCATCCTTGCCGCTGAAATAATGATAGAAGGAGCCCTTGGAGGTTCCCGATTCCTCTACGATTTCCTCCACCGTTGTATCATCATAGCCGTTTTCATAGAATAGCTTCCATGCCGCCGAAACGATACGGCTCTTGGTGTTTCTGGTATTCTTTTTTGCCAAGGCATCCGCCTCCTTTTATATCAAAGCCGAAACCCTGTTTCGACCCAAGGGGACTTCCCCCTTATACCTTCTTCCATTTCAGACTGATAAGATCATGCTCACGAATCGTCCGCACCAGCCGCTCCCGAAAATCCACCGCCAGAATATCCCTCTCATCGAGCATTTCCAGCCCAAGCATCTTGCATCGCTGATACGTCCCCGTGCCCTCCTGCTTTTCTCTGCTGAAGGTCACAATAATGCCCTTGGAAAACCAACCGCCCAACCGCTTTTTCGCAATCAGCAGCTCATTCAGTGCCGCAGTATCCGCATCCTTGAGCTTGCAGGAAATGAAAACAGGCAGGGAATCCTCCATCAGCATAACGTCAATTTCGTTTCCGCCGATTTTCAGCCCGTCATACACATTCCAGTCAATCATCGTTCCAAGCTTCACACCCTCAAACGCACCGCTGCTTGCCGCCGCCACATAGACATATAATTCCAGCCATACGCCGTAGTTGATGCAGTATTGCTTATCCTGCAAGGAGTTGAACCGTATCCAAATCCCATTCTTATCCAGACTTAGCTTCTTGAAAAAGCCGTTTTTCTCAAATTCCAGAAGAATTTCATCCTTCGGGGAAACAGGCTTTCCGCTTTTGGTATGGATATTTCTGCGGCTTTCCATCTGCAAATCATGCGAAAAGCCTCTCGCCGCTACCGTCTGCAGCCAGCTGCAGGTTACCTTCCAATCCCGCAGATGGCGGAACAGAAACCGTGCCATATTGTTGATGGCATCATAGCGTTCCGGTTTCGGCGGCTGATGGGATTCCCCCATAAAGCACGCGCCCTTGGCATCAATGAAGTTCTCCAGCGTCAGCGTTGCGATATCCGTCAGCTTTTCATCCGTTTCAATATCCGTAATGCAGCCCTTCACCAAATCCGTATGTACCATGCGAATTCCCATTTCAAGCCCTGCCTGATATGCGCCAATCATCATCAGCTCACTGCCGCCCGTCAGCTCCAGCGTGCAGTTTGCCGCCTCGTACCGCTCTGCCACACGGCAGACCGCCGCACACAGGGTTTTCACAGAGCTGATGTCTACAGGAATATCCTCCACAACGATATTGGGCATGTTTTTCTGAAAGCAGGTCACCAGAGAACGAAACGCATCCCTATCGTCCATTCCCTTATCATAGAGATACACCACCCTATCGGGCCGCAGGGTCAGCGGCGCAACGATATTTTTCAGCGTATCCTTATCATATAATTCAATCAAAACCTTCATACAGGACTCTCTCCTTTCGGCAATTTATTCCTCTATAATGGTTTCCTCCTCAAATTTCACTTCTTCCTGTGCCCTGTCTTTTTTGTTTCTGCCACTGAACACAGCACCGAAATTCAGCTTATTGACGACTCCGGGTGCCATATCCACCAGCTTGGAAAGCGCATCCTGATTCTTCACATTGATCAGCTGCACTCCATCGGGGCGAATCATCAGAATCGCGGAGGGGGTAATTCTTGCACCCATGCCACCTGCCGCATTGGCACTTTCCTTTGCGCCAACGCCTGCGCCCACTGCCACATCAATCAGGGGCAGAAGCGTCATATCGCCAACTACAATAGCATCCCCCACAACCGTTTTTGTGGATACCAAATCATCTACTTTATGAAATAATACATCTACCGCCTCATTAAAATCCTTGCTCATGCTGTTTCTCCTTTCGCATCCGCCTTTTTCCCTCTGAAATATCTGATTTCCTTTCGGATTGCCCTTCTGACGGGCTTCGTCAGCCCAAAGGCAAGCACTGCCCAAAGCAGTCTGCCGAGTACAATTTTTCCTTTTACCCGTATTTCAATATCCTCCACAGTTGCTTTCGTGAAGTCTCCTTTTATCTGTATAGCATTACCGAATTTCGCAACCAGAATCCCTGCCAGACCGAGCAGATAGCCTGTTGTCGGCGGGTCTCCCGTTCCGATGGTTGCCTTGAGGAAGAAATTCCCCGGCAAAATCCCCTTTAGCAGCCGCTTCAACAGCTTCCCAAACGCTTTGAAAATCTGCTTTTTATCCTCAATGCTCCAAAGCTCCTTTAGAATCGGGGGGATTTTCCCCTTCTTCTCCGATTCCTCTGCTTTTTCCTGCTCCTCTCCCGTAAAGAAGGCATCGTCCTCGATTTCCTCCGGCTCAGGCGGCTTCTCCGCAATCTCCGAAAGCTTTACGCGCCGCATGGTTTTCGGCTGTTTTTCCGCCATTCTCTGCGGCTTCGCCTGCTTTTTCGGCTCCTGTTTCTTAGGTTCCTGCTTCGGCTGCTCTTTTTTAGGCTCCGGTTTTGGCTCTGCCGGTTCCGGTTCCTCTTTTGATTCTTTTTCCGCCGCATGTATTTCTATCGGCTCCGGCTCTTTCCTTTTC
>ERZ840371.698-NODE-698-length-39203-cov-5.000562_pt1 | contig 39203 bp, 28 predicted proteins | sample MGYA00519937_ERZ840371 | MGnify/ENA primary metagenome ERZ840371 (study PRJEB31850, sample SAMEA3708873) | human gut metagenome | biome: human gut; feature: human-associated habitat; material: faeces | place: China | collected 2014 ... | reverse complement strand
AAGAAAAATGCTCCGAGAAACGGAAGTTTCTCGGAGCACTTTGTCTACGGTCTGAGAGAGACCGTAAGGTCTCTCTCATTTTGTGCATGTATCCGAAAAAAGCAGAAAAATTTTAAAAAGTGCAAAACATTGACGATACAGGCATAAGAAACTATAATAGGGACAGAAACAAAAGAGGGAGGGAATTGTTTGTGAAAAAGAAGGGTAATATTTCTATTAAAGCAAAATTACTTGGAATTATTATTCCGGTAGTAATTGCGATTATACTGATTCTGGTGTTTACCGCATATCATGTATCATCCGGAATTATCGAGAGTTATTCCAAAAATTTACTGGAATCTTCGGTAAACAGTCAGGCATCAAAAATTGAGGCATGGCTTGAGGAAAATCTGGCATCCATGCAGATGGCAAAGAACATGATTGAAAAATTACACCCGGATGAGGCGCAGCTGCAGACCATTTTGGATGCATCCTGCGGATACAGTGAAAATTATCCGGAGGGTCTTTTCCTTGCAGATGCCAATGGCAGCTTTTTAAAAGGTACAGACTCCAAAAAGCAGGAGCCAAATCCGAAGGAAAGTATGTGGTATCAGGAAGGTATGACAAGAGTGAATATGGCGGTTGGATCTGCACATCAGAATCCGGACGGAACGAATGTTGTCAGTGCATCCGGACTTTTGAATGATGGTTCAGATACCGTGCGTGTAATTGCAGCCGATATGACACTGGACCGTATTTCCGTGATTGTAAATTCTTTTATCGAAATGCACGATGCAGAGGCATTTCTTGTGGACAAGGACAGCAGCGTGATCCTTGCAAGCAGGGATTCCGATCTGATTTCCAAGACACTGGGGGCAGACGGACAGAGTGCGTTTTATAAAGATGTGGAGAAAAAGGTTTCCGGCAAATCGTATGATTTCTGTACACTCGATGGAAATATGACGGTATTTAAGGAAGTAAATGGAACCAACTGGCTGCTGGTTTCCTATGTTCCTACGAATGTTGTACTTGCGGATCTGGTAGGATTGCGGAATCTTATGATCATTTTCAGCATTATTTCGATCCTTGTATTGTGTGTTTTGATCGAACGTGTGACGCATGTGGTGATTCGTCCGGTGAAGGAGATGACAAGGGTAATTACCAGCATGGCATCCGGTGACTTTACCGTATCCATGAAGGTGAAAGGAAATGATGAGATTGCTGTGATGGGGCGCAGCGTGGAACATTTTATTGCATCAATGAAGGAAATGATCCGGCAGATGGGACATGTCTCCGACCGTCTGGAAAAACAGGCGGGATCGAGCAAGAATGTTTCGGGTGAAATGAATTCTGCTGCAAATATCCAGTCACAGTCCATGACGGAACTGAATGCAACGGTTGATCAGCTGTCGGTTTCCGTCAATGAAATTGCACAGAACGCAACCCAGCTTGCCGGTGTTGTTGCGGATACCAAAGAGGACAGCGATAAAGTAGAAGATAAGATGCGTACCACTGTGAAAGTATCAGAAAAAGGAAAAGCCGATATGGAGAGCGTTGGAAATGCGCTTCATAATATCGAAATTTCCATACATAACCTCGAAGAAGCGGTTGATAAAGTGGGTACGGCTTCCGGAGAAATCGTAGATATTATAAAACTGATCGGGGATATTGCGGAGGAAACCAACCTGCTCTCCTTAAATGCATCGATTGAAGCAGCGCGTGCAGGGGAAGCCGGACGTGGATTTGCGGTAGTTGCCTCACAGATTGGGGTACTTGCAAAAAACAGTGCGGATTCGGTAGCGCATATTACATCACTCATCAATGAAATTAACGGACTTGTGGATGATGCCGTCAAACAGGCCGGAAGCAGTGCAAGCGATATCGAAAGCAGCGCGGATCTGATTCATACAGCGGTGGATACATTTGACCAGATTTTCCAGAATATCCAGGAAACCAGCCATCTGATAGAGGGTGTGGTAGAAAAAATCAACCAGGTGGATCAGGTGGCAACCAATGTTGCCGCGATTTCCGAAGAACAGGCGGCAAGTTCGGATGAAATTCTTGCCACTTCGGAATCCATGCTCCAGCAGGCAAAGAGTATTTCCAAGAACAGTGAACAGGTGGAAGCGGAAGCCGGAAATCTGGCAGAATCTGCAGACCAGCTGGCGGATCAGGTCAAGCAGTTTCAGATATAGGAGGGTAAAAGGTCATGAAGAAAGTAATCAGTTGTATGATATGCGCCCTGCTTCTTGTGGGCTGCATGGCAGGATGCGGCAGTACCGGAGGCAAATCCGGCAGCGGAAACGGAATCAAAATCATGATGTCGTTGTCACAGGGAGATGATTTCCGTAACACGATTGTGGAACAGGCAAAAAAGACGGCACAGGAAAAAGGTGCAACACTGGATGTCTATGATGAGGATGGTTCCCTGGAGAGTCAGGTGGAACATATCAAACAGGCAGCAAAAGAAAAATACGATGTGATTTTATGTGGACCGGTTAATGCAGATACCGCGCTGGAACTGGAATCACTGGCAGACGGAATTCCTGTTATCTTTTATAACAGTTGTCCGGATGCATCGTATCTGGAGACCGGAAAATATATGTATGTGGGTTCCGATGAAAATGTAGCGGGACAGTATCAGGCAGAGTATATTCTGGATAAGTTTTCTTCTTCGGATGAAATCAATGTGGCAATCTTCAAGGGACCAAGGAACCATTCGGCAACGAAAGGACGTACGGGTGCATTGAAGGATACATTGAATGCGTCCGGCAAGAAAATCAATTATGTATTTGAGGATAATGCAGACTGGGATCAGGCAACGGCACAGAAGATGTTTGAACTTTTCTTAAAGACCGGACAGCCCTGTGATGTTGTGGCATGTAACAATGATGCCATGGCGATGGGAATTGTCGATGCATGCAAAGAGGCAGGAATAAACGGCATGCCGATTCTCGGAATTGATGCAACAGCCGGCGGATGTGCGGCAATCGAGTCTGGAGATATGGCGTTTACCGTGTATCAGTCAGGCACCGGACAGGGAAAAATGGCTATAGAAACAGCAATTGCAGTTGTAAACGGTTCGGATGTGACAAAACTCGAAGGAGCAACCAAAGATGGACTGTATGTATGGGTACCGTTTGAAAAAGTTGACAGTTCAAATGTAAAAGATTACGAATAGACTTGCAATCGTGCGTGCATTTTGGGATAATAAAAAAAGTTTGAACAAAGGTGGACGTAACAGTGAGTCATAGAATAAAAATAACGGACTTTTTGGCACCGGAGCTGGATGTGTACGCGCGGCTGACCGAAAATCAGCTGCTGAACCGTGCGCATCCGGAAGAAGGAATGTTTATTGCCGAAAGTCCCAAGGTGATTGAGCGGGCACTGGATGCGGGATGCATACCGGTGTCTTTGCTTATGGAAACAAAACATGTTCAGGGAGAAGCAAAAGAAATGATCGAAAGATGCGGGGATATTCCGGTGTATACGGCAGAATTTGATGTGCTGACAAAGCTGACCGGTTTTGCCCTGACCAGAGGGGCGCTTTGTGCCATGTACCGGCCGAAAATGCAGGAACCGGAGCAGATTTGTGCCAAAGCCAGACGCATTGCAGTACTCGAAAACGTGGTAAATCCAACCAACGTCGGTGCCATTTTCCGTTCGGCGGCTGCGCTTCATATGGATGCGGTGCTTCTGACGCCGGGATGCAGTGATCCGCTGTACCGGCGCGCCATTCGTGTAAGCATGGGAACCGTCTTTCAGATTCCGTGGACATACCTGCAGACAGAAAACGGGGTGAAAAATCCACCCGGCCAGGCGGCAGGAGCGGATATTGACCATTTGCATAAAATGGGATTTCGTGTGGCAGCCATGGCACTTTCCGGGGATTCGGTTGGAATTGATGATCCGGCACTGGCTGCGGAAGAAAAGCTGGCTGTCGTGCTTGGCACGGAAGGGGATGGTCTGGCAGGACATACGATTGCGGACTGCGATTATACGGTCTGTATTCCGATGTCGCATGGCGTGGATTCGCTCAATGTAGCGGCGGCAAGTGCCGTGGCATTCTGGCAGCTAGGGAGAAATAATTGTACAATTAAGCATTAATGTGGTACACTATATATTGTTTTTATTAGCTTACAATACTTTTCAAAGGAGAAATATATATCATGAAACTCGGCATTGTCGGACTCCCAAACGTGGGAAAAAGTACCTTATTCAATTCACTGACCAAAGCAGGTGCACTGTCTGCGAACTATCCGTTTGCGACCATCGATCCAAACGTAGGAATCGTTTCGGTTCCGGATGAGAGAATCGTAAAGCTCGGTGAACTTTATCATACAAAAAAGGTGACACCTGCCACAATCGAATTTGTTGATATTGCAGGACTTGTAAAGGGTGCCAGCAAGGGAGAGGGACTCGGAAACCAGTTCCTTGCCAATATCAGGGAAGTCGATGCGATTGTACATGTAGTGCGTTGCTTCGAGGATACCAATATTATCCACGTCGACGGTTCCATTGATCCGGCGCGCGATATTGAGACAATTAATCTGGAGCTTATTTTCTCCGATATCGAAATTCTTGACCGTAGAATTGCCAAAATTGCCAAGCAGGCAAGAATGGACAAGACACTTGCCAAGGAACTGGAGCTGGTTGAGGCAGTGAAGGCACACCTTGAGGATGGCAAGATGGCAAGAACATTTGAAGTACCGGACGATGATGATGCACAGATCTGGTTTAAGGGATACAATCTCCTTACCGCAAAGCCTACTATTTATGCGGCAAATGTAGCAGAGGATGATCTTGTAGACGATGGAGCTTCCAACCCGCATGTGGCAAAGGTTCGTGAGATGGCAAAGGAAGAAGGCGCAGAAGTATTTGTGATCTGTGCACAGATTGAACAGGAACTTTCCGAACTTTCCGAGGAGGAAAAGAAAGAATATCTCGATGATCTTGGGGTGGCATCGAGCGGACTCGACAAGCTGGTTGCAGCAAGTTACCGTCTGCTTGGACTGATCAGTTTCCTTACCGCAGGGGAGGATGAGTGTCGTGCCTGGACGATTAAAGAAGGAACGAAAGCACCACAGGCAGCTGGAAAGATCCATACCGATTTTGAGCGTGGATTTATCAAAGCTGAGGTTGTCAATTATCAGGATCTGCTGGATAATGGAAGTCTTGCAGCAGCCAGAGAAAAAGGAATCGTTGGCATGGAAGGAAAGGATTATGTGGTTAAAGACGGCGATGTGATTCTTTTCAGATTTAATGTCTAGTCAAGAAATATGTGATAGTTATGTGGGAGCATATGACAGAGCAACAGTATCAACATGAGGTTATTGTGCCGGACAAAGGCTTTCCGTTTAAACTTTTTTTATTCGAGGGACACAGCGGAAAATATATCAGGGAGAAACACTGGCACCGGTCGATTGAGATTTTTGCAGTGCAGGAAGGAGAACTTGATTTTATTCTTGACACAACGCATTATCATCTGGGAGAAGGCGAGTTCATCATTGTCAACAGCAACGAGGTGCATGCGATCCATGCGAACAGGCCGAATCACACAATTGTGCTGCAGATTCCGTTGAATCAGTTCGCGTCGTACTTTACGGGCGAGCAGTTTATCTGGTTTTCGCACAGTGAACGGACATACGATGAGCAGGTGGCATGTCTGATCTTTCGTATGTATAAGGTGTATCGGATGCAGACAGATGGCTATGATTTTGAAATTTTAAGTATGTTTTATCAACTATTACATATTCTGGTGAAGAAATACAGGAAGCTGGATGTGCAGGATGAATTGCTCAAAAGCAATCAGCAGCTGAACCGGCTCGGTATGATTACATCCTATCTCAAGGATCATTATATGGAAGATATTTCGCTTGGAAAACTGGCGGGAATATTTGGATATTCGCCGTCTTATCTGTCAAAAATGTTTGCACGCTATGCGGGCATCAATTATAAGGATTATCTGCAAAATATCCGGCTGGAACATGCGGTAAAGGATTTGGAAAATACGGATAAGCAGATCGTGGATATTGCATTTGATCATGGATTTGCCAACAGTAAAGCGTTTACCAATCTGTTTCGCAAGCGGTATGGAATGCTGACGAGTGAATACCGAAAGCAGCTTGTTAAGAAAAAGCAGAGGGAATCATATGCCCATCATCGGGCATTGCTGGAAAAAGACAAAAAAGTGACATTGTAAAGACAAAGAAAGGCATGTCTCCATGGCTACCAAACTGTTATACTCAGAAAAAATGAGTATGAGGAGGTAATCATGGAGATTTTTTCTGTTAATGATGAAAAATTCCGTAAATACGGTAAGGTTTGGAATAACATTGAATGCACAAAACTGATAAAGGGGATGGAGCACACACCGCTTCCGGAGGATGTTATTTATGTGCCATCAGTCGAGGAGCTTGAAGCGGTTCCGGAAGCAAAGACATTCAGCGAGCGTGTCTTTGGCGGACTTCCAATCCAGATTGGTTACTGCAACGGAAACAATCACAAGTTAAACGCGGTAGAATATCATAGAAATTCCGAAATCAACATTGCGGTAACGGATATGATCCTTTTATTGGGATGGCTGCCGGATGTAACGGATGAATTTACTTATGATACAGCAAAAATCGAGGCTTTTAAGGTTCCGGCAGGAACGGTCGTTGAAATGTATGAGACGACACTTCATTATGCACCGTGCAACGCAGCAGACGGTGGATTTAAGTGTGTTGTGATCTTGCCGAAGGGTACAAACACACCGATTGATTTTACCCTTGCAGCAGATGGTGAGGACAAACTTATGACCGCGAAAAACAAGTGGCTGATCGCACATGAGGAGGCTGCCATCAAGGGTGCATTTAATGGATTAAGAGGAGAGAATATATCACTTTAACCGTGCTTGCGGATGCGATTGCTTGTCCTTTGACAGAAAAAAAGCTATAATAAAAGAAAGCTTTTGAAGAAAAGGTAGAGTTATATGAAAAAGAAAATCGTATCAACTTTAGTTGTGATTGGATTGCTTATTGTACTTGGGGGATACAGTTACAACGTTCAATATAGGCAGAAACCGGAAATTAAACATTTTACCGCTTTTTTCAGTGTTACGGGCAGACCACTGGGAACGCAGAACGATATAAAGAAAATCATTGCTGACGAGATCGGAGCAGACTGCGAGGAGAACTGGCTGGTTGGACAATCCAAGGAAGAGGTGCTCAATTCGTACATTGCTTCGGGAGAATATCCGGATTTTATTCTTGGAGAGAAAGCATTACTGGAGGCAGATGCTTTGATCCCGATTGATGAATACTGGGATGATTATCCGAATCTCAGAAATTATCTTTCCGACGAGCAATGGGAGCACTTCCGGCAGGAAGACGGACATATTTACTGGATTCCACCGTTTTGTGTGTCTCAGGGAGAGAATGTTGAAGTGACGCATACGGGCGAGGCATTCTGGATACAGACGCGCGTTTTAAAATGGGCCGGATATCCGAAGATTACAACGGTGGATGAATATTTTGATCTGATCGAAGCTTATGTGCAGGAGAATCCTGCCATGCCAGACGGAACCCCAAATATTCCGTTTACCGTATTGTGCGATGACTGGAGATTCTTCTGCCTGGAGAATGTGCCGCAGTTTCTGGCTGGATATCCCAATGACGGAAGTTGTATGGTTGATCCCGGGAATGATCAGGTCATTGATTATAATACGACAGCGACTGCCAGACGGTATTTTCAGAAGCTGAACGAAGAGTACCGCAAGGGTAATTTTGATCCGCAGTCGTTTACCAGTACATACGAAGAATATATGGATAAGTTAGGAACGGGTGCTGTTCTCGGAATGGTTGACCAATGGTGGCAGTTCTATTACAATCTGGCAGAGCCTTATGAGACAAACGGACTGAGTGATCTGGGGTGCGATTACGTTCCGCTTCCGATTACAATGGACAAAGGTACGTCAAACCAGTGGCATACAAGCCGCTCGGCAGAGATGGATACGTCAAGTGGACTGTCGATTACCACATCCTGTGAAGATGTGCAGGGGGCACTTCAGTTTGTAAATGATCTGCTGGATTCCGATATTACGAAGCTTCGATTCTGGGGAGAAAAAGACCTGGACTATTCGGTGGACGAAAACGGTATGTTCTATATGGATAGTGAACAGGGAAAACGTCACGGAGACAGCATGCTGAATGAATCTCATTTTTGTTCCTATTCGTATTTTCCACGAGTAGAAGGTCTGCTTGACGACGGAATCAATGCATTTTCGATGGAGTATCAGCCGGTGGAGTTTATGAAAAGCCTAAAGCCCGACATACGGGAGTGTTTTGAAGCGTATGGTGTACAAAATTATGTCGAGCTGCTGGGAACAAATGAAGCGCCCGGCGCATGGTATCCGATGTATTCCTATACACAGTCTTTGTCATCAAAATCCAAAGGCGGCATGATTCGTGATGAAATAGACGCGGTCAAGAGAAGCTGGTTACCGCAGGTGATCATGAGCGATGACTTTGCATCGACATGGGATGCATATATGGCTGCATATCAGGAATGCAATCCACAGGACTATTTCGATATCCTGCAGAGGCATGTGGATCAGATTCTTCAATAATACGACAATTATGTGATATAAGTGATAGAAATAAAATCCTCATTCATAGTGCGATATTTTTGATCGTACACGGATGGGGATTTTTATTTACGCTGAGCAATGAAAGGACAGGCAGATGGGGAGAAGTAAATGGAAGTGTTGAAATTGTATATTCATGTGAATGGCTGCGAGAAGGTGGAATCTGAATGCGCTACCGTACAGATGATTTCGTTTGACGGAAGGTGCGATGGAGATTATTTCAGAGGAGAGATCCTTCCGGGCGGTGTGGATACGCAGATTTATTATAAGGATCAGCCATCAAAATTATCGGCTCGTTATCTAGTGCAGGGAATCGATCATACGGGGCGCGGATGCCGGATCTTTATCGAAAATAACGGAATCATGTATGCCGGTGAGACGATTACCAGACCGGTCATCTATACGGACAGTATTGCACTGAAATGGATGGAAACGGCATCTTTGTATGGAACCCTTACGGTTGTGGAAGGACAGCCGGTAATCACGATTTATACGGATAAAAATGAAAATAATGGAAAAGGGGAAAAAGGGAGCGGAATATGAAATTTATCATAGAACAGAGTGCGTATTCCGGGGTTTTGAAGATTGCAGGAAAAGTTGCACATGACATGGAACTTGTGACCGGCACGCTGCCGGAAATCCGTGTTGTCGAAACGATCGATCATGAAGAGGTAAGAAGCAGTGCAGCCCGTGAACTGACGATCATTGTCGCAACGATGGAGCATAGCAGGTGGCTGGATGCACAGAAAAATATCCCGACGGATGTGTTAAAAGGAAAACGGGAGTGCTACGGATGGTTTTTCCCGGATGATGGCTTGCGGGAGAGACTGCTTGTCATTGTCGGAAGCGATAAGCGGGGAACGATATACGGACTGTTTCATTTGTCGGAGATTCTTGGGGTATCCCCGTTTGTGAACTGGTGTCATGTGATGCCGGTACATCGGGACGAAGTCCGGCTGAGCACGGATATGGCATGTATTGCAAAGGAACCATCGGTGGAATACAGGGGATTCTTTATTAATGATGAGTGGCCTGCTTTCGGTACCTGGAGTGAGTACCATTTCGGGGGACCGAATGCGAAGGCATACGAGCCGATCTTTGAACTGCTTCTTCGCCTGAAAGGAAATTATCTCTGGCCGGCGATGTGGAGTGCACGGTTTGAGGATGACGGTCCGGGACTTCTGAACGCAGAACTTGCGGACGAGTACGGTGTGATCATGGGAATGTCGCATCATGAGCCGTGTCTGCGGCAGGGTGAGGAATACAAATATCTGCGCGGAAAAGACAGTATTTACGGAGATGCGTGGAATTTCAAGACGAACCGGGAAGGAATCATAAGATTCTGGGAAGATGGTCTGAAGCGGAGCGGTAAATTTGAGAATGTGATCACGGTTGGTATGCGTGGAGAAGCGGACACCGCGATCATGGGAAAAGGGGCAACGCTTGCGGACAATATTGAACTGCTCAGGGACGTGCTCAGAACGCAGCGAAAGCTGATCCGGGAGAATGTCAATGAAGATCTGTCGAAAGTTCCGAGAATGATCGCTTTGTACAAGGAGGTGGAGGCTTTCTTCTACGGGGATGAGACGACGCAGGGGTTGATCGGATCCAAGGAGCTTTATGATGTGATCCTCATGCTTTGCGATGACAATTACGGGAACTTAAGAACGCTTCCGACGGAGGAGATGCGTAAGCATCCGGGCGGATACGGTATGTATTATCATTTCGATTATCATGGGTGGCCGACCTCCTATGAGTGGATCAACAGTTCCTATCTTCCGAAAATCTGGGAACAGATGACGCAGGCATATGATTTCGGAGTACAAAAACTCTGGATCGTCAATGTGGGAGACATTGCAACGCAGGAATTTCCGTTATCGTTTTTTATGGATCTGGCTTATGATTTTGAGCGTTGGGGAACGACTGCACTAAATACGACGGATGCCTATACCAGACTGTGGGTAAAGCGGCAATTTGGCAGGCTGTCGGAAGTGCAGCAGGCGCAGATTGCGGATATCCTGACGGATTATACAAGGATGATACACAAGTGCAGACCGGAGGCGTTAAGACCGGAAACCTATCATGCAGCAAATTATCGTGAAGGTTCACGGGTGCTTGCGGAGGTCGGGCGGGTGATGCAGACCGCACAGGATTTGTACGATGAGCTGGAGCGTGTTGCGCCCGAAATACTTCCCGCTTATGTTGCGCTCGTCTGGTATCCGGCGATGGGAACGATGAATGTGCTGAAGCTTCAGCTGTTGTCCGGAATGAATCATTATCTGGCAGAAATCGGTGCACTCAGTGCCAATGATTATGCGAAAGAGGCAAAGGCATGTCTGGATGCCGATCAAAAGATCATAGAGCAGTATCATCGGACAGATGATGCGCGCTGGTACGGAATGGGACTGTCGCAGCATATCGGGTTTACGAATTGGAATGAGGATGAGTGTAAGAACCCGCTTCTGATGCAGGTGTTACCGCTGCAAAAGCCGACGATTATAGCAACGGTGGACGGTACCGTGCAGCATGTGGAAGGCAGTCCGTGGCTGAATCAGAGAATGACGATTTCGGATTTTCTGAATCCGGAATGCAGATGTGCTTCGATCAGCCTGTACAGCAGAAGCGAACTTCCAGCATCGTTTCGGGTGATCGAAAAGCCCGAATGGATCGTACTGTCCGCAATGGATGGAACGCTTGACGGTGAAGAACACAAGAGACTCACCATTGATGTCACAGTGGACGAGAGTGCGCTTGCGATGGCGCTCACCGATGGAAGAACGCAGGGAATGATCCGGCTGGAATTGCCGGCGGGCATCTGCAAGATCAGCGTGCCGGTCGACCGGTCAACGTATGAATATGGAAACAATACGTTTGTGGATACACAGGGATGGATCGCAATCGAGGCGGAACATTACAGCAGATGCAAGGACGGTTTTGATCGGGAAGGACAACCGATGCAATGGAAATGTCTTGCCGGCTACGGAAAGACTTTATCTGCGATGAAAGCATTTCCGACGGATTCCTACGCAGATGCAGAGAATGGGGCACCGTATATCGAATACAGCATCGTGACAAAGCAGGCGGGGGATTATGAAGCGGAATTTTATATGCAGCCGTCGAATCCTGTGACAACAGAGAACCGATTGCAGTATGCAGTGTCCGTGAACGGTGTTCCAATGCAGATTTTGGATGCCGTTACGGATGATTTTAAGATCGGAGATCATCAGCCTGTGTGGGCGCGCGGTGTGCTGGATCAGATCCGGCGCCGGAGTGTACCGGTGCAACTGGAACAGGGAATCAATACGATCAGGGTCACTCCGGTTACACCAGGCTTTGTTCTTGAGAAGATCGTGATCTATCCCCATGGAAACAAACCGGCAGAAGCCTATCTTGGACCGATAGAAACGTATCGGTGCAGGAGCTGATCATATATCAATACAGTGAGGAGCATGTCAGTCTATTTGCGGAAAGAAAATTTGGCATGGGCTGACCGAAAGAGGAAGGAGAAAAATATGGCAGGAGCTTATGAAACAAAACAGTACCGCAATGTATTTGCGGAGTATGGTTATTCGGAAGAAGAAATCGAAAAAAGAGTACAGGAGACATTTGAGACGATTTTTCATGGCAGCGAAGAGGAGCGCTTTTACCATGAAGCCGGGGAGGATATGGGATTTATGGAAGATACCGGCAATCATGATGCGCGGACCGAGGGCATGTCGTATGGCATGATGGTCTGTGTACAGCTGGATAAGAAAGAGGAATTTGACCGTCTGTGGAAGTGGACAAGAACTTATATGTATATGGATGAAGGACCGGGAAAGAATTATTTTGCATGGTCCTGCGCTTTGGACGGCACAAGAAATGCGGACGGACCGGCACCGGACGGGGAAGAGTATTTTGCTATGGCATTGTTCTTTGCATCAAGAAGATGGGGAGACGGAGAGGGCATTTTTAATTACAGCAGGGAGGCAAAAGCGATCCTGCATGAGTGTGTGCATAAGGGAGAACCGGGACATCCGGGCGATCCGATGTGGGAGCCTTCCAACAAACTGATCAAATTTGTCCCGGGACTGGATTTTAGTGATCCATCGTATCATCTGCCGCATTTTTACGAGCTTTTTGCGGAATATGCCGATGAGGAGGATCGTAAGTTCTGGAAAGGCGCTGCCGAAGCAAGCCGGGCCTACCTGCATAAAGCCTGTCATCCGGATACCGGATTGTCGGCAGAGTATGCGGATTATGACGGAACCCCGCACAGCGCGCATCAGGAGATCTTCGGCCGCCACGACTGGTATTACAGTGATGCCTATCGCACGATCGCAAATATCGCGATGGACCATCTGTGGTTTGACAAGGACCCGTGGCAGGTGCAGATTGCAGAGAAATTCCAGAAATTCTACTGCGAGGATCAGAAGGATCACTGGGACGGTGTTTTTTTGACCGACGGAACCAGACTGGAGGAGAAAGCACTGCATCCGGTAGCCATCATTGCGGTCAATGCCGAAAGTGCACTGGCTGCGGACGGAACTTATGCGAAACAATGTGTTGACAAATTCTGGAATACACCTCTTAGAACCGGTGAGAGACGGTATTACGACAATTTTTTGTATATGTTTGCGATGCTTGCTTTATCGGGAAATTACCGGATCTATTAGAAATGATGATTAGAAAATGAGGTATTGGAAAAGGTGGAGAAAGTGGGACACAGTGCGGAAATGATCCAAAAGGCGATCGCACAGGAAAACGGCAAGGTACATGTGAATGCACAAAGCATTCCGGAAAAATATCAGCAGAAGAGAGCCGATGAGGCCGGAGTGATCGAGCATATCCGCTACCCGTCAAAAGATTATTTTCTAGCTGGAAAAGAAATCACAAAGGAAGCAAATGTTTATCTTCCGTATGGTTACAGCCGGGATAAAAAGTACAACGTGCTCTACCTGATGCACGGAATCGGTGGAGACGAAGCCGAGTGGGGAATGGTTGATGAGGATTCGCTGGTAAAAAGAATGATGGACAATCTGATCTATTACAAAGAAATCGAGCCGTTCATCGTGGTGACACCAAACGGACGCTCCACCGAAAACTGTGCAAGAGAAGGTTCGGATTATAACTCGTTTTATGTGTTTGGCAAAGAATTGCGTTCGGATCTGATCCCGTATATGGAAGCGCACTATTCGACCTATGCGGTGGAAGGCGATCCAAGTGCTTCAAGAATGCACAGAGCGATGGCGGGACTTTCGATGGGAGGGATGCAGACGATTAACATCGGAATCGGAGAATGTATGGATCTGTTCAGTTATTTTGGTGCATTTTCCGCAGCACCGACCAGCAATCTGGCGGAGAAGACAGCAAAAATATTAGAGGATACTCCATATACCGTTGATTATTTTTACAATATCTGCGGAATGGAGGATGAGATCGCGTACGACAGCGCGGCAGCAGCTGCAAAGAATCTTCCTGATTTATGCGATAAATTAACGGAACCTGATAATTTTATCTGGCAGGAATTAAAAGGCATGCATGATTTTCATATCTGGTATCTCGGCTTTTTTAATTTTGCGCAGATAGCCTTTAAGTAAATTGACGCGCGGTGTTATTTTACCAGTAAATGTAAAATTTCGCCGCGCGTGATTTATTTTATGTACAACGTTAAAACAAGCAGAATAAGGATTGGAAGTGTCCCAGCATGCGGGACAAAAATCACTAAAACATCACAACAAATTACACGCCTTGTTCAAAATCCAAGCCGGCAAACCTGAATTATTTTACTGCAATTTGTCGGCTGTTCTTCTATAGTTTTTCCCTGTTTTTGTCGGCTTTGATTTTGCTACTATTAAGGTACACGAAAATCTATTTAAGGAGGAAAATAGGAGTGGGAAAAATGTGGAAAATGGGGGCGTGTATTGCACTATCCGCGGCAATGATGCTCACGAGTGTAGGCGGTATGCTGCCGTCGGATTGGGGTATTGATACGGTATATGCGGATGAGACACAGACAACAACCAAGACGTTCGCCGCGAACCAGCTGACAAAGGCTTTTGCAGGTGGCGCTGATGGAACTTCCTGTGAATCAGGGGAAGAAGGTTGGAATGTTGTGCTGAAACATGATGATGCAGAGCACAAGTATCCACAGGCAGTATGGAATTTGTCTGAGTCCTTTGATCTTGCAAATGTAGAGTCTGTTACCTTCAATGTTAAAAGTCAGGAAGGCGTTATTGCTTTGAAGCTTGGAATGACAAATGCATCGGGCTGGTATGATGATGTGGAAGCATGCTATGGTCAGAATGGACAGAAACAATATACGATCGTTCCGGAAAAGACGGAAGGAACGTTTGATAAAGTCGTAATTATGACAACCCAGAATGATGCGTCATTTTGTTTGACCAGTGTGGTTGTAACGTTAAAAGAAGGAAGCGGAAGCCAGATTACTCATGGCGAGAACATCATTGATAATGGAGATTTTTCAAATCAGGATTTCTCATCCTGGAGTGCTTCAAAAGGAGATGCTACGATTACAGCGGAACCTGTTGAAAATGGAGCTGATATTGGTGTTACAACATGTGGTGCTATTACAAGATCCCAAGATCCGTCAAAATCATATGAATGTTTTGCACAGGACATCACGGAAAACGTAAGCGAAGGCGAAGAATATGAGTTTTCTTTTTGGGCAAAATTGTCGGATGATTATAATAAAGAATTGAAAGATTCTCAGAAAACTGTTCAATTTCAGCCGTATTATGAGAATGGAGATGGTAAGCAGGAGTATGATACAACTGGACTGATTTCCGGTACATCCGCGCAGATTCTTGAAGCTGGAAAATGGACGAAATTCGAAGGAACATACAAGATTCCATCAGGTGCGAAGAAGGTTGTGATTCGTATTTTGGAACAGGGAAATTGGCAGGAACCAGGTTCCTGTATCATGGGAAAATACTATGTGGCAAATGTATCCATGAAAAAGATCACAAAACCAAAACCGGAGATCGAAGAGAACATTCCGGATTGGAAAGCATCAGTTACAGAAAGTCTTGGAAATGGTTCGATCGCAGGTACTGCCATCATGTCAAGTGAGATTTCAGATGATACGTTGATGGCACTTGTCAAGAAGCATTTCAATGCGGTGACATTCGGAAACGAGTTAAAGCCGGATGCACTGTTTAATTATCAGATTGATGGCAATTCAGTACCAACAAAGACCATTACATTCGAAGGAGAAGAACTTCAGGTTCCGGTTGTGAACGATGCAGGAGACAGCCTGGACTTTTCCCGCGCAGATGCGATGGTAGATAAGATCCTTGAGTGGAACAATGCCCATCCGGATCAGAAGATCCGTATCCGCGGACATGTGCTGGTATGGCATTCACAGACACAGGAATGGTTCTTCCATGAGAACTATGACATTACACAGCCATATGTGAATAAAGAGACTATGAACCGCAGACTGGAGTGGTTTATTTCCAGTGTGTTTGATCATTATTTTGGAGAGGCTGCAAACGGAAAGTATGACGGACTCTTCTATGGATGGGACGTTGTGAATGAGGCAGTCATCGGTAACACCTATCGTACCGATAAAGTGAGTGCCGCAGAATCGCTCAGTGAGATTCGGCATGGAAATAACTCAAGCTGGTGGCATGTGTATGAAAGCAACGAGTTTATCATCAATGCTTTCAAGTATGCAAACGAATATGCGCCAAAGAATGTAGAACTTTACTACAATGACTTCGGAGAGACAGACAACACCAAGTGTGAGGGTATCGTAAAACTGATCAACGACGTGAAGTCTGCAGACGGAACCAGACTGGATGCTTTTGGTATGCAGGCACATTACAATGTGGACGGTTTCTCAGCAGCACAGTTTAAGAGTGTAGCGAAGAAGTATGCACAGGCAGCCGGCAAAGTGCAGCTGACTGAGCTGGATTTTAAGGCAAGCAGTACCTACGACGGTACAGCGGCTACAAAGGAAAGCGAATACACCAAGATGGCATACTGCCATAAGAATCTGTATGAGGCGATCAAGGCGTTAAAGGCGGAAGGAGCAAACGTATCCGGCATTACCGTCTGGGGTGTCATTGAGCCGAATTCATGGCTGCATTCCCAGTCGGATCTCGGTGGCGGAGCAAGCGGCTCTGCACAGTGCCCGCTGCTTTTTGATGGAAACTATAAAGCAAAGCCTGCTTATTGGGCTTATGTGGATGCATCGAAACTTCAGCCGGCGATTCAGAAGGTTACCATTACAGAGGCGAAGGATGGAAATATTGCCGGAGAAACCTATACGATCGATCAGGGTGCGGTACAGGCAGAATTTATCCCGGTTTGGGATGCAGACGGTCTTACCGTACAGGTAAAAGTAAAAGATACAACCGTAAATGACGCAGATGCCGTTACGGTATATGTAGATCCGGACAATTCGGCATCGGATATCACACCGCATAAGGTGACGGTTGCAAGAACAGCTGCTGCTGCGATCGCAGGCGGATATCAGGCAACCGTCAAGGTTTCGATGAAGGGTTTGAAAGTTGCACAGCAGATCAGTCTCGATGTTGTTGTAAACAATGACGGGGAGACAGGAAGCTTTAATGATCTGACCGAAAAGCAGGAGTCAAGCAGCAAGTATTATGCAGTGGCAACCATGAAGCCGTGCATCGAGAAGATCCCGTACGGAACAATTTCGGTTGACGCAGATGCAGATGCCGCATGGGGCAATGCGGTAAACATCCCGCTTACGATCAACAAAGGCTCCGAGGCTTCTGCCAATGCAAAGGTTCTCTGGGATGATGACAATCTCTATGTATATGCAACCGTAAAAGACGCGGTATTGGATAAAACAGGCGCTCAGACGCATGAGCAGGATTCTCTTGAAGTGTTCATCGACGAGGACAACGGCAAGACCGCTTCCTATGGAGAGGACGATAAGCAGTATCGTATCAATTATACAAATGAGCAGTCCTTCAATGGTAAAAAATGTCTGGCAGAGAATGTCAAGTCTGCAACAAAAACAATCGATGGCGGATACGTGGTTGAGGCTGCTTTCAAGTGGACGGATATCAAGCCGGCAAACGGAACCAAGATTGGTCTGGAACTCCAGATCAACGATGCAAAAGGCGGCAAGCGTATCGGTACGTTAAGCTGGTATGATGAGACCGGAATGGGCTGGTCAGGCTCAAACGTATATGGTACGGTCGAATTAACCGGAAAGACCGGCAGCAATGGCGGCAGCTCGTCTGTAAATCCGGGAACTTCGGATACGAAGCCGGATGTGAAACCGGACGGAAAACAGGATGCGACCATTGAGACAAAGCCGGATGAATCAACCGTTGAGACATCCAAAGTGGAAATTACAGTTTCCGGCGATAAGAAGGCTGAGGCATCGGTAACCATAACAAAGGATGCGCAGGGAAATGTGACCAGCGCAAATGCAACGGTATCGGGATCAAAGGGGACACTTACCGCAGATGTGGTAAAGCAGCTTACCGAGGCGGCAGGAACCGAAGATCTTACGATCATCGTGCAGGTTAAGAATGCGAATGGTGATGTGAAATACACGGTTTCCGTTTCCGCAGAGAATGTGAAAAATAATAAATCACTGAAGGCATTTGTTGTCAACCGTAAGACGGGTGAATATGAACTGATCAACAGCAAGACCTATAAGGCTGAGGACGGAAATCTGAATGCAAGTTTTGGGAAGAAGGGCGATTATGTACTTCTGACGACAAAGGAAGCAGCCAGAATTGAAAAAGAAATCCTTAAGACCATCGCTCCGAAGAAAGCAAAGGCAACGGTTAAAAAAGGAAAAACAACGAAGTTTAAGCTTGACAGCAAGCTGAATCAGAACAATGTAAAGAAGGTAACTTACAAAACTTCCAAGAAGTCGATTGCTACCGTAAACAAGAACGGTAAAATCAAAGCAAACAGGAAAGGAACGGTAACGATCAAGGCGACCGTGACTTTAAAGAATGGAAAAACAAAAACGGTATCCATGAAGATAGTCGTTCGATAGAAAATATTGACAGGAATACAATTACTATAGTTTGTCGGTAATTATTCCATAAAAAGCCCTCGTGACGCAAGCGGGGGCTTTTTTTATAATCAAATCACAAGAAAAGCATAATCCCAAAAGAAATCAAGCAGTAATAAGAACGTTGTTGATTTTGCACCGATCCATCTGAATCAGGAAAATCAGGAAAAAAGCGTAAATGTATAAAGAAAAGAAGGTCAAGAAGGCAAGGAGGTAATGATTATGAATGGACCGGCAGCACCAAAGGATCCGGAGAAGAAAAGACCATATTTTTACATTATGAAGGATAAAGAAATCTTCGGAGCAAAACAGGAAGACGGAAGTGCGATCCACTTTATCTATGAAAGTGACGGAAGACTGATCAACAGCGCACAGATCGTCGGAAATATTACGGATGAGAACATGCTTCGGTTATTGGAGACGGTGGAGGGATTCGGCAAGCTTGTACACAGTATCGGGGTGTCTGTTGAGACCGACAATCCAAAGGAGGAGATGGAGTTCATCTTCCAGATGTACGGGAAAAAAGATCTCTACGGAGGCGGAACCAATCTGCGATGCAGCCTGACCGGAGACGGAATGGAACGGCGCATTTATCTGTCGGATTATACCTGGACAGAGGATGATTATATTCCGGGACAGATCAAGTTCATCATGAGCGCACCGGAAAAGATGGGAAAAGCGAGCGTTCGGTTTTATCTGAACGACGGATATACGGCTCCGGAAGAGGTGGAAGAAGAAGCGGTGGATACGAAATCGGAACGGTACTGCACGATGATCGAGCGTTCTCTCATGAATCTGGGCAACACCTACCGTATCCGCAAAGCGATCGAGAAGGCGAGAGCCGGAAAAGAAGTAACGCTTGCCTATATCGGAGGTTCGATCACGCAAGGGGCGGGAGCAACACCGATCAATACCGCGTGTTATGCCTATAAGTCCTATCAGCTTTTCAAAAGCAGATTTGCGATGAGAGATAACGTTAAATTTGTGAAAGCGGGAGTTGGAGGAACCCCGTCGGAGCTTGGAATGCTCCGCTTTGACAGAGATGTGTTAAGAGACGGCGAGAAGCCGGATATCGTAGTCGTAGAATTTGCGGTCAACGATGAGGGTGACGAGACGAAGGGCGATTGCTACGAAAGCCTTGTGCGCAAGATCTTAAAGCTGGATTGGAATCCGGCGGTCGTTCTGCTTTTTTCCGTATTTGCCAATGACTGGAATCTGCAGGATCGCTTAAGTCCGGTCGGCAGACTGTATGATCTGCCGATGGTCAGTATCAAGGATACCGTAGTGGAGCAGTTTACAAAGAAACCGAACGAGGGAAGGGTTCTGACAAAAAATCAGTTCTTTTACGATATGTTTCATCCGAGCAACCTCGGCCATACCATTATGGCAGACTGTTTACAGTATCTGTTTGAGCGCTGTGATTTGAGCGAACATGCAAGACTTGACGCTTTTGAGAGCGGCCTGACCGAGGAGGGAATGCTTGCACAGCAGCTGCAGATGAAGCCGGCAATCGGCAAAAGCTTTGAGCATGTACGGCTTCTGGATAAGAAAGATGTCTATGCCGGGGCCCAAATCGACGCCGGTGGCTTCTGTGCAACGGATGATCAGCTCCAGAGTGTGGAGATGGATGACCGGTTAGAATTGACACCGGAGTTTCCGTACAATTGGATGTACGATGCAACGATGACGGAGAATGCTGTCTTTACAATCCGCATCCATTGCAAAGCGCTTGTGTTGATCTTTAAGGATTCCGGAGAAGTGGACGTTGGAAAGGCGTATGTCGATGTGGACGGTGAGCGTCGCATGACGGCGGATCCGCATATTAACAACTGGCAGCACTGCAACGCGATGATCGTGTTCAATGAGGATGAAAGCGCCGACCATACGGTACGCATTGAAGTCGCAGAAGAAGACAGAGACAAGAAGTTTACAATTTTAGGATTTGGTTACGTGTTATAAGGAGGAGTAAAATGGTTACAGTTAAGAATCCGATTTTAATGGGATTTTATCCGGACCCTTCCATTTGCAGAAAGGGAGAGGATTATTATATCGTCAATTCAAGTTTTGTGTATGCACCGGGAGTGCCGATCTTTCACAGCAGAGATCTCGCACATTGGGAGCAGATCGGTAATATTTTAGACCGTCCGTCGCAGCTTCCTGTGGCGGGAGCGGATATCTCAGATGGTATTTATGCGCCGACGATCCGCTATCATGATGGTTTGTTTTATATGATCACGACCAATGTGACGCACGGCAACAATTTTATCGTCACAGCGGAGAATCCGGAAGGACCGTGGTCCGAGCCGTATTATCTCGGCGACGATGCCCCGGGCATCGATCCGAGCCTTTTTTTCGACGATGACGGCAAATGTTATTATTGCGGAACCCGTCCGAATCCGGAGGGCGTTCGCTATAACGGGGACTGGGAGATTTGGATTCAGGAATTGGATCTTAAGACCATGAAGCTGGTCGGTGAGAGCATGGCAATCTGGAAAGGTGCGGTAAAGGGATGTATCTGGCCGGAAGGTCCGCATATTTACAAGATCGATGGTTATTATTATCTACTCCACGCAGAAGGCGGAACCGGTCCGGAACATAGTATTACGGTGGCACGCAGTAAGAAGCTGTTCCAGTGGTTTGAAGGCTGTCCGCGCAATCCGATTTTCACACACCGCAATCTCGGTATGGATTATCCGGTCATCTATGCGGGACATGGAGATCTGGTTGATGACGGCAAGGGAAACTGGTATGTTGTAATGCTTGCATCAAGACCTTGCAAAAAGCATAGCAGCATGGGGCGTGAGACTTTCCTTGCCAGGGTGATCTGGGAGAACGGCTGGCCGGTGATCGCTCCGGGAGTCGGACATCTGGAGGACGAATTTACGATCGATATGCCTGAGCATCGCTTTGCGGAAGAAATTACGAATTCCGATGTCATTCATTTCTGGGGAGAACAGCTGGATCAGCGGCTGGTGGCGATCGAGGACTGGACATCCGGAATTTATTCGCTGACCGAACGTGAGGGTGCACTTCGGATGTACCTTCGCAAAGAAAAGATTTCCGAGAGAGCAAACTGTGCATATCTTGGTGTAAGACAGAAGAGTTACCGCTTTGTCGCAGAGACTGGAATGGAATTCTATCCGGAAAATGAGTCGGAGACGGCGGGACTTGTGCTTTACCAGAATAATGAAAATCATCTCCGGTTTGAAGTGGTGCGCGTGGATGGAGAAGTTTGTTTTGTGGTTACCAGCTGTATTCACGGAGATGAGCAGACGCTGGCAACAACACGTCTGGAGAAGAAAGGAAAATTAAAGATCCGCCTGCAGTGCCGCAATCAGTGTGCCCGTGTCTGGATTTCGGAAGGCAAAGGATATGTATCCGTTGCGGAAAATCTGGATCTTCTTGCTTACACGACAGAGGAAGCCGGAGGCTTTGTAGGATGCACAGTCGGTGTATATGCGTCTTCCAACGGCAGTGACAGTACAAATTATGCTGATTTCGAATGGCTGACATGCCAGTCGATGGATTGATAGAAAGTGTTTAAGATGAGGAGATGAAATAATGAGTAAACAGACAAAAGAATATGCAAAGAAACTGGTTGCACAGATGACGGTTGAGGAAAAAATGAGCCAGATGCTCTATGAGTCACCGGCGATCGAGCGACTTAATATTCCGGCATATAACTGGTGGAATGAGGCTTTGCACGGAGTAGCGAGAGCCGGCGTGTGGAAGCAAAACTCTCCTGCAGGATATGCAGGAAGCTTACGAGAAGGGACTTGTTTCCGAGGAGGCGATCACAGAAGCGGTGGAGCGCCTGATGGAAGTTCGTATTCGTCTGGGTATGATGAAGGATTATCCGTCCCCGTATGAAGAAATTACCTATGATAAAGTAGAATGTCCGGAACATGTGAAGTTGTCTGTTGAAGCGGCAAGAAGAAGTCTTGTTCTGTTGAAAAACGAGAATGCGTTCCTGCCGTTGGATAAAAATAAGATACAGACCGTCGCAGTCAGCAGCCGGATGCAAGAAGTGCAAAACTTACCGGAAGTGACGTGGCTGCGCTGGTGGTCCGCAGAGAGGGTGCGCAGACACCGGTTGAGTATTAGCGTGCAGAAATATCAAGAAACAATTTTAAATATAGTCTCGTATATGTTATAATGAATTTAATCGGTTGTACGAATGAGGAGCAGGTCGAAAAATCTGCTCCTTTATCGCTTTGTTGTGTGTGAATTTAGAGGGGTTGGTATGAATATCATCGAAAAGTTCATCAAGGTATTGGAAAGATATATGGATAATCTTTCTATTAAGAAAAAATTTATACAGTTATACATTTTCTGTGTTTTATTACCGCTGATCATTACGGACAGTGTCGTCTTATATATTGAAGACAGCATGGAATCGCAGCGGCAGTATCATGAGATGGCAAACGTTGCGAATGCAGTCAGCTATAATATCAGTGCACTGGTGGAGAATGCGGGAGAAATTGCCAAAAGTATGTACACCGATAGAAGGATGAATACCTTTTTGGAGAAGCAATATGAGAGCACTTCGGATTATTATGCGGAATATCAGAATTTCTTTCAGGATTCGACGTTGGAAAACGTACTCGGCATGAATCAGATCGTCTTTACCCTGTATACGGATAATCCTACCGTGGTAAAGGGTGGAAAGATTGATAATATGTCCAATCTGAAGGAAACGGCAGCGTATGAAGCGTGGAAGGAACGAGGCGAAAATGAAGGACTTTTTTTTGTATATGAGCGTAAGAGATATGCCAATTCCTATCATCGTAAGATCATCCTATTGCAGAATCTTGATTTTTTTTCCAAGAATAAGGAAAAGATGCTGCAAATCGAATTTGATTATAACAGTATGATGCGGATGCTGAGACGAATGAAGTTTGACAATGAAGTTCTTATTTGTCAAGGGGATGAGATCGTACTGAGTAACGGACCTTTCAGTGGTGTCGGTAAAAAATTTGACACGATCAGTGTACAGCAGAAGATGGGATACAAACAGACCATTACACTTCACGGAGCTAAACTTGATATTTATGTTTTAAAAGCGGATAATAGAGTGCGGAGTAAGATTGTGCGTTTTCTTCCGATTCTTGGTTTTCTGGTGATCATCAATGTGGTTCTCCCGATGGGATTTGTGCTGCTTCTCAATCATTCGTTTACAAAGAGAATCCGTGGGCTGAGCAAAGTGTTCCAGTCTGTCAACGGTGAGCATCTTGTTCAGATGGCACACGAAGACGGTAGGGATGAGATTGGAAGCATGATCCGGAATTACAATCGGATGGTCAAACGGACCAATGAACTAATCCAGACCGTATACAAGAACAAGATCAAAGAACAGGAAATCCTTGTCGGCAGGAAAAATGCAGAACTATTGGCATTGCAAAGCCAGATCAATCCGCATTTTCTGTTTAATGCGCTGGAAAGTATCCGCATGAGAAGCCTTTTGAAGGAAGAAAACGAGACGGCAGATATGGTCGAAAAACTGGCGATCATGCAAAGACAATATGTGGACTGGGGAAATGATTCGGTAGAGATTGAACAGGAACTTGAATTTGTAAAAGCGTATCTGTCCTTGCAGAAATATCGTTTTGGTGACCGGCTGAATTACAATCTCGAGATTGATCCGGAATGTGCGCAGATCCGGATACCGAAACTTACAATTGTAACTTTTGTGGAGAACGCCTGTGTACATGGAATCGAAAGTAAGGCATCACCGGGATGGATTTTCGTAAGAGCTTATAAAAGGGAAGAACAATTATACATCGAGATTGAAGATACGGGAAGCGGAATTGAGGAGCAGAAGTTGTATCAGATGCAGCATGATATGCAGAATGCGGATATTGAGATGCTGAAAAACAAGAAAAGCGTGGGAATGCTCAATGCATGCCTGCGGCTTAAAATGTACACAGAAGATCATGTGTGCTTTGAAATTGAAGGCGAAGAGGGTGTGGGAACATGGATTACGATCTGCATTCCGATGGAGTATTTATCATTTGCTGAAGGCTGTGTTAATGGACCGGTGTGCAAAAGGGGGAAAGAAATATGTTAAAGGTTTTGCTTGTAGATGATGAGCCTTTTATTATTCAGGGATTAAAAGTGCTGATCGACTGGGAACAGGAAGGCTATATGATTGCAGGGACTGCATCAAATGGAAAAGAGGCATATGATTTTCTGAAAAAAGAGAGTGTAGACCTGATCATTGCAGATATTCAGATGCCAGTCATGACAGGGCTGGATCTGCAGGAAGCGATACGAAAAGAAAATCTATCGAATGCATATTTTGTCATATTAAGCGGATATGCGGATTTCGAGTATGCAAGAAGGGCGCTTCAAAATGAATGTACGGATTATATTTTAAAGCCGGTTGACCGTGATATGCTGCTGAAACTGCTTAACAGGGTATCTGCGATGCGTGATGAAGATGACCGGATGAGGCAGAAGAACAATAAAATGGAAAAGGCATATCTTGCAAGAAATCAGATTGCTTTGATCAAGGGAAAATACGATGATTCCAATCTGCAATATGTCACATCACAGATGAAATGCAAAGAAGGTGTCCGCTACGTTGAAATTCAGATGGCGGGATGTGATGCGGACGAAGATGTGACGGATCAGGAGATGCGCGAATTCCAAAGACAGATGTATGAATGCTGTACTGCATTCCTGAAAGATTATGCGGAGAATTGTGTGTTTGACGCATCGGCAGATGAAAAAATATATGATGTGGGATTGATCTTTTTTCAATATATGGCGGAAGAGGCAGGACTCGATGAAAACGCTTATCTGAACGGGTTGGTGGAATATCTGGGTGAGAATCTGTCGCGCCCGGTTACGATGCTGGTCGGGAAAAAGGTGCAGGATATCAGCCTTATTGCAAGATCATACGGGAATGCCTGTATGCTTCGTTCCTTTCAGGGATTTCGAAGCAAAAAGGACATCTATTTCTACGAGGAAGAAGTGCAGGTGTCCAATGACGGTATGGTTTTGTGCAAGAAGAGTCTTGATGATTTGCTGAAGGTAGTGGAGCAGAACAATCATATGGAAATCCGGGCGGCGGTGGACCGTTTCTATGGAGAAATGAGTCAGAGAGGCCTGCGTGGGGAATCCATGACGCTTAATATTAACTATCTGCTTTTTCAGTTGATCCATCTTGCAAGCGAGCAGGATGATGAGGTCAATCAGGAAGAAATCCTGCGTCTGATTTCGGAGAGCAGCTTTGAAACAGGAACGATGCGCGGCAGTAAGACACATCTGATGCGTTTCGCCTGTGAGTACGGAGACTATCTGTCCCAGCTTCGCAAGAATGTATCCAGAGGTGTTCTCGGAAATGTAGAGAAAGAAATTAAGGAACATTATGCGGATAACCTCACACTCAAGGGGCTTAGCGAGAAATATTATGTCAACAGCGCCTATCTCGGACAACTGTTCCGAAAGAAATACGGTCAGTCGTTTAAGGATTATCTGAATAATTACCGGATGGATCAGGCTGTTGATCTTCTTCTGCATTCCGATAAGAAGATTATTCAGGTGGCGGAAGAGGTTGGATACCATGATCTGGATTATTTTGTCAACCGCTTTATTCAGGTAAAAGGATGCACACCGGCAAAATTCCGGAAGCAGATGCAGCAGTAAAATGGAATAGAAAGAGATGGAAAACAGGGTAAATTATAGTCCGGCAGAATGAACTATAGTTTACCCTGTTTTTGACTATAATTCGTCGGATTGTTTGAAATGGTAAAAAAAGTAAAATAGTTAATATAAAGAAGGAGGTACATTCTATGAAAAGAAAAAGAATGCTAAGTGCCTTGCTTGTAGTAGCGATGGCAGCAACCATGTTCGCCGGTTGCGGAAATAAAGGCGGCAGCAATTCTTCCACACAGGGTGGAAAAGCAGCAAATGATGGAGATATTAAAGAGTTTACAGCTTTCTTTGCTGTTCCGGGATCCGAGATCAACGATGATAACGAAGTTCAGCAGATCATCGCTGAGAAGACCGGCGTAAAGGTAAAAGAGACATGGCTGACAGGCCAGACGGCAGAAGAAGCAATCGGAACGCTGGTAGCCGGTGATGAATATCCGGATTTCATCTGTGGTGGAAATGGTATGCCGCAGTTATATGATGCAGGTGCATTGGTAGCATTAGATGATTACATTGACAAATATCCGAATATCAAGAACTACTTCACCGAACAGGAATGGGATCAGCTTCGTCAGGACGACGGACATATTTACTGGATTCCACAGTTCTCCAATATTAAGGGAGAAGAGAAAACCTGTACGCATAACGATGAGGCATTCTGGATTCAGGCAAGAGTTCTTGAGTGGGCTAATTATCCGGAAATCAAGACGATGGATGATTATTTCAAGCTGATTGAAGATTATAATGCAGCAAATCCTACCATGGAAGATGGAACGGAGAATATTCCATATACCATCCTTTGCGAGGATTGGAGATATTTCTGTCTTGAGAATGCTCCACAGTTCTTAGATGGTTATCCAAATGATGGTTCATGTATGGTTGATCCGGATACATTAAAGGTAATGGATTATAATACATCTGATACTGCTGTAAAGTACTTCAAGAAGTTGAACGAGGAATATCAGAAGGGTATTGTTGATCCTGAGTCATTCACACAGACTTATGATGAGTACATTGCAAAGCTTTCTTCCGGACGTGTACTTGGTATGATCGACCAGTGGTGGGATTTCGCCTACTCAGCAGGTGATGCAATTAAGTCTGCAGGACTGGATGCACAGGGATGCGATTACATTCCGGTACCTGTAACGATTGATGGACGTAAGAACCAGTGGCACAACTCCGGCGGAGTTTTAAATTCCGGTGATGGACTTGCAATCACAAAGGATTGTGATGATGTGGAAGCAGCTTTACAGTTTGTAGATGATCTTCTTTCAGAGGAAATTCACAACCTTCGTTTCTGGGGCGTTGAAGGTGAAGATTATCAGGTTGGCGACGATGGACTTTTCTATAGAACCAAGGAGCAGAGAGCAAAGGCTGCAGAGACGGATTATAAGGCATCTCACGCATGTTCTTATTCCTATTTTCCACAGTATGACGGAACCTGTGATGACGGTCTGAATGCAACAAAGCCGAGTGGACAGGCAAAAGAATTCTTTGACGGATTAAATGATGATGTCAAGAAAGCATTCAAGGCATATGGTGTTGAAACATACGTTGAGATGCTTGGAACAAACGAGGCACCTGGTCCATGGTATCCGATGTGGTCATTCTCAAACAACTTTACAACAGACACAGAGGGTGGAATGGCATGGACCAAGATTGGCGAAGTTAAGCATGAGCAGCTTCCGCAGGTTGTAATGGCAAAAGACTTTGACAGTGCATGGAAAACTTATATGGATGCATACAATGCATGCAATCCGGACGCTTTCCTTAGCGAGTTGCAGGCAGAGCTTGATAAGCGGATGAAAGACGCAGCAAAATACGAATAATACATAGAGAATGAGGTTTTAGATGGGCAGATGTTGTGAAAACTCCATCTGCCCGTTTAAAAAAGGAGTGAGGTCATGTCTATAGAGAGAACAAAATCAAAACAGAAAGTGAAAGAACCGAAGACGAAAATTACCTGGAAAGAGATTAAAAGACAGAAAGTATTATTGTTCTGGGCGGCAATCATGGTAGTGTATGGCGTGGTTTTCTATTACCTCCCACTTGCAGGCTGGACTATGGCGTTTCAAAACTATAAACCGAGACTTGGTATCTTTCATTCGAAATTTGTAGGATTGGATAAATTCCGGACATTATTCTCGGATATGACTTTTATCCGGGTAATCAGAAATACGTTGGCAATGGGTGTTATCAATCTGGTGGTAACATTTATTACAGCAATTGTTTTTGCAATTTTATTAAATGAAATTAAATCCAAAGGCGGTAAAAAAGTCGTTCAGACAATTTCCTATCTTCCGCATTTCCTTTCATGGATCATTGTAACCGGTATCTTACACGATATGTTATCCGGTGGCGGAATTGTGAACGAATTATTACTTAACTTCCATATTATTTCACAGCCGATCAATTTCTTTGCTCATCCGGGTTATTTCTGGCCAATCGTTGCATTTGCCAATGTCTGGAAAGAAACAGGATGGAATGCAATTATTTATCTGGCGGCAATTACTTCGATCGACCCGTCACTTTACGAAGCTGCAGCTATCGACGGTGCAGGCAGATGGGCAAAAATCAAGCATGTTACACTTCCGGGTATTAAACCAACCATTATCATTCTTCTTCTGATGAATGTAGGTAATGTACTGAACGCCGGTTTTGAAGTTCAGTATTTGTTAGGAAACGGTCTGGTTCAGAAAGTATCACAGACAATTGATATTTACGTATTAAAATGGGGAATCAGTCAGGGCGATTTCGCAATCGGAACTGCAGCCGGTATCTTCAAGAGTTTCGTAAGTATTATTCTGATCGTGATTGCAAACCAGATTGCAAAGCGTAATGGTGAAGAACAATTGTTCTAAGGAGGTTATACAATGGCAGCAAAAAAAGCGAAAAAAAAGGTGCAGATTTTTCCGATTGTCAATACGATCATTATGATCCTGTTTGTAATCATTACACTGTATCCTGTGTTAAATACATTAGCAATATCATTAAATGACGGTACGGATTCCCTTCGTGGAGGTATCTATCTGTTACCGAGAAAATTTACATGGAAGAACTACATTACGGTACTTCAGAAAGACAACCTGATCACAGGTGCTTATGTTACGGTTGCAAGAACTGTGATCGGAACAGTTCTTGCGCTGATCTCCAATGCAATCCTAGCATTTATCGTCAGCAGAAAAAGATTTATGTTTAAAAAGCAGCTCTCTTTATTCTGGGTTATCACCATGTATGTAAACGGAGGTCTGATCCCGACATTCCTGTTGTACAAGGGACTGGGACTTACCAACAGCTTCTGGGTATATGTTATCCCTGGAATGGTCAGTGCGTTTAACATGCTGGTTATCCGTACTTATATGAACGGTATCCCGGACAGCTTAGAGGAGTCGGCACAGCTCGACGGTGCTGGGTATACGACGATTTTCCTGAAAATCTATTCACCGCTCTGTAAGCCGGTATATGCAACTGTTGCATTGTTTGTTGCAGTTGGTCAGTGGAATTCATGGTTTGATGCAATGTTATATAACCGTATGAACGGCAAACTGACAACATTACAGTATGAGTTGATGAAACTACTGTCATCCGTAACAAATACGAGCAGTAGTGTCGAGGCAATGAAGAATGCAGCGGGAACGGTTACACCGACATCGGTTCGTGCAGCTGCAACGATTATTACGATTCTGCCGATCATCTGTATTTATCCATTCTTACAGAAGTATTTCGTAACAGGACTTACGCTTGGTGGCGTAAAAGAATAAAACTTAAATCTTCCCTTTTTATAAGCTGTGCCGCAGAAGTGGCACAGCTTATATATTATAAAATGAAGCAGCGTGCATAAACATAAAATACAGCTAAGACGCATAGAATATTCCAAGAAAGAAAAGCAGGAGTGTTCTGTGCGTTTTTCTGATTTATGTGAAAAAGAAGTAGTCAATGTAAAAGACTGCCGCTGCCTTGGCAGTGTCCGGGATCTGGATATTGACAAAGAGTGTGGGAGAATTCTGGCACTGATCGTTCCAGGACCGGGAAAATATCTGGGTTGTTTTTGCAGGGACAGCGAATTTTTTATTCCATGGGCTAAAGTTATCCGGATAGGACCCGATATAATACTCGTAGAGTTTGATGAAAAAGAAATGAAACACCGGATAAAAGGATAAAAATTTGCAGATTGACAGAAAACAGGAAAATTGTGTATTATAAAAATAGTCATATATTTTGGGATTGGATGCAGGAGGAGAAATCCTATGAAATGTCCGTATTGCAGCAGTGAAAATACAAGAGTGATTGATTCGCGTCCTGCGGATGACAATAATTCGATTCGCAGAAGAAGACTTTGCGATGATTGCGGAAAGCGTTTTACAACCTATGAAAAGGTGGAAACCATTCCCCTGATCATTATAAAAAAAGATAACAATCGTGAGCAGTACAACCGGACAAAAATCGAAAAAGGTGTATTGCTTGCATGTCACAAGCGGCCAATTTCGGCAGAACAGATCTCAAAACTTGTGGATGATGTGGAAATCGAAATTTTTAACCGTGAGGAAAAAGAGATACCAAGTGCTTTGATCGGTGAAATTCTCATGGATAAGTTAAAGGATTTGGATCCGGTTGCCTACGTGCGTTTCGCATCGGTATACCGTGAATTCAAAGATGTAAACACATTTATGAATGAGCTGAAAAAAATGCTCGGATGAATTTGTAACCAGAGGTGCTTATGAATATTTCAGGATATGCAGAAAGCAATTTCCGATATGGAAAAGGATCAGGTGTTGCAGCAGTATCAGTATTTTGTGGGAACGCAGGATACCGGAGTGAAGAAGACCCCGTTGGATACCGGGATTTCTGCTTTGCGTTCCGGAGAGAATTTTTCCCTTTAGTACATAACACACAAAGGAGAGACCTATGTGCGCATTTCTATATCCGGATGAATATCTGGATTCCACTTACAGCATAGATTTTGATCAATTATATAAAGAAGGATACCGGGGAATTATATTTGATATTGATAACACCCTCGTACCACATGGAGCGCCTGCGGATGAGCGGGCGATTTCTTTGTTTGCACATTTAAAGGAACTGGGTTTTCATTGTATGCTTCTTTCGAACAACAGGGAGCCGCGTGTGAAAATGTTCAATGATGCCGTGCATGTCAGTTATATTTACAAAGCAGGAAAGCCAAAGCCGTCCGGGTATCGCAAAGCGATGGGGATCCTTGGCACGGACGCGACAAATACGCTTTTTGTGGGAGATCAGATCTTTACGGATGTGTGTGGGGCAAATTTAGCAGGAATCCGCACGATCCTTGTAAAACCGATCCACCCGAAAGAAGAAATCCAGATCGTGTTAAAGCGCCGGCTGGAGGCAATTGTGCTTTTATGTTATCGTCTGCACCGTAAAATCGTAAAACCAAAGTACCCATCTGTTGCAAAAAAGGAGGATTCATCCATTTTGTAGGATAAATTTTCTTTTTGCAGAATTTTCTATGCGTGACCGTACACAGCCGGTCGTTTTCTATTTGACGAAAGTTCGTTGAAGCAGTAAGATAAAAGAAGTGCAAAAACGAAAAGGAGAGTTGTGATGAAAGTCGGGATTGGAAATGATCATGCAGCAGTAGAACTGAAAATGCAGATCAAAGAATTTATTGAGAGCATGGGACATGAGGTTGTAAATTATGGGGTGGATACCGCAGAAAGCTGTAATTATCCGGAGATCGGAGAAAAAGTAGGACGTGCAGTGGCTGACGGAGAAGTGGATTGTGCAGTTTTGATCTGTGGAACGGGTGTCGGAATTTCCATTGCTGCCAATAAAGTAAACGGAGTACGTGCAGCTGTCTGCTCGGATGTGACAACCGCGCATCTGGTAAAAGAGCACAACGATGCAAATATCATCGCGTTTGGTGCAAGAATTGTCGGAGTGGAGCTGGCAAAGGATATTGTGAAGGCTTATCTGAATGCGGAATTTCTTGGTGGACGTCATGCGACACGCGTGGCTATGCTTGCGGACATCGAAAAACGGAACAAATAAAATACTTGAAAAGTATTCCATTTTATAGTAAAATTGTAAGTCGAGAGACTTTATACTCGTAATTTAAGGAGGAAGATCGAATGATTTCAGCAGGAGATTTCAGAAATGGTGTTACCATCGAACTTGAAGGTAACATTTATCAGATTATCGAATTTCAGCATGTAAAGCCAGGTAAGGGTGCAGCATTCGTTAGAACAAAATTAAAAAATATCGTCAGTGGTGGTGTAGTAGAAAAGACATTCCGTCCGACAGAGAAGTGTCCGACTGCTCACATTGATCGTAAGGACATGCAGTATCTGTATTCCGATGATGATTTCTATCATTTCATGGATGTAGAGACTTATGACCAGATTGACCTGACAAAGGACAGTGTCGGTGATGCACTGAAGTTTGTTAAGGAGAACGAGATGGTTAAGATCTGTTCTCACAAGGGCAATGTATTTGCAGTAGAGCCACCTCTTTTCGTAGAGCTTGAGATTACAGAGACAGAGCCGGGATTCAAGGGAGATACCGCTACAGGTGCTACCAAGCCTGCTACTGTTGAGACAGGTGCAAACGTAAACGTTCCTCTGTTCGTAGAGCAGGGAGACAAGATCAAGATTGATACCAGAACAGGTGAGTATCTGTCCCGTGTATAATCGCACCTTATAATAGAAAAGTCTTGATAAAGAAACGCCGGTTCCGGCAGAGTGATCTGTGGAAACCGGCGTTTTTTCTGCCTGAGGGAGATCAAAAAGTGAGGAATCATCCGGCACGGGAATAAGGCATAAGCAAAAGAATGTCTGCAATCGCAGCAAATACATAGGACAGCAGCATCCCCCACAGATATGCATCGATTCCGTACTGTGGGACGAGAAATAGAATCATGCAGATCCTGATCATGCATGCCAGCAGTGTGACAAACAAAACCTGCCGGGCATTGCCGAGTCCATGCAGAATACTGTTTAGCAGACTGGTGACATACAGCAGGGGACACAGCCAGGAGAGCTGGCAGATAAAATTGCCGGCCAGCGTATTGTGAAACAGAACTTCGCCCATCCGGTCACCGAAAACCAGAAACAGAATCGTAAAAACAAAGCCAAGAAGCAGTCCGTACAGGATTGCTTTTTTTATCGCTCGCGCAATCTGTGCGTGGTTGTGTGCACTGTGGGCTTCCGAGACAGCCGGAAGTAAAAGGACGGAAAAGGAATTGGTCAGTACACTGGGAAACAGAATGATGGACATGGTCATACCGGTCAGGATACCAAAAATACTCAGGGCATCCGAAGCACTGTAACCAAATGCCTGAAGTTTTTGCGGGATCAGAAGATTCTCCAGGCTGTTGAAAAGAGCTGTCGTCACCCGGTTGATGGTAAGCGGAACCGCCATGGAAGAAAACAGTTTGCCCATCGTTTTCCACTGACCGGAAAGGGTGTGGTAGGAGTGTCCGGGAAGCCGTTTTTCCAAAGACATGGCAATCAGACTGGTGATAAGACCGGAACATTCCCCGGCCACAAGACCGGCAACCGCGTGGAACGCCGTCAGCTCCATGCCTTTTTCCAGCGTGTACTGATAGATCAGCCATACACTTCCCACGCGTGCAAGCTGTTCCACCAGCTGACAGAACGAGGGAATTCCTGCCCGCTTTTTTCCATAGTAATAACCGTTGATACAGGCGTGGATGCAGCAGGGAAGCATGGAAAAGCTAAGGAGCGAAAGGAGGGGAGCGCAGCGGAGCTCTCCGAGAAAATGCAGGGCGATCCAGTCTGCCTGTGTGTAAAGAAAAATACCGACGATTACAGAGGCTGTGCAGGAGATGACCAGACCGAGCAGCAGATATCCGCGTGCAGTTATTTCTCCCTGCGATGTTCCTGCGTTTTTGCCGCAGGCATCGCCGACAAATTTGGAAATGGATGTCTGGATGGAGGAGGCAGTCAGGGCGAAACACATTGCAAAAACGGGTGCAATCAGCTGATAGACTCCGAGCGCTTCTGCACCAATTGTCTGTGCCAGGAATATCCTATAGAAGAAGCCGATGATACGGCTGGCAATACCGGAAGCCGTCATCAGAAGGGTGCCGGTAATCAGAGGATTTTTTAGGAATCGGGAAATGTTCAATGGGAACTCCAAATGGAAAACTTGATAACTATTGTATGAGGGGATGGTGCAGAATATGAGCTGTAAAATCTATATGGATCATGCGGCCACAACCGAAATGCTTCCGCAGGTGCGCAAGGCTATGGAGCCGTATCTCATGGAAGAATATGGAAACGCCTCCACATCTTACGAAATGGGGCGCCGCACACGGGAGGCATTAGAAGGGGCAAGAGAACAGATTGCCATGCTGATTAAGGCAAAGCCGGAGGAGATTTTTTTTACATCCGGGGGGAGCGAATCGGATAACTGGGTAATCAAAAATGTGGCGGCGGAGAAAAAGGAAAAAGGGAAACATGTGATCACAAGCAAAATCGAACATCATGCGGTGCTGCGCTCATGTGAATATCTGGAGAAACTGGGATATGAACTGACTTATCTGGATGTCGATGCATACGGTGTGATTGATCTGGCACAGTTGCGGGAGGTATTGCGGGAAGATACCACATTGGTTTCCGTTATGACGGGAAATAACGAGATTGGAACGATCGAACCGCTGGATGCGGTTGCATCCATGCTGCGGGGGACGGGAACATTATTTCACACCGATGCGGTGCAGGCCATCGGGCAGATTCCGCTTTCCATGAACCAGCTTCCGGTGGATTATTTGAGTGCAAGTGCACATAAATTCCACGGTCCGAAAGGGGTTGGCTTTTTGTTTGTGAGAAAAGATCGGGATCTGCCGTCGTATATTCACGGAGGCAGTCAGGAAAACGGCAAACGGGCAGGAACCGAGAATGTGGCAGGAATTGTGGGGATGGCAAAGGCACTTGAAATTGCAGTGGAAGAGATGCAGGTCGTGCGTCCGCGGATTGTGCGGCTGCGTAATTATTTTGTGGAACGGGTATTACGGGAGATTCCGCAGGGAAGGTTAAATGGGCATCCGCATAAGCGCCTGCCGGGAAATGTGAATTTCAGTTTTGAGGGGATTGATGCGACGTCCCTTCTGGTACTTCTCGAAGAAGACGGAATCTGTGCTTCCGCAGGATCTGCGTGCAATACCGGACAGACACGGATCTCCCATGTGATTGAAGCCATACACGTACCAAAAAATTATGCACCAGGCAGTGTACGTTTTACCATGGGAAGGGAGACCGACCGCCGGCAGGTTGATGCAGTCATTGCATCTTTAAAGAAAAATATCGGGTTGTTGCGCGGTGAGTGAAATTATAGGATAAAATGTTCGATGGCCGCTGCCACCCCGTCCTTGGTATTCGTTGTGGTGACGTAATCTGCCCGGGCTTTGACGGCATCAGTGGCATTTCCCATTGCCACACCGATACCGGCAGCCTCAATGATGGCAAGATCATTTTCGGTGTCACCGATTGCCATGGTGGCATCCGGATTGACACCGAGAATTTCGGCAAGTTTTCGTAAGCCAACGCCCTTGTTTGCATCTGCACGCGTGAATTCCAGGTTGTTGTATCCGCCGCAGACGGTAGTAATTGACGGATTGGACACGAGAAATTTGCGGACGGTTTCGCGGTCAATGAGTGTTCCATCGGCTGCTGGATAGAAATTCAGAGTCATTTTCTGGACCTTTAACTGATTTTCATGGATAAACTGCAGGATATTGTCCAGCCGTGTGCGTGTGGTGATAATATAGTTTTTGATCGAAGAAGGCACGGTCAGTTTTTGTGCTGTTTCTACGCACTGGATCGGGGTGTAGCCTTTTCCGCCGATAAATGCATCCATATGGATATCACGTGTGAGAAGGAAGTTTAAAATCGGGGTGACCAGCTCTTCATCCATGGCATTTTCATACAGGCATTTTCCGGTGGAAATCTCATAGATTCCGCTGCCGTTTGCGGTGATGGCATAGTTGATCCCGGTGCCTTTGATCTGGTCAAACGGGATTCCCTCAAATGGGCGGCCGGTGGAGATTACGACATGGATGCCTTTGTCTGTAATGCTGCGGATTGCCGTAAGATTGCGTTTGCTGATGCGGCTGCTGTTGTCAAACAGCGTACCGTCGAGATCCAGTGCAACTAATTTTATGTCTTTCATGATAGATTCTCACTTTCTTTTTTTTCTGTGATAAGGTATGATATTGTTACGCATGACGTAGAAATAATCTGCGGTATTATTATAAATAGAACGAAACGAAACTGCAAGTGAGGAATGCAAAATGACAAAGACAGAATTTGCCGGATTTATCAGGGAACATGGTCCGGTTATTTTAGATGGTGCAACGGGAACGAATCTGATGGAGGCAGGTATGCCGATTGGAGTGTGTCCGGAAAGCTGGGTGCTGGAAAATCCGCAGGTACTGCTCGATCTGCAGAGGCGGTATGTAGAAGCCGGCAGCCATATCGTATATGCCTCCACGTTTACCGGAAACCGGATCAAACTGGAAGAATATGGTCTGCAGGAGAGGCTGGAAGAAATCAACACGCAGCTGGTAGCACTTTCCCGGCAGGCGGTGGGCGATCAGGCACTGGTTGCAGGTGACATGACGATGACCGGCCAGCAGCTGTTTCCGATGGGAGAGCTGTTGTTTGAAGAACTGGTGGAGGTATACAAGGAACAGGCATCGGTGCTGGCAAAAGCAGGGGTGGATCTGTTTGTAGTAGAAACCATGATGAGTCTGCAGGAATGTCGTGCGGCAGTGATTGCGATCCGGGAAGTCTGCGATCTTCCAATCATGGTGACACTTACCTACAACGAAGACGGACGGACATTATTTGGAACACCTCCGGAGACGGCTGTGGTCGTACTGCAGTCTCTGGGCGTGGATGCGATCGGTGTAAACTGTTCTACCGGTCCGATGGAGATGGTACCTCTGGTGGAAAGGATGGCAGAATATGCTACGATTCCGCTCATCGCAAAGCCAAACGCCGGACTCCCGGAACTCGAGGGAAAGAAAACGGTGTACCGCATGACACCGGAAGAATTTGCCGGGGCAGGTGTGGCACTGGTAAAAGCGGGAGCAGCCATTGTAGGTGGATGCTGCGGTACAACGGAAAAGCATATCAAGGCACTTTCGGATGCAACGCGGGGGATGGAACTTCACAGGCCACTTGCATCGCATCGCAGGATTCTTGCGTCTGAGCGCAAAAATGTAGAAGTTGGTCTGGATGGCAATTTCCTGGTGGTCGGGGAACGGATCAATCCGACCGGAAAGAAAAAACTGCAGGCCCAGCTGCGCGAAGGAAAACTGGATCTTGTGCGTGAGATGGCAATGGCGCAGGAGGAAAACGGGGCAGCCATCCTTGACATCAATATGGGAATGAACGGCATTGACGAAAAAGAAATGATGAAACAGGTGATCTATGAAGTTGCGGCGACGGTAGATTGTCCGCTTTGCCTCGATACCAGCCATATTGATGTTATGGAAGAGGCACTGCGTGTCTATCCGGGAAGAGCACTGATCAACTCCGTTTCCCTTGAGACAGAAAAAATCGAGCATATGCTTCCGCTGGCAAAAAAGTACGGGGCCATGTTTGTCCTGCTTCCGCTTTCCGATGAGGGACTGCCAAAGGATGCCAAAGAAAAGCATGAGATTATCGATACCGTATATGACCGTGCCATGGAGCTGGGAATGGCACACGAGGATATTGTCGTGGATGGACTGGTTGCCACAATCGGAGCCAATCCAGAGGCCGCGAAAGAATGTTATGATACCATCTCTTATTGTAAGGATATCAGGAAGCTTCCAACGATCTGTGGTCTGTCGAATATTTCGTTTGGCCTGCCGGAGCGGAGTTTTGTCAATACGGCATTTCTTACCATGGCCATCTGCCGGGGGCTTACCATGGCGATTGCCAATCCGTCGCAGGAACTTTTGATGAATGCCGCATTTGCTTCGGACATGCTGCTGCATCGCCCGGACAGTGACATCCGCTACATCGAGCGTATGAATAAACTGGCAGAGGAAAAGGCAAAATATGAGACGGTTGTTGTGAAAAAAGAAGGTGCTGCGGGTGGCACGGCATCTGTGGAAGAAAAAGCAGATCCTGTTACGACAGCGGTTTTAAAAGGAAATAAAGGAACCATTATAGATGAAGTGAAAAAGGCAATTGCAGACGGCGCAAAGCCGGAGGAGATCATCAATGACCAGCTGATTGCAGCCATCAATAAAGTCGGGGAATTTTTTGAACAGAAAAAATATTTCCTGCCGCAGCTGATTGCCAGTGCAAATACCATGAAACTTGCCATTGATTATCTCGAGCCGATGCTGGAGAAGAAGAACGATGGACAGGAGATGCCGACGCTTGTCATTGCAACGGTAGAGGGGGATATCCATGATATCGGAAAAAATCTTGTCGTACTGATGCTGAAAAATTATGGCTACAACGTGATTGATATGGGAAAAGATGTGCCGTGTGAAGATATCGTGGATACCGCGATTCGTGAAAATGCTGCGATTATCGGGCTGTCCGCGCTGATGACTACCACGATGATGCGTATGCAGGATGTTGTGGAGCTTTGTAAGGAGAAAGGCTGCAAGAGCAAGGTGATCATTGGAGGAGCCTGCATCACACAGAGTTTTGCAGATGAGATCGGAGCCGATGGGTATTCAAAGGATGCCGCGGAGTGTGTGCGCCTGGTAGAGCGGCTGCTTGCATAGCATGTGTGGGACAATCCTGCATGGAAATTTGTTTGGAATAGTTACAACAAATACAAAAAATACAAAAATTCAAAAAAAGTGTTGACATATCTGTTCTCGTACGATATACTAACGAAGTCGGTTGCGAGAGCAGCCAACACGAAATGGGATCTTAGCTCAGCTGGGAGAGCATCTGCCTTACAAGCAGAGGGTCACAG
>ERZ840371.680-NODE-680-length-39703-cov-3.187248_pt1 | contig 39703 bp, 25 predicted proteins | sample MGYA00519937_ERZ840371 | MGnify/ENA primary metagenome ERZ840371 (study PRJEB31850, sample SAMEA3708873) | human gut metagenome | biome: human gut; feature: human-associated habitat; material: faeces | place: China | collected 2014 ... | reverse complement strand
CAGACTGTTGAGCGAACCGAGGCGTATGTGGAGGCGTTATCTGATAGGGAATGTATTGTTCTTGTGGAACATTATTAAAGAAAAATACGGGCAGTGAGGGAAAAGTTTTTTGAACTTATACGTTTTTCCATTGATGACAATGCAGCTGAGCCGTCTGATATAATGAATGCTGACTGGTATGTGCTGCATCGCATGGCAGTGGAGCAGGCTCTGACAGGTGTGTTGTTCCGGGGTGTAAAGAAAATGCCGAAAGAAATCCTGCCTTGTCGTGAACTATTGTTGAAATGGTATGCAGAGAGCGAAAGTATAGCCCGGCAAAACAAGCTTCTCTATAAGACTGCCGCGACTGTGTCCGGATTTTTTAATGAAGGCGGGTTCCGTTGTTGTATATTGAAGGGACAGGGCAATGCCATGCTTTATCCTGATCCGTACATGCGTATGCCCGGAGATATAGATATTTGGCTTGAAGGAGGAGAACGTAAGGTTATAGATTATATACGTTCAAAATGGAAAAGTGTGAGTTGTTATTATCATCATGCTGAAGTGCCGGATTTTCATGGGGTGCCGGTAGAGGTGCATTATCGTCCGTCGTTCCAGTTTAACTTCATACATAATGTCAGAATACAGCGGTTATTCCAGAAGATGTCCGATGAGCAGTTCTCCAATAGGACCGGACTCCCCGATGATGCCGGAAGCATTTGTGTACCAGTATTGTCTTTCAACCTTATATTTCAGATGAGCCATATAGCCAATCATTTTTTTCATGAAGGTATAGGATTGCGGCAGCTTATGGATTATTTCTTTTTATTGCAGCAGGATATCTCTGATGCGGACAAGACAGAATGTGCACGCAGGTTAAAATATTTCGGCATGTATAATTTTGCTTCTGCCGTTATGTATGTTCTGCAAGAAGTTTTTGGCTTGGATGCAAACCGTACCATTGTTGCTCCTGATGAAATGAGAGGCAGGTTACTTCTTGAAGAGATACTTCTCGCCGGCAATTTCGGACATTATGACAAGAGAGCAGGTCATGATGCCTCGGCAAATAAGCTTATAAAGAATATACAGCGTTTAAACCGCAACATGCGCTTTGCCGTTTATTATCCTTCGGAGTGTCTGTGCGAGCCATTCTTCCGTTTGTATCATTTCTTTTGGAGATGCAGACAACGGATGTACAGTCTTGTTTGAACGGTTTGAAATATATTGGTGGTTGTTTATTAGGAAATAAAGGCGGATTTATGGTCCGCCTTTATTGTATGTATAGGCGTTTGGTCTATTACAGAAAGGAAGAACTCATTTTGCTGCTTATCTTGCTGTTAATGACTGTTAATTTTCGGGGGGGTAAAACAAGTTACGTTGAAAATATGTAAATTTGCAAAAAATAGTGGCCGATAATCTGTAATTGTTAACGTGTCAATATTTCTGTACACAAAAATAATAATGTCAAAAGAGTTTAGATAGTGATGAAGTCTTCTTTTAACAGTTCTCTTAAATTGGATATATTGGTTTCTCTGATTGACGTTGTGGCGTTTAATATAGGATTGTTTATATGTTTCCACCTTGGTATATGGCCAACGGGTGGAAACGATGAACTTCTTCTATTCCGCTGGTCTGCTGCCAATATCTCATATATCATGTCGCTGTGTTTCATATTCATAACACTGCATCACCGTCTTCGTCAACCTTTTACCGTACTTAACAATACATATCGTACTTCACTGCTTTTCATCGTGCTCTATGCTGCCATTCTTGGAATGTCACATTATGACGTTCCCGGATTCTTCCGTTCGTTGGCAATAGCGTTCGTCGTATTTGTCGTCATATCAGTCGAGCGTATTTCTCTTCGCAAGTTTTTTATGAATCTCAGGAACAGCGGATACAATAACATAAAAACCATAGTTCTTGGCGACGGGTATTTGGTAAGGAAAGTTGTGGGAGTGATGAACGATCCGTGGAGCGGCTATCGTCTTCTTGGAATGTTCAGTGATACAGCCGATTTTGATATAAACGAATTGAGTGAAGACGGCAATGATGCCAGATTGAACGAGAAATATGTCACTCCTCACCTTGGTGGAGTGAACGAAGTTATGAGATATCTGGAGAGTGGACCGCGTGTGGATGAAATCTATATAGGCTTGCCTTCAAAATACAAGAAAGAACTGAAAGGTCTGTTTGCACTCTGTGAACAGAAGATGATACGTGTACGCTTTATTCCGTATAATCAGGAAACTGTTACCCAGCATGTGGTGGAGTTCGGCGATGCTTACGTCATAACTAAATATAACGAGCCTCTCAATACTCCTATAAACCGTTTTATAAAGCGCACGTTCGATGTATGTTTCTCGCTGTTGTTTCTCTGCACATTGTTTCCAATTATATATGTTGTAGTGGCTATAATGTCAAAGATAACGATGCCGGGACCGGTATTTTTTAAGCAGGAGCGTACCGGATACGACGGTAAAAACTTTTTATGTTATAAATTCCGCAGCATGAAGGTGAATGTTGATGCAGACAGTCTTCAGGCAACAAAGGATGACCCGCGTGTAACAAAGTTTGGTCATTTCCTCCGCCATTCCAATATAGATGAGCTGCCGCAGTTCTTCAATGTCCTGAAAGGAGATATGAGCATAGTGGGACCGCGTCCCCACATGCTGTCCCATACCGAGTATTATTCCAACCGTATTTCCGATTATATGATACGCCATTATGTGAAGCCTGGCATTACCGGATGGGCACAGACCCACGGTGAGCGAGGTGAGACGAAAACGGTTGAGGATATGGGACGCCGTGTAGAAAAAGATATATGGTATATAGAGCACTGGAATTTTTGGCTTGACATACAGATAATATTCAAGACCGTGCTTGATGCCGTGAAGGGAGACAAGAAGGCATATTGATTCTTTTATCAGAATAGTTTTAGTCCCATGAGGATGTTTTATTGACGGTAAACATCATCATGGGACTTTTTATATCCGTCTAAAACTGCCACCAGTGTCTCTTCTTTCCGGCATCATCCGGCTTTGTGTATTCACCACGGCGTTCCATTATGTAGTCACGATATGTCTTGTTTTCGTTTATCATCTGATAAATGGTTCCCCAGTCTGGCAGCCCTCCTATGTTACGGTCGTCTATAAACAGGTCTGCCTTGACTTTGCGTGAGAAGTTCTGGTTGTTGCTTGTGCCCTGTTCTTCAGGAAAGTCCTTGTTAACGGCATAAAACTCAACGCCTCTTTCCCGGCACCATTCCACAGCTTCATCCAACAGCTCCCCTTCTCTTACCGACCACAAGATAAGGCGGTGTCTGTCTTTGATAAGCATTTTCAATGTCTCTATTGCAAAAGGCCGCTCTTTCCCGATCTTGGGGTATTCGTGCTCAACTATTGTACCGTCGAAATCTACAGCAATTATCATAATGTTGCATTTAAGTTTTTGAGATGAATATATTAATAACTATGTAATGGTATTGAATTGATGTAAAAGCAGGATGATGCTTATAAGAAAAGTTCAGCGGGTAAAAGCACCCGCTGAACTCTTCTTTTTATATTTTTATCGAATTATCGTTCTTGTTGCCATAGTTGCTGTTCGAATAGCTGCCATATTTACCGTATCCGCCGTAGCGTCCGTATTTACCGTATCTTCCTGCACTATGTCCGTATTTGCTGTATTTACCATAATAATGTCCCACCGGACTGTCCACCAGGCCGGAGAACGATCTTACACCGTTCAGTACAACTCCCAGTACCTTACCTTCCTTGTCACGGAAAGCGTCCATTACTTCATTGATGTCTCCGGCAAGTTCGTTTATTGTGTCAAAGCAAGCCTTCGGCGTATAGTCGGCGCGACACATATATATAGTAGCATTTGCAATCTTACCAATGTGCAGCGTGTCTGTAACCAGACCTACAGGTGCTGTGTCAATCAGCACATAGTCGTATTCCTTCTTCAAAGTGTTTATTATGGTCTCAAGCGACGGGCGTCCCATAAGTTCTGAAGGGTTAGGCGGAACCGGACCCGCCATGAGCAGGTCAAGGTTGCTGTTTATTTCCGACGGTATGATTTGTGCCTTAATGTCCTCCCATGTCGGATTTTCCATTGCCAAAAGCGGAGTTATTCCATTATGGTGATTGTGTATTTCGAACAACTCTGCCAGTCGCGGCTTACGTATATCAAGTCCCACCAGGACAACCCGCTTGCCGAGCAGTGCGAAGCTGACTGCAAGGTTGGCACAGTTGAAGGTTTTTCCTTCTCCCGAAGTGCTTGATGTGAACATCACCACGTTTTCGTTTTCCTTCAGCATGAACTGCAGGTTTGTGCGCATAGCCCTGAAAATCTCTTCCATTTGGTTGTTTTCATTCTCATGCACCACAATGTCCGCGCGTGTCTTTATAGCCTCATTTGCCACTGCCACATCGGCGATGATCGGCAACTTCGTCAGTTTTAGCACATCCTCGCGTCCCTCTATGCGGAAGCGGAAGAAGTTTATTATTATCATTATCACTGCCGGAATGGCTATGCCGAGCAACAGTGCAATGAGCATAATCGTTTTCTCATTAGGAGAAACCTTGCCCGCATATTGAGGACGTTCGATGACCTTTGCCTTGTCTGCAGTGGCAGCAAGCGATATGGAGTTTTCCTCACGTTTCTGCAGAAGCATCAGGTAAAGTCCCGATGTCACTTCGCGCTCACGTCCTATCTGTGTGAGTATACGTTCCTGCTCCGGTGTCCTGGCAACCTCGTTCTCGTATACGTTATACTGTGAAGCCACTGCCGAGCGTTGTATCTCGAGGCTCTTCTTTGCCTGAGACAGCGCCTGTGTGATAGACGGAGATATAATGTCCAGCTGTGACGTCAGTTCCTTTATCACCGGGCTTGACTCTGATGCAGAGTGCAGCATGCGGTTGCGTTCAAGTGCAATCTTGTTGTACTCGTTGATGAGCGACGTGGAAGCCTGATCCTGCAGACCTATGTTCGACGGCAATACCTGATATTTGTTTCCCGGACGGTTCGCAAATTGTATCAGACTGTTTATCAGTGCAATCTGCATCTCAACTTCCGTAAGTTTCTGCTTGTATGCGTTCTTGTTCCCGAGAGACCCCGGAGCATCAATCTTGAGCTCTATGAGGTTGTTGCTCTTCTTGTATCTTTCAAGCGAACCGTCAGTGTTGTTCAGTTCGGAGCTGATTTTCTCAAGGCGGTCATTAATGAACTTTTCCGTACGCACGGCTATCTCGTTCTTGTCCTCGTTTGCCTGTCCGTTGTAGCATATTGCCAGCTGGTCGAGGAAGTCTATTGCCCTTTTTATATTTACATCGTTGAAACCGATGTTAAGAACGCTTGTCTCTTTGCCAATTTGCTGTACATTGAGCCTGCTGGCATATACGTATGCGGCATTCTGAGGAGACGTGATGCTTACTTTCAGGGTTTCTCCGTCTTTCATGGTGTAACCGTTGTTTTTTGAAAGATAGATAGTTCCTGTCTTTGTCTCAATGGTGTATGGCAGGCTGTTGAAAGTCTTTTCGATAGTGAACGGTCCGTTTGCCGTAAACTCGTCTATTGTCTGCCAATATTCGCCTTCAACTTTGTATGTGTTGTTCTTGCGTGTGATGTTCAACCTTATGGGACGGCCCAGCTTTTCAAGATGTGCCGCGTCCAAATCAACGTTTATGGGCTGTGTCTTATATAAGACGTTGTCTTTTATCCTTCCCTCATGCTTGTATGTCACATACAATTTAAGGTTTCGTACAGCTTGTGTGGAAATAAGTGTAGACTTGAGTATTTCCTGTTCGTTCTCTATTCCATATCCGGTTGTTATTGTTCCGAGGTTTGTCATTGACTCGATGCCGTTTATGGAAGGGCGGCGCATTTTGTTGTTATTGTCATCCTTGATTAGAATCTTAGTCGCAACGCTGTGTACCGGTGTCTTATAGCGCAGGTACAGGTATGCTGAGCCAAGGCAGATGATTGTTGAAAGCACAAACCATTGCCAGTTCAGGATAATTAAAGTGTAGAGAGCCTTCAGGCTGAATGGCGACTGCTCTTCTTCCACTTCAGGCACGTACTGATTGTTTTGCTGTAGTTCTGTCATATATGTTGTTTTTTGTTTTCTTTTTTTATTATTTCATTCCGGTCCTCTCTTGCTCATTTCCCCTCGGCAAGTCTCAACAGGTATTTGCCATAGTCATTTTTCTGCATGGGCTGCGCCACTTCCTTCAGTCTTTCCGTGTCAATCCATCCCCGCTTGTATGCTATTTCCTCAAGACATGCCACCTTCTGTCCCTGACGTTTCTCTATCACTTCGATAAAGGTCGATGCCTCTGACAGGGAGTCGTGCGTGCCGGTGTCGAGCCATGCAAATCCCCTTTGCAAAGTCTTTACCTTCAGCGTCTTGTTGTTGAGATATTCCTGATTTACGGTTGTAATCTCCAGTTCGCCCCTTGCACTCGGTTTGATGTTCTTGGCTATTTCAACAACGCTGTTGGGATAGAAATACAGTCCCACCACGGCGTAGTTGCTCTTGGGATGTTCCGGCTTCTCCTCTATGCTGAGACAGTTTCCGGCTTCGTCAAACTCCGCCACCCCGTAACGTTCAGGGTCGTTGACATAATATCCGAAAACGGCGGCATTGCCTTTTTCCGTCTCAGCCACGCTCTCGCGCAGCAGTCCCGTAAATCCGGAACCATAGAATATATTGTCTCCGAGAACAAGACATACGCTGTCGTCCCCGATAAACTTCTCACCTATGATAAAAGCCTGTGCAAGGCCGTCGGGCGATGGCTGTTCGGCATATTCAAACCTCACCCCGAAGTCGGAACCGTCGCCGAGCAGGCGGCGGAAACCCGGAAGGTCGTGCGGTGTGGATATAATGAGTATGTCTTTAATTCCAGCAAGCATCAGTACCGATATTGGATAATAAATCATCGGCTTGTCGAAAATAGGAATAAGTTGTTTGCTTATACCCTTGGTGATAGGGTAGAGGCGTGTGCCCGAACCTCCTGCAAGTACAATACCTTTCATGATCGAGAATTGTTTTCGGCACGACCGGATAGTGTCCTGTTTGTGCGTTCTTGTCTTCGATACGCCAAGGTTTCCGTTCTTTAGCCGTCTTTAATACATTTTTTTATTAATTAATTAAGCGTGCGCAAAGGTAGCAAAATAAATGAGAATATTCAAATTTTATTTTGATTTTTGCTCTAATTGCCGTACATTTGCAGGCATGTTGCGCCGGCAGACCTTTGCCGTGTGCGGCGTGAAGAGTTTTTAGTGGAATTTTATTTGATATCACAGACATGGGATTTTTTAGTAAATTGTTTGGAAAAAAGAGTGCCGAAGAGGGACGTACCGGCGGCATGGAAGACTATATGACGCTCATTCGCGTTTATTTTCAGGCGGCAATAGCCGAGAGTGCCGGCATCACCAATCTGGCGATGCTGCCCGACCTCCGGCTTTTTAAGACAACGCTGCGTGTGCCTACGGTCAATAACAAGCTTGGCGTAGGCGAGAAACGCCACTGCCGGAAGATGCTTAAGGACATCTATGGTACGGAAGACGACTTCTTTAAGGAGATTGACCTGAGCATAAGAAAGAACTGCCGCAAGATACAGGACGTGCAGGCATACATGGTGCAGTTCCAAAATTTCAGTCAGGATATGATGATGCTGACTGGAAATCTGATGAAGTTCAAGCTGCGCATGCCGTCGTTCTTCAAGAAGACTCTGTACAAGATGACGGAGAAAACGGTCGATGACATCTTTGACAAAAACGACTTTACAGACCCCGGAGTGCTGAAGACGGTGGTCGGCATCCGTACATACGATAAGCGTCTGGGCTTCAGCAGGAAGTGGATAACCGACTTTGTGTTCGGTGTCGTGATGCTTGCAAAGAAAGAACCGCGTCCGGACAGCGATGCGGAACAGAAGAAATAAAGGAATATACGGCGGCTTTTCTGAAATGACTGTGGTTTCGGAAAAGCCGCCTTCAGTTATGTCTGTCACCTCGGCAGCTCTCTTTTTGCAGGTGTATTTATAAATGTTCCGAGCCTTAAATATACCCCCGTCCTGCCCCTGTCTATACCCCGCTTTTCTTTCTTTTTCATGCTTTCTGAAGAGCCTTGACGGCCGCCGTGCTATCTCTCTGTGTATGAGGATTTTGCAAAAGGTGCCCTTTCGGGTTCCGAAATGCCGTCTTTTAGCGTGCAAAACGCCACCTTTTGGAACCTGAAAGGGCATCTCTTGGAAATTCTCCGTAATGATGATGCCCGGCATACGGTTATCGGTTAAATATAAATGCGTGTTTTAATAAACTTTGACTAATCTTTTGTGTTCTCGTTTAAATTTAGTAAATTTGTCGGCAAAAAGTAATTTGATGGCTGATGACAACAAACAACTGACGCTGTTCACTACGCGTGTAAGGCAGATGATTCTCCATTACAGGCAGGTAAGGAAGGAGAACGAAGACCTGTATGCCATGGTTGACGAGCGTGATAAGGAGATTGAAAGGCTCCGGTTGCAGTTGGAACAGGCACGGAAAGATTACGAAAGTCTCAAAATGGCGAGGATGCTTGAGATTACCGACGGCGACATGGATGCCGCAAAACGCAGGCTTTCCGGACTGATAAGAGACGTCAACAAATGTATTACGCTGCTGAGTGAAAAATGACCGTGGCGATGATGGAAGAGAATAATAAATTAAATATAAGGTTGCACGTATACGATACGGATATCCCCGTGAAGGTTTTGCGCGAGGACGAGTATTTTTATCGTGAGGCTGCAAAGCTTATAACCAATACGGTGAATACTTATTCCGGTGTGTATAAGGGACGCAAGAGCGATAAGGAAATACTGTATATGGCAATGATAGATATCGCGCTGAAATTTGAAAAGGATAAGATGCGGAACGATGTCGGACCCTATAATGATATTCTCAACAAAATCACTGCGGAAATAGAAGATGCCCTGAAACCGTGACTTTGTCATGGGTTGGGGATTGTAGCAGTGCCGTGGAGTGAGAATATTTTTAATTATATAAACTTAAAGACAAATGATAGAATGTGTTATAGCCGCAGTGGTCGCCCTTGTTGTAGGGGGAATATGCGGATATGTTATTTTCCGTTATGTCATAAAGGGAAAATACAATGAGATGATAGCTGCTGCCGGTAAGGAGGCGGAAGTGTTGAAAGAAAAGAAGCTGTTGGAGGTCAAGGAAAAGTTCCTCAATAAGAAGGCTGAGCTTGAAAAGGAGGTGCATGCGCGCAACCAAAAGATACAGCAGGGGGAAAACCGCCTGAAGCAGCGTGAGATTTCGCTCAATCAGCGTCAGGAAGAGCTTGGCAGGAAGAGGCAGGATATAGACCAGCAGCAGCAGCGTATAGACAATGAGAAGAAACTGTTGCAGGTTAAGCAGGAAGAGCTTGACAAGATGCAGTTGCAGGAGCGTGCCAAGTTGGAGGAGCTTTCGGGGCTTAGTGCGGAAGAGGCGAGAAACCGCCTTGTGGAAAGCCTCAAGGATGAGGCGCGTACAAATGCGGCAAGTTATATAAACGAGATAATGGACGAGGCGAAGCTTAATGCCAACTCCCAGGCAAAGAAAATTGTAATACAGACAATACAGCGCGTTGCAACGGAAACGGCGATAGAAAATTCTGTCAGCGTGTTCCATATCGACAACGACGAGGTGAAGGGGCGCATTATCGGTCGCGAGGGTCGCAATATACGCGCGCTTGAGGCTGCCACCGGAGTTGAAATCGTTGTGGACGACACCCCCGAGGCAATCGTTATTTCTGCTTTTGACCCCATAAGGCGCGAGGTGTGCCGTCTGGCGTTGCACCAGCTTGTTGCCGACGGGCGCATACATCCTGCGCGCATAGAGGAAGTTGTGGCAAAGGTCAAGAAGCAGCTCGACAATGAGGTGATAGAGACGGGTAAACGCACGGCGATAGATCTGGGCATACACGGTCTTCATCCCGAACTTGTACGCATAATAGGAAAAATGAAATACCGTTCAAGTTACGGACAGAACCTGTTGCAGCATGCGCGTGAGACGGCAAACCTTTGTGCCGTCATGGCTTCCGAGCTTGGTCTTAATCCGAAGAAGGCGAAGCGTGCCGGACTGTTGCACGATATAGGCAAGGTGCCGGATGAGGAAAGTGAACTTCCGCACGCATTGTATGGCGCGAAGATAGCCGAGAAGTACAAGGAGAAGGCAGATATCTGTAATGCCATTGGTGCTCACCATGATGAAATGGAAATGAACACATTGCTTGCTCCCATTGTTCAGATTTGCGATGCCATAAGCGGTGCACGTCCCGGTGCCCGCCGCGAAATAGTGGAGGCTTATATCAAGCGTCTTAACGACCTTGAGGCAATAGCCATGAGCTATCCGGGCGTTACTAAGACATTTGCAATACAGGCAGGACGTGAACTGCGTGTCATTGTCGGTGCCGATAAGATGGACGACAAGGAGACGGAGGCTCTGTCGGGCGAGATTGCAACGAAGATCCAGAATGAGATGACTTATCCCGGACAGGTCAAGATTACGGTTATACGTGAGACACGTTCGGTGGCATACGCCAAGTAAAGACGTATATTGGCTATGCCGGAGAGGGCTGTGAAATCAAATGAATATGTCGGAGCACAAATGTGCTCCGACATATTTTTTTCTTCCGCAATGATGTAAAATGGGTATTGTCATGCAGTGAATAATATGTAAAAATACCTATTTTTTGTGATTGCATTGTTGGCATATATTTTGTTATTTTGCACCGCCGGAATGTGATATTGACGGCAGACTTTATATTGTCTGTGCCCGGCATGGTGACAGGAGACTGATGCTTGTGTGCCGGAAACGGGTGGGGCGCGTGGGCATAGCGGTCGCAGAGGAAAGGCAGGACGGTACTTTTCCGCTTAATTATACAGATGTTATGAATTTACGAAAAACAACGGTTGCAGCACTGTTGCTGTTTTTTAGTGTGGACGTTGCCTGTGCGGATGGTTGCGAAACGGATTCTTTGGCAGTCTTCGAAGGTGAAGTCTCGTTTGAGACCAACTACGGACACAATTATTATGGAGAAGACCGCACGGTCTTTGATTTCCCGCATATAGAGGCGTCGGGAAGCATGCGTCTTGGAAAAGGCTGGTCTCTGTCGGCTGAGTTTGAGTATGAGCGCTTTTATGAAGACGGCGTATGGTGCAGTTCTTTCAAAGATATGTTTTCGACAAACAAGTTGTATGTCAACAAGTCTTTTAGTGAAAAGCTGAATGTGAAGGGCGGTATTGTGGATGTTCCGGTCGGACTTACCAACAGCGGCGGACCTGCTCTTACCATTTATGACCCGGAGAGCGAGTCGGGAGTATTGCCTATGTCGTGGCATGAGACAGGGCTTGCAGTATGGGGAAATGCCGGTAGATGGCGCTATGAGGTTTCTGTGATATCGTGCCTTGATTTTCCGCTTAACCGTTCGTGTGCACTTGGCATGGCTTTCAGATCCGACATTACGGATGTTGTCGACGGGCTGCGCATTGGTGCCGGAGGATACTGGGGCAAGTCTTCATGTGGCATGGTGAGGCGGTGCCGGGCAGGTGAGTTTGTTGGAACAGACGGAGTTTTCTTTGGTGCCGCAGACTTTGATTTCCGGAAAAACGGTTGGATAGCCGACGGTTCAGTGGTATATTGTACGGATTGTGGAGCCAAGTCGGCAGGTGTGGAGGTTGGATATGACTTTGCCGTGCTTGCCGGACTGCATGGAAAAGGACTGGTGTTGCTGCCTTTTGTGCGTTATGACGGCGTGTTCGAAATAGGGGCGAGGAATAAGATGACACTTGGGGCGAATATTTCTCCGTTGCGCAATCTGGTATTGAAGGTGGAATACGGGCACCGCCGTATTTGTGGGGTGAGAACGGAAAAAACGTTTGATGCCGGCATAGGATACGCAATAGATATTTGATAAAGACGCGGCGGCAGTTGCAGGAATGAAATAAAATTCGTTATTTTGTACGGTGTGTGTTGCTTTCGTAGCAGTGTGCTCCATGGTTGTATTAATAATATATATAATAAGGTGTGAGGAATGAAGAATAGTAAGATATACGAAGCCGACGACAGGATGATATCTCTTATCGCGGACAATTATGACATGTTGCAGAGCCTGGGGCGCTTTGGCATCAATCTTGGTTTTGGAGACAAGACTGTGAGGGAGGCGTGTGAGGAGCAGAACGTTGATACCTGTACTTTTCTGGCTGTTGTCAATTTCTCGATGAACGGCAATGCTCCTGTTAGCGACAATGACCGTCTCTCTATTCCGACACTGCTGCATTATCTTGAGGCATCTCATGAGTATTATCTTAACTTTGAGCTTCCTTTCATACGCCGTGAGTTGAAGGAGGCGCTGGACGATACCGACAATCTTGCCCGGTTGATACTCCGGCTGTACGACGAGTTTGCCGATGAGGTGCGTGTGCACATGGAATATGAAGAGCAAAACGTGTTTCCTTATGTCGAAGGACTGCTTGACGGGAATGTTGACGACCGGTATGACATAGATACTTTTTCAAAGCATCATGACCAGATAGACATGAAGCTGCGCGAGCTGAAGAACATTATAATAAAGTATCTGCCGAGCGATTCGCGCAGCAACAACCAGCTTATAGCCACTCTTCACGACCTTTACAGTAATGAGGAATGGCTGAAACAGCATGCAAGAATAGAGGACGAGATGTTTATTCCGGTGATACGCAATCTTGAGAACAAGTTCAAGAAGAATGATGTCTCTGTGAAGATATCCCGTATGATAAGTCAGAATAAGGACGGAGGCGAAGCTTTGAGCGACCGTGAAAAGGATGTTGTTGTCGCCTTGGTTCAGGGTATGACAAATAAGGAGATTGCCGACCACCTTTTCATCTCTGTCAATACGGTTATTACTCATCGGCGTAATATTGCGCGTAAGTTGCAGATACACAGTCCGGCAGGGCTGACAATCTATGCCATTGTCAACAATCTTGTGGATATATCTTCGGTCAAGTTGTAGAAGAACTTTAATCTTTCTGATAATTTTTTGTATGTAATTAGTGTGAAGTTTTAATTTTTATGCTATCTTTGTAACCCGTAACAATGTACAAATCGGAAAACTTTTGCAGGTCTTAATTTAGGTAAAGTTTTCAAAAAAGAAAACTTTGTGATGATTAAAAGTTGAAAAGTTATCCAAAAAGGAGCATCATGGAAATAAAAAACTTTACTATTACAAAGCGTGACGGAGTAGTGGAACGCTTTAGTCTTGACAAGATTATGAATGCCATAATAAAGGCTTTCAACTCAGTGGACGAACCTGTAGACCTTGGGCGTATATCCCAGATACTCAGCCATTTGAATATGTACGAGGGCATAAAGGTTGAGGATATACAGAACGAAGTGGAAGAGGCTCTGATGAAAGAGGGATACTATAAGGTGGCAAAGAGCTTTATGCTCTATCGCCAGCGCCATACGGAAGACCGCGAGACAATGGAGAAGTTGAACTTTTTGGCAGACTATTGTGTTGCAAGCAATGCTGCAACTGGTTCAAAATATGATGCCAATGCAAATGTGGAACATAAGAATATTGCAACTTTGATAGGCGAGCTTCCAAAGTCGAGTTTCATACGTCTGAACCGCCGCCTGCTGACAGACCGCATTAAAAGGATGTATGGGAAAGAGCTGGCAGACAAGTATGTGGATCTTCTTACACATCATTTTATATATAAGAATGACGAGACGAGCCTTGCAAACTATTGTGCTTCGATAACCATGTATCCGTGGCTCATCGGTGGAACGACTTCTATTGGAGGCAATTCTACGGCTCCCACCAATCTGAAATCTTTCTGTGGAGGCTTTGTAAACATGGTCTTCATGGTTTCGAGTATGTTGAGCGGAGCCTGTGCTACGCCCGAGTTTCTTATGTATCTGAATTATTTTCTCGGTCAGGAATATGGTAAGGACTATTGGAAAGAGGCGGATAAGGTCGTGGACATGTCGTTGAAGCACCGTACGATAGACAAGATGATAACCGACTGTTTCGAACAGATTGTATACTCAATAAACCAGCCTACCGGTGCGCGTAATTATCAGGCGGTGTTCTGGAATATTGCTTACTATGACAAACCGTACTTCGAAAGCCTTTTCGGAGAGTTCTATTTTCCGGATGGAAGCAAGCCTGACTGGAACGGACTGAGCTGGCTTCAGAAGCGCTTTATGAAGTGGTTTAACAAGGAAAGGACAAAGACTGTTCTTACGTTCCCAGTGGAGACGATGGCACTTCTTACCGAGAACGGCGATGTAATAGACAAGGAGTGGGGCGACTTTGCTGCCGAAATGTATTCCGAAGGGCACTCTTTCTTTACTTATATGAGTGACAATGCCGACTCGTTGAGTTCGTGTTGCCGTCTTAGAAATGAGATACAGGACAACGGTTTCAGCTATACTCTCGGTGCCGGAGGTGTCTCGACGGGTTCTAAGAGCGTGCTTACAATCAATCTGAACCGCTGCATACAGTATGCCGTAAACAACAAAATTGATTATGAGACGTTCTTGTGCGATGTCATAGACTTGGTGCACAAGGTGCAGATTGCATACAACGAAAATCTTAAGGATTTGCAGAAGAACGGTATGTTGCCGTTGTTTGATGCCGGATATATCAATATCGGACGTCAGTATCTGACCGTAGGAATTAACGGGCTTGTGGAGGCTGCCGAGTTCATGGGGCTTGAAATAACGGATAATCCCAAATATCTTAAGTTTGTGCAGGGTATCCTCGGACTTGTCGAAAAATATAACAAGCTGTACAGGACAAAGGATATATTGTTCAATTGTGAGATGATTCCTGCAGAGAATGTCGGCGTAAAGCATGCCAAATGGGACAGGGAAGACGGATATTTTGTGCCCCGTGACTGTTACAACAGCTATTTCTATGTTGTTGAAGACGATTCTCTTGATATCATCGAAAAGTTCAAGCTTCATGGCGCACCATATATACAGCATCTTACCGGAGGCTCCGCATTGCACATGAACTTGGAGGAACATCTGTCGAAAACACAGTACAGGCAATTGCTCAGGGTTGCTGCTAAGGAGGGATGCAACTACTTTACGTTTAATATACCTAATACAATATGCAACGATTGCGGATATATCGACAAGCGTTATCTTAAAGAATGTCCCCATTGCAAGAGCAAGAATGTTGATTATATGACGCGTATCATCGGCTATCTTAAGCGTGTAAGCAATTTCTCGGCTGCACGCCAGCAGGAAGCTGCGAGGCGTTATTATGCCAATGCAGACTTATAATGCTTGCCGGAATGCAGTTTAATTACGGTCAATATATATCATGTTGAAATATGTAAATACGGGCATAGTGTTTCAGGAGATACCGGATGAGGTGACATTGTCAGTCAATATTTCCGGCTGTCCCTGCCATTGTCCGGGATGCCATAGCCAGTATCTTTGGGAAGATACTGGCACTCCGCTAACTACAGGGGAACTTGACAATATAATAAACAGCTATGGTCCGGACATAACATGTGTTTGCTTTATGGGTGGCGATGCAGAACCTGAATATGTAAACATGCTCGCCGGACACCTGCATGGCAGCTTCCCGCGTCTCAAGGTGGCGTGGTATAGCGGCAGGGCACGCATACCGGGCGTTGTAAGAAAAAGTGATTTCGACTATATAAAGACAGGTCCTTACATTAAACATCTTGGAGGTTTGAAAAGCCCTGATACCAATCAGCGACTTTACAAGCGTGTTGCCGATGATGATTTTGTCGATATAACATCCCGTTTCTGGAATAGATAAAATGACAGAACCGCACCGTTCCATATTCGGAACGGTGCGGTTCTGTCTTAAAAGAAAGTCCGGTGGCTGTTTATAACCACCGGACTTTCTTTGCGGAAGATGAGGGATTCAAACCCCCGATACCCGAAAGGGGTATACCGGATTTCGAGTCCAGCGCATTCGGTCACTCTGCCAATCTTCCCCGTATGTTGTCTAAAGACAGTGCAAAAGTAATATTTATTTTGAACAAATGCAATTATTCAAAGGATAATTTGTTTAATTTTTCTCTTAGTATTCCTGCTTCCGACTTTTTTATACCGAGACTTATGGTGCATGTGTTGTCAAATGTCTGGGACACGATGCGCGGTGACATTTCCTTCACTATTCTCATTACGGCGTTCATCATCACGTATGGAAAAGTATATGTGACGACCTCTTCCACCGTGCGGCTTACTATTTCTGAATTAGAAATTGCCTGCATCGCAGCTTCGCGGTATGCCACTATCAGTCCGCCCGTACCAAGATTTACGCCGCCGTAGTAGCGTACTACCACAACAAGTATATCTGTAAGTCCGGCACTGTTTATCTGTCCCAATATCGGTTTGCCTGCCGTGCTGCCCGGTTCACCGTCGTCGTTGGCGCGGAACTCCGTCCTTTCCGGACCGAGCATGTAGGCGTAACACACGTGGCGGGCATCATAATACTTCTTGCGGTATTGTTGCAGCAGTTCCTTTATCTCATCCACTGTCTCTACATGGTGAGAAAAAGCGAGGAACTTACTGCGCTTTTCCGTGTAAGTTCCCTCGCCCGTGCCTGCTATGGTCTTATATTCGTCCTGCACTTCTGTCTTGTTTTTTCTGTGTATTTTATTAGACCGGGAGCAATAAAGACATTATGTCACGAATACAACATCTTTATTTGTATGTTTCCTGTCTGACATCCGGCATATTTGTATTTATCCCAATTCATGTATAACAAGTCCCGAACGCAGTTTCGGTTCAAACCAAGTAGCCTTCGGCGGCATTATTTTCCCGCTGTCGGCAATGTCCATAATCTGCTTCATTGACACAGGATAGAGAGCCAGTGCCATACGCATCTCGCCGCTGTCAACACGTCTTTTCAGCTCTTCAAGCCCGCGCAGTCCGCCGACAAAGTCTATGCGCTTGTCTGAACGCAGGTCCTTTATTCCCAAAATCTCGTCAAGTATAAGCCGGCTTGATATGTCCACGTCAAGCACTCCGATAGGGTCAGAGTTATCGTAGGTGCCGTCTTTAGCCGTGAGGCAGTACCATTTTCCGTCAAGATACATTGAAAACTCGTGCAGACGGCACGGCTTATATATTTCGTTGCCCTTTTCCTCAACCGTGAAGTTGTCTTTCAGGGCAGCGATAAACTCTTCTGTTGTCTTTCCGTTAAGGTCTTTCACCACACGGTTGTAGTCAAGTATTGTCAGCTGCGAAGCCTGGAAACAAACAGCCATGAAGTAGTTGTATTCCTCGGTTCCGTTATGATTGGGATTTTGGGTAGCCTTCTCCGCCCCTACAAGAGCGGCGGCGGCAGAACGGTGGTGACCGTCGGCAATGTAAAGAGAAGGCATTTTTGCAAATTCATCTGTTATGGCAGCAATGTCTTTCTTATCGTTTATAATCCAGAACTGATGGCGGAAACCGTCTATCGGGGCAATGAAGTCATACTCCGGTTCGGTGGCGGCATAACGCATGATGAGGCTGTCAAGGAAGCAGTTGTCGGGATAGGCAAAGAACACCGGCTCAATGTTGGCGTTGTTTACGCGTACATGTTTCATCCGGTCTTCTTCCTTGTCGCGGCGTGTAAGCTCATGTTTCTTTATTGCGCCTGTCATGTAGTCGTTCACGTATGCACCTACCACGAGACCGTATTGTGTCTTGCCGTTCATTGTCTGTGCATATATATAATAATGTTCTTCGTCGTCCTGTACAAGCCAGCCGTTATTCTTGAACTTGCAGAAGTTCTCCGCAGCTTTCTCATAAACTCTCGGATCGTATTCGCTTGTACCCTGTTCAAAGTCTATTTCAGGCTTTATTATATGATAAAGACTCATTTCGTTGTCGCCAGCCTCTGCGCGTGCCTCTTCAGAGTTGAGGACATCGTATGGGCGTGACTCAACCTTTTCCACCAGTTCTTTCGGCGGTCTTATTCCTTTAAAGGGCTTTATTGTTGCCATAATGATTTGTTTTTATGTTTTAACTGTTTCACGTTTAATGTTGCAAACTTACGAAAAATCTATGTAAAATATGAATTATAAGATATCGGATGTTGAATTGCGGGTGCAGAATGCCGCCGGAGACATGCCTTGGTCTTATGGCTTTTTCATCCCATGACTTCCCGTAATTGGGCATCCGTCATTTCCATCATTCCGTATGGAACACCTCTTCCATGTCCGCCCACCATTCTCCTTCGGCACGTGTATCAAGCGGTTGCTGGCACGGCATGCAAACATCCCACCACCGTTGTGTCTCAGGGTCGGCTGCCATTTTAGCCATGTCTGCCTCATAGTCGTCACCTATGTATTCGTAGTAGCTGAACAGATATCCATCTTTATAGTATATGCTATAGTTTCTCAAGTTGCATTCGTGTATCATTTTAAGTACCGGCTGCCATACAGCCGCATGCAGGCGCTTATATTCTTCCAGCTTTCCGGGTGCCACCTTTATTACGCTTCCATATCGCTTTGCCTTGCCTTTCACGGCGCGGAACAGTGCCTCGACGTTTTCCATTCTCGTGTCAGGAAGTATTGCTTCATGACTTGGTGAGATGATGAGTCCCGTCGGGAAAAGCTCTTTAAGCTCTATAATCTTGTCCGTCACTTCCTTTGTCGTGCCGTTTACCATGAGATGCTGTGCGTCTACGCCTCCGCAGAATGACACGCGTGAGCCAAAGTCCTTGTTCAGGCGTTCCGGTTCCATGCGCGATGCAAGTGCCTGTATGGGATGTATGGCATCAACTCCCATTTCTATAAGGTCTGGTATGATGTCATATATGGAGCCGCAAGAGTGGTGTATTACCTTCAGTCCGTATCGCTTAGCCTGTTCTATAAGCTTGCGTGTGCCGGGAAAGACAAATTCGCGCAGTTGCTCCGGACCGACCATGAGGTTCTGCTGGCTGCCGAAGTCGTTGCCTATCAGCACGGCGTGCAGCTTACCTTGTGTTGCCTTATAGAATATCTCGTTGGCGCGCAGGTAGAAGTCTGTAATTCTGTTTATCACCGCTTTGAACAAGTCGGGTGCCGTGAACATCTTTACAAGAGCGTCCTCCATGCCGAATGCCGCACATGCATCCTGAAAGTGAGCCGACCATACGACACCCAGGACGGCATATCCTTCGGGCACGTCATCCACCACCTTGCGGCACTCTTCCGGGTCTATATACTTTTCCGGTTGAGGCCAGTCGAACAGGTCAACAGCCGATGCGTCGGTGTAATCCTCGAAAAAGCCGGGTGCCGTGAGCGTGCGTTCCTCGTTCGAGCCGTCCGGTCTGCGCTTGGCAAAGTCGAATGCCGCATATATGGCATTGCTTGTCGGCGAGTGATATGGCATCTCCACAGGATATATGTCATCGTCTATGCGTGCCTTCAGGGCTTTCATGTCGTTCACTCCAAAGTGCTTGTACAATAGAGGCACAGCCTTTGCATCGGGTATGCCAAGCCACGATGCCGGTCTGTCGGTCGGCCTGCGTTCTATCGTAGCGTAAAATCTTTCGATATGGTTCATAAGATGTTCGGGTTTAAATATAATTATGTCATCAGATTACAAACATACTGAAATTTTGCGTGAAACACGAATAAAAGGCATTAAAAATGCAGTCTTGTCTGTTTGAATAATGCCATGCACGTGATTTCACGGCATCATGTGTGCCGCCGCGGTTTTATCTGTTGCCGCCTGTATGTGCGTCATCTGCCTTTTACTTACAGTCTGTTATATTATCTCCTGTTTTGCTTACAGTTTTCAACCGATATCTTTTGCTTTGCAAAAGGTGTCCTTTCGTGCTCTAAAAGGTCACCTTTAGGCTCCTGAAAGACCACCTTTTGCAAAGCAAAAGACCATGGTTATAATCTGTAATGTTTTTCTTTTTATTTAACAAACATTTTGATGTTGCAGAAATATTTCTTACATTTGCAGCGACAATCGGTGCTTTGTCCTGCTTTTAGCGGGCAAGGCTTAAAAGGGAACGGAGTGAAAAGCTCCGGCAGACCCGCTGCCGTAAGTCCGATAAAATCGTTTCGCCAAGTGCGTCACTGTTTCCGTCAAGGTAATGGGAAGGCCGCGAAACGACCGGACAAGCCGGAATACCTGCCATTTGTCATGACCCGTACAGGCTTTCGAGGATTAGAGCCGTGTGTCCGTATTGAAGTTTCCGGCAGGTGCCGGACACATTCATTGACTGCTCCGTCTTTAATCCGTGTATAGTTATGACTGCGGGTTTAAGGTGGATTTATTTTTTATTATTACTAACAAAATTAACAAAGTCAATGAAAAAACATTTACAATGTCTGATGTATTTGATGCTTTTGTTGTTCGCTGCATTGCCGGTCCGTGCCGAGTGGAGCGAAGCCGACGGCGTCTATTACATCAAGAGCAGTGACGGACTGGAGGAGGAATTTACCGTCGACGGTTCTGTCATTTATTGTAACCGGGGCACACAAATCTCCGGTTACAAGGACAACGGTGTTGTCTTCGCTCCGAAAAACGCCGGTGAGGTCATACAGATTGAGGTCGAAGAGATTTCAATCACAGGTGACAACTATGTGCTTGTTTATGACAAGGCGATAGAGAAGATTGCATCCGGAGTCAGTGACGGCAAGGAGCAAAGCCGTTACCTGCCAACCGGATGGACCCTGAAACTGCAGGACGGATCAGCCGGTACCACTCATCTCAGCACTGATGCAGCCGGAAAACTGTCGCTTGCCTTCCATTCGGCATCGGGTGCTACCGGTACGGTAAGGATAAAGGTGTCGAGCATCGTGCCTGCCGATATGACTTACAGCGGTGTCAGCGCGCTTAATGGCTTCAGCATACGCCGCGGTGCGAAAGACTGTGCAATCGGAGGCTTCAGCGTAAACACCGACGGTGTCAACAATCCTCTGGTTATTGATGAAATGAACATTGGTTTTACGGATGCCCCCGCGCAGTATGCCAATGTACGTCTTTATAAGGGCAAGCCCTTTAATAATGACAACCTTGTGGCTTCTGCCGGCGACGGCTTGTCTCTTGTTGTGAAAGACTTTACGCTTAAAACAAAGTCTAATCCATTCTATGTTGTGGCAGACATACTGCCCGATGCAAAGGGAACAATAGCGGCTCCTGTACTTTCAAACCTGAAGGTTGCCGGAGAGGTGCGCGACATTGCAGGTGTCAAGGATGACGATGTCGACATAAGCAATGTCATATACATGACCTCCGGACCGTCCGTGTTCACGATGGACAGCCCGGTGGCTTTTTACGACGACGGCGGTCCTGACGGCAGCATTTCGGCACAGTTCAGCGGCACGGTGACCTTTGTTCCCTCCACTCCCGGAAGCAAGATAAAGGTGGATGTTACCAAACTCGACCTTTTCAATACGTCTTCTACTGGAATGAACGATGTATTCAAGTTCTATAACGGCAGGACAGCAGACGAGGCACAGCTTATCACCACTCTTCTCAAAGATACCAAGCTCGTGAAGTCGACAGCCGATGACGGCTCCATAACCGTTACCCTGACCTCTACGACAGGATATCCTAAAGGTGGCTGGGAGGCAACGGTGAGCGAATATGTGCCCGGTCCTATGACGCTGGGCGACATCACTGCCGCGGCTGTAGATGCCGACAAGACCGTCAGCTCGGACGAGAAGGGCGTGGCAATGTTCAGCCTTGACATAGCTACCGACAACAACGCATCGCCCCTGAAGCTTGAGGAACTTAGGCTTGCGTCTACAACGGCAGGTGCCATTACGGGTCTTTCTGTCTATTCGGTAGGCGAGGACGGCACTGCTACTCTTGTAAGCAATGAGCCTGCAGGGCTTGTCTTCACTCCCGGCAAGGAACTTTCCGAAGGACACAATATGTTTTTGCTAAAGGCTGATATAGCCGGAAATCTTCTTACAGATGATGCTGTGAACCTCAGCATCGTATCCGTGAAGGTTGGCGGAACTGAGAGAACGCTCAACGTTTCTGCCAGCCGTAAGGTGAAGAACGTGTGCCGTCTGACGGAGGGGACACACTCTCATGTCATCAACGGTACATGGGATTTCATGCCGGAGATGGGCAGCGATTCATACAACAGCAGCAAGTATGCCGGCGGAAACACAGAACGCACGGTGACACTCATACCTGGAGAAGACGGTAGCGTTATACAGATGGACTTCTCCAAGTTTGATGTATACTACGCATCGTCAAGCTATGGAACAAAGGCAAAGTTCGTTGTATATAGCGGACGCACGCCCGACAGTGCCAATATACTGTGGCAGCTCGACAGCAACGACAAGAGTCAGGTGGGTCCTGCGGAGCCGTTGCGCTCTACGGCTGCCGACGGTTCTATGACAGTGGTGTTCAATCCCAATACTACAAGTTCCTATTATCTTGCCACAGGATGGGCTGCAAGCGTCAAGAACTTCAAGAACCACGACATGAGCATCGAAGGAATAACGGTAAACCAGACATCAACCGCTGTCTTGCCGGTTGGTTCTGCCGATGCGCCGATGATAGACTTCGTTGCCACTACCGAGGGAACTCTCTCGACAAAGGTGCTCAAGACCGTCAGCCTGACGGTTGATGGAGCCGATGTATTAAATAAGGTACGCGTATATGCGTCTAATGATGAGCTCCGTGCCAATGCCGTATTGTTCGGCGAGGCAGATGCTGCTGCCACCGTAAATGTAAACGGCAGCAAGGAGATGGCTGCAGGAAAGAACTGGTTCTGGGTTGAGGCTGACGTGAAAGCCGATGCAGAGACGGGCGTGAACGTAGATATGGCTCTTGCAAGCCTGACCGATGCGGCAGGTGTTGTTACAACAGTAGAGAATGGCAATCCGGAGGGAACACGCACCACAAGCCTGCTCCTTATCCTTGGAGATGCAGACAAGACGATAGAGATAAACCGCCCTGTACACTTCTATGACGATGGAGGTGCCGACGGGAAGATAGGTTCTGTGATAGGCTCGAGCAAGACTGTTGTCTACACATTCCTGCCTGGAAAGGAAAATCATGCCGTAACTCTCAATGCCGAAGAGTTCAGCATAGGCAACGGACGCATGTATGTTTACAGCGGACGTGAGGTTGACAATGCCAATATACTCGGCACTGTTACCGGATATGGTACGACGACAGGTCCGAAGAATCTTGTATCCAAAGCTGCCGACGGCAGCCTTACGGTATCGGTAAAGACACCTACCGGCAAGACGCTTAACGGTTTTGATATTGTCGTAGGTCTGCATGAAAAAGTTGCCTATTCGCTTTCTGCAGTGGAGGCAACGGCGGCACAGACTGTGACAAATATGGTGCGCGGTGCCGTGAATGTGCCTCTGTCACGTATAGCAGTGACCGTTGACGGTGACAAGGGTGACAGCAAGGTCAACTCCATGACGTTTGACCTTACGGGAACTACATCGCTTGGCGATATCACTGCCGCACATCTCTACTATGCGGGCACTACAGGCTCTTTTGCTGAGAGCCAGTCGAGCCTGCTCGCTACGGTCGTTCCTGATGGCAACAATGTTACTTTTACTGCCGGCAACGAGATTGGCGACAACGGCACTTACTACTATTTCCTCACTCTCGACATTAATGCCGAGGCATCTGCCGGCAATGTTGTAAGTGCAAAAGTAACAGGCGTAAGCTTTAATGGCACGGAGACAGCGGTAAGTTCTGCCGAGGCTCACAGCCTCACTCTTAATGCCGGACTGAAGGGAACGTTCTCCGTTGGCGGCGACAATGCCGACTATGCAACACTTGCTGCTGCCGTTGAGGCACTGGCAAACGGTGTGGAAGGCGCAGTGACATTCAATGTTGCTGACGGCGAATATCCTGAATATCTTACTATAAAGGATATCAGGGGAACATCCGAAACAAGTCCTGTAGTGTTCCAGTCGACATCAGGCAACCGCGACAATGTTGTCATAAAGCCGGCAAAGGACTATAATCACACTACATCGGTAGTGGAAGTTGAGAACACTCCATGGCTCACTTTGAGCGGCATGACAATAGAGTCGGTTAACACAGAGCTGAAAAACGTTGTGTCTATAACAGACCGTTCAAGCCATTTCACACTCGACAACTGTGCGCTGAAGTCGGCTCTTGTGCCGTCCGGATATTCCGGTACATACCTGTTTGCTTCTCTTGCGGTAAACGAGGCTGGGCATAATTGCGACTATATAACCCTTACCAACAACTCTTTCTATGGCGGTTATATGGCTGCCAACGTATCGGGTACAGGTTTTGTGGCACTGCCCCGTCAGGTGGGAGCTGTTATCCGTGACAACGTTATAGCCGAAGGCGGCAGCAAAGGCATTTACATAAATGCAGTTGACAATGTCGATATAGACGGTAATGTGATAACACAGAGCACGGCTACGAGAACCAATTATATTGCAATCGATGTCAACCGCTCTTCAGCCTCGTCTGTCACAGGAAACAAAATTGTTACCACAAATGACAACTATTCGGTAGGTATCTATCTTCGTGACGATAGCCGTGGAACGGTGGAACGCCCGATTCTTGTTGCCAATAACGACGTGCTGATAACAAGGCAGAAGGCTTACGGATTTGGCGTGCAGATTGCTTCTACCGTCAAGAACGTAGACTTCTTGTACAATACCATACGCATGGGCGGTACCGGAGGATATGCTCTTAACATAAGCGGAAACAAGACTGATGTCATAGAAGGCATAAACTTCTCGGACAATATCATAAGTTATGAGATAAGTGCTACGGCATCCAACTCATGTGCCATTGCTGTTTCTTATGCCGATTATGCAAAGGGCATCACGCTGAACAATAATGTAATAAGTGCAAAGAACGGTCAGCTTCTGAAGCTCGACTCTGCAATAAAGGGCACGGTGGAGGAACTTGAGGATGCCGGAAACGGTTTTGCTGCTTCTGCAGGCAATGCCTCTGAAGAACCGGTGTTTGTAGGAGAGACGGACCAGCATCTGTCAGAGAAGCTCTCTACGGCAGCTGTGTGGAGCGAAAGAGTAGTTGCCGACCGTGACGGAGTGGAGCGCAGCAAGACAGCCCCGACACCGGGAGCATACGAGTTTGCCGAGATTGTCGTTGTAAAACCGGAAATAGCCGAGGGCTATCCTAAAGTTTCCAATATCGCGGAGACTACTGCCGATGTCACCACAAAATGGAATGTGACAGGCAAGCTCTACAGTCTTTGCAAGCTTGCATCCGACGAGTCTGTTCCGGCTGTTGATGAACTTCTTGCCGTAACGCCTGCCGATGCAACGGCAGAAACCGATGTTGTCACATCGTTCAGCGGATTGAAGGACAATACTTCATACCGTGCTTACTTCCTCATGGTGTCGAGTCTTGGCGAGCTGGGCGACGTTGTGGCTTCGGAAACGTTTACCACGGTGCGTCATATCGAACCTCTTACAATCGTGATGCCCGAGACGGTAAGGATAAATGCCGGTGCGGAGACAAGCCTTACGGTTATTCCAGACGGCGGCGATGCTCCTTATACATATTTCTGGAAAGACCAGAATGGTGCTGAGGCTGGCACATCTGCCACGGTTACAGTGGCTCCCGAGTATAGCCGTGCATATACTGTCACGGTGACAAGTGCCGACGGTCAGGTACAGTCCGGGCGTGCATGTGTGGAAGTTACAGGCGATTTCTTTGCGGCAGGTGCCGACGACAACTTCATTGAAGACGGCAGTTACATCATGCCTGTTGAGTCAGAAGAGGCAGGAGGTGCACCGTTGTACAGCGGTTCGCTTGCCTTCTACGGTGCCACACAGTATTATGGCAGTATACAGTACTGGAACGGTTACGCCTTCTCTGCAACCACATCGGGAGAGTTCGGTTCACTTGCCGACCAGTATAACTCTGCTCCCGGCGGTGCATACCGCGGCGACGGCTTTATCGTGGCATATCCTGCAAACTACTATAAGGTGAAGGTTACGAACAATGCGGAAGGCGAGCAGCTGAGCGGAATGTATATAGCCAATGCGGCATACGCATATTCTTCGATGACAAACGGAGACGGTTTGGCTAAGAAGTTCGGACAGGGCGACTGGTACAAGGTTACTGTCAAAGGCACAGCAGCCGACGGAACGTTTAAGACTCTCGACTATTATCTTGCCGACATGCGCAGTGAGAACAGTGCCGACCATTACATCCTTGATAAGTGGACATGGCTCGACCTCAGCAGTCTTGGCAAGGTTACGGAGCTTTCGTTTACTCTTACAAGCAGTGATACGGGGCAGTTGGGTATGAATACTCCGGCTTATTTTGCCATGGATGAGGTTGGCGGAACCCCCGATATGGGCAGTGCAAGCATAGAACTGCAGAGCGATTGCAGCACGGTGGACCTTGCAGGATATTTTGATGAGGCACCTTTAGGCGCAACTGTTACCTATTCTGTCAAGGCAGGAGAGGGTGCTCCGGACTTCACTGTGGACGGTTCAACCCTTACAATATCTGAAAATGCACAGGGAGACCTTGCGTTCGACGTTCTTGTTACACGCGTATGCCGCGGTGAAACCTCGCTTGTTGACCTCTCGGTTGCACGCAAGGCTATATCTTCAGGCATCGGTGACATCAATGGAGGTTCGGCTGTTCGCATCGGAAATACGGCATCTGATGGTGTCATAAGCATAATAACCTCTCTTGCAGACTATACTGTAGATGTATATTCTACAAACGGAATGCTTGATATGCGTAAGGAACACCTGAATGGTCCGGCAAGAATTGACTGTACATCTCTTGCCAAAGGCGTGTATATCGTCAAGATTTACAATGCACAGGGTGCTAACTATACTCAGCGTGTGATTGTAAAATAAAGATTTAGATGTTTATGATAAAACCGTTGCATGCCTGTTGTCGGCGTGCAACGGTTTTGTTTTTATTGCCTGTCAGGATAAATCCCGTTACAATTCGGATAATGTTCTTTTGCGCAAAGTATCACGCACGGATACAAAAAAACATATCCTTGAATATCTCAGTCTGTAACATACATGCTGTGTAGGATGATGTCCGACAGATATATACAAGGATATGTCGCTAATGGCAGGCGGCATTTGTCATGCCGTTCCCTGCTGGTTATAGTCCAAATGCCTGGTTATTTGTTCACCTGAAACTTTGTGCATCCGTCTTTGAAGAATGCGTTTATCTGCTTTGCTGCAGCTATGCCGGCATTGATGTTTGCCTCTGCTGTCTGCGCTCCCATCTTCTTAGGCGTTGAGAAGTAGCGTCCGGTAAACTTTGCGAAATCATCGTTGGCATCCGGCATGATGTCGGTGATGAACTTCAGGTCTTCGCGTTCAGCCATGAGTTCAAGCAGTTCCGGTTCGTTAATAACTTCCTTGCGTGCAGTGTTAACGAGTATTCCGCCTTTCTTCATCTTGCCGACGAGAGCCTTGTTGATGCTCTGTCTGGTCTCTGGAGTTGCAGGTATGTGGAGAGAAACCACATCGCATGTCTCGAAGAGGGCATCCTGTGATGCTGCCGCATGAACGCCTGCCGCCTCAATAACATCAGCCGGGCAGAAGGCATCGTATGCGTAAACATCCATGCCGAAGCCCTTGGCTATGCGTGCCACGTTGCGGCCGACATTGCCGAAAGCCAATATTCCGAGTTTCTTCCCGAGCAGTTCTGTACCTGCCTTGCCGTTGTAGAAATTGCGTACTGCATATACGAGCATTCCGAATACGAGCTCGGCAACGGCGTTGGCATTCTGTCCCGGCGTGTTCTCGGCAACTACGCCCTTTGCCTTTGCCGCCTCACAGTCGATGTTGTCATATCCGGCACCTGCGCGTACAACAATCTTCAGCTGTTTAGCAGCATCCAGCACCTCCGCCGTAACCTTGTCGCTGCGTATTATCAGCGCGTCTGCATCGGCAACGGCATCGAGCAACTGTTGTTTCTCAGTATATTTCTCGAGCAGTGCAAGCTCATGTCCTGCACCCTCAACTTCTTTCCTTATTCCTTCCACAGCAGCTGCTGCAAAAGGCTTTTCTGTTGCTACCAGTACTTTCATAGTTAATTATGAGTGTTGAATTTTGAGTTACGAATTATTTTCGTTTTACAGTGATGAACAGTCCCTTGTTGTCTTATACATGGGGCTTAGTTCATCGCTTCAAATTCCTTCATACATGTCACGAGAGCCTCTACACCTTCTATTGTCTGTGCGTTGTAGCAGCTTGCGCGGAAGCCTCCTACCGAGCGGTGACCCTTTATGCCAACCATGCCCTTTGACGTGGCGAACTCGAAGAACGGCTTCTCCAGTTCCTTGTATTCATCGTTCATCACGAAGCAGATGTTCATAACCGAGCGGTCCTCCACTGCCACGGTACCCTTGAAGAGCTTGTTGCGGTCAATTTCAGCATAGAGTATTTCCGCACGTTGGCATGCCAGCTTGTCCATAGCCTCCACGCCTCCGTTCTTCTTTATCCAGCGCAGTGTCTCCAGTGCAGAGTAGATGGGCACTACAGGCGGCGTGTTGAACATTGAGCCTTTCTCCACATGTGTCTTGTAGTTAAGCATCGTAGGTATCTGGCGCACTGCCTCAGCCTTGCCCAGTATCTCATCCTTGACTATTACGAGCGTAACGCCTGCCATTGCGAGGTTCTTCTGTGCGCCTGCGTATATCACATCATACTTAGCCACGTCTATCGGACGGCTGAAGATGTCCGACGACATGTCGGCTATCAGGCGTACCGGAACATCGAGGTCCTTGCGTATCTCTGTACCGTAGATAGTGTTGTTTGTCGTTATGTGCAGATAGTCAACATCTTCCGGACATGTCCAGTCCTTGGGTATGAACGTGTAGTTGGCATCTGCCGATGAAGCAACCTCAACCACTTCGCCGAACAGTTTAGCCTCTTTCATAGCCTTCTTAGCCCATGTTCCGGTGTTGAGATATGCGGCTTTCTTTACGAGGAAGTTGTACGGTATCATGCAGAACTCGAGCGATGCACCGCCGCCAAGGAATATTACGGAGTAGCCCTCCGGTATGTTAAGAAGTTCCTTGATAAGTGCCACGGCTTCGTCAACAACCGGTTGGAAGTCCTTAGCCCTGTGGCTTATCTCTGCGAGAGACAGTCCGCTGCCGTTGAAGTCTAAAATCTGCTTGGCAGTATTCTCAATAACTTCGCGCGGAAGCATTGAAGGACCTGCGTTAAAGTTGTATTTCTTCATCTTATTTGTTATTTAAAATATGAATATTCAGATGTTGTTTAAAGCATTGCAAAATTACTCTTTCTCTCTGAGACGTACAAATAAATTAGAAACAAATGTAAAAAACACGTGTCTCCGGGTTACTATTTGACAAGTTCAATTAGCGTTTTTATACCTTTTATCTTCTCATTCTGCGTTTTTCTTAGCACGGCTCCGGCTTTCTGCCGCCTTACCGCGACGTATGCATATCTCTCCTTTACGTCGATGCGTCCTATCTCGTTGCCTTTCAGTCCGCCCTTTTTGCAAAGAAAGCCCACGATGTCCATTTTCGATATCTTGTCCCTCTTGCCCTTACCTATATATAATGTCACCATGACGGGCTGTGCCGGCTGCGGGAGATATTCGGGCAGGTTGTATTCCGCCGGCTCCTCTTTCATAAATTCCGGAAGCGTCTCTTCCGGTCCCTTTATAAGGAAAGTGTTTCCCTGCGCTTCCCATCGTGCCGTCCTTCCCACGCGGTGTACGAATGCCGTTTCCGTCTGCGGCAGATGATAGTGTATGATGTTCTCCACGTCCGGAATGTCCAGACCGCGCGATGCGATGTCCGTGCATACAAGCACGTTTGCCGAGCCGTTGCTGAATTTATACAGTGCATCTTCACGCCCCTTCTGCTCCATGCCACCGTGAAATATGCTCACCGTAAATCCCTCGCCGCGCAGATATTCGCCCGTGCGTTCCACGGCGTCGCGGTAGTTGAGGAACACGATGCTGCTTTTTTCGCCGAGACTGCGCAGCAGTGCCGACAGTGTGGCAAGCTTGTCTTTTGCCGGACTGTTTACGATATGCGTGCCTACGCGTTCAGATATGCCGTCGTCGTCGGTGCGGTTGTCTATCTTTACGAACTGCTGCATGTTGAGAAATCGCGGAAAGGCGTCAGCCTCCGTTGCCGACAGGAGTATCCTGCGCCTGACTGAAGGCAGCCTGTTCACCAGCCGGCTCATCTCGTTTGCAAATCCCATTTCAAGGCATTTGTCAAACTCGTCAATGACAAAGTATCTTATGTTGTCCGTCGTGAAGTTACCTTTCTCTATGTGGTCGTTGGCTCGTCCGGGTGTTGTGAAGACTATATGCGGACGTGTCTGCCTAAGCATGCGGTGCTCATCCATTGCCGGTCTGCCGCCGTAGAGACATGCGGCCCTAAGTCCACATCCCATGTTGCTGAACACATTATACGACTGCAGGGCAAGTTCTCTGTTCGGAACAACCACAACAGCCTGTATTTCATCAAGTCTGCCGTCTGCCTTTTGTACGAGCGGCAGCAGGTATGCAAGTGTCTTTCCGCTGCCTGTTGCCGACAGGATGAGCACGTCTTTCTCCGTGTTCATTATGGCATCGGCAGCCTTGTTCTGCATGTCGTTCAGCTTTTCGACATGCAATTTCTTCAATATATCCTTTATATCCATAGTGTCCGTAATGTGTTGCAAAGGTAGTTTAAAATACTGAAAAAAGCCCCGAAAAAGTGAAAATGCTGTAGTCTTATTTCCAACACATGACCTTTCGGCTTCCAAAAGGTCTGCTTTTGCGCTCCAAAACGCCACCTTTTGGACCATGAAATGCCGTCTTTTGGAAGTTGAAAGGTATCGTCTTGATTTTCAAGGTGTTATATGATGCTGTGTCGCTGCGCCTTTATGCCTTGCTTAAAGTGATGCCGCTTTTGCCGGATGAGTATGTGTCAAGATACTCATATAACACCAAGTGTAGGGATATATTCTTGTATTTGTCCGCCTAATAACCATTGGACGTCATGGCGTTATAAACGGACAAATACAAGAATATGTCCCAACCGGTTGGAAAAACAAATTTTGTCACATCCTCCCTGATGTACTGTATTATATTAAAAAGAAAAAGAGAAACCCAAGGAAGCATACTCCTTAAGCTGCCAGTAGCCATGGTCGTCATCGCGCTTTACGCCGTCGTCAAATCTCGGATATACAAATATGTTTGACGATATATACTTGCTGAACTGGAACGTTATGGTGTTTTCCCACTCTATTTCGGCACGTTCGTAGGTCGTATATCCGTACAGGCGGGTCTTCCACCTTATCATATCAGAGAACTTCCATGTAAGGTCCACCGTCAGTTCCGAACCGAAGTCGTTCATCGTGCAGTGTCCCTCCTCAAGTCCGTAGCGCGTTGCAAGTGCCTTGCGTCCCACGTATCTGAAGTTGTATGCTAACGGTGCAAGCTGCACGTTGCCTGTCAGCCGCTTGTTAAAGGCACTTACGTTGTAGTCCATACCAATCGAAACGTTGACGTTGAGAGGCGAAAGGATGTCCGAATAAACAAACTTGTCGTTGCTCTTATATCCGCGCATGAACTGTGTCGAGGCTATGAGCTGTATCGTGTAGTACCATTTCTTGGATGCCTGCAAACCCAGTTTTCCTGTGTATCGGATAAGGTCTTCCGATGTCTTGAAGCTGTGCAGGCTGTCGCTGCGCGATGTCTGGAAGCCGAGCTTCATCTCCAGCTTGTTGTCAAACTTTACCTTCTGCTTGTTATTGTAGTTTGCCTGAAGCATGGCACTCGCCACCATTGAGTAGTTGCTTTCGCCACCCTTATACCAGTTTCCCGACACATAGTTCTGCAGGAATTGCAGATAGTAGTCGCCTGAGAACGTCCAGAAGTTGGGCTTGTATACGACAACTTCCACTGGCGCGTCGGGCTTCTCGTCGGGCAGCGGCACAGCCTTCTCCACATATTCCACCTTGTTGCGTATCGGTGCATTGATGCGTTCCTTCACCTTTCCGGCGTCATTCAGTCGCTTCTCGCTGTTCTTTACAAGATCCGGACGCCGCAGATACACGTTCAGCAGCGCATTGTCTATTTCTCCGTCTATGCCGTTCTCTCCCCGTGCGGATGTTCCTCCGATGTCCATTTTCCTTACGGCAATGGAGTGGTAGAATGTAGCCGGGGCGAACAGACGGAAGAAGCGGGCGTCGGTTTCGGGATATTCAAGCCCGTATATGCGCGCCATGCTTGCAGAGTCTGCAAGGTGTTTGTATAGAATAAGGGAGTCGGTATATGCTTTTACGGTAAGTGTATCGGATACTGTCGCCGGCTTGTTCTTGTCCGGTCTTGCTCCTGCGGACAGGAAAAACAGTGAAAACGCCAAAGCCAGGATATATTTGATGTTTGTCTGTTGCATGCTCACTTTAAGTGTAATGTGTACAAGATGCAAAGTTAATACTATTTATTAAAAAAGCAACACGCTGTCCGCTATATTTTTACACCATATATAATATAGTGAAATAAGAAATGAATATTTTTGTACGTTTCGTATTTTTTTGTAATTTTGCACCTTGTATTTATCGATAATTAACAACCAAAATCTTATAATTGTGGCAGAAACAAAGTATATCTTCGTCACCGGCGGTGTTGCGTCCTCACTTGGCAAGGGCATAATATCGTCATCAATAGGTAAGCTCCTTCAGGCAAGGGGATATAACATCACGATACAGAAATTCGACCCATACATCAACATCGATCCGGGGACGCTGAACCCTTACGAGCACGGGGAGTGCTACGTTACGGTTGACGGGCACGAGGCAGACCTCGACCTCGGTCACTATGAGCGTTTTACGGGCATACAGACAACAAAGGCGAACAACATAACGACAGGGCGTATATACAAGGCGGTGATAGACAAGGAGCGCCGCGGCGACTATCTCGGAAAGACAATACAGGTGATACCGCATATCACGGACGAGATAAAACGCAACGTCAAGCTGCTCGGGAAGAAGAACAACTACGACTTTGTGATAACCGAAATAGGCGGAACGGTGGGCGACATCGAGAGCCTGCCGTATCTTGAGAGCATACGACAGCTGAAATGGGAGCTTGGCAGAAACGCCCTTTGCGTACACCTTACATATATACCATATCTCTCGGCTGCCGGAGAGCTGAAGACAAAGCCTACGCAGCACTCTGTCAAAGAGTTGCAGAGCGTGGGCATACAGCCGGACATCCTCGTGCTGCGCACCGAGCATCCGGTTAACGACAACATACGCAAGAAGGTGGCAAACTTCTGCAACGTCGATTTCGATGCAGTGGTGCAGAGCGTGGACATGCCTACGATATACGAAGTGCCCGTGCGCATGCAGGAGCAGAAGCTTGACGAGACGATACTCAGGAAGATGGGTGAGCCGGTGGGCGAGCTGCCTACGCTCGGTCCGTGGCGCTCGTTCCTTGAGCGCAGACACAATGCCACGGAGGTTGTGAACATCGGTCTTGTGGGCAAGTACGACCTTCAGGATGCTTACAAGAGCATACTCGAAAGCCTTTCGCAGGCAGGGACATACAACGACTACAAGGTGAAGGCTACGTTCATAAACAGCGAGAAGATAACCGAGGACAACGTTGCCGAGAAGCTTGCCGGCATGGACGGCGTAATGATTTGTCCGGGCTTCGGACAGCGCGGCATCGAGGGAAAGATTGTCGCAGCCCACTATACGAGAACCCACGACATACCTACTTTCGGTATATGTCTCGGCATGCAGATGATGGTTATCGAGTTTGCGCGTAACGTTCTCGGCTATGAAGATGCCAATAGCCGTGAGATGGACGAGACGACAGGTCACAACGTGATAGACATAATGGAGGATCAGAAGAACATCACGAACATGGGCGGAACCATGCGTCTCGGTGCATACGAGTGTGTGCTGCGCCAAGGCTCCAGAGTGTTCACCATATATAATAAGGAGTTCATACAGGAGCGTCACCGTCACCGCTATGAGTTCAACAACGACTTTGAGCAGGAATACGAGCGTTTCGGCATGAAATGCACAGGACGGAACCCTGAGAGCGACCTCGTGGAGATTGTGGAGATACCGGGGCTGAAATGGTATATAGGAACCCAGTTCCATCCTGAATATTCGAGCACGGTGCTTCATCCCCATCCCCTGTTCCTCGATTTCGTGAAGACAGCCATCGAGTGCAAGAAAGAGAGGGACCTGAAATAATGCAATGAAGAGAAGACTTCTTCGGATTGCTTAAACGTCAAAAAATAAAAGAATGGATAAAAATACGATTATAGGCTTTGTGCTTATTGCCGCGGTATTAATTGGCTTCAGCTGGTATACACAGCCCTCTGCCGAAGAAGTGGCACAGCAGCGCATGCAGGATTCGATAACGGCAGTTGCCCGGAAAAATGCCGCCGCACAGCAGGGCATGGCAGAAAAGGCACGCCGTGATGCCGCAGCCGCACAGGCAAAGGCTGATACAACAGCTGCTTTTTACGGTGCAATGACAGGTACGGCAAAGGATGTCGTGCTGAAAAACTCAAAGCTGGAACTTACCCTGAGTACAAAGGGTGGTACAGTTGGCAAGGCTGTGATAAAGGACTTTAAGGACCGTAACGGAAACAAGGATGTAACCCTGTTTGACGCCGGCGACCAGTCGCTGAAATTCATGCTTGCCGGAAAAGACATGAATATCGTTACCGACGAACTGTTCTTCACCCCGTCGGGAGTTACCGATACGACTGTGACGATGACGGCGGATGCCGGAAACGGAAAGTCGCTTGCACTGACATACACGCTCGGCAAGGACTATATGCTGCACGTGTCTATGAGGGTGACGGGCATGAACGGGCTGTTCGCGCCGAATTGTAACAGCATGGACGTGGAGTGGACAGACAAGTGCCGTCAGCAGGAAAAAGGCTTTACTTTCGAGAACAGGTATGCAACGCTCACATACCACCTTACCGACGGTGGAACGGATTATCTCAGCGAGACGAAGAGTTTCACCGATGAGGAGATAGAAGATGCCATTGACTGGGTGGCGTTTAAGAACCAGTTCTTCAGTGCGGTGATGATAGCAGGTAACGACCTTGGGGCAAATGCCAAGATGACGAGCATACCGCAGGAGAAGGGTTCGGGATATCTGAAGCAGTATGGTGCCAAGATGAAGACCTTCTTCGACCCCACGGGAAAGCAGCCGACGGAACTGGAGTTCTATTACGGACCCAACGACTTCCGCCTGTTGCAGCGTGTTGAGGAGGAGAGCACCTTTGGCAAGGACCTCGAGCTGCAGCGTCTTGTATATTTGGGCTGGCCCTTGTTCCGTATCATAAACCGCTGGTTTACGCTTTATGTGTTCGACTGGCTTACGGGCTTCAACATCAATATGGGTATAGTGCTTATACTTATAACCATGCTGCTGAAGTTTATCACCTTCCCGCTGGTAAAGAAGAGCTACATGTCGTCGGCAAAGATGCGCGTGCTTAAGCCAAAGCTCGACGAGGCGACGAAGCAGTATGACAAGCCTGAGGACCAGATGCAGAAGCAGCAGGCAATGATGGCGATGTATTCCAAATACGGCGTAAGTCCGCTGAGCGGATGTCTGCCCATGCTGATACAGATGCCTATCTGGATTGCGATGTTCAACTTTGTGCCTAACGCTATACAGTTGCGCGGCGAGAGTTTCCTGTGGATATCCGACCTTTCCACATACGACCCTATATGGGAATGGAACACCAATATATGGCTTATAGGCGACCACCTGAGCCTTACATGTATATTGTTCTGCCTTTCAAACGTGCTGTATTCGATGATGACAATGCGTCAGCAGCGCGATCAGATGGTGGGACAGCAGGCAGAACAGATGAAGATGATGCAGTGGATGATGTATCTCATGCCCGTCATGTTCTTCTTCATGTTCAACGACTATTCGGCAGGTCTTAACTTCTACTACTTCGTTTCGCTGTTCTTCAGTGCGGCTATAATGTGGACGCTACGTAAGACGACAGACGACAAGAAACTGCTTGCAATGCTTGAGAAACGCTACAAGGAGAACCAAAGCAATCCCAAGAAGATGAGCGGGCTTGCCGCACGTCTTGAGGCGATGCAGAAACAGGCGGAAGAGCTGAAGCGACAAAGAGAACAACGTTTTAACAAATAACAGTCATTGGGATGTGCCGGACAGTGAAACCGCATGTGAACTTCACCGTCCGGCACAGTCTCTTATTTATTACATTCATATATGAATATAACAAGAACTTTATTGGCAACCGTTATGGCACTGACATTATCGGCAGGTGGCGCTGACGCGCAGGATAATGCCGTAAACATAGGTAAAAGCAGTATCCGGCTTACAAGCGACCGTATGACACCCGAGGCACTGTGGGCGATGGGGCGCATAGCCATGGCAGAAGCATCACCCGACGGCAGGCAGATAGTCTATCAGGTGGGATATTACAGCGTTAAGGAGAACCGTAGTCATCAGGTTATCTGTGTCATCGGCTCAAACGGAAAGAACAACAGGCAGCTGACGACAGATGCGGCAAGCGAGACAGACCCGGCATGGATAAACGGCGGACGGAACATTGCCTATCTGTATAAAGGACAGATATGGATGATGAATCCTGACGGCACGGACCGCATGCAACTGACAAAATCGGCAACAGACATTGAGGGATTTAAGTTTTCTCCCGACGGTAAGAAAGTTATCCTGATAAAGTCCATGCCGTTCAACGAGATTATAAAGAAAAACCCCGATGATCTTCCAAAGGCTACAGGGCGTGTCGTTACCGACCTTATGTATCGTCACTGGGACCATTATGTGGAGAGCATACAGCATCCGTTCGTTGCCGATGTAACGGCAGAGGGGATAGGCGAGGGCAAGGACATCCTGGAAGGAGAACCGTTTGAATGTCCCATGGAGCCGTTTGGAGGCATTGAGCAGCTGGCGTGGAGCACCGACTCCAAAGCCGTGGCATATACGTGCCGCAAGAAGACGGGGCGCAATTATGCCGTTTCCACCGACTCGGACATATACCTATATAATATAGAGAGCCGCAAGACGGTGAACCTGTGCAAGCCTGCCGGGTATAAGGATGTGGAGGTTGATGCCACTCACACTATGAAGGACCAGAAGGTGAACAGTGTGGAGAACCTGAAGAACAATCCCGGATATGATACAAACCCGCAATTCTCGCCCGACGGCAGGTATGTGGCATGGCAGAGCATGGCGCGTGACGGATATGAATCGGACCGCAACCGTCTGTGCGTGTACGAACTGGCAACGGGAAAGAAGACGTATGTCACGGAGAGTTTTGACTCTAATGTCGATGCGTTCTGCTGGAATGCCGATTCCAAGACTTTGTCGTTCATCGGAGTATGGCACGGACATGTGAACATGTACGGTACAAATCTTGGCGGTGAGGTAAGCCAGCTGACAAACGACTGGGCAGACTTTGTTTCCATTGCGCCGGCAAATGACGGCGGAAAGTTGCTTGCCCTGCGTCAGAGCATGTCTGCACCCACAGACATATACGTGGTTACTCCCGGCAAGGACATAAAGAAAACAGCTGTCAGGAGAATTACGGAAGAGAACAAGCACATACTCGACCAGCTCACGCTTGGCAAGGTGCAGCAGCGTTGGGTGAAGACAACTGACGGCAAGGACATGCTGTGCTGGATAATGTTGCCCGCCGGTTTTGACGAGACAAAGAAATATCCCACGTTGCTCTTCTGCGAGGGCGGTCCTCAAAGTCCTGTAAGCCAGTTTTGGAGCTATCGCTGGAATTTCCAGATAATGGCGGCAAACGGCTATGTGATAGTTGCCCCCAACCGTCGCGGGCTCCCCGGCTTTGGCAGTGAATGGAACGAGCAGATAAGCGGAGACTGGACTGGACAGTGTATGAAAGACTATCTTTCAGCAATAGATGATGCCAGCACTAATCTGCCGTTTGTCGATAAGGACCGTCTTGGTGCGGTAGGCGCAAGCTTCGGAGGTTTCAGCGTTTATTATCTCGCAGGGCATCATGACAAGCGTTTCAAGTGTTTTATCTCTCATGACGGTGCGTTTAACCTTGAGTCAATGTACACGGATACGGAGGAAGCATGGTTCAGCAACTGGGAATATGATGATGCCTATTGGAACGGAAAGAAGACAGCCGGAGCTGTGAAGACGTATGAGAACTCGCCGCATAAGTTCGTAGACAAGTGGGACACTCCGATACTCTGCATACACGGAGAGAAGGACTACCGCATTAACTACAACCAGGGAATGGGAGCGTTCAATGCTGCGAGGATGAAGGGAATACCCGCCGAGCTGCTCATATTCCCCGATGAAAACCACTGGGTGCTCAAGCCGCAGAACGGCATATTGTGGCAGCGCACGTTCTTCAACTGGCTCGACCGGTGGCTTAAATAATTAGTAATTAATAATTTATAATTCATAATTCACAATTGGAACAATGACTGAAAAAATCAACAAAACACTCAGAGATTCGGCTGCAATGCGGTGGATGGTGCTGCTGTTCATGGCATTTGCAATGTTCTGCTCATATATCTTCATGGATATACTCTCGCCGATAAAAGACCTTATGCAGTCTACACGCGGTTGGGACTCCACTGCTTTCGGAACGATGCAGGGTTCGGAGACATTTCTCAACGTGTTCGTGTTCTTCCTCATTTTTGCCGGAATTATTCTCGACAAGATGGGAGTGCGCTTCACGGCTGTGCTCTCGGGGGCTGTGATGCTTGTAGGTGCAACAATCAACTGGTATGCCGTTACCGAGGCTTTTATGGGCAGTGGCATAGAAACATGGTTCAACAACAACCTCAACTACATTCCCGGCTTCGACGAGTTGGGCATCTCTCCGTTCTATCAAGGTATGCCCGCCTCGGCAAAGTTTGCGGCAGTGGGCTTCATGATATTCGGTTGCGGTTGCGAAATGGCGGGCATCACCGTGTCCCGCGGTATCGTCAAGTGGTTCAAGGGGCGTGAGATGGCTCTTGCCATGGGTTCCGAAATGGCCCTTGCACGTCTTGGAGTTGCCACATGTATGATATTCTCGCCCGTCTTTGCACGCCTCGGTGGCGATATCGACGTGTCGCGTTCCGTTGCCTTTGGCGTTGTTCTCCTGATGATAGCCCTCATCATGTTCATTGTATACTTCTTCATGGACAAGAAGCTTGATGCACAGACCGGCGAGGCAGAGGAGAAGGACGACCCGTTCAAGATAAGCGATCTTGGGAAGATACTTACGAGCAGCGGCTTCTGGCTTGTTGCACTTCTTTGTGTGCTGTACTACTCTGCGATATTCCCGTTCCAGAAGTATGCTGTTAACATGCTTCAGTGTAACCTCACGTTTGAGGGATTGGAAGAGGGCTCGTTCTGGGCAACAAACACGGTAACGATAATACAGTATTGCATCATGCTCGTTGTTGCCGCGGCTGCCTTTGCAAGTAATTTCTCAAAGACGAAGAACATGAAGAACGGTCTTCTCGTGCTTGCCGTTGCGGCTCTTGTGGTGTTCTGTTACATGGGATATATGCGCCAGAGTGCTGAGACGATATTCGCCGTGTTCCCGCTGCTTGCTGTTGGCATTACGCCGATACTCGGCAACTACGTAGACCATAAGGGCAAGGCGGCAACAATGCTCATCATGGGTTCGTTGCTCCTTATAGCGTGCCACCTCACGTTTGCTTTCATCCTTCCTATGTTTAAGGGCAATGCCGTTGGAGGCATCATCGTGGCTTATATAACGATACTTGTG
>ERZ840371.671-NODE-671-length-40094-cov-5.457479_pt1 | contig 40094 bp, 32 predicted proteins | sample MGYA00519937_ERZ840371 | MGnify/ENA primary metagenome ERZ840371 (study PRJEB31850, sample SAMEA3708873) | human gut metagenome | biome: human gut; feature: human-associated habitat; material: faeces | place: China | collected 2014 ... | reverse complement strand
TCCTGCACGATGATGATCCCCATTTTTCAGAGCTTTTTGAAGCTCTGAAAAATGCTACAGCGTGGCGAAAAGACTTTTTCGACACGCTGAAGCCCCCGGAGGCCCTTCCTCCGGGGCTTGTAAATTTCTTAACGGCCGATTTTTCCCCGGATGACTTAAAATATACGGAATATCTTGCATAAATCAGTTGTAAATTCGGCGGAAGTATGATAATATATTGAATCACTGAACAGCGGCGCAGTATCCTAGTCAGATCTGCCGTCTTCTAAGAAGGGCCTAAAAATCCTTTTAAGGGCACAACTGTGAAACTCCTGGTGCCTGCTGCTTACGCCCAGTTTGGGGTGGGTGCTGGGAGGAGATGCGGGAGCCCCCGCATCTGCGGTGGTGGGGCGCCCTCCAATGGCATGGAGGACCCGACCCTGCCTCTGTGGAGACCTGCTGTTGTGCACAGGCGTACTCCCTTTGTGGTCAAGCGACTTGTGTACGAGGCAGATTATGAACCTGCAATGCGGTGCTACCCGGCCTTGTGCCGTGAACGCTGTGTGCAGAGTAGCCTGCCTTGCGTGGGTAGGGTAGATAGGGAAGTGGAAGCACCACTGCCCCTGGCCAGGGGCAGCGTGTTGATTCTCTCGAAACCCTGCCTGCAAAAGAGGCTAAGAGACGGTTTGACTGCTGTGGAAATCACCTAGGCTGTCCCACAGGGGCGCAGGGGGGATTGCAGTGCGGACTAAGTGGCAGTCGGGTTTCATGACCGGTAACATCATGGCGCAGCACCGAACGGGAAACCGCCTGATCGGCAACGAGAGGTGTGCTGTGGGGAAATCCTACCCGTACCTAAGCCGCAAGATTAACCCTCGGCGCTGCCCTGTTCAGTATTTTCTTATGAAGCATCTATATTTTTGCAAAGCAAAGAGAGGGATATTCCTTTGAGCGAAAGCGATAAAACCGATAGAAATAAGGGAAAGAGCAAGAGTAAGAACAAGAAGAAAAGCGGCTGCAGCTGGGCGCTGCGGGTCTTTCTGCTGGCGGTGGCGCTGTCGGCGCTGCTGAGTTTTTTCTCCTCCACTGCGCTGGAGGGGACCGGCTACGCCGTGGCCATCATCGTGCTGGCGGTGTTCATCGCTCTCGGCATCGTGTTTGATATGATCGGCGTGGCCGTCACCGCCGCCGATCCCAAGCCCTTCCACTCCATGGCGGCCCACAAGGAAAAAGGCGCCAAGGAGGCCATCCGTCTGCTGAAAAACGCCAATCAGGTCAGCTCCTTCTGCAACGACGTGGTGGGCGACATCTGCGGCATCGTCAGCGGCTCCACGGCGGCTGTCATCGTGGTGGAGCTGCAGAAGGACCTGAGCACTACCTCCATCCTCATCTCCATCGCCGTGACGGCGCTGATCTCCGGTATCACCATCGGCGGCAAGGCGCTGGGAAAGACAGTGGCCATCAACGAGTGTACCGGCGTGGTGTACCGGGTGGCCCGGCTCATGCATACCCTGCATCTTTACCGATGAAATGGAGCGATCAACTTGCTGTTGGAACAGATACATGACCCCTCCGATGTGAGGAAACTGAATGATGAACAGGCCCGCCTGCTGTGCCGTGAGCTGCGCACCTTCCTGCTGGAGCAGGTGTCACGGACAGGCGGGCATCTGGCGTCCAATCTGGGCGTGGTGGAGTTGACGGTAGCCATCCACCGGGTGTTCGACACGTCGCAGGACCGTCTGGTGTTCGACGTGGGCCACCAGTGCTACGTCCACAAGGCCCTCACCGGGCGGCGGGAGCTGTTTGGCACCCTGCGCCAGCTGGGCGGCCTCTCCGGCTTCCCCAAGCCGTGGGAGAGTCCCCACGACGCCTTCATCGCCGGCCACGCCTCCAACTCCGTGTCCGTGGCCTTGGGCATGGCACGGGCCCGGACGCTGCTGCACCAGCACTATCAGGTGCTGGCCCTGATCGGCGACGGAGCCTTGGGCGGCGGTCTGAGCTTCGAGGGACTGAATGACGCCGGGGCCTCTCACGAGCCTATGATCGTGATTTTGAACGATAACGGGATGTCCATCGACCCCAACGTGGGCGGGATGTCCCGGCATTTGTCACGCCTGCGCAGCAAGCCCGGCTACTACGCCTTCAAAAAGCGCTATCGCCAGGTGTTGGAGTCCTCCCAGACGGGGCAGAGGCTCTATTCCGTCAGCCACGACGTGAAAACGGCGCTGAAAAAGTCCCTGCTTCCCGGCAGCACCCTGTTTGAAAACATGGGCTTTACGTATATGGGGCCGGTGGACGGCCACGACGTGGTCCAGCTGACCCGGATGCTGCGGGAGGCTAAAGATCTCCGCTGTCCGGTGCTGCTTCATGTCCACACGGTGAAGGGGCAGGGCTACGGCCCCGCCGAGGCGGATCCCGGCCGGTTCCATGGCATCGGGCCCTTCGATGTCCGTACCGGCAGCGGCAAGCCCGCCGCACCTAATTTTTCCTCCGTCTTCGGTGAGACACTGACCCGACTGGCGGGGGAGGACCGCCGCATCTGCGCCCTGACTGCCGCCATGGTGGACGGTACGGGGCTGACGAAATTCTCCAAGACCTACCCCAGCCGCTTTTTCGATGTGGGCATTGCCGAGGGCCACGCCGTGGCCACGGCGGCGGGTATGGCCAAGCAGGGCCTTGTGCCGGTGCTGGCGGTGTACTCCAGCTTTCTGCAGCGTGGCTATGATATGCTGCTGCATGATGTGGCCCTCAGCGGGCTCCATGTGGTGCTGGGGGTGGACCGGGCCGGACTGGTGGGGGCCGACGGCGAGACCCACCACGGCTGCTTCGACGTGATGTACCTGTCGCAGGTGCCGGGCATGAAGGTGTTCTGTCCCGCCAGCTTTGCCGAGCTGCGGACCATGCTGCGCCGTGCGGTGCAGGAGGAGACCGGTCCCGTGGCGGTGCGCTATCCCCGTGGCGGGGAGGGGGCCTATCAGGAGGATCGCAGCGATGAGGCCATCGCCTGCCTGCGTCCGGGGACGGATATCACCCTCCTGACCTACGGCATCCTCATCAACGAAGCCCTGTCCGCCGCCGATCTGCTGGCACAGCGGGGTATCTCCGCTCAGGTGCTGAAGCTCAGCACCATCGCCCCTCTGGACCCGGAGACCATCCGCACGGCCTTGACCGGCACGGAGCGTCTGCTGGTGCTGGAGGACTGCGTGGAGACCGGCTGCGTGGGCCAGCGGGTGGCGGCCGTCATGGCCCAGCTGGGCATGGCCCCCCGGCGGCTGGTGCTGAAAAATACAGGCGACCGCTTTATCCCACAGGGCAGTGTAGCGGAGCTGCGTCATCTCTGCGGACTGGACGCTGAGGGCGTCGCCGCTGCGGCAGAGGAGGCTGTGCATGAGCAATAAAACAAGGCTGGACGTACTCCTGACGGAGCGTGGTCTGGCGGAGAGCCGCCAGAAGGCACAGGCCGTCATCATGGCGGGCCACGTGTTCGTGGCGGGCCAGCGGGTGGATAAGCCCGGCACGGCGGTGCTGAGTGATGCCCCCATCGAGGTTCGCGGCCACGCTCTGCCTTATGTGAGCCGGGGCGGATTAAAGCTGGAAAAGGCCATGAAGACCTTTCCCATCACCCTGACCGATAAGATCTGCGCCGACATCGGCGCCTCCACCGGGGGCTTTACGGACTGTATGCTGCAAAACGGCGCCCGGAAGGTCTATTCCGTGGACGTGGGCTACGGCCAGCTGGACTGGAAGCTCCGCAGCGATCCCCGTGTGGTGTGCATGGAGCGCACCAACGCCCGGTATCTGACCCCGGAGCAGATCCCCGATCCACTGGACTTTGCCAGTATCGACGTGTCCTTCATCTCCCTGAAGCTGATCTTCCCGGCGCTGTACGGCCTGCTGCGGCAGGGGGGCGAGATCGCCTGCCTCATCAAGCCCCAGTTCGAGGCCGGTCGGGAAAAGGTAGGTAAAAAAGGTGTGGTACGGGACCCTGCTGTACATCTCGAAGTGCTGGAGCACTTCCTGACCCATGCCAAGGAGAGTCACTTTACAGTGCTTGGAATCACCTATTCTCCCATCCGTGGACCGGAGGGGAACATCGAATATCTTGGCTATTTGAAAAAGTGCGATGAGCCGGACGGCAGCTTTGACCTACCGACACTGGTGGCGGAGTCGCATAGTCAGCTGAAGGACTGAGGAGGAGTAGATATGAAAAAAGTGATCCTCTGCCCCAATCCCTATCGGGATAGCGAGCTGCGGGTGTGCAAGGAGGCCAAAAAGCTGTTGGATGCCCTGCATTTTCAGACGGTGGTGTGCCTGCCCTTCCAGCGGGAGGGCTATGGTGCGGAGCTGGGCCTGCGAATCACCCCGCTGCATCAGGAGATCCGCTCGGCGGACCTGCTCATCGCCTTCGGCGGCGACGGCACCATTCTGCATCTGGCCCGGACGGTGGCGCTGCACAGCGTCCCGGTGCTGGGAGTGAATCTGGGAAGCCTCGGATTCATGTCGGAGCTGGAGGTGGACGAGCTGTACCGCCTGCGGGATCTGGCGGACTGGAGCTTCGACGTGGAGTCCCGGATGATGCTGGACGTGTCCGTCCTCCGGGGCGGAAAGTCCGTGTATAACAACATCGCTCTCAACGACGCCGTCATCTCCAAGGGCTCCATTGCAAGGGTTGTAAGGCTGAATATCTTTACAGAGGAGGGCCAGCTCACCAAGGTCGGCGGCGACGGCATTATCGCCAGCACCCCCACCGGATCCACCGGCTACTCCATGGCCGCTGGCGGCCCCATCGTGGAGCCCACGGCCCGGAACCTGCTGCTGACCCCCATCTGCCCCCACTCCACCCGCTCCAGCAGCTACGTCCTCTCGCCGGAGCACGTCATCACCGTGGAGGCACCGGACGCCAACCGCAAGTTCGTCTACCTGTCCGTGGACGGCGGCAAGGCGTTCTCTCTGAAAAACAACGATCAGGTGCGTGTCAGCACCTCCAAATACACCACCAAGCTGGTGCGGCTGTCCAAGAAGAGCTTCTGCGAGATTTTGGATAAGAAAATGGGCGGGGAGGTCACAAAAGCATGAAAAATCAGCGTCAGGAGCAGCTGCTGCAGATCATTGCCGAGGAGACGGTGGAGACACAGGAACAGCTGCTGGAACGGCTTCAGGAGCGGGGTATCCGCAGCACACAGGCCACCATTTCACGGGATATCAAGGAGCTGCACCTCATCAAGGAGCCGGTAGGGCAGGGCCGCTACTGCTATGCCGTGTCCGCCCATCGGACAAAGCTGAACTTTGCCGACCGCCTGCGTACCATCTTCCGGGAGGGTGTCCTCAGCGTGGACTACGCCCAGAATCTGGTGGTCATCAAGACCATGCCGGGTCTGGCCAACGGCGCCGCCGCAGCGCTGGACGGCATGGAGGTCCCTTATCTGGTGGGGTCTCTGGCGGGGGACGACACCGTTCTGCTGGTGCTGCGTGACAACGCCGCAGCGGCGGAGTTTGCCGACGAGATCAAGGAGATGCTGCGCTGAAACAGCGCCTGTACGGAGGGATGACAGATGCTGGAATTGCTCCATATCGAAAATATCGCCATCATCGACCGGGCGGATATCACCTTTGAGCCGGGCTTCAACGCCCTCACCGGCGAAACCGGCGCCGGCAAGTCCATTGTCATCGACGCCATGGGCGCGGTACTGGGCGGGCGCACCTCCCGGGACCTGGTCCGCACCGGCGCGGACCGGGCCTTTGTCAGCGCCGAATTTTCCCAGGTGCCCGGTGATCTGGCCGGGTTGGCGGAGACCGGAGCTGCCCCGGACGAGGACGGCCACCTGCTGCTCCAGCGGGAGCTGACGGGGGACGGCAAGAACCTCTGCCGGGTCAACGGCCGCCCTGTCACCGTGGCCCAGCTGCGCAGGATCGGAGAAGAGCTGCTGAACATCCACGGCCAGCACGACGGCCAGCAGCTGCTGGACGAGGAGCAGCACCTGCTGTATCTGGACAGCTTCGGCCGCACCGAGCCGCTGCTGACCGCCTATCGGGAGAAATACGCCAAGCTGACGGATATCCGTCGCCAGATGCACGCCCTGCAAATGGACGAGGCAGAGAAGGCCCGCCGCATGGATACCCTGCGCTACCAGATCCAGGAGCTTCAGCGGGCCAAGCTGAGGCCCGGTGAGGAGGAGGAGCTGACCTCCCGCCGCAACCTGCTGCGCAACGGCGAAAAATTCATGTCCGCCGTCTCCGAGGCGGACTTCTGCCTCAGCGGCGACGACAGCACCAGCGGCGCACTGGCCCTGCTGCGGCAGGCCCAGAGCGCTCTGGAACCCATCCGCCGTCTGGACGACAGCTTCGAGGAGTTGTACCAGCGGCTGGAGGCAGTGTACAGCGAGGTTTACGATCTGGCCTACACCGTGCAGGACAAGCGGGACGCCTTCGACTTCTCCCCGCAGGAGCTGGACGAGGTGGAGGGCCGTCTGGATCAGCTGTATCGGCTGAAAAAGAAGTATGGCCCGGATGTAGAGAGTATGCTGGCCTATCTGGACCGCAGCACCAAGGAGCTGGACGCCATCGAGGACGCCGGCGATACCTTGCTGCATCTGCAGCAGCTGGAGAAGAAGGCCCTGACCGCCGCCCAGTCTGCGGCGGAGGAGCTGTCCAAGGCCCGCCATCAGGCGGCAGAGCGGCTGGAGGAGCAGATCCTCACGGAGCTTCGCCAGCTGGATATGGGTCGCATCCGCTTCGCCATCGACTTCCAGCCCCAGCCCCTGTCTGAGTCCGGAATGGACGCCGTGCGCTTCCTCATGTCCGCCAACGTGGGCGAGGAACTGCGCCCCATCCAGAAGATCGCCTCCGGCGGCGAGCTGGCCCGCATCATGCTGGCCATGAAGAACGTTCTGTCGGAGCAGGACCGGGTAGGCACCATGGTCTTTGACGAGGTGGATACCGGCGTCTCCGGCCGGGCCGCTCAGAAGGTGGCGGAGAAGATGGCCCGCATCAGCCGCACCAAGCAGGTGCTGTGCGTCACCCATCTGCCCCAGCTGGCCGCCATGGCCGATACCCATTTCTCCGTGGAGAAGGGCGTCACCGACGGCCGCACCTTTACCCATGTGCGGCGGCTGGATCGGGCCCAGCGGCGGCAGGAGCTGGCCCGCCTCACCGGCGGCGCCCATATCACCCCCACCATGCTGGAGGGGGCGGAGGAGCTGCTGTCTGCGGCGGAGGATTTCAAGCGTACGCTGGAATAGGGCTTGACAAACCCGCCGATACCCCCTATAATGTCCTCACAGCAACTACAAAAGCTACTGCAAGGAAGGGAACAAGTAACAGCGCCTGCTGCCTGCCCAGAGAGCCTCTGTCCGGTGAAAAGAGGAGAGGAGCGTCGCTGCGAATACATCCCGGAGCAGCCGTCCCAACGCCCTTCAGGGGCCAGTAGGCACGGTCGGGTCCGCCCGTTACAGCGGCGGAGTGTGATGGCACTCCATGAGGCCGCCTTCCGTGAGGGAGCGGCGAAGCTGAGGTGGTACAGCGATGATACATCGCCCTCTGTCTGCGGACAGGGGGCGTTTTCTTTTCCCCCTGCGCCCGATCACATCCCACATAAAGGAGAAAGGAAAGAACAACTATGGGAATTTATGAAGAGCTGGTGGCCCGTGGCCTGATCGCACAGGTCACCAACGAGGAAGAGATCCGTGAAATGATCAACAACGGCAAAGCTACCTTTTACATCGGCTTTGACTGCACGGCGGACTCTCTGACGGCGGGTCATTTCATGGCCCTGACCCTGATGAAGCGCCTGCAGATGGCGGGCAACAAGCCCATCGCCCTCATCGGCGGCGGCACCACCATGATCGGTGACCCCTCCGGCCGCACCGATATGCGGAAGATGCTCACCAAGGAGGATATCGACCACAACGCCGAGTGCTTCAAGCGCCAGATGGAGCGCTTTATCGAGTTCGGCGAGGGCAAGGCCGTCATGCTCAACAACGCCGACTGGCTGCTGAAGCTGAACTATGTGGATCTGCTGCGTGAGGTAGGTGCCTGCTTCTCCGTCAACAATATGCTGCGGGCCGAGTGCTATAAGCAGCGCATGGAGAAGGGTCTGAGCTTCCTGGAGTTCAACTACATGATCATGCAGAGCTACGATTTCTACTATATGTTCCAGCACAACGGCTGCAATATGCAGTTCGGCGGCAACGACCAATGGAGCAATATGCTGGGAGGCACGGAGCTGATCCGCCGCAAGCTGGGCAAGGATGCCCACGCCATGACCATCACCCTGCTGACGGACTCTCAGGGCAACAAGATGGGCAAGACCGCCGGCAACGCCGTGTGGCTGGATCCCAACAAGACCAGTCCCTTCGAGTTCTATCAGTACTGGCGCAACGTGGCGGATGCCGATGTGCTCAAGTGCATCCGGATGCTGACCTTCCTGCCTCTGGAGCAGATCGACGAGATGGCCGGCTGGGAGGGTGCAAAGCTCAACGAGGCCAAGGACATTCTGGCCTATGAGCTGACGAAGCTGGTCCACGGCGACGAGGAGGCCGACAAGGCCCGACAGGCCTCCAAGGCCCTGTTCTCCGGTGCCGGTGATGCCGCCCATATGCCCACCACGGAGCTGACCAACGACGATCTGGGCGGCGGGCAGATCAATATCCTGAACCTGATGGTCCGCTGCGGCCTGTGCGCCAGCAAGGGCGAGGCCCGCCGTCTGGTGCAGCAGGGCGGCGTCAGCGTCAACGACCGGAAGGTGGAGTCCATTGACGAAGCCTTGGGCTGTGAGCAGTTCACCGGCGATGGCGTCATCATCCGCAAGGGTAAGAAGGTGTTCCACAGGGTCGTACTGGTCTGATCTCCCAAAGAGCGAAATACCGTAAACCGGGGGCCAGCGTCCTGAAAGACACCGGTCTGCCCGCTGCCGAAGGGCGGCAATGTGTGCGCCATCCCACAAAAAGCGGGGAACCATAAGGGGAATGCCCTTACCTCCGGAAGCGGGAAAGGCGAAGACTTTTAAGAAAGGCCCGGCATTTCGACGGTCATACCACAAGACTCCGACCCTTTTGGATCGGAGTCTTGACCATTTTTCACGAATTTCCTTCTCACTATGGAATTTCCGCATGACCTGTGATATAATCCTCGGGAGAACAAGGAGAGTGAGGGAGCGGCATGAAGCGGCAAGAATTGGCGCCCGCCAAGGTGAACCTGACGCTGGATGTGGGGGCCAGACGCCCCGACGGCTATCACGAGGTAGTCTCGGTGATGCAGAGCGTGGCGCTGTACGATACGGTGACGATGGAGAGCGGCACAGGGGAGGGCATCTCCCTGACCTGCGACGATGCGGCGATCCCCGCCGACGGGAGCAATCTGGCGTGGCGGGCGGCGGAGGTGTTCTTTCGCACCACAGGCGTGGCCTGCGATGGCCTGCATATTACCTTGGAAAAGAGTATCCCCTCTCAGGCGGGGTTGGGCGGCGGCAGCAGCGACGCTGCCGCTGTGCTGCGTGGCCTGCGGAAGCTGTACGCCCCGGAGCTGCCTGTGGAGGCACTGGAACGCATGGGCATGGAGTTGGGCAGTGACGTCCCCTACTGTGTCCGGGGCGGCACGGCGCTGGTGCAGGGGAAGGGAGAGCAGCTGCTGTCGCTGCGGGCGCTGCCGGAGTGCTGGTTCGTTGTGTGCAAGCCGCAGGTATCCTTCTCCACGGCGGAGATGTACCGGCGGCTGGATGAGGCGGGGATGGCGGTCCACCCGGACACCCGCCGGATGATGGATGCCTTACAGCGCCGGGATCTGGCGGAGATCTTCTCCCGGATCGGCAACGTCTTTGAACAGGTGCTGTCACCGGAGAGTGAAATTTTTGCCATCCGGGACAGACTTCTGACCTTGGGGGCGGGAGCGGCCTGCATGAGCGGCTCCGGCTCCGCCGTGGTGGGAATTTTTTCTCAGGAGGAAGCTGCCCGGTCATCCGCAGCGGCTATGACCGAGGTCCCCTTTGTCCGCTGCGTGGGACGGGGGTAATTTGCCCGTCGACGGCCTGATATCCTTTTAGGCATTTCTCTGGACATTTCTCTGGACATTTTTCTGGACATTTATCGGACGTCCAGCGGACAAAAAGGAAGAAAAAAGAGGTCGTGATTTTGTCCCGGCTTTGTCCTGTGATCGTCCAAAATTTTTCCGTACCGGTATAAAACGCAAAAGCACCGTCCACAATGCAGATAAGCTGCATGGGACGGTGCTTTCATCCTTCCGTGCAAAAATCAACGACACGGAGAGGTGTTTCCTATGCGGAAGAAAACTGGAAATAAATTACATACATGGGAGGCGGCGCTGCTGCTGGCAGTGGCGGCGGCTTTGCTGTGGGGGACCTGCACCCTCCAGCGGCAGGATGCGCTGGAGCAGAAGGTCATCCGACTCCACGTCATCGCCAATTCCGACAGCGAGGCGGATCAGGCCCTGAAGCTGCGGGTGCGGGATCGGGTGCTGGTGCTGACGGAGGACATCCTGCGCCAGTCGAGAGACATGGAGGAGGCCCGGCAGCGTCTCACCGAGGCTCTGCCCCGGCTACAGCAGACGGCGGCGGAGGAGATCGCCGCTCAGGGCAGCCGATACACCGTCAGCGCCAGGTTGGAGGAGACGGAGTTTCCTACACGGGAGTATGACGGCTTTGCATTACCCTCCGGGGAGTATCTGGCTCTGCGGGTGGTCATCGGGGAGGGAGCCGGGAAAAACTGGTGGTGCGTGGTGTTCCCGCCCCTGTGTACCACTGCCGCCTGCGACTTGCAGGAGACGGCCGTCTCCGGCGGCTTGGGGGAGGAGGATCTGTCCCTCATCACCGAGGAGGACGGCGGCTACGTCCTGCGGTTCCGGGCGGTGGAGCTTTGGGAGGGCCTGCGCCAGTGGCTGGGAAAGCACTGAGCGGAGAGGGCGGCCGGTCGGAGGGGTTGGTGAGAAGATTCCATATGGAATGTTGAATCTGTACAGCTCTGAGATATACGATACATGACCCTCTCCGGTAAACACCGGGGAGGGTCATGTGAGCCTGTCAAAAAAAGCGGAAACCTTTCGTCAACGGGGCGGAAGGGTGTGTGCGGGAAACCCGGAAGCAACATAGCACGATGATGATCCGCATTTTTCAGAGCTTTTTGAAGGTCTGAAAAATGCCTCAGCGTGTCGAAAAGACTTTTTCGACACGCTGACATGGCCCTCCCCGGCGTTTGCCGGGGAGGGCCATACTGCGGATGCGTGATGTTTGCAGGGATGAAGGCGGTCAGATATACCGCTGCCGGCCAGGGCCATACTGTGGATGCGTCGGGGTTAGCAAGGGGTCAAGAGTACCGCTGCCAGACAGGGGAATGCTACGGCCACGTCAGGGATGACGGGGTCATTTCAGGGTGTCGCTGTGGTTCAGGACGGGGACACTGTACAGAAACAGCACATCCTGATCTGTAAAGGTAAGATACTTTCCAAGCGTTGTGCTGGAAAGGTATCGGATGTCCACCAGCGTGATTCTGGCATACTGCTCCACCAGAAGGGGGGCCAGACTGCTGGCGAAGGAATCACGGAAGATCACAAGCTCCCGGTCCGTGGCAGCGTGGGGATTTTCCACCGTCAGCAGGGACTCGGAGCCGGAGAGGAACCACTCGTAGGGGTCCCGCCCGGCGCCCTTCTCCCCATCGTAGATGCCGGTGGTCTGGCCGGTCTCGTAGTGGTAGACGGTGCAGCTCTCCAAGGTGTCATTGGTGAGATAGCGGATGGTGTCCGGCTCCATGGGCAGGGCAGCGTAGCCGTAGTACACGCCGTAGTAGGGGGTGGGCAGAGTCTCCTCCCGGAAGGTGCCGGGGGCTTCGGCCCCCATCCCCTCCAGCAGGCGGGCAGCCACGTCCGTCAGCTGCTCCTGCCGCCAGTGGAGGTCGGTGCGGTAGTAGTCCTCCAGCGACAGCAGATCGTCTACCGGCAGGTAGGTGAGGTAGGGAGTTTTTTCCCGCAGGCTTTGGGTGAAGGCCCCGTAGTCCAGCGCCGGATAACTGTGGGAGGAGGCCAGAAAGGCATTCTTGTCCGGGATCACTGACAGATACAGCCGGCAGTCTGTGCCGGAGAGATAGGTGTCGTACAGGTAGTCAAAGCGCCGGGCGGCGTGGGCGATGGAGTCCTCCTGCATGGGGTACTCCAGACGGGAGACATAGCCCTCCGCCAGATATACGCCGTTGGTGTCTCTCTGGCGCAGCAGGTAGAGACTGGTCAGGGATTTCAGGGTCCGGAACTGCTCCCGCAGGGGGAATTGATCCGGGGCGTATGTCTCGAAATCCGACATATAGCGCCCACTGTAAATGCTTTCTACTGTACAGCTTGGCTTTGGAGTCAGCTTGCGGCGCTCACTCTGGGAAAAGGCGCCGTCGGGCTTCAGGTACGCCCAGAGGGAGAATGTCAGCAGAAAGGCCCCCAGCAGGCATACCGTCAGCAGGGCAGTGCGTTTTTCGTTCACGGTCAGCCCTCCTTAAAACCGAAAATACAGGAAGGGATTGAAGGAGCCGTCCACCAGATACGCCGTACAAACCGCCAGCAGCAGCACCAGCGCCACAGGCTCCGCAGCGGACAGCACGGCGCTGCCGACAGAAGTCTCCCGAAGGCGCTGCACCATCCTGGCGGGCAGGGGGGTGGCCCCCAACAGGGCAATGACCAGCACCACGGCGTAGCTGCGGAGGTAGTAAAGGCTCTCCACCCCGGCGGCGGGCAGGCCGCCGAAGCCAAAGAGGGCGGCGATCTGCTGCCCGGCGGCGGGGAGGTCGGCGGCATTGAAGAGCACGAAGCTCACCGCCAGCAGGGGGAGCATATACAGGTGCTTTAAGAGCCGGGTCTTTTCCAGCCCGTGGCCGTACCACAGCTTTTCCGCCGCCAGCAGGACGGCGAAAAACAGGCCCCACAGCACGAAATTCCACGCCGCCCCGTGCCACAGGCCCGTCAGGCCCCAAACAAGGAACACGTTCAGCAGCCACCGGCTGCGGGAGCAGCGGCTGCCCCCCAGCGGGATATAGACGTAGTCCCGGAACCAGCTGCCCAGACTGATATGCCAGCGCCGCCAGAACTCCGTGACGCTGCCGGAGAGGAAGGGATAGCGGAAGTTTTCCGGGAAATGAAAGCCAAAGATCCGGCCGAGGCCCACGGCCATATCGCTGTAGCCGGAGAAGTCGAAGTAAATTTGCAGGGCGCAGGCCACAGCGTAGAGCCATGTAAACAGCACCGAGGGCTGGGTGGACTGCAAAAAGGCGGACATCAACTCATACAGAACGTTGGCGATGAGGACTTTTTTCCCAAGCCCCACCACGAAGCGCCGTGCTCCGGCGGCAGCATCCGTCAGCGTGTGGCGGCGGCGGGTCAGCTCCGGGGCAATGTCTGCGTAGCGGACGATGGGTCCGGCAATGAGCTGGGGGAACATGGCCACATAGGTGGCCAGCTGCAGCAGGTTCCGCTGGGGCGGCACCGTGCCACGGTAGACATCGATGACGTAGCTGAGCACCTGAAAGGTGTAGAAGCTGATGCCGATGGGCAGGGCGATCTGCAGAGCCGGCAGGGAAAGACCCGTCAGCGCACCCAGAGTGCGGAGGAAAAAGCCGGCGTATTTGCAATAGCCCAGAAGACTCAGACTCAGCACCGCCGAGAGGGCGAGAAAGAGCCGCTTATGACGGGGATACCGCTCCATGAGCCGACCGAAGGCGTAGCCCTGCGCGATGGAGGCCAGCATGAACAGCAGGAACCGGGGCTCGCCCCAGCCGTAGAACACAAGGCTGCTCAGCAGCAGAGTCAGATTCTTCCAACGGTCCGGCGTCAGGAAGTAGAGCAGCAGCACCGGCGGCAGGAAGTAAAAAAGAAAGGGGATACTGGAAAAGAGCATCAGGCGATGGGCTCGTCGTAGACTACAGCGGCGGAGGAGAAGCAGTTCTGGAGCTTATCCCGGAAGGTATCCACCAGATCCTCGGCACCGTAGACGGACACCACAAACTGTCCCATGGTGATGACCACCAGCTTGTCGGGGAAGCCGCACATCCACTGGCGGTTCATGATATTATCCCGCAGGGAGGAGGCCACGTCGGCGGCGCTGACGTCATCGCTGAGGTGGTAGGCGCCGCAGGTGAAGGTGTTGGCGTTCATCATGTGCATCAGGGATGCTGCGTCCACCAGATTGGCCACGGAGGGGCCGGGGAAGCCCAGCATATAGTCCATGTTGTCGGCGTTGGAGATGTCGAAGGCACCGGGAGCGTCGTCCACGGGGTGGTCATAGTCGCCGCCGCTGACGGGGAACTTTTCCTCCTCGCTGTAGGTGGCCCAGACGGTGTTCAGCAGGGTCAGGGCATCGGACACGTCACCGGTGCCGCTGTTCTTGCCGCCGCAGGCAGCCAGAGAGAGCACCAGCAGTACGGCCAGCGCCAGAGATACGATTTTTTTCATAGGTTCCTCCAAAAGTCGATTTTTTGTCTGCCGGAGAGCAGACGCCCTCATATTGTACCCGATTTTCAGGGAAAAGCAAGCAGAATATGTACTTCCCGCAGGAAATTGCTAAAAATTCTGGAAAACAGCGGATTTTACAAAAGCGTGCTTGGATTATGTCCCACGGCAAGGTATAATATAAGTGTTGAAAAAGGCCAATTCAGAAAGGAGCATGATCCATGGAGGAACTGAGAAAGAAGAAGGGCTTTATCTGCGACATGGACGGTGTGATCTATCACGGGAACCGTCTGCTGCCGGGGGTGAAGGAGTTTGTGGAGTGGCTGTATCGGGAGCAGAAGAATTTCCTGTTCCTCACCAACTCCTCCGAGCGGTCCCCTAAGGAGCTGCAGCAGAAGCTGCACCGCATGGGGCTGGATGTGGACGAGAGCCACTTTTATACCAGCGCACTGGCCACGGCCCGGTTTATCAGCAGTCAGGCACCGGGATGCAGCGCCTACGTCATCGGCGGAGCGGGGCTCATTATGGCCCTTCACGACGAGGGCATCACCATGAACGATGTGGACCCGGACTACGTCATCATCGGCGAGGGCAATACGTATAACTATGAGAACATCCTCAAGGCGGTTCGGCTGGTGCTGAAGGGGGCCAAGCTCATCGGCACCAACAGCGATCTGACGGGGCCGGCGGAGGACGGCATCATCCCCGCCTGCCGGGCTATGATCGCACCCATCGAGATGGCCACCGGACAGAATGCGTACTTTGTGGGCAAGCCCAATCCCCTGATGATGCGGACGGGCCTGCGGATCCTTGGAGTACACTCCGAGGAGGCGGTCATGATCGGTGACCGGATGGATACGGATATGGTGGCAGGCATCGAGTCAGGCCTTGACACGGTGCTGGTGCTGTCGGGCATCACCAGCCGGTCGGACATCAAGAAGTTCCCGTACCGGCCCCGGCTGGTGCTGAACGGCGTGGGGGATATCCCCGGCGTGACGGAGTAAGGTGAAGGAGGGAAGCCATGCTTTCCATATGGATCGGACGGGCGGGGGCCGGAAAGTCCCGCCGGGTGCTGGAGACCATGGCCCGGCAGCGCAGCCGGAGGCCGCAGGTGCTGCTGGTGCCGGAGCATATCTCCCATGAGGCGGAGGTGGATTTGTGCCGGGCGCTGGGGCCTACGGCCTCCCGTGATGCGGAGGTGCTGAGCTTCCAGAGCCTCGGCAGCCGGGTGCTGGCCCGGACCGGCGGACTGGCGGAGTTTACGCTGGACGGCGGCGGAAAGCTGCTGACCATGCGGCTGGCGCTGCAAGAGCTGCACAGCCGGCTGAAGGTGTTCGGACGGCCCTCCCAGCGGGCGGCGTTTCTGCGGCAGTTGACGGATCTGACGGAGGAGTTCTACGCCTATGAGATCACGCCACAGGCTCTGTGGCAGCAGGTGGAGGATATGGAGGGCGCCATGGGCGACAAGCTCCGGGATCTGGCGCTGCTGTATGCCGCCTATGACGGGAAGCTCCATGCCGAGGGCGTGGACGCCCGGTCCCGGCTCCAGAAGCTGCGGGACCGGCTGGCGGAGAGCGACTATCTCCGGGGCAAGGACGTATATCTGGACGGGTTCTCCTACCTGAACAAGCTGGAGGAGAGCGTGCTGGAGCAGGTGATGCGTCAGGCGGAGAGCGTGACGGTGACGCTGCTGGGCGACCGGGCGGAGGGGACGCTGTTTCAGAATGCTCTGCGTCAGCGGCAGCGGCTGGAGCGGATGGCCCGGCAGCTGGGGACGGAGTGCGAGATCGTGTGGCTCACCGGCTCCGGGAAGGGGCCGCTGGCCCATCTGGAGAAGCACCTGCTGGGGGAGGATATGCCCTATGAGGGGGACGACTGCCGGCAGCAGGTGGCGCTGTGGGAGTGCGGCACGGTATACGGCGAGGTGGAGCGGACGGCGGCGCAGATCCGGAAGCTGGTGGCCTCCCGGGCCTGCCGCTGGCGGGACATTGCCGTTACCGCCCGAAACATGGAGGTATACGGCCCGGTCATCGAGAGCGTTTTTCAGCGGGATGGCATCCCGGCGTACATCAGCCGCCGCAGCGATATTCTGGCAAAGCCGCCCCTGACCATGCTGCTGGGGGCGGTGGATGCCGTTACCGGCGGCTTCCGGCGGGAGGATATGTTCCGCTATCTCAAGACGGGGATGGCGGGCATCACGGCGGAGGAATGTGACCTGCTGGAGAACTATGTGATCCTGTGGAGCATCCGGGGAAATATGTGGCTGCGGGACACGGAGTGGACGGCCAACCCCGACGGATACGGGCAGGAGATGACCCCGGAGCGGCAGCAGCGGCTGGCGGAGGTCAACCGCATAAGGGAGAAGGTGCGCTCTACGCTGCTGCCCCTGAGCGATGGCCTGAAGGATAGGCCGAAGGCCAGGGATAAAGCGGAGATGCTTTACATATTTGCCGAGGAGTCCGGTGTGCCGCAGCGCCTGAAGGAGACGGCAGAGGAGCTGCTGCGGCAGGGACAGGCCCAGCTGGCGGAGGAATACAGCCAGCTGTGGAGGATCCTGTGCGGCGTACTGGATCAGATGGCGGAGATCCTGGGGGAGATGGAGCTCTCCGGCGAGGAATTTGCCCGGCTTCTGCGGCTGGTGCTGACCCAGTACAGCGTGGGGACCATCCCGGCGACGCTGGATCAGGTGAAGGTCAGCGAGCTGACCCGCAACGACCGGCACTCGGTGAAGCGGCTGTTTCTGCTGGGGGCCAACGACCATGTGCTGCCCCAGCCGCCGTCGGGCCACGGCCTGCTGGAGCCGGAGGAGCGGGAGATTTTGCAGCAGCGGGACATTCTGCTGTCGGATGCGGCCTTTGACCCGCTGGACAACGAATTGCAGAACATCTATGCCTGTCTGGCCCAGCCGTCGGAGCATCTGACGGTGAGCTATCCGGTGACGGATCACAGCGGCGGACAGCTGCGGCCCTCCTTTGTGGTGCGGCGGCTGGAACGGCTGTTTCCGGGCCTGACGCCGGAGCGGGAGACGGTGCGTCTGCTGACCCCGGCGGTGGCGCTGGAGGAGGCCGGTCAGGAGATGGGCGGCCCTCTGTGGCGGTACTTTGCCGAGAGAGAGGAATACGCCGGGACGCTGGCGGCCATGGAGCGGGCCAGACAGCTGCGGCGGGGACGGCTGTCCCCGGCGGCGGTGCAGTCCCTGTACGGCACCCGGATGGGGATGTCCGCATCCCGGATGGACCGGGTGCGGCAGTGCCACTTCGGCTACTTTATGCAGTACGGACTGCGGGCCAAGGAGCGGCGTCCGGCGGGCTTCGAGGCCCCGGAGATCGGGACGTTTCTGCACTATCTGCTGGAGAACACCGCCCGTGAGGTGGCAGGCAGCGGCGGCTGGGCGGCGGTGAAAACGCCGCAGCTGCACGCTATGGTCCGTAAATACATTGACCTTTACATCCGGGATGAAATACCGGGTTACGAGGAAAAGAGCGCCCGGTTCCGCTATCTGTTCGGGCGGCTGCGCACCACGGCGGAGGATATCGTGGATCGCATGGCGGAGGAACTGGCGGAATCGGATTTCAAGCCCGTGGCCTTTGAGCTGGGCTTCGGCGGACGGGACAGCACACTGCCGGCCATCACCATTCAGGAGGGGGACGCCACCCTCTCCGTCAGCGGAAAAGTGGACCGGGTGGACGGCTGGCTCCACGACGGGAAGCTGTATTTGCGGGTGGTGGACTATAAGACGGGGCGCAAGTCCTTTGACCTGTCGGATGTGCGGTACGGGCTGGGGATCCAGATGCTGCTGTATCTGTTCACGCTGGAGAAGGAGGGGCAGTCCTGCTTCGGATACCCCATCGTTCCGGCGGGGGTGCTGTACCACCCGGCACGGGATCTGATCCTGAAGACCGAGCGGGACATTTCACCGGAGGCCCTCCGCAAGGCCATGGATCGGGAGCTGCGGCGGGACGGCATGGTGCTGGGGGATCCGGAGGTGCTGCGGGCCATGGAGCACAGTGCGCTGGAGGCGCCGTGCTTCCTGCCCATTCAGGTGAGCAAGGACGGCGGCATCAGCGGCGGCGTGGCTACGGCGGCGCAGCTGGGGCGGCTGGGGCAGTATGTAGAGAAGCTGCTGCACCAGATCACCCGTGAGCTGCGGCAGGGGAACATCGATGCCGACCCCTGCTGGCGGGGGCCTCAGGAGAGTGCCTGCACCTACTGCGATTTTGCATCGGCCTGTCACTTCCAGGACGGGCAGGCCGGCGACCGGCTGCGACCGCTGAAACGGGTGAAGCCCGACGAGTTCTGGGAATTTGTAGCGCATGAGACGGGAGAGGAGGGACGTCATGGGGAGCTTTGAGCCCACGCCGCAGCAGCGGCGGGCCATGGAGGACCGGGGCGGCAGTCTGCTGGTGTCCGCCGCAGCCGGTTCCGGCAAGACCAAGGTGCTGGTGGAGCGGCTGTTCGGTTATATGGAGCGGGAGCGCTGCCGCATCGACGATTTCCTCATCATCACCTTCACCAAAGCGGCGGCGGCGGAGCTGCGGGGCCGGATCGCCGCAGAGCTGAGCCAGAGAGTGGCCCGGCAGCCGGAGAATATGCACCTGCGCCGCCAGATGATGCGGGTGTATCAGGCGGACATCAAAACGGTGGACGCCTTTTGCGGGAGCCTGCTGCGGGAGAACATCCACCTGCTGCCGCCGGAGGGGCAGCGAAGCCTGACCCCGGATTTCCGGGTGCTGGATCAGCAGGAGGCGGAGCTGCTGCGGATGCAGGTGCTGGAGCAGGTATTGGAGGAGTTTTACCAGCGCATCGGCCGGGGGGATACCCAGGCCCAGCAGCTGGCGGAGACGCTGGGTGCCGGGCGGGACGACCGGGCGCTGGAGCGGTTGGTGCTGGATATCCACGGGAAAATCCAGAGCCACGCCTACCCCATGCGGTGGCTGGGGCGGCTGCGGGAGCAGTGGCAGCAGGTGCCGGAGTCCGTGGGGCCTTACCGGGAGGTGCTGACGGACAGCATCCTGCGGCGGACCCGGTTCTGGGCGAAGAAGCTGACGGAGACGGCAGCGTGGATGGAGCAGTATCCGGATCTGTACCGGGGCTACGGCGACCGGTTTCTGGAGATGGCGGAGCAGCTGCGGGGCTATGAGGCGGCGGCGCAGGAGGGCTGGGACGCCATGGCTCGGCTGAAGCCCTCCTTCCGGCGAATGGGCGTCGTCAAGGGCTGCGACGGGGCCAAGGAGCAGGCGCAGGCGGTACGCAAGCGGTGCAAGGACGAGCTGGATGAGATCGGTGCGCTGCTGGCGGTCAGCGAGAGCGAGCAGCGGGAGGATCTGGAGGCCATGGCCCCGGCCATGCTGGCGCTGGTGCGGCTGACGGAGGACTTCACCGCCGCCTATCAGGCGGAGAAGGTACGGCGCAACTGCATGGATTTCAGCGATCAGGAACACTATGCCATCCGGCTTTTGCAGGGTGACGACGGTGCGCCGACGCCGCTGGGGCGGCAGCTGTCCGGGCGATACCGGGAGATCATGGTGGACGAGTATCAGGACACCAATGAGGTGCAGAACTGCATCTTCCGGGCCATTTCACGGGACGGACAGAACCTGTTCACCGTGGGGGATGTGAAGCAGAGCATTTATCGGTTCCGGCTGGCGGACCCCACCATTTTTCTGGAGAAATATCTGGCCTACCGACCGGCAGAGGAGGCGGAGGAGGGGCAGCCACGAAAGGTGCTGCTGAGCCAGAACTTCCGCTCCCGGCGGCAGGTGCTTTCGGCTGCCAACTTTGTGTTTGGCAGCATCATGTCCCGGCAGATGGGAGAGATGGACTACGGGCCGGAGGAACGACTGAACTACGGGGCTGCAGGCTATCCGGAGCGCAGCGACACGGATACGGAGTTCCATCTGATCAGTGTGGCGGATACGGAGGAGGAGCGCTTCGACCGGACGGAGGTGGAGGCCCGGTTCGTGGCCCATCGCATCCGGCAGCTGCTGGACGAGGGCTTCCCCGTGCAGGGGGAGGACGGGCAGCAGCGCCCTGTTCAGCCGGAGGATATCGTGATTTTGATGCGCTCTCCAGCAGCAAGGCGGAAGGCCTTCACGGCGGCCCTGCAGCGGGAGGATATCCCCTGCGCCGGGGGGGAGGAGCAGTCCTTCTTCGAGACCATGGAGATCGCCGTGATGGTGTCGTTTTTGCAGATCGTGGACAATCCACGGCAGGATGTGCCGCTGCTGGCGGTGCTGCGGTCGCCGCTGCTGGGCTTTACACCGGATCGGCTGGCCCAGATCCGGGGCGGGCATCCGGCGGGGGATTACTATGCCGCTCTGTGTGCCGACGACGGCGAGGATAGCCGTGCCTTTCTGGAGCGGCTGGCGCAGCTGCGGGCAGTGGCCGGGGAGCTGACGGCGGACCGGCTGCTGTGGAAGCTGTATACGGACTGGCAGGCACTGGCGGTGTTCGGGGCCATGGAGGGTGGTGCGCAGCGGCGCAGCAATCTGCTGGCGCTGTACGCCTATGCCGGGCAGCTGGCGGCTGCGGGACGGGGGAACCTGTTCGATTTTGTCAGCTATCTGCATGACTTGATGGAGAGCGGCGACCTGCCGGATATCAGCGCAAGGCAGGAGAGCGGCGGCGTACAGCTGATGACCATCCACAAGTCCAAGGGATTGGAGTTCCCGGTGGTGATCCTGGCGGATCTGCAGAAGAACTTCAACCGAGACGATTTCCAGCGGCCTGTGCTGGTGCATCCCCGGCTGGGACTGGGGACGGAGCGGGTGGATCGGCAGCGGCGCATCCGGTACGATACCGTCTCCAAGCAGGCCATTCAGCTGGCCCTGTCACGGGAGAGTCTGGCGGAGGAGATGCGGATCCTGTACGTGGCCATGACCCGTGCCAAGGAGAAGCTGATCTGCGTGGACTGTATGCGCTTTGCACGCAATCGGGTCCGGGGCCTGCTCAGTGTGGCGGGCTGTCCTGCGGCGCCGGAGGCCGTGGGGAGCGCCAAGGCACCGGGGGACTGGATCCTGCTGCCGCTGCTGTGTACGCCGGAGGCGGCGGTGCTGCGGCAGTGGGCGGACATGGAGCCGGAGCAGCCGGCCCTCTCCGATGGTGGCTGGCAGGTGCGGCTGTGGGAGAACCCGGTGTTTGAATGTGGGTCTGCGGCTGCGGCCACGGAGGAGGCTGCGGTGCAGGAGCAACGGTATGATCTCTCCGCCATGGAACTGCGCTATGGCCACACGGCGGCCTGCACCATCCCCACCAAGGTGACGGCTACCCAGCTGAAGGGCAGGGTGCTGGATGAGGAGATCGCAGAGGGGGCGGCATCCGCCCGGCCACGGCGGCTGGACTTTCAGCGGCCCCTCTTTTTGCAGCAGGAGCGCAGGCTCACTGCTGCGGAGCGGGGGACGGCCATGCATCTGGTGATGCAGTATCTGGAGCTGGACGGCCCGGACCCGGAGGAGCAGGTGCGGCAGCTCACGGAGCGGCGGCTTCTGACGCCCCAGCAGGCGGAGGCGGTGGACACGGAGCGCATCCGGGCGTTTCTGGCGACGCCGCTGGCGCAGGAGATCCGGCAGGCCCGGCAGGTCTGGCGGGAGTATCGCTTTGCCCTGCTGATGCCGGCGGCGCTGTACGACCCGGCGGCGGAGGGAGAGGAGCTGATGCTTCAGGGCGTCGTGGACTGCGCCTTCCGCACGGAGGAGGGGCTTGTGGTGGTGGACTTCAAGACCGACCGTCTGGCTCCCGGCGAGGAGCCGCAGCGGGCGGAGGAGTACCGGCCCCAGCTGGAGGCCTATGCTCAGGCGCTGGAGCGGGTGATGGAGGAGAAGGTCTGCCGCAAGGTATTGTACTTTTTCTCCACGGGCTCCACAATAAATTTGTAAATTTGCAAAAAGTGCTTGCATTTTGCCATGAGATGTGGTATCATCACAGTTGCCTTTGTGAAAGAGGACTATTGTACCAGAAAGAGGTGAACCAGAGCAATGAAGGAAGGAATCCATCCCAATTATCAGCAGACTACTATCAAATGCGCCTGCGGTAATGTGATTGAGACAGGTTCTACGAAGAAGGATATTCGCGTGGAAGTCTGCTCTAAGTGTCACCCCTTCTTCACCGGCAAGCAGAAGCTGGTGGATACCGGCGGACGTGTGGCGAAGTTCAACAAGCGCTTCGGTCTGGACAAGTAAAGACACTTTTTACAGGACCCGCAGCTTTTTGGCTGCGGGTTCTTTACTTTTGCCGCCGGGTATACTATATTATTAGGTGAAAACCGGAAGCGAGGATGTACATGGAACGCAGAACTTTGGAAGAAAACAGGGAAAACAAGAGAGACTATGCGGTGCTGGTGGGGCTGCGCTCCCCGGTGCTGCGGGAGGATAACGCAGACGAGGAGAGTCTGGCGGAGCTGGCGGCTCTGGTAGAGACCGCCGGAGGGCAAGCCGTCGGCACCATTTTGCAGAGCCGGGAGAAGCCGGATCCCCACAGCTTCATCGGAGAGGGCAAGGTGGAGGAGGTACGGCGCATGGTGCAGGAGGAAGAGGCCACCATGGTCATCTTCGACAACGACCTCTCGCCCTCCCAGATCCGGGTGCTGACGGAGATGACCGGGGTACAGGTGCTGGACCGCAGCGGCCTGATCCTGGACATCTTTGCCCAGCGGGCCAAGACCAAGGAGGGCTGCTTGCAGGTGGAGCTGGCCCAGTACCAGTATCTGCTGCCGAGACTGGTGGGTATGTGGACTCATCTGGAGCGGCAGGCCGGAACCAGCGGCAAGGGCCCCATCGGCTCCAAGGGCCCCGGCGAGACGCAGCTGGAGACGGACCGCCGCCACATCCACCGGAAGATCGACAAGCTGAAGGCGGAGCTGGAGGAGGTGCGGCGGGTCCGCAGCACCCAGCGCCAGCGGCGGCAGAAAAACGAGATCCCGGTGGTGGCCATCGTGGGCTACACCAATGCCGGAAAATCCACCCTGCTCAACGCCATCACCGGGGCGGGTATCCCCGCCAACAACCGGCTGTTTGATACGCTGGACACCACCACACGGCTGCTCACCGTCAGCGATACGCTGGATGTGGTGATCTCCGACACCGTGGGCTTTATCCGCAAGCTGCCCCACCAACTGGTGGAGGCCTTCAAGGCCACGCTGGAGGAGCTGGAGTACGCCGATCTGCTGCTGCACGTCATCGACGTGTCCAATCCCCAGTGGCAGCAGCAGGCCGCCATTGTGGAGGACCTGATCCACGAGCTGAAGGCGGATCAGATCCCCTGCATCCGGGTATACAACAAGTGCGACGTGGCCTTCTCCGGAGAGCGTAGCCATGAGGAGGACGCCGTGTCCATCTCCGCCAAGACCGGGGAGGGCATCCCGGCGCTGATGGAGGCCATCGACCGGAGGCTGGACAAGGGCACCCGCCGGGTGGTGATCCATCTGCCCTATGACAAGGCGGGGATGCTGGACAGCCTCTATCGGGAGGCCAAGGTGGAGGATGTGGCCTATCAGGAGAGCATTGATGTGACGGCGGTGTGTCCCCCCAAGGTGCTGGGCCAGCTGAAGGACTATATCGAGGGCTGGACGGAGCCGAAGGAGGACTGGGAATGATGGAGACGGAACGGCTGCTGCTGCGGCCGTGGCAGGAGAGCGATGCCGAGGCGCTGTACCGCTGGGCCAGCGACCCGGAGGTAGGCCCCGCCGCCGGATGGTCGCCCCACACCTCCGTGGAAAACAGCCGGGAGATCATCCGGACGGTGCTGGCCAAGGAGGGAACCTTTGCCGTGGTGCCAAAGGGCGGGAACGGCGACCCCATCGGCGCCATCGGCGTATTCCCCACGGAGATACCGGAGGGGAGGGGTGAGCCGGAGATCGGCTACTGGATCGCCCGCCCCTACTGGGGGCAGGGGCTGATCCCGGAGGCTGTGGAGGCGATGCTGCGCCGGCAGTTTCAGGAGATGGGTGCGGAGCGTGTGTGGTGCGCCCATTTTCCGGGGAATGAACGGTCCCGGCGGGTGCAGGAGAAGTGCGGCTTCCGACACGTCTGCGACACGCCGCCGTCGCCGTGGCCCGACGGAACGGAGCATCCCAGCGTGTGTCAGGCCATCACGAGACAGGAGTGGGAGGTGCGCCATGGCTGACGGCTTTCGTATCCCCTTTCAGGAGGCGGAGAGCGAGTTTGTGGAGAAACGCTCCCGGTTCATCAGCCGCGTGTGGCGGGTGGAGACGGAGGAGGAGGCCCAAGCCCGGATCCAGGAGACGAAGAAGAAGTATTATGACGCACGGCACAACTGCTGGTGCTATCTGCTGGGGCCGAATCTGGTGCGCTACTCCGACGACGGAGAGCCTCAGGGAACGGCGGGACAGCCCATGCTGAACGTATTCCAGCGGGAGAACGTCACCGGAGCGGTGTGCGTGGTGACCCGGTATTTCGGCGGTATCCTGCTGGGGGCCGGAGGGCTGACCCGTGCCTACTCCAAGGGCGCACGGGACGCCTTGGCGGCGGCGGGCGTGGCCACCATGGGCCTGTGGGCCCGTGTGCGGCTCAGCTGCCCCTATCCGCTGTTTGAGCGGGTGAAGCTGGAGATCGCCGCTGCGGACGGTATTCTGGACGATATGGACTACGGCGCTGATGTGACGCTGACGGTATCTCTGCCGTCGGAGAGGCGGGAGACCCTGCAGGGGCGGCTGACGGAGCTGTCCGCCGGAGGGCTGACCTTGGCGCTGATGGAGGAGAGCTACCGTCCCGGCCCACGGGAGGAGTTATAACGGAAAAGGAGAAGAAGGAATGAAGTACACGGAATACACCGACGAACAGATCCAGGAGATCAAGCGCCAGCGGGACCGGCGCAAGCGGCAGCAGATCACGGTCATCGTCTTTATCCTCGGCGTGCTGTTTGCGCTGGTGGGGATCCTGGAGCGGGGCGGCGCCATCTATCTGGTGCTGGGCATTGCCTGCTTGCTGATGGGCGTGATGCTGCTGGTGGATCACATCCGCAAGGAGCGGGAGGAGAAAGCCAAGAAGCAGGATGCGGCGGACACTGACAAGGAGTAAGCCTTGCCATTTGTTCACGGATTCTTTACGGAAAACCCCTTGCCCTGAGGGGGCTTTTCATGGTAGAATAGTATCAACGAAGAGACGAGGCGTATCTGCCCGATGTGCGGACAGGTGCGCTCTCGTTTTGTCAGGAGAAAATTGGAAAAGGAGGAAGATATTTGTCTCGTAAGCCATTGAGCGTACAGGCGCAGCAGGATCGCCTGCGGCGCAAGCGGCGGGAGGCCGGAGAGGTGCTGACCATTTTCCGCAAGCCCCTGAAGGAATCGCTGACCTCGGTGCTGCCCATCACCGCCATTGTGCTGGTGCTGTGCTTTACCATCACCCCTATCTCCAACAACGCCATGATGGCGTTTTTGCTGGGGAGTCTGCTGCTGATCGTGGGCATGGGGTTGTTCACCTTGGGCTCAGAGATGTCCATGATCCCGCTGGGTGAGGCGGTAGGTAAGGAGATCACCAAGTCCAAAAAGGTGTGGGTCATTGTGGCCATCAGCTTTTTGATCGGCGTCATCATCACCGTGGCGGAGCCGGATCTGCAGGTGCTGGCAGGGCAGGTGCCGTCTATCCCGGATCGGGTCATCATCTGGTCTGTGGCGCTGGGTGTGGGGGTTTTTCTGGTGATCGCCCTGCTGCGTATCCTGTTTGCCATCCAGCTGTCGTATCTGCTGATCGGGTTTTATGCCATCGTGTTCGTGCTGGCGGGCTTCGTGTCCCCGGACTTCTGGGCCGTCGCCTTCGACTCCGGCGGCGTCACTACCGGCCCCATGACGGTACCCTTTATCATGGCGCTGGGCGTGGGCGTCAGTGCTGTGCGTAACGATAAGGACGCCGGGGGCGACAGCTTCGGTCTGGTGGCCCTGTGTTCCATCGGCCCCATCATCACGGTGCTGCTGCTGGGCCTGCTGTATCAGCCCGACGGCAGCACCTATACCCCGGTGAGCGTGCCGGATGCCAAGGACACGGCGGAGATGTTCCGGTCGTATACCCATGCGCTGCCGGAGTATTTCAAGGAGATCTTTCTGTCTCTGGCGCCCATTCTGGCGTTTTTCGTCCTGTTCCAGCTGGTCACCCGGCGGATGCACCGGCGGGAGGTCATGAGTATGCTCTTTGGCCTGCTGTACACCTACATCGGGCTGGTGCTGTTCCTTACCGGTGTCAACGTGGGCTTCATGCCCGTGGGCAGCTTCCTGGGGGAGAGCATCGCCGCCCATGAGAGCTACAGCTGGCTGCTGATCCCCATTGCCATGCTCATCGGATACTTCATCGTGTCGGCGGAACCGGCGGTCCATGTGCTGAATCGGCAGGTGGAGGAGATCACCGCTGGGGCTATCCCTGCCAGCGCCATGAATGCGGCACTCTCCATCGGCGTGTCGGTGTCGCTGGCGCTGGCCATGATCCGGGTGCTGACGGGTATCTCCATCATGTGGTTTTTGATCCCCGGCTATGTGCTGAGTCTGGCGCTGTCCTTTGTGGTGCCGAAGATCTTTACCTCCATCGCTTTCGACTCCGGCGGTGTGGCCTCCGGTCCGATGACGGCCACGTTCCTGCTGCCCTTTGCCATGGGGGCCTGCGATGCGCTGGGGGGCAATGTGGTGACGGATGCCTTCGGCGTAGTGGCCATGGTGGCTATGACGCCGCTGGTGACCATCCAGCTGCTGGGCGTCAGCTATCAGCGAAAGCTCAGCAAGCGCACTCCTGTACCGGCCGTTGGGCAGGTGGAGGAGATCATCGAGCTGGCATAGGAGGGCATATGAAGCGACTGTATTTGATGATCACCATCACCAACCGGGTGATGGGCTCCAAGCGATTTGTGGATTTCTACCGGGCCTTCGGTGCACCGGTGGTGTTTACGGCGCTGGGCCGTGGGACCGCCAGCGATGAAGTGCTGAGCTATCTGGGGCTGGAGGCCACAGAGAAGTCCGTGATGCTGTCGGTGGTGACGCCGACGTGCAAGGAGGTGCTGATGAAGGAGTTGGTCACCACCATGCACCTGACCAACCCCGGCACCGGCATTGCCATGTGTCTGCCGCTGAGCAGCATCGGCGGGCGGACGGCCATGAACTATTTGATTACCGGCAACCCGGAGGCGGAGCCGGATGTGGAAGTGAAGGAGGATGAGAGCATGAAGGATGCAGCGTATCAGCTGATCGTGGCCATTGCCAATCAGGGCTACACCGACACGGTGATGGGGGCCGCCCGCAGCGCAGGAGCCCACGGCGGCACCATTCTGCACGCCAAGAGCACCGGCGCCGAGGATGCCGGGAAGTTCTTTGGAATGTCCATTGCCGAGGAGCGGGAGATCATCCTCATGGTGGTGCCTACCGGCGACAAGAACACCGTGATGCAAGCCATCATGGCCCAAGCGGGGGCGCATACCGAGGCGCAGGCCGTGACCTTCTCGGTGGCGCTGGAGGATGTGGCGGGGCTGTACCACATCAACGCCGACGAATAAGAGGCGGCGAGGGGCAATCTCCGACCAAGCGGCGCAGGAACGTGCCGCCTGCGGGAGTCCCGCAGCAAAAAAATGGATGCTTCAGCGTGAAAGCTGCCGGGAGGAGAGTCCCGGCAGTTTTTCTCTTGTCAAATCCGGCGGCAGGGGGTATACTAAGGGCGATATCCCATACAGAGAAAAGGAGCGATGTATATGGCAGTTCTGGAGCATCTGGAGCCGGGACGGGTATTTCACTTTTTTGAGCAGATGAGCGCTATTCCCCGCGGTTCGGGCAACACCAAGGCCGTCAGCGACTGGCTGGCGGAGTTTGCCAGGGAGAGGGGCCTGCGGTATCAGCAGGATGCGCTGAACAACATCATCATCTTTAAGGACGCCTCCGCCGGGTACGAGGGGGCGGAGCCGGTGATTTTGCAGGGTCACATGGACATGGTGTGCGAGAAAGCGCCGGACTGCGGCAAGGACATGACCCGTGAGGGGCTGGATCTGGCCATCGACGGGGATTTTGTCTATGCCAAGGGGACCACGCTGGGCGGCGACGACGGCATCGCCGTGGCCATGGCGCTGGCGGTGCTGGACGACGAGAGCCTGCCCCATCCTCCCATTGAGGCGGTCATCACCGTGGACGAGGAGACGGGCATGGACGGGGCCATGGGCATTGACGTGTCCGGCCTGAAGGGACGCCGGATGCTGAACATTGACTCTGAGGACGAGGGCGTGTTCACCGTCAGCTGCGCCGGAGGCGCTCGGATGGACTGCGTGCTGCCGGTGCGGCGGGAGGCCTTTGCGGCTCCTGTGCAGCGCATTACCGTTCAGGGGCTGGTGGGCGGCCACTCCGGCACGGAGATCGACAAGGGCCGGGGCAACGGCGTTCAGCTGATGGGCCGTGTGCTGGCCTCTGTGGCGGAGGAGACGGAGCTGCGGCTGGTGGAGGTCTGCGGCGGTCTGAAGGACAACGCCATTCCCACCGGCGCACAGGCGCTGCTTTCCGCCAACGCCGAGGTCACCGCCGAGGTCTGCCGCCGCATGACGCAGTCCCTGCGGGAGGAGTACCGGGTGACGGATCCCGACGTAGAGGTAACGGTGGAGCCTGCCGAGACGGCCATGCTGCCTATGGACGCAGTGTCCACCCGCCGGGCGGTGTGCCTGCTGGTGTGCCACCCCAACGGCGTACAGGTCATGAGCGCCGACATCCCCGGTCTGGTGCAGACCTCCCTGAACATGGGCATCCTCACCACCGGCGAGACGGCGGTGCATCTGTCCAGCAGCGTTCGCAGCAGCGTGGAGAGCCAGAAGCAGATGCTGCTCCAGCGCATCGCCTGCCTGACGGCGGAGCTGGGCGGGGAGACCTCCACCCGTGGGGAGTACCCCGGCTGGGCCTACCTGCCGGATTCTCCGCTGCGGGAACTGATGGTGGAGGTGTTCACCGATCAGTACGGCTATGAACCCAAGGTGGAGGCCATCCATGCCGGTCTGGAGTGTGGGCTGTTCTCCGCCAAGCTGCCGGGGCTGGATTGCGTGTCCTTCGGACCGGATCTGAAGGAGATCCACACCTTCCGGGAGAAAATGTCCATCTCCTCCGTGCAGCGGGTCTGGAAGATGCTGGTGGAGCTGCTGCGCCGCATGAAGCCCTGAAAGGGAAGAAGTGAATAGAGAAACGCCCTCCGGCCATGCCGGAGGGCGTCTTTTGTTGATTTGTAAAGGGCTTACTGGAGCTGCTTGGCCTTTTTGGCGGGGAACTGGACCTGCGCCAGCACCACGGCAATGAACATCAGAGCACAGCCGATATACTCCCGCAGGGACATCTGCTGGTGCAGGATGATGGCACCGGCGATGACGGCGAACACGCTCTCCAGACTCAGCAGGATGGTGACCACCGTGGGGTTGGAATCCTTCTGGGCCAGAATTTGCAGGGTATAGCCCACGCCGCAGGAGAACACGCCCACGTACAGCAGGGGCAGGATGCACTCCCAAAGGACGTGGAAGTCAATGGTGTCGAAGATCAGGGCCAGAATGGTGGACCAGATAGCGGCGAACAGGAACTGCAGGCAGGAGAGCTTCACGCCGTCGCAGCGGGCGGTGAAGTGGTCAATGAGGAGAATGTGTACGGCAAAGCACACAGCGCACACCAGCACCAGCAGGTCGCCGGGGGCCAGAGAGAAGCCGCCCTTGATGCACAGCAGGTACAGGGATACCACGCTCAGCACCACGGCGATCCACACCGGGCCGCTGACCTTCCGGCGGAAGAACAGACCGAACAGGGGAACCAGCACCACATACAGCGCCGTGATGAAGCCCGCCTTGCCGGCGTCGGTGCCGGCCACCAGACCCGCCTGCTGGAAGTTGGAGGCGACGGCCAGAGCGGTGCCGCAGCAGAGGCCGCCCAGCCACAGCTGCTTGCGGGAGGCCTTCTTTTCCTCCGCCGTGGGCTGGGGCCGGTCCTTCCGAGTGGTGTTCATGACGGCGATCACCACCAGCAGAGACAGTACGGCGATGAAGTAACGGGTGCCGTTGAAGGTGAAGGCCCCCATGGAGTCGGCGCAGATATCCTGCGACACGAAGGAAGTACCCCAGATAAAGGCCGCCAGAATGGGGAATACCACCTGACGCATTTGGCTGTGTTTCATGTGCTTGGTTCCTTTCTGTTTATTTTCTCTCTCTCTTATTTAGGCGGATCCTTGCCCTCCGTGGGGTTGACGTGCCACTTGAATTTTTTCTCCGTTCCGTGGAGAAGGCGCTGGATATTTTCCCGATGACACCAGACCACCAGAGCCGCCACCGCCAGACATAGACCGGTGTAGAGCCAGTTGTGGCCATAGACGAAGTACACGGTAATGGGGGCGCTGCAGGTGGCGGTGATGGAGGCCAGCGAGACGTATCGGGTGGTGAGCCACAGCAGCAGGAACAGCGCCCAAGCCACGGCGGCCACCCGCCAGTTCAGCAGCAGCACCAGCGTGCCGCCGGAGAGGATGCCCTTGCCGCCTCGGAGACCGTAGAACACCGGGAAGATGTGGCCCAGCTCACAGCCGAGGCCCGCCAGAAGCGTCCCCAAGGTGCCGTCCCAGCCCAGACAGCGGAAGAAGAAGCTGCCCAGCAGGCACGCCGCCACGGTCTTGCCCATGTCGCAGGCGATGACCAGCAGGGCGTATTTGGCACCGTAGGTGCGGTAGAAGTTGGTGAGACCGGCGTTGCCGCTGCCGTGCTTGCGGACGTCGTCCCGGATGATGAAGTGGGATACCATGAAAGAGCCGTTGAAGCAGCCGAAGAAGTAGGACAGCAGCATCACCAGCAGTACGGCGAAGGCTACAGTCACGTTATGCATCTTCTTCCCCCTTCTGACGGATGCTCATGATGATGGGCGTCCCCTCCAGCCCGAACACGCTGCGGATCTGATTTTCCAGATACCGGCGATAGGAGAAGTGGAAGAGCTTTTTATCGTTGCAGAACACCACAAAGTGGGGCGGGCGGATGCCCACCTGCGTCATATAGTAGATCTTCAGGCGGCGGCCCTTATCCGTGGGGGGCTGGACACGGGTCTGTGCGTCCGCCAGAACGGAGTTGAGCATCCCGGTGGTGATCCGCATGGAGGACTGCTCCCGGACGTAGTTGATGAGCTCGAAGAGCCGGGTGACACGCTGGCCGGTCAGGGCGGAGATGAACACGATGGGGGCGTAGGTCATATAGCTCAGGTCCCGGCGGATATCCTCCCGCATCCGGTCCATGGTCTTGTCGTCCTTTTCCACCAGATCCCACTTGTTCACCACGATGATACAGGCCTTGCCGGCCTCGTGGGCCAGACCCGCCACCTTGGTATCCTGCTCCGTGACACCGTCCTGTGCGTCGATCATGATGAGGCACACATCGCTGCGCTCGATGGCCATGGTGGCCCGCAGGACACTGTATTTTTCGATGTTGTCGTCCACCTTGGACTTTTTCCTCATACCGGCGGTGTCAATGAAGTTATACTTGCCGGTCTCGTTTTCAAAATAGCTGTCGATGGCATCCCGTGTGGTGCCGGCCACGTTGCTGACGATGACCCGCTGCTGGCCCAGAATGCGGTTGGTGAGGGAGGACTTGCCCACATTGGGCTTGCCGATGATGGCCACCTGAATGACATCGCTGTCCTCTTCCTCCTCGTCCTCCGGGGGGAAGTATTGCAGGCAGGCATCCAGCAGGTCGCCGGTGCCGTGGCCGTGGACGGCGGACACGGCGATGGGGTCGCCCAGACCCAGATTGTAGAACTCATAGAAGTCCGGGTCCACGGCGCCGGTGGAGTCCATCTTGTTCACCGCCAGCACAATGGGCTTCTTGGAGCGCTGGAGCATCCCGGCCACCTCCTGGTCGGCGGCGGTCATGCCGGTCTTGATATCGGTGACGAAGATGATGACGTTGGCGTTGTCGATGGCGATCTGAGCCTGCTCCCGCATGAAGGCAAGGATCTGGTTGTCGGTATTGGGTTCGATACCGCCGGTATCCACCAGGCGGAACTTGCGGCCGTTCCAATCGGACTCCCCGTAAATGCGGTCACGGGTGACACCGGGAGTGTCCTCCACGATGGAGAGGCGCCGGCCGATGATCTTGTTGAACAGCATGGACTTGCCCACGTTGGGCCGTCCGACGATGGCGATCAATGGTTTGGACATGGGTATCAGCTCCTTCCGTTGTCCTGCCGGCTTTCCGCCGGGGCAAAGAGGGCGTCGGCCAGATCGAAGCCGTCCAGACCCACCACCTGTACGGGGCGGCCCAGCTCCTGAGACAGACGCTCTACTGTATAATCATCCAGAAATACCGTTTCACCGTGCCGCAGCATATGCAGCGGGATCAGCACCCGGTCTCCCAGCGGCCGCTTTTGCAGCTGGGCGGAGATGTCCTGTCCCGTCAGCAGGCCCGCCACGTCGATGGTGTGGCCGAAGAAGTCGTTGTCGATGGCCACCACCTCGCCCCGGAGGTCGGGAAAGCGGGCCTGTGCCTGCTGCACCAGTCCCGTCAGGAAGGGGGCCGCCGCTGTGCCGGTGGCGATGGTGAAGGAGGAAAATTCCTCCGGTACATCCACGGTATCCAGCGCTGCCAGAAAATCGTCCCCCAGCGAGCGCAGCATCCCCACGCCGTTTTCCAGCTGGCGGTAGCCCTCGTAGTACTCCTCCTCCGGCAGGGGGCGGCCCGCCCGCAGGAACAGCTCGTCGGCGCAGAAAAAGCGCCGGGTGCCGAAGCGCTCCAGATTCTCCCGGCCGAATTCGTCTGCGATGTCGATGATCTCGGCGGCGGTGGCGGCGTCCACGGGGCGCAGCTTGGCAAGACCCTTGCGGTACTTGGTGATGCCCACCGGCACCAGCGAGCAGCTGGAGAACTCCATCTCCGTCAGATCCCGCAGGGTGCGGCGCAGCTGGTCGCCGTCGTTCCAGCCGGGGCAGATGACGATCTGCCCGTTCATGACGATGCCGGCCTCACAGAACCGGCGCATATACTCCAGAGAGCGCACGGCGTTCTTGTTGCCCAGCATGGTGCAGTGGAGCTGGGGGTCCGTGGTGTGGACGGAGACGTTGATGGGGCTGATGCGCAGATCAATGATGCGCTGAGCCTCCCGCTCCGTCAGATTGGTGAGGGTGATATAGTTGCCCTGCAGAAAGCTCAGCCGGGCATCGTCGTCCTTAAAATAGAGGGTCTGGCGCATACCGGGGGGCATCTGGTCCACAAAGCAGAACACACAGTGGTTGGCGCAGCAGCGCATTTCGTCCATCAGATAGGTGTCGAAATTCAGCCCAAGATCCAGGCCCTCTTCCTTTTTGATCTGTACATTCCGCACGGAACCGTTGGGCTCCAGCAGCTCCAGCCGGCACTTGGCATCATAGCCGTAGAAGCGGTAGTCCAGCACGTCCACGATCTCGTGGCCGTTGATGGTCAGCAGCTTCTCGCCGGGCCGGATCCCCGCCCGCTGGGCCGGGCTGCGGTGATCCACAGAGGTGATAACAGTACTCATGGGTTCATTCCTTCATATTTCACATTAGCATCCAGTCTATTATAGCCAAACCAACGGAATTGTGCAAGCAAAATGCAGAATTATTCCATGAAAAATACCAGCAGCAGTAGAGGAAAAACTTTCGTTTGCCGCAAAATTCACCTTGACAAGCGGGGAAGAATAGGGTATGATAGTCATGCTTGTAAAGCAAATCGACTTTACATAGGAGGGATCTTCGTGAAAAACCAGACCTATCGCATGACGATGCTGTTCGATTTTTATGGGGAGATCCTCACGGACCGGCAGAAGGAGTTCTTTGATCTTTACTACAATGAGGATCTGTCACTGGCGGAGATCGCTGAGAACTACGGCATCTCCCGGCAGGGCGTCCGGGACGTCATTGTCCGGGCGGAGGCCGCCATGACGGAGCTGGAGGATAAGACGGGCCTCATCCGGCGCTTCATGCAGATGCAGAAGAAGGTGCAGGGCATTGAGGACGCCGCCAAGGGGATCAGAACTATCAACTACCGGCAGTATGAGAATCCGGAGCTGGAACGGCTGACGGCGCAGATCTGCGAATATGCCGCCGCTCTGAGGGAGTAAGCTATGGCATTTGAAGGACTTTCCGAAAAACTCAACGCCGCATTCAAAAAGCTCCGTGGCAAGGGCCGTCTCACCGAGGCGGATGTCCGGGAGGGGATGCGTGAGGTGCGGCTGGCGCTGCTGGAGGCGGACGTCAGCTATAAGGTGGTCAAGGATTTTGTGGCGCAGGTCACAGATCGATGTGTAGGCGCAGATGTGCTGGACAGCCTGACCCCCGGTCAGCAGATCGTCAAGATCGTCAATGAGGAGCTGACGGCCCTGATGGGTGGCTCCAATGCTCGGCTGACCTTTGCCTCCAAGGGCCCCACCATTGTGATGATGGTGGGTCTGCAGGGTGCCGGTAAGACCACCAACGGCGCCAAGCTGGCGGGTCTGATGCGCCGCCAGTTCGGCAAGCGGCCTCTGCTGGTGGCCTGCGACGTGTACCGTCCGGCCGCCATCAACCAGCTGCAGGTAGTGGGCAAACAGTTGGATATCCCGGTGTTTGAAATGGGTCAGGCGGACCCGGTACACATTGCCGAGGAGGCCGTCAAGTACGCCAAGGACCACGGCAACGACATGGTCTTTCTGGATACCGCAGGACGGCTGCATATCGACGAGGCCCTGATGGACGAGCTGAAGGCCATCAAGGCGGCGGTGAAGCCCACAGAGATCCTGCTGGTGGTGGATGCCATGACCGGTCAGGATGCGGTGAACGCCGCCTCCGCCTTTGATGAGGCGCTGGGCATCGACGGTGTGCTTCTCACCAAGCTGGACGGCGACGCCCGTGGCGGTGCAGCTCTCTCCATCCGGGCGGCCACCGGCAAGCCCATCAAGTTCGTGGGTACCGGCGAGAAGCTGGACATGATCGAGCTGTTCCACCCGGAGCGCATGGCCTCCCGGATCCTGGGCATGGGCGATATGCTGACCTTCATCGAGAAGGCGGAGCAGCAGTACGACGAGAAGCAGGCCAAGAAGCTGGAGGAGAAGCTCCGCAAGAACCGCTTGACGCTGACGGACTATCTGGATCAGATGGAGCAGCTGCAGAACATGGGCGACCTGAGCCAGATCGCCGGGATGCTGCCGGGGAATCTGGGCAAGCAGCTGGATGCCAGTCAGATCGATGAAAAGCAGATGGCTCACACCAAGGCCATCATCCTCTCCATGACGCCGCTGGAGCGGGAGAATCCACAGATCCTCAACGCCAGCCGCAAACGGCGCATTGCCGCAGGCTGCGGCTTGCAGGTGGTGGATGTGAACCGGCTGCTGAAGTCCTTCGAGATGCTCCAGCAGCTCACCAAGTCCATGAGCAAGGGACGCTTCCGGGGGATCCCCGGTATGGGCGGGATGCCCGGCATGGGGGGCCGTGGAAAAATGCAGGGCTTCGGGCGTAAAAAGCGGCTGAAGTGACCGGCGCAAAGACTGTAAATAAGTGCAGGAGCATTTATCAAATACAATTCTATTTTACATTATTGGAGGAAAAACATCATGGTTAAGATCAGACTGAGAAGAATGGGCGCTAAGAAGGCTCCTTACTATCGTGTGGTAGTGGCGGATTCCCGCTATCCCCGTGACGGCCGTTTCATCGAGGAGATCGGCACCTACAACCCCTGCGTGTCTCCCGCTGAGATCAAGATCGACGCTGACCGGGCCCGTGAGTGGATCAAGACCGGCGCTCAGCCCACTGAGACCGTTCGTGCTCTGCTGAAGAAAGTCGACGTTCAGTAAAGCGGAGGCAGAGGCATGAAGGAGCTGCTGCTCTACATCGCCAGAAGCCTTGTTCAGCATCCCGATCAGGTCACTGTGACGGAGGTAGAAACCGGCGATGAGCTGACGCTGGAGCTGCGTGTGGCCCCGGAGGATATGGGCCGGGTCATCGGCCGTCAGGGCCGCATCGCCAAGGAGATCCGTACCCTGATCCGCTCCTACGCACAGCGCACCGGCGTGAAGGCTTCGGTGGATATTGTAGACTAAAGGGAAGGCACATCCCGTCAAATCGTGTGAAACTCCCCCTGCGCCATATGGCGCAGGGGGAGTTTCAGTATGAGGTTTGGATGAGATCATTCCGAAAGGCATCCCCCATTCTGCCGGGGCGGCGGAATGGGGGATGGTCATAGGTCGGGATAGCTGTGCAGGAAAACTGCTTTACAGCAGCTCTGCCAGCTCGTCTACCAGCTCACCAAACAGGGCCAGAGCGCTGTTGACGGGCTCCGGAGAGCTCATATCCACGCCGGCGATCTTCAGCAGGCTGATGGGGTCGGTGCTGCAGCCGCCGGAGAGGAACTTCTTATAGTCCGCCACGGCGGGAGCACCTTCCTTGAGGATGCGGTTGGCGATCGCCACGGCGGCGGAGAAGCCGGTGGCGTACTGGAACACATAGTAGTTATAGAAGAAGTGGGGGATTCTGGCCCACTCCAGAGCGATCTGGTCATCGGAGATCATATCCGGGCCGAAGTAGAGCTTATTGAGTTCATGATACTTCCTGCACAGGGCGTCCGCCGTCAGGGCCTCGCCGTTTTCGGCCATCTTGCCCATGGCCAGTTCGAACTCAGCGAACATGGTCTGGCGGTACACGGTACCCTTGAACTGATCCAGGAAGTGGTTGATGAGATAGGCACGCTGCTTCTTGTCGGTGGTCTTGCTCAGCAGGTGGCGCATCAGCAGTACCTCGTTGCAGGTGGAGGCCACCTCGGCTACGAAGATGACATAGTCGCTGGTGCTGATGGGCTGATACTTGCAGCTGTGATAGCTGTGCAGGGCATGGCCCATCTCATGGGCCAACGTGAACTGGCAGTCCAGATTGTTCTTGTGGTTCAGCAGCACATAGGGGTGGGGACGGCTGATGCCGGAGGAATAGGCGCCGCCTCGCTTGCCCACGTTCTCGTAGACGTCGATCCAGCGGTTGTTGAAGCCCTCCTTCAGCAGAGCCACATAGTCATCGCCCAGCACATGGAGGGCCTCCAGCACGGTCTCCTTGGCCTGCTCATAGGTGATCTCCTTGTCGGCGTCCGCCACAATGGGGGTATAGACGTCGTACATATGCAGCTCGTCCACGCCCATGACCTTTTTTCGCAGGGCCACATAGCGGTACATCTTATCCAGATTGCCGTGGACTGCCTCAATGAGGTTCAGATACACCGGCACCGGCACCTCAGTGGCGTCCAGAGAGGCCTGAAGGGTGCTGTCGTAGTGGCGGGCGTTGGCGAAGAAGCACAGCTGCTTGAACTGGCCGTCCAGCGTGGCGGCCACGGTGTTCTTATACTGGCCCAGCGCCTTGTAGTAGGTCTCGAAGGCACGGCGGCGCAGCTCCTGGTCGGGGCTCATCAGCATGGGGACGAAGGTGGCGTCCGTCAGCTGATGGGCATTGCCGGCCTCGTCCACCACGTCGGGATAGACCATATCGGCGTTGCGGAACACGCTGGCCACGTTCTCGGAGGCGTTGGCCATTTCGCCGGCGGAGGCCAGTAGCTTCTCCTCGGCAGGGGAGAGAATATGGGCCTTGCGGCGGCGGATCTGATACAGGCTGCGGCGGTAGGTCTCCAGCTCCGGCTGGGCGGTGTAGAACAGATTCAGGGTATCCTCCGGGATCTCCATGATCTCCGGGGTGGCGAAGGCGGCGGCGCTGGAGATGGTCACCAGCGTGCTCATGGCTTTGCCGCGCATATCCTGATAGAAGCTGTTGCCGGTGTCCTCGTCGCCCTTGCAGCTGGCGTAGCCATACAGGCGGCTCAGCCGCTCCTCCACCTGATCCTGGAGCCGGAACCATGCCAGCAGGTCCTCGGCACTGCGGCCCAGCGTGCCACGGAAGGCAGTGATCTGCTCCGGGAGGGTCTTCAGGGCCTTATATTCCTCATTCCACGCCTGATCGCTTTCATACAGGTCCTTCAGGTTCCATGTGTATTCCTCCGGAACCTCACTGCGCTGGGGGATGATCTGGTTTGCCATATCTGATTCCTCCTATGATAAAGATACGTTAGAGACATTATACCATAAGTTTCCGAAAAGGGAAGTCCCCAGTTTCACCGCAGCGGCATAGAATGGGATGAGCCGCTTGGCTCACACATGACCTGTGAGGAGGAAGGACTCTTGTACACAGAAATCACCAACGCTGCGGCGGAGAATAAGTGCCCGGAGGGGAAGGGGCAGCTGCCGGGACGGTGCGCCGCTATGGCGTTTCCCTTTGTGGCCATGCAGGGGCAGGACCCCAAGCGCTACGATCAGCGGGAGGCCTTGCAGCAGGGGACGCTGTTCCCCGGACTGGACCTGCCGTTTCATAAGGAGCTGAAAAGCCGGTTCCCGGCGGCCAACACGGCGCTGTCAGAGCTGATGGCACTGGATTTCGCCATCGACGAGCTGGGGTTGTATCTGGTGACCCATGCCGAGGATCAGGAGGTGCTGGCCCTCTACTGGGAATATATCCGGTTGGCGCAGGAGGGGAGAGCCCGCTATGAGGCGCAGTACGGCCCCTTGACCCAGACCACCGTTACCGAGGGCGGCTACCGGTGGCTCAAGGACCCGTGGCCCTGGGATGAAGGAGGTTCGGACTGATGTTTGTCTATGAGAAGAAGCTGCAATACCCGGTACGCATCGCCAACCCCAATCCCAAACTGGCGGCCTTCATCATCAGTCAGTACGGCGGGCCGGACGGAGAGCTGGGAGCCTCCCTGCGGTATCTCAGCCAGCGCTACACCATGCCATACCCGGAGCTGAAGGCGCTGCTGACGGATATTGGTGTGGAGGAGCTGGGGCATCTGGAGATGGTGGGAACCATCGTCCACCAGCTGACAAGGAGCATGACGGAGCAGGAGGTAAAGGACGCCGGCTATGAAGCGTACTTCGTGGATCACACCGCCGGGGTCTATCCCACTGCCGCCTCCGGCTTCCCGTGGAACGCCGCCTCCATGGCGGTGAAGGGGGACCTGATTGCAGATCTGACAGAGGACCTTGCAGCAGAGCAGAAGGCCCGTGTAACCTATGACAACATCCTGCGGTTGTCGGATGACCCCGACGTCAACGATGTCATCAAGTTCCTGCGGGCCCGTGAGATCGTCCATTTCCAGCGCTTCGGCGAGGGGCTGCGGCTGGCAAAGGAGAAGATGGATCAGAAGAATCTCTACTTCGTCAACCCCTCCTTCGATCAGTAGGAGAACTGCAAAAAATGTCCGGCCCTATGGCCGGACATTTTTTATGGCTGCAATTATTTTGCCAGAATTTTCTTCAGCTTGGCGAAGCGGGGGAGAGAGTCCACCTTGGGCAGATCCGGCTCACCCTGAATCAGAGGCAGGGCGTACTCGATGAACTGGTGGTTTACGCCGTTGCCCTCGGCATTGATCCACTCACGGGGGATTTTCTTCTCCACATTGGCCACCTCCATCAGAGGGATCAGCTTGGTTTTGCAGGCATAGCGGCCGTCCCGGACGCCGCGCTCAAAACCAATCATGCGGCCGTTGATGCCGTTGACGGCGTTTTCCACGGCGGCCTTGCCCGCCATAAAGGACTCCTCGATATCCGTCTCGGAGGCCAGATGTGCGCCGCAGCGCTGCAGCAGATTCAGCTCGATGCCACGGACCTTGGCGCCGGTCTCCTCCTTCAGCACCTGCGCCAGAATGGCGGCCAGACCGCCCAGCTGAGCATGGCCGAAGCCGTCATTGGCGGCTACCTTGGCCTC
>ERZ840371.657-NODE-657-length-40911-cov-6.119248_pt1 | contig 40911 bp, 24 predicted proteins | sample MGYA00519937_ERZ840371 | MGnify/ENA primary metagenome ERZ840371 (study PRJEB31850, sample SAMEA3708873) | human gut metagenome | biome: human gut; feature: human-associated habitat; material: faeces | place: China | collected 2014 ... | reverse complement strand
TCATCGGCAAGAAGACCCGCGAGGACCATCCGCAGGTGATGAACGCCTGCGTGCGTCTGTATGCCGACGCCGCCAACGCCAAGACCAAGCTCGAAAACGGTTTCGACCTCTCGGATTACGACGAACGTACGCTGAAATTCGCGTTCGACTACTCGGAGAAACTGCTCTCGATCGACGTCAATATCGGCATCACGGAGATGCTCGACACGGCGTGGGGACTCTTTGCGAAGTACTTCTCCAAGGAGGAGGTCGCTATCAAGGAGGAACTCATCAAAAAGTACTGGAAAGAAGCGTAACGTACGATGGCAATCAAATTTCAATATAACAAGACCTCGCTCGGCGACCTCGGCAAGCAGCTGAAAATGCGGCAGAAGGCGCTCCCTACGATCAAAAGTAAGGAGTCGGCCCTGCGCTCCGAGGTGAAGAAGGCGAAGGACTCCGCAGGCGATTACCGCCGTCGGCTCGACCGGCTCAAGGCCGAGTACGACTACATGGTGTCGCTATGGGGAGAGTTTGATTGTGACCTCCTGCGTATCGCCGATGTGGAACTTTCGGTACAGAAAATCGCAGGTGTGCGTACGCCGGTCCTGCAGGACGTGAAATTCGAGGTGAAACCCTACGATCTTTTCTCGTCGCCCGTCTGGTTCGCCGACGGAGTCGATATTCTGAAGCGCATGGCGCAGCTGGGTATCGAGTTCGAGGTCTACAACCGCAAGATGGAGCTGCTGGACTATGCACGCCGTAAAACCACTCAGAAGGTGAACTTGTATGAAAAGGTGCAGATACCCGGATACGAGGACGCCATACGTAAGATCAAACGCTTCATGGAGGACGAGGAGAACCTCTCCAAGTCGGCCCAGAAGATCGTGAAAACCAAACAGCAGCAGGCCGGGGAGGGCGCGACGTTATGATAGCGAAAATGGCGAAATACGACTTTGTGCTCTATGCGGCGCAAAGCGAGGATTTTATCGAAAAGCTGCGCGAACTCGGCTTGGTGGACATCACCACTACGGGCTGGGAACCCTCCGAGGAGGACCGCCAGCTGCTGCTCGATATCGAAGGACACGCCAAGGCGTTCGAATTCCTGCGCAACTTCCGCGCGGAAGAGGGGCGCTGCAAGGCCGGAGCCGAGCCTTTCGCAACGGGCGCCGAGGCCTACGAACACTATGCCGCGGCGCATCAGCAGGCGACGGCGCTCCACGCCGAGATCGGCCGTCTCGAAAAAACGGCCGACGAACTGCGTCCGTGGGGAGAATTCTCGCCTGAGAGAACCCGCTCGCTCGCCGAGCAGGGTATCGTGCTGCGATATTTCCTCACGCCGAAGAGCAATTACGACAAGTTCGAGGCCCAGTGGGCGGAGCGCTATACCATCGCGCCGATCAACCGCACCGAATCGACGGTCTATTTCGTCGTCGTGGCTGCTCCCGGCGAGGAGGTGACGCTCGACGCGCAGGAGATGAAAACCCCGTCGATGGACATTCGCGAAGCGGAACGTCGTATCGCCGAAGCCCGGAAGGAACTGAGCGCCCTCGACGCCGAATTCTCGCGCGTCGCGGCTTCGGAGAAGCTGCTCGCGGCGCATGCCGCCTCGCTGAAGGAACAGCTGCAGGGCGTGCGTGTGAAGGCCACGGCGCAGCAGGCGGCCGACGGAACGCTGGTCGTCATGGAGGGTTGGGCCGAGAAGGAGACTTCGGACAAGGTCGATGCCCTTCTGGAGCAGTATCCCAACGTCGTGTACCTCAAGGGCGATCCGACTCCTGAGGACGATACGCCCGTGAAACTGAAAAATAACTGGTTCGCCCGCATTTTCGAGCTGGTGGGCGACATGTACGCCCGCCCGAAGTACGGCACGATGGACCTGACGCCTTTCTTCGCGCCGTTCTACATGCTTTTCTTCGGCATCTGCCTGAACGACGCCGGTTACGGCGCCATTTTGGCCCTGCTGGGGGCGTGGATGCTGGCCAAGAACCGGCAACCCGGCATGATGCGTCAGGCCGCGTGGTTCGCCACGTTGTGCGGCTTGACGACGGTCGTCGTGGGACTGGCCTGCGGTTCGGTGTTCGGCGTGAATCTCAAGGAGTACTTCCCTTCGATCCCGTTCTTCGACTTCCAAGGCAGTTTCTTCTCGATCGCCTTGGCGATCGGCGTGGTGCAGATCGTTTTCGGCATGATGCTGAAGGTCGTCATGATCTCGGCTACCGTCGGATTCCGCTATTCGCTCGGTACGCTGGGCTGGCTGCTGGTGATCCTCGGCGGAAGCATCGCCGGCGGTCTGCCGCTGCTCAATCCCGAATGGGTGATTCCGTTCTACACCACCTCGTCGCCCGCGTTCTATGCGACGCTCGGCGTGGGTGCGGTGCTGATGCTGTTCTTCAATTCGCCGGGCAAGAATCCGCTGCTGAACTTCGGTCTGGGATTGTGGGATACCTATAATAATCTGACGGGCATCCTCTCCGACGTGCTGTCGTACATCCGTCTGTTCGCCATCGGACTCTCTGGCGGCATCCTCGCCACGGTGTTCAACGCGCTGGCCGACGGCTTCGTGCCCGAAGGTTCGGGCATCGTCGTGCGGCTGCTGATCATGATTCCGATTCTGCTCGTCGGCCACGGCATCAACCTCTTCATGTCCACCATTTCGTCGTTCGTGCACCCGATGCGTCTGACGTTCGTCGAATTCTATAAAAATGCAGGTTTCGAGATGTCGATGCGTTCGTTCGATCCCCTGCGCAAAATCGAAAATTCGGAAAACAAATAACAACTAAAACAAATTACAATTATGGAATCAACAACTGCAATTATTTTGGGCTATCTCGGCGTAGCGCTGATGGTGGGCCTTTCGGGCGTAGCGAGCTGTATCGGTACTTCGATCGCCGGTATGGCGTCGGTGGGCGCCATGAAGAAAAACGGCGGCGCTTTCGGTAGCTACATGATCCTCTCGGCCATTCCCGGTTCGCAGGGTCTCTACGGTTTCGTGGGCTACTTCATCATCAAGGGCTTCCTGACCGATTCGATGACGCTGCTGCAGGGTGCCGCCATCTTCGGCGCCGGTCTGCTGACGGGTCTGGTCTGCCTCGCTTCGTCGTACTTCCAGTCGAAGGTCTGCGCCAACGGTATCGCCGCTATCGGCAACGGCCACGACGTGATGGGTAAGACGCTTATTCTGGCCGCCTTCCCTGAGTTGTACGCCATTCTTACGGTAGCCGCCGTGTTCCTCATTGCGGGCGCTATCTGATCTGCCGCTGCAGAATTTCTCACGGGCGGAACGTCGGGTGCGATGTTCCGCCCCGTTTTTTTTGAAAATGCTGCCCGAAGCGGTTCCCGATCGTAAAATAATACATTTATTGCATAAAATAGTACTTGTACTCTCGGCTGTTTTACGTAATTTTGTGAAAACTCAAAATCTTTTAAACCCTGACAGATATGAAACCGAACCGATTTATGCTGGCCTTGGCCGCGTTGTGCTTCGCCTCAGGCGGCGCTTCGGCGCAGCAGACCGACGGCAAGTCCGTGGCGCCCAAGACCTACAAGGCCTACATGGTCAGCGACGCCCATCTCGACACCCAGTGGAACTGGGACGTGCAGACGACCATCCGCGAGTACATCCCCCGCACGCTGTTCCAGAACCTCTACCTCATGGAGCGCTTCCCCGACTACCGTTTCAGCTTCGAAGGCGGCGTCGTCTATTCGTGGATGAAGGAGTACTATCCCATGCATTACGAGCGGATGAAGAAATACATCGCTTCGGGCCAGTGGCATATCGCCGGCGCGTCGTGGGACGCCAACGATCCCAACATGCCTTCGGCCGAGTCGTTCTTCCGCAACATCCTGCTCGGACAGGAGTTCTATAAAAAGGAGTTCGGCGTGCGTTCGACCGATATTTTCCTGCCCGACTGCTTCGGCTTCGGCTATACGCTGCCGACCATCGCGGCCCACAGCGGCCTGATCGGCATGTCCACGCAGAAGCTCAGCTGGCGCAATCACGACTTTTACGACACTCCCTACCACAAGAAGAATCCCTTCTCGTGGGGCGTGTGGTACGGCATCGACGGCAGCTCGTTGATCGCGGCATTCGATACGGGTGGCTATAACTCGGAACTTCCTGAGAATGTGCAGTATAATGAACGCCTGATGGAGCGCGCCGCCCACGGTTACGACAACACCTGCTTCCGCTACTATGCCGGCGGCGGCGAAGGGGTCGGCGACAAGGGCAACAGCGGTACGGTGACCACCTGCCGCCGTCTGACCAAGGCGATCAACGACCCGAACGCCCCGATCGAGATCATCAGCGCCACGAGCGACGACCTGTTCAAGGCCTACCTCGGCCGCAAAGCCGAGCTGCCCTCTTTCGACGGCGAATTGCTGATGGACGTGCACGCTACGGGCTGCTATACTTCGCAGACCGCCATGAAATACTACAACCGCCGCAACGAGGAGCTGACCGGCGCCGCCGAGCGCGCTGCGGTCGCCGCCGACTGGCTCGGTGCGCTGGCTTACGACCAGCGGAAACTCACCGAGATCTGGCAGCGTTTCATCTGGCACCAGTTCCATGACGACCTGACGGGTACGAGTATCCCTGAGGCCTATACGTGGTCGTGGAACGACGAGCTGATCGCCCTGCGGCAGGGCGGCGACGTGATGAACACGGCGGTCGGCGCGCTGAGCTATTCGCTCGATACGCGCGTCAAGGGTACGCCCGTGGTGGTCTACAACGCCGTGACCTATCCCGTCAAAGCCGTTGTCGAGGCCGAGATTCCGCTCGCCGCCAAAGCCAAGGGCGTGGCCGTATACGGTCCCGACGGCCGCCGCGTGGCCGCGCAGATTCTCAGCCGCGAGGGCGACAAGGCCGTGATCGCATTCGCCGCCGACGTGAAGTCGGTGGGATATGCCGTCTACGACGTCCGTCCGGCATCGCCCGCCAAATCGTCGGCGCTGAAAGTGAACGGCAATACGATCGAGAATGGCGTTTACAAGTTGACGCTCGACAGGAACGGCGATATCGCGTCGCTCGTGGACAAGCGTTACGGCCGTGAACTGGTCGAGCAGGGCAAGGCCTTCCGGCTGGCGATTTTCGAAGGCAATCCGTCGAACGAGTGGCCCGCATGGGAGGTGCTGAAGGAGGTCGTGGACAAGACTCCGCGCGCCGTTACCGACAATGTTTCGGTGTCCGTCGGCGAAGAGGGGTCCGTGCGCGCTTCGCTCAAGGTGGAGCGCACGTACGGCGATTCGAAGTTCATGCAGTACATTACGCTGACCGACGGTGCGCAGGACGACCGCATCGACATCCGTACGACGGTGGACTGGAACAGCCGCAATACGCTGCTCAAAGCCGAGTTCCCGATGTCCGTGAGCAACGCGAAAGCCGCTTACGACCTCGGCATCGGCTTTATCGAGCGCGGCAACAACACGGCCACGGCATACGAAGTGCCCGCCCTGAAGTGGGCCGACCTGACCGACGCCGACGGTTCGTACGGCATCTCGGTGCTCAACGACTGCAAATACGGCTGGGACAAACCCGCCGACAATACGATCCGTCTGACGCTGATCCACACTCCTTCGACCGAAAAACGCTATCCGCACCAGCGCGATCTCGATCTGGGTGTCAATCACTTCACCTATTCGATCGTAGGACATAAGGGAACCGACCGCAGCGGCGTTGTGGCCGCATCGGAGCAGCTCAACCTGCCGCTCGTGGCTTACGTGGCTCCCAAACATGCGGGATCGCTGGGCCGCACCTTCTCGATGCTGGAGTCCTCGACTCCGCAGATCGGCGTGCGTGCGCTGAAGAAGGCCGAGGACGGCGACGGATATATCGTGCGCTGCTACGAGCTGACCGGCAAGCCCGTCGAGAACGCCCGCATCACCTTCCCGGCTCAGATTCTCTCGGCCGAGGAGTGCAACGGCATCGAGGAGAAGATCGGCGCAGCCGAGACCGAGGGCCGTTCGCTGATCGTTTCGGCCGGCAAATTCGCTCCCAAAACCTACCGCGTGCGGCTGGCAGCTCCTGCGCAGAAGTCCGCGTTCGAGGTGAAGAGCGCGCCCGTGACGCTGCCTTACAACACGGTGGCCTTCACGACCGACGAGTTCTATACCTACTACCGTTTCGACAACCAGCGCGGCAGCTTCGCCGCCGAGCTGATTCCTGCCGAGCTGACCTGCAACGGCGTCCGGTTCGTGATGGGCGAGGAGAATGTCAAGGACGCCGTGACGTGCCGCAGTCAGGAGATCGAACTGCCCGAAGGCGGTTACAGGAAGCTCTACATGCTGGTGGCCGCTTCGGACAAGGAGTGCGAGGCCCTCTTCAAGGTGGGCGACTCCGAGCAGGCCGTCTATGTGCCGCTTTGGAAAGGCTTCTACGGACAGTGGGGCTGGCGCGGACACAGCGAAGCGTTCCTCAAGGATGCGACGATCGCGCATATCGGCACGCACCGCCATCAGGGCGACGTGGGCAACCTGCCTTATGACTTCTCCTACATGTATATGGTTTCTCTCGATATTCCCGAAGGTGCGCGGACGGTGACGCTGCCCGAAAACAAGAACGTGGCGGTATTCGCCATGACGGTTTCGGACAACGGCATCGACGACGTGCTTCCGGTGAGCGGCACTTTCATCCGTCCGGATGTGAAGTAACAAGTTTTTAAGTGGTATAATTAGGCGCTCCGGCCCGGCTGTAAAGCCGGGCCGGGGTTTTTGTGTCAGGACGGCGTTGTGACGCGGTTTGTATGGTTTTGTGCCCGAATTGTCATAAAACGGCGTGAAAACCGCCGATCGGGGGTGCGGGACGGTGCCGGGAGTACGTTTGTGTCCCGGATCGGAAAATACAATTTTGTGACAAAATAGTACCGGATCATGTACGGCGGAGAAATTTGCCGTCCGTATATTTTTCGGTCCGCATCTTATTTCTCAACTTTGTTTTCACGAAAAACCAACCGTTTAACCTAAAACTTAAAACCAGATTAGCCTATGGAAAAAAACTCCTGTCTGATCCTTTCCGCCGATTTTTTTGCGGAATCCCGTAATTTATCCTGTTATTTTCCCGTTTTCTGAATCCATGAACCGCATCCGCGTCACCGGGTGCGGGGAGTATATTTTAACTAAACCAAAAAACAATATCTATGACCAATTTTGGGCACAAAATCATGCTGACGGTTTTGGTGCTGCTGATTACCCCCCCCTTGGGTTTGCAGCCGCAACCGTTAATGCCAGCCCCCTGACCCAGACATCCAAGGTCACCGTCAAGGGCGTTGTGAAGGACGCCGCAGGAGCGCCGCTGCTCGGCGTTACCGTCATTGTCAAGGGTACTTCGGTCGGAACCTCGACCAGTATCGACGGTGAATACCAGATCCAGTGCGCCGCCGATGCCGAACTCGACTTCTCGTTCATCGGCTACGAGACGCAGACGCTTCCGGTGGCCAACCGCACGCTGCTGAACGTGACGCTGAAGGAAGACGCGCAGCTGATGGACGAAGTGATCGTCATCGGCTACGGCACCACCACCCGCCGCCGTGCGGTGGGTGCCGTGGACCAGATCAAGTCCGAAGCCATCACCGAACGTTCCGTCGCCAACCTGACGCAGGCGCTGCAGGGCACTTCGCCCAGCCTCGTCATCCAGCAGCGAAGCAGCGACCCGGCCGACAACCAGCTCAACATCAACATCCGCGGTATCGGTACGATGAACAACAACGAACCGCTGATCGTCATCGACGGTCTGGTGTCGGACAACGCCAGCTTCAACAAGCTCAATCCCTCGGACATCGAGAACGTCTCGGTGCTGAAGGATGCCGGTACGGCCGCCATTTACGGTTCGCGCGCCGCCAACGGCGTCCTGCTGGTCACCACCAAGAAGGGCAAGCTGAATCAGGCTCCGACCGTCGAACTCACGGCTATGGTCGGCTGGCAGCAGCCCGAAGTGCTCTACACGCCCGTTCAAGGCTGGCAGAACGCCACGCTGCTCAACATTTCCAAAGCCAATTCGGGGCTGGCTCCCGCCTTTACCGCCGAACAGATCCGCGACCTCAAGGCGCACGGCAACGGCACGTTCTACATGGACGAGATTCTGCGGACGGCCATGCAGCAGAACTACAACGTCAGCGTATCGGGCGGCGGCGCCAATACGACCTATATGATTTCGGCAGGCTATTACGATCAGGAGAGCAACTTCGAAGGTCCCGATTACGGCCGCCAGCGTTACAATTTCCGTACGAACATCACCACCGAATACAAGCGCGTGAAGGTAACGGCCCTGCTCTCCTATTCGCACGAGAACAGCAAGACGACGACCGACGGTTCGACCATCGCCAACGCGATGCGTATTCCCACCTATTACTATTACCGTCAGTACGATCCCGTGACGGGCAAATACCTGCTCAACGACAAACTGACCGACCGCAACTCGCTGGGCCTGCTCGAAGAGGGCGGTTACAACAAGTACCGCAACGACTATGTGAACGCCAACCTGTCGGCTGAGGTGAAGATCATCGACGGGCTGAAACTGCGCGGCGTGCTGGGTGCCGATATCTTCGCCGACCACCGCTATACGCGGACGCACGAAGTGATGTTCTACAATACCGACGCTGCGGGCAATCCGGTCGGCGAAGGCCGTTCGGCCAACAACGACAACAAGTCGGAGGACTGGAACAAACGCGCCTACCTGATCAATTCTCAGCTGATGCTCGACTTCGACCGTACGTTCGGCAAGCACCATGTGGCCGCCCTGTTAGGCGCCTCGAACGAGTCCTACACCTCCGAAGCGAACCAGATCTCCTTCAAATGGGCCGACCCCGATCTGGGTATCAACGGCGACGGCACCGAGGCCGTCATTTCGGGCGACGGCCGGTCTTCGGTGACGCCCGAAAACACGACCCGCACCAGTCTCACCTCCGTTTTCGGCCGCGCCGCCTATGACTACGACAACCGTTACTACGCCGAGTTCTCGTTCCGTTACGACGGCTCCTCGAAATTCCGTTCCGACCTGCGCTGGGGCTTCTTCCCCTCCGTGTCGCTGGGTTGGCGTCTCTCGCAGGAGGCTTTCATGGAGAGCTACCGCGACAACGTCGGCGACCTGAAGATCCGCGGTTCCTACGGTACGCTGGGCAACCAGTCGGTGGGCGACTACCAGTACTTCACCACCTACAACGTCTATTCTAACACCTATGCCTTCAATAACGTGGGCGTCGGCGGCGCCGGCTTCCAGCTCGGTACCGACAACCTGCAGTGGGAGGTGTCCAAGACCTTCAACGTCGGTTTCGACGCCTCGTTCTTCCGGGGCAAGCTCAACCTCGGCTTCGACTACTTCAACAAACATACGACCGACATTCTGGTCAAGCCCCAGACCCCGCTGATTCTGGGCACCGAGCTGCAGAACTACAACGCCGGCGAGATGCGCACGCAGGGCTGGGAGCTGACGCTCAGCTATGCGCTCAAGAAACGCGACTGGTCGCACTTCTTCCAGTTCAACATCGGCGACTCGTGGAACAAGGTGCTCAAATACGAGGGCTTCGAGGATATTTCCGGACAGGAAGAGTTCTGGCGCATCACCCGCGAGGGGCTGCCGTTCAACTCCTACTACGGTTACAAGACCGACGGCTTCTTCCAGAGCTATGACGAAATCGCCCATTCGGCCGTGCCGACGGGTAAGAGCGTCAAGCCGGGCGACGTGAAATTCAAGGACCGCAACGGCGACGGCACCATCGACGAGAACGACCGCTACTATCTGGGCAACGCCTTCCCGCGCTACACGCTGGGCTTCACCTACAACGTCGCATGGAAAGGCATCGACCTCTCGATCTTCCTGCAGGGCGTTCTCAAGCGCGACATGATGGTCCGCGGCGAGCTGATCGAGCCGTTCCACTCCAACTACGGTTACACGATGTACGAACACCAGCTCGACTTCTGGACCCCGACCAACACCGACGCCCGCTGGCCGCGTCTGACCGATATTTCGGACCCCTCGAACCAGAACAACTACCGCATGGGTTCGGACCTCTACATGTTCGACGGCAGTTACCTGCGCCTGAAGAACATCCAGCTGGGTTATACGCTTCCCGAACGGATTTCGATGAAATTCGGCGTCAAGCGTTTCAAGATCTACTTCAACGCCCAGAACCTGCTTACGTTCAGCAACTGTTCGTTCATCGACCCCGAATCTTCGGAGTTCGGCTCGAACATGAATTCGGGCGGCGCCAACTCAGGCCGCAACTACCCGAACCTGCGTTACTTCGGCGCCGGTCTGAACATCACATTTTAAATAAAGGCGAAAACTATGAAAACGACGATTTTAAAATATATCACCGTGACGTTCGCCGCCGGAGCGATGCTGCTCGCAGGCTGCAACGATCTGGATCAGGAGCCTACCAACAAGTTTACCGACAAGGCTTTCTGGACTTCGCCCGAACGTGCGAACATGGTGCTCAACATGGCCTACAACCAGATGTTCGGCCACGACAAGATCTGGCAGGACGAAGCCCTGAGCGACAACTTGTACGAACAGCGCGGCAATCCCGACACGCGCACGATCCGCATGGGGCAGGCGACGCCCAACACGGGACTGTTCCGCAGCGAGTGGAAATGGGTGTTCGAGGGTGTCAAGACCTGCAATGTCTTTATGAATTTCGTGGACGAGGTGCCGGGCATGGACCCCGAACGGCTCGCCGGGATGAAGGCGCAGATCCGCTTTATCCGTGCATTCCTCTATTTCCGTCTGGCCAATTTCTACGGCGACATTCCCTTCTTCCTGCAGGATATTTCGCTCGAAGAGTCGCGCCGCGTCTCCCGCACTCCCTATCCGGAGGTGATGAGTGCGCTGCACCGCGAACTCGACGGGATCGTCGGCGACCTGCCCACCCGCGACGAACTGAAAGCCGACGACAACGGCCGCATCACCAAAGCCGCCGCCATGGTGCTCAAGGCGCGTATGTATATGTACGAGAACGTGCAGCGCACCGGCAATTCGGTTTCGGACAACATGCGCAAGGCCGCCGATATCTGTGACAAGCTCATCCACGAGCAGGGCACCTACGGCACCTACAGCCTGCTGACCCAAGGGTCCGGCGACGGCATTCCGGCCTATGAATACCTCTTTACCTCGGCCGCCGAATACAACAGCGAAGTGATCCTCGACTATGCCGCCGTCGAGCTGAACAAGCAGTGGTCCACGCTCTATTCGATGGTTCCCCTGACGATGGGCGCCAACCTCTGTCAGAAGGCTCCGACGCGCGCGCTGGTGGACAGCTACCTCAATGCCGACGGCTCGGTTCCGGCGGACAAGACCGTCTATGCGAACCGCGATCCGCGTCTGACCGCTACGGTCGTCTACAACGGCTATGTGTGGAAAGACCGCAACGATAAGGGCGAATACGTGACCAAAGGCACGATCAACGTGACTTCGGGCAACGACAAGGCCGGTACGGACAACGGTTCGCCCACGGGCTTCTACACCCGCAAGTATTTCGATACGACCCACGGCAAGAACCTCGAAATGTGGACCAATATCATCATGATGCGTTATGCCGACGTGCTGCTGATGTACGCCGAGGCGAAGGCGTACCTGAACGAGATGGACGCCGCGGTGTGGAACGAGACGATCAAGCCGATCCGTCAGCGTGCGGGGCTGAGCGGCACCGACTTCCCCTCGTCGGGCGATTACACCCAGATCGTACGCGACGAACGCCGTGTCGAGCTGGCGCTCGAAGGACTGCGCTACTTCGACCTGATCCGCTGGATCAATTACAAGGACTCCAAGTCGCAGGGCGTCATCGACCTTTTGAACGGTGCGGTCTACGGCGCCAAGGAGCTGAACGGAGGCCGTCAGATCGACGAATTCAAGTTCAATTCCAGCCGGGACATCCTCTGGTCGCTTCCGCTCTCCGAAACGCAGCTCGTGCCGACGCTGCTGCCCAACAATTCGGGTTATTAATCGTCAATCAAAAAAGTATCGAAAACAATGAAAAAGATATTGAACATACTGATGGCGGCCCTCGTCCTTACGGGCATCTCCTGCTCGGAAGACTTGGAGTACAAGCCCGGAGGCGTCACTCCGGTGCAGACGCTGCTGCTGCCGGCCGACAACTATTACGTGGAGCTGCAGAGCGCTTCGACGGCGACGCTCCGTTTTTCGTGGGAGCCGGCGCTGGCTGCCGACGGACAGCTTCCCCATTACGAGGTGGTCTTCTTCGGCAAGCCCGGCGGCGAGATCGTTTACCGTTGTGACGCCGGTTCGTCGACCAGCGTGGATATTGTCCACAAGGAGATCAACCGCATCGCCAATGCCGCGGGCATCGACGTCGGGGCTGACGGAGCCGTCTACTGGTCGGTCGTGTCGAGCCGGGGCGTGGATACCGCGCCTGTGGTTGCGACGCCCCGCCGGTTGGAACTGACGCGTCTGCTGGGCTTCAATGTGATTCCGGACCAGTTGTTCCTCACGGGCGAAGCCACCGAGGGCGGCAGCGATCTTGAGAATGCCTGTGTCGGCCGCAGGACCGGCGACGGCGAGTTTACCTTCTATCAGCAGCTCGAAGCCGGCAAGGGCTTTACGTTCGTCAGCTCGAAGGGCGATGACCGCACGACCTATACGGTCGTCAACGGCGTGCTGGACGACCAGAGCGCCGAACCCGCCACGATCGACAGATCGGGTGTCTACCGCATCAAGCTCGACCTCAATGTCCGCGGAATCACCTTCGAGCATATAGACCGCGTGGAATTCAATTTCGCACCGCGCACCGAAGACAACGGCAATATGGAGTATATCGGCAACGGCTGCTGGAAATTCTCCGATTACAACGTCAAATTCAGGGAAGAGAGCTGGGGACTCGACCAGCGTTACAACTTCCATCCGGTTTTCGACGGGGTTACGTATGTATGGGCCGGTACGAAAGGCAACGACAGCAGCCCCAGCGCGCTGAGCGGTGCGGAGTATTACATCCTGACCGAGAATCTGTTTACCGGGGATGCCTATGGTCCCGAAAAGTTTAAGTTCCACAGCGATTTTAACGGTAAGAAAGTCGATATCACCCTGATTATGTCCGGTGACGTGGAGAATTGTACGCATGTAATCGAGATCGTCGGCTAAAAAATAATTGAACCTATGAAAAACATACTGAATAAACTGGTTGTTCTGCTGCTCGCGGGTTTTGCACTGGCGGCCTGTACCGAGCATACGGAATATGACGATACCGGCTTCAGCGCGGTCGAAAAACTGCTCTATCCGTCGGACGGCTACGCCCTCGATCTGATCGAACAGGCCGATGCCAACCTTTATTTCGAGTGGGAGGTCTCCAAGGTCGGAACTCCCGTCTACACCGTGGTTTTCCTCGATGCGGCCAAAAAGGAGATCGGCCGTTATCTGGCCGACAACAATGGTCAGAAATCTTCGCTGAAGATGCTCCACAGCCAGCTCAATGTGATTGCCGGCGACGCTGGCATCGAGCCTGACGCTGCGGGCGACCTCTATTGGACGGTCAGCGCCGGACTGGGCGGAGCCGAACAGCTTTCGCCGGCCGAGCCGCACAAACTCACCGTCAAGCGCTATGCTTCGATCGACGCGCCCTACCACCTCTACGTGACGGGCGAAGGCTCCGAGTTCGGCACGGATCCCGCCGCGGCTAAACAGATGCGCGAGCTGGGCGACGGCAAGTTCGAGATTTACACCCGATTCACCGGCTCGTTCAGCTTCATCAACCGCAATGCGGCGGGCAGCAAGCGTACGTTCGGCGTCGCCGAAGGCCACCTGACCGAGGGCGCCGACGCCGCAGGCATGGGCGACGGCGTTTACCGCGTACTGGTCGATTTCAAGGCCGGTACCGTGAAGATGGAAAAGATCGAAAGCGTGAAATACCACTGGTGCTGGACGCCCGATCCCGATGCCGTGATGGAATATGCCGGCAACGGTGTCTGGAAGCGTCAGATCACTTGGGACGGCGACAACCGCTACCGTTTCGACGCGGTGATCGACGGCACGGATTACATCTGGGGCTACTCGTCGAGCGATATGAGCGATTCGGACATGCCCTCCGGCCTGACCGGGCCGCAGTACAGGCTGTCAATGCGCGAAACGGGCAATATCAATCAGTGGGACTACTCCTTCAAGCATATCGCCGTGCTGAGGAACGTCACCTGCACGATCGTCGTGGACTGCTCGCCCGAAGCCGAGGCGTACTACCACCGTTACGAATTCGACTTCGCGCCCGAAGCCACTCCCGTGACGCTGATCTCGCCCGATGACAACGCCTCCGTCGTGCTGAATGCGCAGGCGGGCGCCAAGCAGACCTTCGCGTGGAACAAGCTTCCCGATTCGGACCCTGCGGGCAAGCTGACGAGCTATACGCTGGTCTTCTATTCGGACGCTGCGCTGGAAAAGGCCGTCGGCCGCAAGGAGGCGCAGTATAACGGCTCCGTGGACGTCTCCTTCTCCGAGCTGGAGTCGATCGCCGATGCCGCGGGCATTGCCGCCGAAGGCACGGGCGACCTGTACTGGGCCGTGGAGAGCAAACTGCTTTCGTGGACGGCGCTCTCCTCCGGCCGCAAGCTCACGGTTACCCGCATGAAGGGTATTCCGACCGCCGCCTACATCACGGGCGCCGCTTCGGAGTTCGGTTCCGGCTATCAGGCCCTCAAGGCACTGGGCGCAGGCAAATTCGAGATTTTCACCAAGCTGACGACTGACGCCGCAGGGTACAACTTCACCGACGGCGATACGGCCGATGCGCGCAAGTTCGTCGTCGAAGGCGGTGCGATCCGGGAGAGCGACGCAAGCGTCGTTTCGTCCGAAGAGGCCATCTATTACATCCTGCTCGACTTCGGCGCAGGCACGGCGAAGCTCCAGAAGATCGAGAACATGCGTTACCTCTCGCCGAACGTCAAGACCCAGCATACCGAGAAGCAGATCAAGCTGCCTTATCAGGGCAACGGCATCTGGTATGCCGCAGGTGTGGTACCCTACCTGAGGGACTGGGACGACGACCGTTACTTCTTCTGGGCCGAGGTGGACGGCGTGAAGACCAAGTTCGGCGCCAATCCCGGCATGACGGGCGACCTGAATTCCAAGCCTGCCGAGAACGATTCGCGCTTCCGCGTATTCTGGCCGATCGCCGATGTGAACGGCGACGATGCCGGCGCGTTCAAGATGCTCCACGCCTACCGCGGCAACGACTCCAAGCGGGTGAACATCAAGCTCGACATGAGTCCCGATACGGAGCACTACTACAACTATATCGAGTATCTGGATTAACCAACTCTCCGGGGGAGGCGCGCTCCGCAAGGCGTGCCCCTCCCCGGTAAAAAACGACAGTCTTATGAAAAAATACATTTTAGCGCTTACTGCCGCGGCGACCCTGCTGGGGGCCTGCGAGGTGGACGACAAATACTACGGCAAAGAGGTGGTGGATCCGGCCGAGAAGCTCGAACCCGCTTACGGGGAGGACTGGACCGCCCATGCCGACAAGATCGACGAGAAGCTGATCGAGAATTTCATGAATACCGACCGCGGCACATTCTGGTATACCGATCAGGACCGCACGAACGAATCGACCTACTGCTACTGGCCGCAGGCTCATGCGATGGACGTGCTCATAGACGCTTACCTGCGTATTCCCGAAGGCGACGCCCGCCGCGACACCTATGCCGGCTACATGTCCAAATGGTACGACAACAAGGGCAACAACTACGGCAACAGCTATTGGGGAACTTACGGTTTCGGCAATGCCTACACCGACGACTCGGAGTGGATCATCCTGACGCTGATCCGCATGTACGAGGCTACCGGAGTGCAGAAGTATCTCGACGCCGCTCGCAAGACCTACGAGGAGACAGTGATCGCCCGCTGGACCGACGACGAGAACGGCGGCGGCATCCGCTGGAGCTTCGACGCCGAGAACAGCAAGAACGCCTGCTCGAACGGTCCGGGCGCCCTCTGCGCCATGCGCCTGTGGGCCAACAGCCCCGAAGGAGCCGAGAGGGATCAGTATCTGGCCGATGCGAAGAAGATTTACAACTGGCTCAGCTCGACGCTCTACAATCCGCTGACGGGCGCCGTGTCCGACAACATGAAGAACGGCGTGATCAACGGCGGCGCGCTGACCTATAATCAGGGTACGTTCATGGGCGCCGCGCACGAGCTTTACAAGGCTACGGGCGACGCCAAATACATGACCGACGCCGCGCGCGCGGCGCGTTACACCATGAAGTCGATGGTGACCAACGGGGTGCTGAACAACGAAGGTTCGGGCGACAACGCGCTTTTCAAGGGGATTTTCGTCCGCTATGCGATGAATGTCTGGAAGGACGCTTCGGTCGATAAGGCCGATGCGGGGCTGCGTCGGGAGATCGAGGAGTTCCTGATCTACAACGGGCTGGTCTGCTGGCGCGACGGCGTGGACAAGTCGGAGGGATCGAAGTGGTTCTTCGGCGGATTCTGGGGCGAGCCGGGATCTTCGTGGGACGGCCGCCTGAACGAGCAGGTCAGCGCTTCGACGATGATCGAGGCCATGGCGCTGCTGATCGAGTAGGGACATGGTCCTCAGGACAGGCAAAGAGAAAGAGCGGGTTTCGGCCCGCTCTTTCTTCGTTTGATCTGCTCCGCCGGATGTTATGCCGGATGCCGTGTCGTGGCTGTGGCGGCTGTTATGCCGGAGCCTCGCCGGATGCGATGTCGTGACTGTTGCGGCTGTTATGCCGGAGCTTCGCCGGATGCCGTGTCGTGGCTGTGGCCGCTGTCATGCCGGAACTTCGCTGGGGGCTATGCCGGACTCCGCCGGACGTTACGCCGACCGGTCTGCGGCATCTTCGCTCTCTTCGCCCACTTCCTGACGGATCTGCGAGAGTTTCTCCTTGCGGTAGACTTTGGGCGTGCAGCCGTATTTGGCGGAGAAGCATTTGAAGAAGGTGCCCCGGTTTACGAAGCCCGCCTTGTAGATGATCTCGTCGATCGAGAGCTTCGTGGTCGTGAGCAGCTGTTCGGCCTTGGCCAGCCGGTACTCCTTGATGATGTTGGTCGGCGTCTGGTTGAGGATGCCCTCCAGCCGTCGGTAGAGGTTGCGGATGCTCACGCCCAGTTCGTCGGCGATGAATTTGGTCGAGATCTCCGTGTTGGAGATGTTGTCGTTGATGATCTTCAGCATCCGGTCGATGAACTCCTTGTCGTCCTGATGGAGCATGCGCCCGTCGGAAAGCTCGAAGGCGCTGATCGAGGACTTGTAGTAGTCCTTGAGCGACCGGTTGCGGCGGAGCAGCTGCTCGGCCACGGCTTTGAGGTATTCGACGTTGAACGGAAGCGTCAGGCAGATGTCCGCGCCCGACTCCACGCCCTTGATGCGCTCGTCGATCTGCTGGGCCGTCGAGAGCAGGATGACCGGGATGTGCGAGGTCAGCTTGCCCTGCTTGATGAACTGGATGAGTGACAGGCAGTCGGACTGTTCGGAGAGGGCGTCGCAGATGACGATGTCGGGGTGCATCTGCTTGAGCAGCTCGATCATCTCGGTTTTGCCCGACGGCATCTTGATGTTGTAGTCCGCGGCGAAAAGCTCGGCCACGAAATTCATGATCTCCGAATTGTCGTTGACGATGAACACCGTCCTGCGGTTTTTGTCGAACGGGAATTCGCGCCGCGTCACGGTCGGCAGGGGCAGTCCGTATTCTTTGGACGCGGGTACGATGTTGTCTGCGGTCGGGGCGTTTTCGGCCGTGACTTTCAGCTGCGGCAGCAGTACGGTGAAGGTCGTCTGCGCGTTGGGAGTGCTTTCGACCTTGATTTCGCCCTGCATGCGGACCACGATGCTGTGGCAGATCGCCAGACGCAGGTCGCCCTGAAACGAGAGGCCGCGCTCGCTCTTGCGTTCGAAATAGTCGAGTACGCGGTAGCGGTCGAAAATCGCTTCGATGTCTTCGAGATTGACGCCCACGCTGTCGTTGGAGGCCGAGATGAGGAGCTTGCCGTTGTCGCTGCGGATCGTGAGACTTACGGCGCCGTTGTAGGGCGTATGCTTGAAGGCATTGGACAGCAGTGTGTTGAGGATCGTCGAAAGTCCGTCGCGGTCGGTCGGCCATACGAGGTTGCGTTCGATGTCCAGCTGGCAGTGGATGCTGTTCTGCTGCGAATATTCGCCGAAGGTCTCGACCATGCTCTGCGCGATCTCGGCCACGGGAACCAGCTCGATGTTTTCGCTTTCGTCGTTCTGCCCCGTGCGGATGCCGCGGAACTCGTGGAGCATGTAGATCAGGTCGTGGAGCTTCGAGACGTTCTGCCGTATGGTCTGCGCGTATTTGAGCACATAGGGGTCCGCCTTGCGGTAGGCGAGTATCTGCTGGCAGGGAGCGGAGATCATCGTCAGCGGCATCGACAGCTCCTGCGTGATGTTCGAGAAGAAGCGCATCTTCGATTCGTAGACCTCCTCCTTGCGGCGGATTTCGAGCCGCTGCAGTTTCTCGGCGCGTCGGCGTCGGTAGCGGAGCAGGTAATGGCGGATGACGCCCCCGACTACGGCCAGCAGCAACAGCACGTAGAGACATTTGGCCGCCGCGGTCGCATACCACGCCGGTTTGAGACGTATCGGCAGCGAATAGACCGGACTTTCGGCCCCGGTAATGTTGTTGCGGTAACGCACGTCGAGCCGGTAGGTGCCGGCCGGCAGATCGGCGAACGAGAGTTGCGACGACGCGCCGGCCCACTGGTCGTTGTAGCCGTCCAGACGGCTGTAATAGCTGTAGTTGCTGCCGTTCACGTAGTCGAGCGCCGAGACCGTGATCTCGAAGATGCGCTGTCCGTGTCTGAGCGTCAGCACGCCGTCGCGGGAGAGCATGTCGCCGATGTTGCGGATGCCGTCGTTGAGCCGGATGTCGCGGAACAGCATCGGGGGATTGTACTCCTGCTCGCGGAAGCCCGTATCCTCGATGGTCACCAGTCCGTCGATGCCGCCGAAGAAGAGGGTGCCCGTCCGCGGGTCGGCGAAACAGGCCCCGTCGCTGTATTCGATGGTGTTCAGTCCGTACGAATAGCCGTAGGTCACCACGTAGCCCGTGTGGGGCGAGTACTGCACCAGACCGCGGTTGGTGCTCAGCCAGAGGTCGCCCTTGCGGTCTTCGAGAATGCCGTGCACGGTGTTGCAGATGCCCGGAACGTGCGAGGTCGAATCCCGCCGGAATTCGATCAGCCCGCCGCTGGTGCCGAACCACATGGTGCCGTCGCCGCTGCGGTGGATGGCGAAGATGTCGTTGGCGATGGCGCTGCGCCCCGCGTCGAACTTGAAGACTTCGCTGCTGCCGCCGGCGATGTCGTAGCGGACTGCGCCGCCGCCGCGGTTGCCGAACCACATCGCCGAACCGTTTTCGGGGTAGAGCGTGAAGAAGAAGTTCTTGATCTCCAGTTCGTCGTTGAAATGCAGTTGCTCGACCCCGCGTATCGAGGGCTGCGACGCCGTGCCGCCCAGCGTCACGCGGAATACGCCGCAGCCCACCGTGGCCACCCACAGCGTGTCGGGCGAAGTCTCGTACAGGGCGTGTATGTATTTGAGCGGCGCCGGGGTGCGGAGCGTGCGGATGCGCCGGTCGCCGTACGAATAGTAGTTCAGTCCTTCGCCGTCGGTGCCGATCCAGAGCAGGTTGCGTCTGCTGCGGGCGAAGGCGTAGACCGAATTGTCGAGCAGCTCGCTGTTGTCGGCCGTGAGCTGCTGCACGTGCGCCGGGGTGAACTCCTTGCGGTCGTAGAAGTCGGCGATGCGCAGGATGCCTTCGCCTTTGGTTCCGACCCAGAGCGTCCGCTCGTCGTCGATGTAGAGCGCGCGGACGGGTTTCGAGAGGTTGTAGGGCAGTTGGTTGAAGGTGATCGAGCGGAACGCCGTGGCGTTGCGCGTATGCTGGTAGAGTCCCTGTCCGTCGGTGCCGATCCATACGATCTCCTGCCGGGCGTCGCGCAGCAGTGAAAAGACGCCGCAGGGGATGTTGATGTGTTCGGTGGCGTATTTCACGCTCTGTTCGGGCGTGGTGCGCAGCCGTATGACGCCGTTGGTATAGAACGAGACGATGTAGTCGCCGCCGTCGCGGACGATGCTCGACACGCTGCCCATGCGCGCCATCTCGTCGCTCATGTCCTTGTTGTAGATCAGGCGGCGCTCCCGGATGTCGAATTCGTAGAATATGTGATTTTCGTCGATGAAGAAGCCGCTGCCGTTTTCGGCGAACGCGTATTCGGGATTCGAGACCGTGGGGAACCGTTCGGGCTGTCCGATGCCGATCCGGTCGTTGTTTTTGTCCGGGAATGCGACCGGTATGCGGAAGATTCCTTTGCGGGAGAATACCCACAGGGCGCCGTCGTCGTCCAGCTGCATGTCGAGGATGTCGGCGTAGTCGATGCCGGACATGGGCTGTACGGAGCTGAACCGGCGCGCCGCTGGGTCGTAACAGCTGAATTTGTTGTCCTGCGTGACGACGAGCACCTCGTCGCTGCGCCGTGTCACGATTTTGTACATTCCTTGGAAGTCCGCATGGCGTTCGACCCGCTTGCTGTCGGGGTCGAAGAGGTCCAGTCCGTAGTTGGTGCGGATCCAGAAGAGCGAGTCCGTGGTGACGGCGATCTCCTCGATGAGATTTCCTGACAGCGGAGTCTCTCCGCCCCAGTCGTTCGGGAAGAGCCGCATCCGCTCTCCGTCCCACATATTCAGGCCGTCGCAGCTTCCGACCCAGATGAATCCGTGTTTGTCCTGAGCCAGCGAAAGTATGGCGTTGTTTGATATCCCTTCGCGGCTCGATATCTGCCGCAGGTTGCTGGCGCGGACTGCCGTACAGAACAGCAGGAGCAGCCAGACGAGACCGGGTTTTCGTGTCATGGGAACTGTCGGTTAGGTAGGTTTGAACTCTTTTGTGCAAATTTATGCAAAATACGGCTTAAATCGGATAAATATTGTGTCGAAAAGTCCAGAAAACAGACAAAAATCGTATTTTTGCGGTTGCAAAACCGGACCCGACGCCCCGATATGCGGGGCCGGAAGCGTGAAAATGCCTGTTCAGGAGTGTTTGGCACGTATCTGTACTATTTCTTCATGGATACGGACTGCCGATTCCCCGGCGTTTTCTAATTTTGTTAGCGAAAACCCGAAACCCGTATGACCTGCATGAAAAAAATCGTACTCTTGTCGCTGGCTCTTTTCTCCGTCGCGGCGCTTCGTGCCGATGGACCGGTGGACTGGGCGCAGTACGGACGTTATGAACTTCAGAATGCCGTATTGGACCGGCCCGTCGAGGTGGTCTTCATGGGCAATTCCATCACCGACAGCTGGATTCGCGTCGATCCCGATTTCTTCGAACAGAACGGTTTCCTCGACCGCGGTATCAGCGGGCAGACGACCGTCCAGATGCTCGCCCGTTTCCGCAGCGACGTGATCGACCTGAAACCCCAAGTCGTGGTCATTCTGGCGGGCATCAACGACATCGCGCGGAACAACGGCCCCATAGAACTCGAAAACGTCTTCGGCAACATCGTCTCGATGTGCGATCTGGCCCGCTACAACGGGATCAAGGTGGTGCTTTGTTCGTTGCTGCCCTGCGACCGCTTCTCGTGGCGGCCCGAAATGGAGCCTGCCGAGGAGGTCCGACGACTCAATACGATGCTGGAACGCTATGCCGCGGAGCAGAAGATTCCCTATGTGGATTACCATCGGGCGCTCGATAACGGCAGCGGCGGAATGTCCGAAGAGCTCTCCCAAGACGGCTGTCATCCGGTTCTTTCCGGCTATTTGCGGATGGAGTCGCTGGTCGTCGAAGGCATCAACCGGGCGCTCGGCGTTCAGAAAACATGGTATATAACCGTATTGCCTGCAAAATAACCGATAAACGATGAAGAAACTGCTTATTATGGCTTTTGCCGCGTCTGTTTTCGCGGCTTGCTGCAACAACGGCGGCGCGGCGTGCGACGCCCGCAATCTCGATCGCGCAAAGGCGACGCTCGATTCGATATACGCGCATTACGGCGTGGCCGAAAACCGCCTGCTGCGCGAGAACTATCCGTTCAATGTGGATTATACGGCGAGCTACCTCGCTTCGGCGGATCAGGCGCGCCCCAATCCCTATTCCTACCTCTGGCCCTTTTCGGGAACCCTCTCGGCCGTGAATACGATTCTCGAAGCCGACGCGTCGTACCGCAGCGTGCTCGACGGGCGCGTACTGCCGGGGCTGGCCGAATACCTCGACACGACGCGCATGCCCGCGGCCTATGCCTCCTATATCAATACGGCCTCCGCTTCGGACCGCTTTTACGACGACAATGTCTGGCTGGGCATTGATTTCTGCGATATCTACGAAGCCACGGGCGACAAAAAGTACCTCGCCGAAGCCGAGATGATCTGGAAATTCATCGAGAGCGGCACGGACGACGTGCTGGGCGGCGGCATCTACTGGTGCGAACAGCAGAAACATTCGAAGAATACCTGCTCGAACGCGCCCGGTACGGTCTACGCGCTGAAACTCTACGCCGCCACGGGCGACGAACGTTATCTCGCGCAGGGCAAGGCGCTCTACGCTTGGACCAAGGAACACCTGCTCGATCCCGAAGACGGCCTTTATTTCGACAACATCGGCCTCGACGGCAAGATCGGCCGCGCGAAGTTCGCCTACAACAGCGGACAGATGGTGCAGGCCGGGGCGCTGCTCTACAAGGCGACGGGCGACGAAAGCTACCTGAAAGACGCTCAGCGTACGGCGGCCGCCTGCTACGACCGCTTCTTCGGGGAGTTCACGCCCCAAGGCGGCGAGACCTTCCGCATCATCAACAAGGGCAACGTGTGGTTCTCGGCGGTGATGGTGCGCGGACTGGCCGAACTCTACGCCATCGACGGCAATGCGGCTTACCTCGGCGACGTGCAGCGCACGCTCGACTATGCGTGGGAGCATGCCCGCGATGCGCAGGGGCTGTTCGAGACCGACTTTACGGGGGCGGACAAGCAGTCCGAGAAGTGGCTGCTGACGCAGGGCGCCATGGCCGAGATGTACGGACGCATGAGCGGCGTGAAACTGGACCAGACAAAATAACCATACTCAACTTACACATTGCAACAAAATGAAAATGAAGAAAATCCTTAACATCTGCCTTGCGGCCGCCGTGGTGTGCGCCGCAGAGGGCGTCTCGGCCCGCACGGTGAGCCTTTCCGCTCCCGCCGAAGCCCCGCAGCCCGCTGCGCGCGAAGCCGCAGCTCCGATGCCTGCCGACAATACGCGTATGGCCAAGCCCGGCAAGAAGACCAAAGCGCAGACGCCGGCCGCATATGCCGCGACGAACCGTCCCGCCGAAGCCGAACGTCTGTTCCGCTCGGAAGCCGTGGAACAGGAGATCGCCCGCATCAAGGGTGTGCTGACCAACGCCAAGCTGGCGTGGATGTTCGAGAACTGCTTCCCCAATACGCTCGACACGACGGTCCGCGCCCGCAAGGACGCCAACGGCAAGGACGATACGATCGTTTATACGGGCGATATCCATGCCATGTGGCTCCGCGACTCCGGTGCGCAGGTGTGGCCCTATCTCCAGCTGGCCAATAAGGACGAGCACCTGCGCAGCATGCTGGCGGGCGTTATCCGCCGCCAGTTCAAGTGCATCGAACTCGATCCCTACGCCAACGCATTCCTCGATCCCTACGATCCGAATCCCGACCACCAGTGGATGAGCGACCAGACCGAGATGCGCCCCGAACTCCACGAGCGCAAGTGGGAGATCGACTCGCTCTGCTACCCGCTGCGGCTGGCTTATCAGTACTGGCTGACGACGGGCGACGCTTCGGTTTTCGACGAGCACTGGATGGCCGCCATCAAGAATATCCTGAAGACCTTCCGCGAGCAGCAGCGCAAGGAGGGACTGGGTCCTTACACCTTCATGCGTGTGACCGACCGTCAGCTCGACACGGTCTGCAATGCGGGCAAGGGCAATCCGGTGAACCCCGTGGGGCTGATCGCTTCGGTGTTCCGTCCTTCGGACGACGCCACGACGTTCCTGTTCCTCGTGCCGTCGAACTTCTTCGCCGTGACTTCGCTGCGCAAGGCCGCCGAGATTCTGACCAAGGTGAACGACGAGCCGGCGCTGGCCGCCGAGTGCACCGCACTGGCCGCCGAGGTCGAGACCGCGCTCAAGAAGTATGCGACTTACAATCATCCCGAATTCGGCACGATCTACGCATTCGAGGTGGACGGTTTCGGCAACCGCTTCCTGATGGACGACGCCAACGTGCCGAGCCTGCTGGCGATGCCTTATCTGGGCGATATGGACGTGAACGATCCGATCTACCAGAATACGCGCCGTTTCGTGTGGAGCGAGGCGAACCCCTACTTCTTCCGCGGTACGGCGGGCGAGGGCATCGGGGGGCCGCATATCGGTTACGACATGGCATGGCCGATGAGCATTATGATGAAGGCTTTCACGTCGCAGGACGACGCCGAGATCAAACGCTGCGTCGAGATGCTGATGACCACCGACGCCGGAACGGGCTTCATGCACGAGTCGTTCAACGTGAACGATCCCGCGGACTTCACCCGCTCGTGGTTCGCATGGCAGAACACGCTGTTCGGCGAGCTGATTCTCAAGCTGGTGAACGAGGGCAAGACCGATTTGCTGAATTCGATAGAGGTTAAATAGGTTAATTTGCGGAGGGCCGCGGTCTGACTGCGGCCCTCTTTTTTTATGACGCTCCGCTAATCCCGAATGATGATGAAACGATTATTCACGCTGATGCTGGCCTGCGCCGCCGAAGCCAAAACCGTCGAGGCCGCGTCGCCCGACGGAAATCTCCGACTTGCGGTCGATGTCGCGGACCGGATCGCTTACGGCCTTTGGTCCGGGGAGGACAAGATATTGGAAAACTGTACGCTGTCACTGACGCTTGCCGACAGGACGCTGGGCGAAAAGCCCCGCCTGCGGAGCGTGTAGCGTTCGTCGGCCGACGAGGTGCTTGAACGGCGCAATCCGACCAAGAACGCTTCGGTGCGCAACCGTTACAACGCCGTGCGGCTCAATTTCGCAGGCGGTTACGCCGTGGAGTTCCGGCTGTTCGACGACGGTGCGGCCTACCGTTTCGTGACGTCGCTTCCGGGCGAAGTCGAGGTCATGGGCGAGGCGTGCCGGCTGGGATTTCCCGCCGGAAGCGAAGCGTGGCTTTCCGAGGTGGACGGTTTCCGGTCGATGTACGAGGAGCCTTATACCCGTGTGGCGACGGCGGAATACGATTCGACGGACCGCATGAGCTATCTACCCGTATTGGTCGGAATGCCCGGCGGTAAGAAAGTGCTGCCGGCCGAATCCGATGTGCGCGACTACCCCTGCATGTTCATCCGGGGCGACGGCGCGGGCGGCTTCGAATCGCTGTTTCCGCGTGTGCCCAAGGAGTATGCCCCCGCCGGCGACCGCAATCTGAAGATCGTCGCGGAGGAGCCGTATACCGCCCGCACCCAAGGAACGCGCACCTTCCCGTGGCGTGTGGCGGTCGTTGCGGAAAAGGACGCCGCCCTGCTGGAGAACGAGCTGGTCTGGCTGCTCGCCGAACCTGCGGCCGACGCCGACTGGGAGTGGGTGAAACCGGGGCAGGTCAGCTGGGACTGGTGGAACGGCATGCGTCTGACGGGCGTCGATTTCCGGGCCGGGCGCAATACCGAATCCTACCGTTACTACATCGACTTCGCCGCCCGATACGGTATTCCCTACATCATCATGGACGAGGGCTGGTCGGCTTCGACGACCGACGTCTTCCATTCCAATCCCGATCTCGATCTGCAGGAGCTGATCGCCTACGGCCGGGAGCGCAACGTGCAGATCGTACTTTGGCTGACGTGGTTGGCGGTCGAGAAGGACATGGACCGGCTCTTCGCGACGCTGGAGGAGTGGGGGATTCCCGGAGTGAAGATCGACTTCATGGACCGCAGCGACCAGTGGATGGTCGGCTATTACGAACGGGTGATGAAGTGCGCCGCCCGGCACCGCCTTTTCGTCGATATGCACGGCTCCTATACACCCAAGGGGCTTTACCGCACCTATCCCAACCTGCTCACCTACGAGGGGGTGCTCGGCATGGAGCAGGGGGCCCGCTGCAAGCCCGAAAACAGCAACTGGCTGCCCTTTATCCGCAATGCCGTAGGACCGATGGACTTCACGCCCGGCTCGATGTTCTCGGCGCAGCCTGAGGACAACCGTTCGACGGGGGCCAATCCGATGGAAACGGGTACGCGCGCCTACCAGATGGCGCTCTACGTGGTTTTCGAAAGCCCGCTGCAGATGCTCGCAGACAATCCGGTGCTCTACCGCCGCGAGCATCCCTGCACGGAGTTTCTCGCCGCGGTTCCCACCACGTGGGACAGCCTGCGCGTCCTGCACGCCGCATGCGGCCGTGAGGTCGTCGTGGCGCGCCGCAAGGGCGACAAGTGGTACGTGGGCGGCATTACGAACGACCGGCCCTATACGACCGAAATCGCGCTCGACTTCCTGCCTGCGGGCCGTACCTTTACGATGACTTCGTTCGAGGACGGGGTGAATGCCGACCTGCAGGCCACGGACTACAGAAAACGGGTGCGCGAGGTGGACGCTTCGACCGTCGTGAAGGTGGAGATGGTGCGCAACGGCGGCTGGGCGGCCGTGATCGAATAGCGGGGCGGGATTTTTCAACCCTTTCCTGCATTTGGGCTTATGGCGGTTGCGGGGCTTTGGCTCCGTGTCCGGAGACGTGGATTATGAAAAAGGAGATGCCGAAAAGCATCTCCTTTTACTTTGTAGTGTGTGCGCGTTCTGCGGCGATTCGTTTTGCAGGCATGCGTTGCCGCGGGACGCATTTTGCGGCGACTTGCAGATGATGCGGGCGCGTACCGGATACGGCCGCATTGTGTTGTGGCCGCGCCGTTTAGGCGGTGATTCGTTTCGCAGGCGTGCGTTGCCGCGGGACGCATTTTGCGGCGACTTGCAGATGCTGCGGGCGCGTACCGGATACGACCGCATTGTGTTGTGGCCGCGCCGTATAATAGTGCGGCTGTTGCCGTTGCGGTGGTGTATACTGCGCCGCGGCAGGTGCTTGGGCACTGCGGCGTGATGCGCCGTTAGGCGTCTTGAAGCGATGTCGCAAGTTCCCCGGTTTGCGGCGCATATTCCCGCATCCGGTAGAGCTGGTCCCGCAGGCGCGGGATGAAGCCCGCTTCGCGGATGGCGGACTGAATGCCTTCGGCGTCGAAACTGTTGTGCGCCCCGGCCGACGATACGACGTTCTCTTCGATCATGATCGACCCCATGTCGTTGGCTCCGCTGTGCAGGGCCGCCTGTGCCGTGGCCTTGCCCACGGTGAGCCACGAAGCCTGAATGTTGGGGATATTGTGCAGCATCAGCCGGCTCACGGCGATGATGCGCAGGTATTCGAGCGGCGAAAAGCGGGTTTCCACGCCCTGCCGTTCCAGCTCGGTGCCCGTCGAACGGAAAATCCACGGGATGAAGGCGATGAAGCCGTAATTGCCTTCGGGACAGCGGGTCTGCAGGTCGCGGATGCGCAGCAGGTGGTCGATGCGCTGGTGCGGCGTCTCGACGTGCCCGTACATCATCGTCGCCGAGGTCGGCAGATTCAGGCAGTGGGCTTCGTGCATCACGTCGAGCCACTTCTCGACCGAAGGTTTGGCGGGGGAGATGGCCCGGCGCACGTCTGAATCGAGCATCTCGGCTCCTGCGCCCGGCAGCGAATCCAGTCCCGCGGCCATCAGGCGGCGCAGGGTTTCGAGCGTCGTCAGCCCGCTTATGCGGGCGATATGCGCCACTTCGGGCGCGCCCAGCGCATGCAGCCGCAGCGAAGGGTAGCGCGATTTCAACCCGCTGAACAGCCGTTCGTAGAAGTCGATCTTCAGTCCGGGGTGCAGGCCGCCCTGCAACAGCAGCTGGTCGCCGCCCAGACGGAGCGTGCGGTCGATTTTTTCGCAGTACTGCTCCATCGTGGTGATGAACGCCCGGTCGGTCTGGTGGGGTTTGCAGTGGAAGTTGCAGAACTTGCAGCCCGAAATGCAGACGTTGGTGATGTTGACGTTGCGGTCGATCTGCCACGTCACGACCTGAGGATCGGGAACCACGGCGCGGCGCACCTCGTCGGCCACCAGCGCCAGCTCCTGCAGCGGGGCTTCGTCGTAGAGCCGGTAGGCTTCTTCGCGCGAGAGCGGCTCCCGCCGCCGGCATTTGTCGTAGATGCGCTGCACGGCCTATCGGTTTTTGCGGCGGTTGCTGCGGCGTACCTGCGGTCCCTGCCCTTCGGCGGGCGCCGGGGTGCGGAGTCCGTCGAGCAGCACCTCGAAATCGAGCTGGCGTTTCTGCAGGTCGGCGCGTTTGACGCGGATGCGCACGGCGTCGCCCAGCGTCATGCGGCGGCCCGTCGAGCGGCCGATGATCTGGTAGTTGGGCTCGTCGAACTGGAAGAAGTCGCCGTCGATGTCGCGCAGGAACGACATGCCCTCGATATGGGTCTCGTCCAGCTCGACATAGATTCCCCACTCGGTGAGTCCCGAAATATGTCCTTCGAACTCTTCGCCGATGCGCTCCTTCATGAATTCGACCATCTTGTACTTGATCGACGCGCGCTCGGCTTCGGCGGCGATGACTTCGCGTTCCGAAGCGCGGAAGCACAAATCTTCGAGCATCGCCTTGTCGGCCGCCTTGCCGTCGGCGAGATAGCGCGCCAGCAGGCGGTGGACCATCATGTCGGGGTAGCGGCGGATGGGCGAGGTGAAGTGCGTGTAATAGGGGAATGCCAGTCCGTAGTGGCCGATGTTGTCGGTCGTGTAATACGCCTTGGCCATCGACCGCACGGCCATCGTCGATACGGCGTTCTCCTCGGTCGTGCCCTTGATCTGGGCGAAAAGCTTGTTCAGCTCCTTGGCTATGGCGCGGCCCTTGGTGGCCTTGAAGATATGTCCGAAGCGGAGGATGAACTGCCGGAAGCGGTCCAGCTTCTCCTCGCTCGGCGAGTCGTGGACGCGGTAAACCATCGGACGTTCGACGGTGCGGCCCTTGTCGGTCTTGCGCTTGCCGCAGAACTCCGCGACGCGGCGGTTGGCCAGCAGCATGAACTCCTCGATCATCTGGTTCGATTCCTTCTGCTCCTTGAAATAGACGCCCAGCGGTTTGCCTGTCTCGTCGAGTTTGAATTTCACCTCTTCGCGGTCGAAGCTGATCGCGCCGTTCTTGAACCGTTGCCGGCGAAGCGCCTGCGCCAGCCTGTTGAGCGTCAGGATCTCTTCGGCATAGTCGCCGCGGCCCGTCTCGATCACCTCCTGCGCCTCGGCATAGGTGAAGCGGCGGTCGGAGTAGATCACCGTGCGGCCGAACCACTCTTCGAGGATGTCGAGGTTCTCGTTGAGGGTGAAGACCGCCGAGAAACAGAGACTCGTTTCGTGCGGGCGGAGCGAACAAAGCTCGTTCGAAAGCCGTTCGGGCAGCATCGGCACGGTGCGGTCCACCAGATAGACCGAGGTGCCGCGTTCGACGGCTTCGTCGTCGATCGTCGATTGGGGGCGCACGTAGTGGGTCACGTCGGCGATATGCACGCCGATCTCCCAGACGCCGTCCCGGACCCTGCGCACCGAAAGCGCGTCGTCGAAGTCCTTGGCGTCGGCCGGGTCTACCGTGAAGGTCGTCACCTGCCTGAAGTCGCGGCGTGCGGCGATCTCCTTGGCGGTGATGCTGCCGTCGATGGCCTCCGCTGCCTGCTCGATTTCGGGGTCGAAGCGGTAGGGCAGCTCGTATTCGGCCAGAATGGCGTGCATCTCCGTGTCGTTGTTGCCTGCCATGCCGAGCCGTTCGACCAGCTCGCCCACGGGGCTTTTGCTGCCTTCGGCCCAGTCGGCGATGCGGACCACGACCTTTTCGCCGTCCTTCACGTCGGGGTATTGCTTTTTCGAGAGGTAGATGTCCATCGGCATGCGGCGCGAGTCAGCCCGCACGAAGATCTGGTGCGCGCCCACCTCGGCCACGCCGACATAGGGTTTGCGGCTGCGCTCGACGATGCGCGTGATTTCGCCTTCGAATTTCCCGTCGCGGCCGCGGTGGATGGCCACCACCTCCACGCGGTCGCCGTTCAGGGCGTTGGCCGTGTTGCGCTGGTTGACGAAAATATCGTTCTCCTCGCCCTCGACCCGTACGTATATCGAACCGCTCGCCGTCATGTCGGCGATGCCTTCGAAGTGGGGCAGGTGCTTGTGCGTGAGCCTGTATTTCTCGCGGGCGCACTCCTCGACGATGCCTTCGTCGTGCAGGCGTCCCAGTATTTCGAACGTCTCGCGGCGTCCCTCTTTCGTCGCGCCGCCCGAAGCCGACGCGAGGTGTTTGAGCGAGAATTTATTATTGGGGAATTCACGGAAGAGACTCAGGATGACTGCCGCCCGGTCCGTGTTTTTCGCGCCCCTTGCGGGACGGTTCTTTTGTGATTGCTTTTTCATTTCTTCAGAATTTGGAGGGCAAGACGTTTCATATAGTCCATGCCCGTGTCGATGGCCCCTTCGTCGGGGTTGAACGTCGCCGTATGGGGCCGTCCGGCCGCGGCGCCCACGCCCAGCCGGTAGAACAGCGACGGATATTTGGTACAGTAGAAGCCGAAATCCTCCGCCGTGGTGCGCAGCGGCAGCATTTCGACCCGCAGCCCGGCTTCCGCAGCCAGCGCCGCCGCATGCTTGACCAGCGCGGCGTCGTTCACCACGCAGGGGTAGCCCCGGCTGATATCGACGTCGGTCCGCACGCCGTGGCGCTTGTCGATGTCCGCGGCGAAGTTGCGGATGCGTTTGTGGATGATTTCGCGCTCGCGTTCGTCGAAGGTGCGGAGCGTGCCTTCGAGATAGACCTGATCGGGCACGATGTTCGTGGCGCCCCCGGCCTCCACGCGGCCGATTGAGAGCACGCACTCTTCGTGGTTGAGCGCCACGAGCCGCGTCACGAACTCCGCGGCGGCCGCCACCGGATCCTTGAGCTGCGGGCGCATGGCCCCGTGACCGCCCGTCCCGTGCACCGTGAAGCGCAGTTCGTCGCTTGCGGCCATGTATTTGCCGGCGCGGAATCCGAGCGTCCCGACTTCGAGCTGCGGCTCGACGTGCTCGCCGACCACGGCCCGGACGTCGTAGCCTTCGAACGGATTTTCGGCCAGCACCAGCGACGCACCGCCCGGATTGCACTCCTCGCCCGGCTGGAACAGCCCGAAGATCGTGCCGCGGAAATCCGGCTCGGCGGCCAGCTGCTGCAACACGCCGAACAGCACCGCGGCGTGCATGTCGTGGCCGCAGGCGTGCATGACCCCTTGGTTGCGGGAGCTCCAGTCTGCGTCGTTCCGCTCGTCGATCGGCAGGGCGTCGATGTCGGCGCGCAGTACCACGGCCCGGTGTTTGGGGTCGGCTTTGCCGCGGCCTTCGATCTTCGCCAACACGCCCGTTCCGGCTATGGGACGGTGCTCGATGCCCAGCTCCGAGAGCCGGGCGGAGATAAAGGCCGCCGTGTCGTGCTCCCTGAACGACAGTTCGGGATGCATGTGCAGGTGACGGCGGAATTGGATGGGATTCATTTGAGTTAAAATATCGCTTTTGCTATCTTGATGATATTGTCGGCCTTGCCCATCGGGTAGTAGTGCAGTACGGGGACTCCGGCCTGTTTCAGCTCCCGGCTCTGGGCGACGGCCCATTCGGTGCCGACTTCGCGGATCGCCTTGGGGTCCTCCCTGTGGCGCAGGACTTCGCGTTCCAGCTCTTCGGGAATGCGGCAGCCGAAGGTCTGCGGCAGCAGCGTCAGGTGGCGCAGCGTCGAGAGGGGTTTGATGCCGGGGATGATCGGCACCGCGATGCCCGCTTCGCGGCAGCGGCGCACGAAGTCGAAAAAGCGGGCGTTGTCGTAGAAGAGCTGCGTGACGATGTACCCGGCTCCGGCGTCGATCTTCGCCTTGAGGGCGGCGATGTCGGCTTCGGGCGAGGGGGATTCTTCGTGCCCTTCGGGATAACCGGCCACGCCGATCGAGAATTTCGAGTGGTGGCACTCTTCGACCTCGCCGTCCACGAATTCGCCGCGGTTCATGGCCGCGATCTGCCGCACGAGGTCCACGGCGTGCGAATGGCCCTGCGGGTGGGGCATGAAGAACTTCTCGTTCTGCGACTTGTCGCCCCTGAGAGCCAGCACGTTGTGCAGGCCGAGGAAGTCGAGGTCGATCAGCGCGTCCTCGATGTCGTATTTCGACTGTCCGCCGCAGATCAGGTGCGGCACGACCTCGACGCCGTACTTCTTCTGAATGGCGGCCGAGATGCCCACCGTGCCGGGACGGCGGCGCACCACGTGCCAGTCGATGCCTCCGTCCGGACGCACGGACTGCTTGATTCCCTCGCGGTGGAAGGTGACGTTGATGTAGGCCGGGTCGAATCCGATGAGCCGGTCGATGGCTGCGAATACGCCGCCCATGCCGTCGCCCTTGAGGGGCGGGAGCAGTTCGAACGCGAAGCGCGTGCGGTGTTCGGCGATGGCCGTATTGATTATGTCCAGAACATTCATGGTTCGGTCTGTTGTTGCTTTGGTTCGGCGGGCGGGGCCGCCGGGGCGTTCCCGCGCGTTAAATATTATTGGGTATCAGTTTCTTGATCTCTTCGACCTCCATGCCGCGCCGCCGGGCGTAGTCGAGCAGCTGCTTGGTGTCGATCGTGCCTACGGAGAAGTAGTCGGCGTCGGCGAACATCAGTCCGCAGAGCGCTTCGCCGGGATCGATCATGTAATTCTCGGTGAGCTTCATGCCCGTCGTCATTTCGACCGACAGCAGGTCGAAGACCTCGCGCTTGAGCGAATGGTCGGGCGACGCGGGATAGCCGAAGGCCATGCGGCGGCCGCGGTACTGGCCGCGGACGGTCTGCTGCGGCGTGAGCGGCTCGCCCGTTTCGTAACCCCACATCTGCCGCCGCACGAACGTGTGCACGGCTTCGGCGAAGGCTTCGGTCAGCCGGTCGGCCAGCAGTTTGGCCATGATGGCACCGTAGTCGTCGCCCTCGGCGCGGAATTTTTCGCAGAGTTCCCTGAGTCCGATGCCGGCGGTGACGGCGAAACAGCCGATCCAGTCGCTGTGCGGCGCGATGCAGTCCGCCAGCGAGCGGTTCTCCTCCCCGCGCGTCTGGTTGCGGAGCATCGCCAGCCGGCGTTCGCGGCCTTTCTGGTCGGTGATCCAGATGTCGTCGCCCTCCGCGCGCGCCGGGAAGATCCCCACGGCGGCCTGCAGCGTGAGCAGCCGTTCGTCGCGGATGCGGGCCAGCAGGGCCTCGGCGTCGGCGAAGACCTTGCGTGCTTCGGCGCCTTTTTCGGGGTGGTCGAGGATTTCGGGATAGCGTCCCTTGAGACCCCATGCCGCGAAGAAGAAGCTCCAGTCGATATAGGGTTCGGCGTCGGCGACGTCGAAGTCGGGGAAGACCATGCGGCCGGGGTGCAGCGGCTCGACGGGCAGGTGCGGGGCGGCGCCTTTGCGGGCCTTGCGGACCTCGACGATCGGAATCAGGTTCCGGGTGCGTTCGGCGCGCAGGTAGTCGCTGCGCAGCGCCTGCTGGTCGGCGCGGACCTTGTCGGCGTACAGCTGGCCGTCGGGACCGAGCAGCTGCGCCAGAATCTGGCTGTTGCGGCTGGCGTTGGGCGAGTGTATCACCAATCCCGAATAGACCGGGGCGATCTTCACGGCGGTATGCAGGTCCGAGGTCGTCGCGCCGCCGATGATGACCGGAAGGCGCAGTGCGCGGCGTTCCAGCTCCTCGCAGACGTGGGCCATCTCGTCGAGCGACGGGGTGATCAGGCCGCTCAGGCAGATGCAGTCGGCGCCCCACGCCACGGCCTCTTCGACGATCCGCTGCGACTCGACCATCACGCCGAGGTCCTTTATCTCGTATCCGTTGCAGGCCATCACGACCGCCACGATATTCTTGCCGATGTCGTGTACGTCGCCTTTGACCGTGGCGATCAGAACCTTGCCCGCGTTGTGAGGGGGCTGGGCGCTGCCTTGCTCGATGTAGGGGGTCAGGGCCGCCACGGCGCGCTTCATCACGCGGGCGGTCTTCACGACCTGCGGCAGAAACATCTTGCCCTCGCCGAAGAGCGTGCCGACCCGCTCCATGGCGGGCATCAGCAGGGTGTCGATCACGGCCATCGGCGTTCCGAGGGCTTCGTAGCCCTCCAGCGCGTCCTGCTCGATGTAGTCCGCTACGCCCTTGAGCATGGCATGGCCGATCCGTTCGGCTAGCGTTCCCGCGCGCCATGCGTCGGGGACCTGCGGCTCGGTCTGGGCCGTGGCGCGCACCTGCTGCGCATATTCGGTGAGCCGTTCGGCGGCGTCGGCCCGGCGGCAGAGGATCACGTCCTCGACGCGTTGGAGCAGTTCGGGTTCGATCTCGCTGTATATCTTCACCATTTGCGGGTTGACGATGCCCATGTCCATGCCCGCGCGGATGGCGTGGTAGAGGAACGCCGAGTGCATCGCTTCGCGCACGGCGTTGTTGCCGCGGAAGGCGAACGAGAGGTTCGACACGCCGCCCGACACCTTTGCGTAAGGCAGGTTTTCCTTGATCCAGCGCGTCGCGTCGATAAAGGCTTTGGCGTAGCCGTCGTGTTCGGGAATTCCCGTCGCCACGGCCAGTATGTTGGGGTCGAAGATGATGTCTTCGGCGGGGAATCCCGTGTCGGTCAGCAGGCGGTAGGCGCGTGAGGCCACCTCGATCTTGCGCTCGCAGGTGTCGGCCTGTCCCCGTTCGTCGAAGAGCATCACCACCGCGGCGGCTCCGTAGCGGTGTATCTCCCGTGCGCGGCGCAGGAATTCGGCTTCGCCCTCCTTGAGCGAGATCGAATTGACCACGGCCTTGCCCTGCGTGACCTCCAGACCCGCCGCGAGCACCTCCCACTTCGAGGAGTCGATCATCGTCGGCACGCGGGCGATTTCCGGCTCCGAGGCCATCAGGTTGAGGAACGTGCGCATGGCTTCGACGCCGTCGATCATGCCGTCGTCCATGCAGACGTCGACGATCTGCGCCCCCGCATCGACCTGCGCACGGGCTACCGACAGAGCCTCTTCGTAATTGCCCTCGCGGATCAGGCGGGCGAATTTGGCCGAGCCTGCGACGTTGGTGCGCTCGCCGACGTTGACGAAATTGGTTTCGGGTGCGATGCGCAGCGGCTCCAGTCCGCTCAGCGTCGTGACGCGGCGCGGCGCCGGAACGGGGCGCGGGGCATAGTTGCAGGCGATTTTCGAAAGTTCGAAGATATGCGCGGGCGTCGTACCGCAGCATCCGCCGACGATATTGACCAGTCCGCGGCGCATGTATTCGCCCACGTCTTCGGCGAACATCTCCGGGGTCTCGTCGTAGCCGCCCATGACGTTGGGAAGTCCGGCGTTGGGGTGCGCCGAGATGCGGAACGGGGCCGTTTCGGCCAGCCGTTCGAGGTAGGGCAGCAGCTGTTTGGCTCCGTAGGCGCAGTTCAGGCCGAGGGAGAGCAACTGTGCGTGCGACAGCGAGGTGCAGAAGGCCTCGACGGTCTGTCCCGACAGGGTGCGGCCGCTGGCGTCGGCCAGCGTGCCCGACGCCATGACGCGGATCGTGCGGCCGAGTTTTTCGGCCAGCGCGTCGATCGCGTAGAGGGCCGCCTTGGCGTTGAGCGTGTCGAAGATGGTCTCGACCAGCAGGATGTCGGCTCCGCCGTCCAGCAGTCCCCGCGCCTGATCGGTGTAGGCTTCGACGAGTTGTGCGAAAGTCACTTCGCGGGCCGCGGGGTTCGCCACGTCGGCCGACATCGAGGCCGTGCGGTTGGTGGGCCCCATCGAACCCGCCACGAAGCGGGGTTTCTGCGGGTTGCGGGCCGTGAATTCGTCGGCCGCGCTGCGGGCCACGGCCGCCGCCGCTCGCGACATTTCGTAGGCGTATGCCTCCAGTCCGTAATCGGCCAGCGATACGGCGTTGGCGTTGAACGAGTCGGTTTCGATGATGTCGGCCCCCGCCTGCAGGTATTTGACGTGGATTTCGCGCACCGCTTCGGGCCGCGTCAGGGCCAGCAGGTCGTTGCACCCCTTGAGCAGCGCGGGCCACTCGCGGAATCGTTCGCCCCGGTAGTCCTCTTCTGTCAGTCCGTACTGCTGGACCATGGTGCCGAAGCCGCCGTCGAGCAGCAGGATGCGGGATTCGAGTTGTTCGTATATGTCGGCCATTTATTTCTCTCTGATTTCGATTTCAAACAGTTTGTTCCAGTTTTTGCCCGTGACGAAGATGCGCCCTCCGGCCGCGTCGTATGCGATGCCGTTAAGCACGTCGGTCGCCGGAGTCACGTCCTCTTCGGGCAGCAGTCCCGTCAGATCGACGATCCCCTCCACCGCGCCCGTCGCCGGGTCGATGATGACGATTTGGTCGGTGGTGTAGACGTTGGCCCATATCTTGCCGTCGATCCACTCCAGCTCGTTGAGGAAGTTGAGCGTCTCGCCCCGGAGCGTCACGGTGGTGCGCTTTTCGCGTTTGAAGGTGGCCGGGTCGAGCGTGTAGATGTTTGCCGTGCCGTCCGACATGTAGAGCTTCTTCCCGTCGGTCGTGAGGCCCCAGCCCTCGCCGGGATAGCGGAACTCCTTGAGTTTCTCTCCCGTCCGGGCGTCGTAGACATAGGCTTTGTTCGACTGCCACGTGAGCTGGTAGACCTTGCCGTCCAAGAGGGCGATCCCTTCGCCGAAGTCCTCCTTGGGAAGACGTGCGAAGACCTCCGCGCGGCCCGTCGCGAGGTCGAGCGTCTGCACGACCGATTCGCCGTGCTGGCCCGTGCCTTCCCACAAACGGCCGTCGGCGTATTGCAGGCCCTGCGTATAGCTGGTCGCCGGGTGCGGGTGGACCGCCCGGACGCTGTAGGTGTATTCCTTGGGTTCCGCTGGCGCCGCGGGACGTTTGGCCCGGACCTGATTGCCGCCGCACGAAGCCAGCAGCACTCCCGACAGCAGAACGGTAGCGAACTTTCTCATCTCTTTCTTGTGAATTCGTCAGCAAAGACAGCGCGAGCCGGAAACGGAAGCGAATTTATTCGGCCGGGCCGGACGCCGCCTGTCTGAGCGGAGGTTTATCCTCCGCAAAGATAGGAAAAACCCGCCATATGACGAATTTTTTGACTATCTTTGCGTTTACCCGTGTTTTCGGATGCCTGCGCATTTCCCGAAAACAGCCTTTGCGGAGTTTGCCGCCGGCGGTTGCAATACACTATATTTTAGAAAAAATATTGGTTTGTCCGCGAAAATCGCTATCTTTGCGGGCCGATTTCGGAAATAAGACAACAACAATATAGAAAGCATTCATTATGAAGATCGTAAGAGAACAACGCGAAGAGAACAATTCGCTGCTCAAGGTAACGGTGGGCGAAGAGGATTACGGCCAAGCCGTCGAGAAAGAGTTGCGCGAATACAGGCGCAAGGCCAATATTCCCGGTTTCCGCCCCGGCATGGTGCCCATGGGCCTCGTCAAGAAGATGTACGGCAAGGGCGTGCTGGCCGAGCAGGCCTACCGCACCGCCTCGAACTCGGTGTTCGAGTATCTCCAGAAGGAGAACATCGACTACTTGGGCGACGTGATTCCTTCGGAAGAGCAGGGCGATTTCGATTTCGAGAACGGCAAGGAGTTCGAATTCGTGTTCGAAATCGGCGAGGCTCCTGAGATAAAACTCGAACTTTCGGACAAGGATAAGCTGACCTACAGCAAGATCAAGGTGGACAAGAAGATGCACGACGACTACCGCGCCAACTACCTGCGTCAGTACGGCCGTCTGGTCGATGCCGACGAGGTGACTTCGGACGAGGCGTTGTCGGTCACGCTCGACAACGGCGAGATGAACGTGGCGGACGCTTACGTGGGCCTGATCTCGATGTCGGAGGAGGAGCGCAAGCCCTTCATCGGCAAGAAGGTGGGTTTCAAGACCGAAGTCAACGTCAACGAACTCTACAAGAACCCGTCGCAGCGCGCCGCCGTGCTGCAGGTCAAGGAGAACGAACTGGAGGGCATCAAACCCGAATTCACGCTCGAAATCACCAAGATCCGCAAGTTCGCCGAACCTGAGCTGAACGAGGAGTTCTTCAAGACGGCATTCCCCGGCGGCGAGGTGAAGGACGAGGCCGGACTGGACAAGTTCATCGACGCGCGCATCGAGCCGGAGCTGCGCCGCGAAAGCGACTACCTCTTCACGCTCCAGTTGCGCGACTATCTGGTGCAGAAAGCCGGTCTGAAGATGCCCGAAGCGTTCCTCAAACGCTGGCTGTATACGATCAACGAAGGCAAGTTCTCGATGGAAGACATCGACAAGGACTTCGACCAGTTCCTGAAGATGTTCACGTGGAACTACCTGCAGAAGCACTTCATCAAGCAGGACAATATCACGGTGACCAAGGACGAGGCGCTCGCGGAAGCCAAGGCGCTGGCCGCCGCGCAGTTCGCGCAGTACGGCATGCCGTCGGCTCCCGAAGATATGCTGGCCGGCTATGCCGAGAAGATCCTCGCCGACAAGGATCAGGGACAGAAGATCTACGAGAAGCTGTACGAAGTGAAGGTCGTGGAGGATGTGAAGTCGAAGATCAAGGTGACGGAAAAAGCCGTATCTGCCGACGATTTCGCCAAATTGGCCAAGGCGCTTTAGTATTTGCCGAAAAAAGATTATCTTTGGACTTTGCAGGCGTGATGTTTGCAAAGTCCTTTTGTTTGACGATATACAGCTTTAAACGCCGTTTCGGCGACAGTCCCCCGCCCGCAGCTCCCGCCCGGAGCCGGCCGTGGGCCGCGAATAAGAGATGCCGGGCTGCCGGCCGGCGGTAAAAACGATAGCGATAGCGGCAAACGATAACGAACGATAACAATTACGATAATTTATTATGTCAGAATTTGAAAAATACGCACGGAAACACTGCGGGATCAGTTCGCTGAAACTGCACGATTTCCAGTCGGTCAGCGGCGCCTACGTGTCGCCTACGATCATCGAAGAGCGTCAGCTGAATATCGCCACGATGGACGTCTTCTCGCGGCTGATGATGGACCGCATCATCTTCCTCGGCGCGCCGATCTACGACGATGCGGCCAATATCATTCAGGCGCAGCTGCTGTTCCTCGAATCGGTCGATCCCGAAAAGGACATTCAGATCTATATCAACTCGCCCGGCGGTTCGGTTTCGGCCGGACTGGGCATTTACGACACGATGCAGCTGGTCAATTCCGACGTGGCGACCATCTGCACGGGACTGGCCGCTTCGATGGGCGCCGTGCTGCTCACGGCGGGCGCCAAGGGCAAGCGTTCGGCGCTGCCCCATTCGCGGGTGATGATCCACCAGCCGCTGGGCGGTGCGCAGGGACAGGCCTCGGACATCGAAATCACGGCACGCGAGATCATGAAGACCAAACGCGAGCTGTACGAGATTCTCTCGGCCCATTCGGGCGTCGCGCTCAAGAAGATCGAGAAGGACGCCGACCGCGACTACTGGCTCTCGGCGCGCGAAGCCAAGGAGTACGGGCTGATCGACGAAGTGTTATCCAAACGCGGGAAATAATGGCATCGGGAAAAGGCAACAACCATAAGAATGGGGCGGGCGGCGACTGCTGCTCGTTCTGCGGCGCCAAGCGCAGTGACGTGGAGATCATGTTTCAGGGCATCGACGGCGCCAACATCTGCAACAAATGTATCGAGAACGGCTACCGGATCATCGTCGAGAACGACGTGGCTTCGGAGCGCGGCGGCAGCGCCGCCGCTGCGCCGCTCAAGATGGAGGAGCTGCTCAAGCCGGCCCAGATCAAGGATTTCCTCGACCAGTATGTCATCGGTCAGGACGACGCCAAGCGTTATATGGCCGTGGCCGTTTACAACCACTACAAGCGGCTGCTCTACGCCCCCAAGGAGGACGAGGTCGAGATCGACAAGTCGAACATCGTGCTGGTGGGACCCACGGGTACGGGCAAGACGCTGATGGCCCGCACGATCGCCAAACTGCTGAAGGTGCCCTTCACCATCGTGGACGCCACGGTGCTGACCGAGGCGGGCTACGTGGGCGAGGATGTCGAGAGCATCCTTTCGCGGCTGCTGCAGGTCGCCGACTACAACGTCGAGCAGGCCGAACGGGGCATCGTCTTCATCGACGAGATCGACAAGATCGCCCGCAAGGGCGACAACCCTTCGATCACGCGCGACGTTTCGGGCGAAGGCGTGCAGCAGGCCCTGCTGAAGATTCTCGAAGGAACCGTGGTCAACGTGCCCCCTCAGGGCGGGCGCAAGCACCCCGAACAGAAATTCATTCAGGTCGATACGCGCAACATCCTCTTCATCTGCGGCGGCGCGTTCGACGGCGTGGAGAAGAAGATCGCCCAGCGTCTGAACACCCGCGCCATGGGGTACGGACGGCTCCGCGCCGACCGCATCGACCGCAACAACCTGATGCAGTACATCACGCCGCAGGACCTCAAGTCGTTCGGACTGATTCCGGAGCTGGTGGGGCGTCTTCCGGTGCTGACCTACATGCAGCCCCTCTCGCGCGAAGCCCTGCGGTCGATTCTCACCGAACCGAAAAACGCCATCGTCAAGCAGTACAAGCGGCTTTTCGAGCTGGACAACGTCAAGCTTACGTTCGACGACGCGGTGCTGGATTACATCGTGGACAAGGCCGTCGAGTTCAAACTCGGCGCCCGCGGCCTGCGTTCGATCTGCGAGGCGATCATGATGGACACGATGTTCGACCTGCCCTCGACCGACACGCGGAAATTCGTCGTGACGTTGCCATATGCAAAGAAAAAGATAGAAAAAGCAAATATTTTAGAGCTTAAACAAGTTGGGTAGTATCTTTTTTATTACTTTTGTGGCAGAAGATACGCTGATTAATACAAAGACTTTAAAACTTTAAATACTCATGTCATCTACCAATTCCAAACTAACGCGTGTAGCGGACAATATCCGCATTTTGTCGGCCGCCA
>ERZ840371.653-NODE-653-length-41113-cov-4.436334_pt1 | contig 41113 bp, 28 predicted proteins | sample MGYA00519937_ERZ840371 | MGnify/ENA primary metagenome ERZ840371 (study PRJEB31850, sample SAMEA3708873) | human gut metagenome | biome: human gut; feature: human-associated habitat; material: faeces | place: China | collected 2014 ... | reverse complement strand
GTACCACTTTCCCTCCACGTCAGCGGGATTGTACTTACTTGCTAATTCCATGTTTTTAAATCTCTATAATTAATTTATTGCGAATAACGGGCGCAAAATTAATGAATTAAAATTTAAATATATATTTTTGTCCCTACAAAACAGTATATAAAATGAGGGGGAAGCTAAAAATCCGGTATGTCATATTAATCGTGTTACTGTCTGTCACATGGGCAACACAGCTCATACCAAGTTTGGGAGAAGTATATGCGCAGTCTGTATATCCGGTAATCTCCCATATTCTGTCCTCCTTTTCAAAACTCATACCTTTTGCCGTAGGCGACTTGTTTATTTTCCTCAGCATCATCGGACTCCTTTTCAATCCCATCAGGGCACGCTATATCCAGAAAAAGAAGTGGAAACAGATTCTGCTGAACGAGATGGAATACTTGCTGTGGATATACGTATGGTTCTATCTGGCATGGGGACTGAACTACTCACAGAAAGATTTCTACGGCAGGACAAACATACCTTATACTGCCTATACTCCCGAAATCTTCCGGACATTTGTAGACAACTATATAGACAAGCTAAACGCTTCTTATACGGACATCACCTCCATTGACGAGCCACTTGTCTGCCGGGAAAGCGTATACGGATACAACCAAATCAGTGATACGCTGGGGGTACACCGCCCTCCTCACTCTTCTCCACGTGTGAAAACCATGCTTTTCACCCCGTTCATTTCCATGGTAGGCGTCACGGGAAGCATGGGACCCTTCTTCTGCGAATTTACACTGAACGGTGATTTGCTCCCGTCGCAATATCCCGCTACTTATGCCCACGAGCTGGCCCACCTACTGGGCATCACCAGTGAGGCTGAAGCAAACTTTTACGCTTATCAAGTCTGTACCCGTTCGCAAGTGAAAGAGATTCGTTTCAGCGGGTATTTCTCTGTACTCTCACATGTGCTGGGTAACGCCCGCAGGCTGATGACCGAAGAAGAATACGCAGAGCTTTTCAGCCGGATACGTCCTGAAATCATAGAACTGGCCCAAAAGAATCAACAATACTGGATGGAGAAATACAGTCCACTCATCGGAAACATTCAGAACTGGGTGTATGACTTGTACCTGAAAGGAAACAAGATTCAAAGCGGACGCAAGAACTATTCGGAAGTAATAGGCTTGCTTATCTCATACGAAGAATGGAAAAACTAAATTTCAAAACCATGCATACAAGAAAAGAACAGATGGAGGCCTTCGGCCGCTTCCTCGACATACTCGACGAGCTCCGCGAGAAATGTCCCTGGGACCGCAAGCAGACCAACGAAAGTCTGCGCCCCAATACTATCGAAGAGACTTATGAACTTTGTGACGCCTTGATGCGCGATGACAAGAATGACATCTGCAAAGAGTTGGGCGATGTGTTGCTGCATGTGGCTTTTTACGCAAAGATAGGCTCCGAAACCGATGATTTCGATATGAAAGACGTATGCGACCGTCTTTGTGAGAAACTTATTTTCCGCCATCCCCATGTCTTCGGCGATGTAAAGGCCGAAACCGCAGGCCAGGTTTCTGAAAACTGGGAACAACTAAAATTGAAGGAAAAAGATGGGAACAAAACAGTGCTGAGCGGTGTACCCGCTGCCCTACCCTCACTCATCAAGGCCTATCGTATCCAAGACAAGGCCCGCAATGTAGGATTTGACTGGGAGGAACGCGAGCAAGTGTGGGATAAGGTAAAAGAAGAAATCCAGGAATTCCAGGCTGAAGTCGCCCACATGGATAAAGAAAAGGCTGAAGCCGAATTCGGCGATGTCATGTTCAGCCTCATCAATGCTGCCCGCCTCTACAAAATCAATCCGGACAATGCACTGGAACGCACCAACCAGAAGTTCATCAACCGATTCAACTATGTAGAAGCACACAGCATCAAGGAGGGTAAAAATCTCCATGACATGACGCTGGAAGAAATGGATAAGCTATGGAATGAAGCGAAAGCATTGGAAAAAGAAAGCAAACAAGATGATTCTTCTAAAGGTCAGGTTTAGCTGGCTAAAGCGAGGTATCTATCATTAACAAAAGAAGGTTGCTCACATCATTGTGGCAACCTTCCTTATTTGTATTCATTCACTATTCATCTTTTTCCTTGTGTTTTTCGTGGAGAAGCATCCCCCTTTTTATGCATGCCTTTCAGTAATTCACGGTGGAAACGCATTTCAGCCCTTTGCACCAGATAAATCTTTTTACAAGGCAATATTTTCTTGAACTTATCAAAGTAGGTCTTGTCCAACCGGTCAGAAGCGATACGGGCATCATATACACCTTCCATAATTTCCTCATACTGGGCTTCGGTTGTTTTTTCGTCTTTCCCTTTCCGAAGCAGTTTCCAAGCCTCGTCATTCAGTTGCTTTTTCCGGTCTTGCAATTCAAAATACAATGGGAAGAACTTGGCTGCTTCCTCATTTGTCAGTCCGGCTTTCTCCGTTATAAACGCTTTTTGTTTGGCACGAAACTCTTCAGGTGACAGATGCTGGTCACATCCATCGCTAGCCCAAAGCAGAGGCATAATGCCACATATCATAACCAATAAAACAATTAGTTTCTTCATTTTTAAATAGTTGAGTGTTGTTACCTTATTCTGCATCAGAGTCTGCCAAATAAACATACAATGAATAATCATCCAGCATGGAATTCTCTACGGCCATATTAATATATTCCATTTCTGTTTCCGTATCATCAGCAGCCATACGCTCTACAGATGGAGTATGCTCCGAAGAAGCTACACGGATAATCAATGCCGCACCTATAAACATGGCGGTCATATACAACCAAGGCCTTACCTTCTGCCACATTGTAGGCTCTGTCTGCACAGCAATGAGTTTCTCTTTTTCGGGAAGCCGGTTCATTACCTCTGAAGTAAGATTCTCAAAGTAGCCGTCAGGAACGCGGAAAGGATTTTCCGTCCCTATCTTTTTCTGTATTTTATCTTCTTCTTTCATAAGCTTTCTCCTTTCTGTTTAATTAGACATTGTTTTGTGGCAAAGGTTTAATACTCCTCACCCAAAAACTTTTCTATTTTCTTCACGGCATGGTGATAGGAAGCCTTCAAGGCACCTACGGAAGTACCAAATATATCGGACATCTCTTCGTATTTCATTTCCTGGTAATACTTCAGATTAAACACCATACGTTGTTTTTCCGGCAAGGCAAGCAAGGCTTTTTGCAAAGCCATCTCTGCTTTATCACCGGAGAAGTAAGGATCACTTTCAAGCTTTTGAAGTGCATCTGCCTCGGGGTCATCCAAAGAGACTGTGGAAGCAGCCCGTTGTTTGTTCAGAAAAGTGAGGCATTCATTCAAGGCTATGCGATAGAGCCAGGTAGAGAGTTTAGCCTCTGCCCTGAAATAATCTATATTAATCCATGCTTTAATGAAAGTATTCTGAAGTAAATCATTGGCATCTTCATGAGAGAGGACCATACGACGAATCTGCCAATACAACTGCTCGCTATATTGGGTAACAATCATCTCAAATCCCCGCTTTTGTGTGCTTTCTTCTTGTAGAAGAGCCAACACTTCGCGTTCATTATAGGAAGGGGTCATAAATTTCTATTCGCATTTGTTGTTTTAGACTGCCAAAGATACGAAAAGTTTAATTCATACCGATACACAAAGTGTTTCTTTGGCAAGCTGAGTATCCGGAAAAATAGCGGATGCTTCTTGAAGCAAGACATTTTCATCTTCGTATCGTGCCGAAAAATGTCCTATCAACAACTTCTTCACCTCAGCCCTCCTGGCTATTTCGGCCGCTTGTGCAGCAGTTGTATGAAATGTTTCTTTGGCACGTGGCGCATCCTCATTCGCAAATGTCGCCTCATGAAAAAGTAAATCAACCCCTTTTATCTGCTCCACGATAGAAGGAAGATAGATGGTATCCGAGCAATAAGCATAACTGCGGGACGGAGCAGAAGGACGGGTCAACAAGTTGTTGGAAACAGTTTTTCCCTCCGGTGTCACGTAATCGGCCCCATTCTTTATACGATTCAATTCGTATACCGGCACTTGGTAGAAATCGACCATTTCACGGATAATATGGTTAGGACGCCGCTTTTCTGCAAACAAAAAGCCACAACACGGCATACGATGACGCAAAGGAATAGTAGTAACCGTCAACGAACGGTCTTCATAAATCTGCATCGGTTCTTTCGTATCAAACTCATGGAAAAGGACCTTGTACGTCATCTGCCTATTAAAAAAATCCAGCATAGGTGTCAGCAATGTTTCCAGCCCTTTTGGAGAATGGATATGCAACTCGGCTGTACGTCCTAAAAGGTTAAGTGTAGAAATCAGTCCCAATAAGCCAAAACAATGGTCTCCATGCAAGTGAGAGATAAAGATATGATTCAAACGCGAAAACTTCAGATGTGATTTACGGAACTGCAACTGCGCCCCTTCCCCACAATCAATCATAAACAGCTTGTCGCGCACGTTCACAATTTGAGACGTAGGGAAATGACGCGTTGTGGGTAAAGCGGAACCACAACCAAGAATATGTAACTCAAATTTTTCCATTCCAAACCTTCCGAACTGATTTCTACTCCTTGATTTATAGAAGAGCCTTTATCTCTGAAACTCCAAAAGATATTTCAAAAGTTTCTCCGGATTTATTCCCTTTATACAGATAGCCCACCCCTTTATCACACTTCACACATACTTCCAAGAACATGCGCAAGGCTGGATCGGAGGAGTTCAAAGAGTTCTTCACATTTGCCTTCATCTGTTCGGCATTTTCCTTCAAAGCAGACATCTGTACTACAGATTCGTCAATCGTATAATGATAAAGCACCTTATCCGACTCGATTGTCAGTTTATTGAGCATAGTGGCTTCATCCACCTGCATCGGGCACGATACGTTGGTCATCTTCACTTGCTCTTCCAGTTTCTTCTTATCACTGCTTTCAGCAGTTGAACCACCATTCAATATATCTTTCAAGTCCTGAGTAGTCAGATAACATTCCACTTCGTTACCGGATGTCTTTCCTTTATATATGAACTTTATACCGGAATCAGTACCGACAACCAAATCCAGCATCTCTTTAATGGACCCTTGTGGATTACCGAACATAACAGTCACAGCAGACTTCATTGCATCAGGATTCTCTTTCAAAGCGTCTATATTGAGGAAACTTTCATTCATAAGCAGTACATATACCACATCCGACCCATCAAAAGTAATACTGGATATTTCGCCGGAAGCTCCCATATCCATGGGACATTGTTTGTTGGCTGCTGCGATAGCCAGCTTGAGTTTAGACTTCTGGCCGCATGCGGTTAGTAACATCAGCGACAGGCAAGTGAACAACACCATCTTCCCTGCATTTTTGAACGTGTTTTTCATAATAAATGAAAATTAAATTATTGAATATTTCTATGATTGCAAAAGTAACCACCCTGCAAAGATAAACATTTATGGAAAAACCATCCTTAATTCCATAAAATTCTATTGACAAATCATAAAAAAGAAGGGCACTTGTTTGCGCAAGTACCCTTCCTTCATTTATAGAACGGAGTAATTATTTCTTTCCAGCTTCCATCTGTTCCTTCAAGGCAGCCAAAGCATCAATGTCACCCAGAGTAGTAGATGCAGCCTGGTTTTGGATAGCAGGAGCAACGTCTTCTCTCTTACCGGTTGACTTCTTAGTAGCAGCCTTCTTTTCAGCTCTTTCTTCTGCCTTTGCAGCATCTTCGAAGATACGGCTGTGAGAAAGGATGATACGTTTAGCGTCCTTATTGAACTCGATTACCTTGAATTCAAGCTTCTCGTCCAACTGAGCTTGTGATCCGTCTTCCTTAACGAGGTGCTTCGGAGTAGCGAAACCTTCTACACCATAAGGCAGAGCAACTACAGCACCCTTATCCAGCATTTCGATAATAGTACCTTCGTGTACAGAACCTACTGTAAATACAGTTTCAAATACATCCCAAGGATTTTCTTCGAGTTGCTTGTGGCCAAGGCTCAAGCGACGGTTTTCCTTGTCGATTTCCAGAACTTGTACGTCGATGTCTGCACCAATCTGAGTGAATTCAGACGGATGTTTAACCTTCTTCGTCCAAGACAGGTCAGAGATGTGAATCAAGCCGTCAACACCTTCTTCGATTTCAACGAATACACCGAAGTTAGTGAAGTTACGAACTTTTGCAGTGTGCTTGCTGCCGATAGGATACTTCTCTTCGATAGTTTCCCACGGGTCAGACTTCAGCTGCTTGATACCCAAAGACATCTTACGTTCTTCGCGGTCCAAAGTCAAGACTACTGCCTCTACTTCGTCACCTACCTTCATGAAGTCTTGTGCAGAACGCAAGTGTTGTGACCAAGACATTTCAGATACATGAATCAAACCTTCAACACCCGGAGCGATTTCGATGAATGCGCCGTAATCAGCCATAACTACAACTTTACCCTTCACGTGGTCGCCAACCTTCAGGTTAGCATCCAGTGCATCCCAAGGATGCGGAGTGAGTTGCTTCAAACCGAGAGCGATACGCTTCTTCTCATCGTCGAAGTCAAGGATAACGACGTTGAGTTTCTGGTCGAGTTCAACCACTTCTTTCGGATCGCTAACACGGCCCCAAGAAAGGTCTGTGATGTGAATCAAACCGTCTACGCCACCCAGGTCGATAAATACACCATAGGAAGTGATATTCTTAACGGTACCTTCGAGGACTTGTCCTTTTTCGAGTTTACCGATGATTTCCTTCTTCTGTTGTTCCAGTTCGGCTTCGATAAGAGCCTTGTGGGAAACAACCACATTCTTGAATTCCTGGTTGATTTTAACAACCTTGAATTCCATAGTTTTGCCAACGAATACATCGTAGTCGCGGATAGGCTTCACGTCGATTTGAGAACCCGGCAAGAAAGCTTCGATGCCGAATACGTCTACAATCATGCCGCCTTTTGTACGGCACTTGATGTAACCCTGAATAACTTCCTCGTTGTCAAGGGCTGCATTGACGCGCTCCCAGCTCTTGCTGAGACGTGCTTTCTTGTGAGAAAGAAGGAGCTGACCTTTCTTGTCTTCCTGATTCTCAACATAAACTTCAACAACGTCGCCAACTTTCAGATCAGGGTTGTAACGGAATTCGCTTGCTGAAATGATGCCGTCGCTCTTGTAACCGATGTTTACAATAACCTCTTTCTTGTCCACAGAGATAACGGTTCCTTCAACAACCTGATGCTCGCTTACCTTGTTAAGAGTCTCATCATAAGCCTTCTGAAGGTCTTCTTTGCTGACATTCACATGGGTTCCGTTCTCAAACTCGTCCCAGTTGAAGTCTGCCAGTGGCTGTACGTTTTTAAAATCTGACATAAAATAAAAAAATTAATAATTAATAAAGTTAGACTTTATGTTAATAAAACACTTGCACTGCCGGCACATAAGCCGTTGTATTGCATACAAGACAACATGCCCAACAATGCGAAATCGGGTGCAAATATACAATTTTTAATTTTAACGGCGTTAAGTTTTCATTAAAAAGTCACTGATATACATGTACATAGAGCATATTTTGCCTTTTTTAACACTGCAATTGGCGTATGAAAATGCGAAACACGGCATATCGGGTTGCGAAAGGTCGTGTATTGCAACCCGATATGCCGTGTTTCGGAAGGCGGAATGCCGCCTTTTACAATGCAGGAGGTAACGTCCTAACTGCCACACAGTTGCCTGTAAGGACAGATGTCACAGTTGCTCCTGTCGGCTGTAGGCTCAAATCCCTGTTCGCTGCTGTATATCTCCTTAATCAATGCAATAAGATTGAAACGGAACTCGTCGTCATATTCTTTTATGTCCGTTATCTTTTCTTTTCCCAAGAGCAGGGTGGGGTCGTAGCCGTCTTTCAGGGTATGTTGTATGAATAGCAGTGCCGGACTTACGCCGAGACCGCCCCGGTTGTAATGTGCATTGTTTCGTATAAGCGTTGAATAGAGCATTGCCTGAAAGTAGTAGTCGGTATGCTTTTCCCGCATCAGCGACGGGTCGAACACCTCTTCCACGTTGCCCGGCCGTTTCTCGAGCCTGCCTCCCCCTGTCTTGTAGTCTATCACACGTATGCGTTCCTGCCCGGTATCTCTGTCCGTTATCTTGTCGAGACGGTCTATCCGCCCGCCAATCTTTACGGCATGCCGGATGTCACCGGTATCGAAAGCAATATCTTCAAACACGTCTCCCTCAAGGCTTATTATGGTAAAAGGAGCGAGAGACTTGTCTATTTCGAGCAGACGTCTTACATATCGTATTATCACTTCCCTGTTTATCAGTTGCAGACCGTTGTACTCCACCTGCCGGGAGGCGTTGTCAGCCGTCTTGAAAAACTCTTGTCTGAAGGCTTCGTCTACGCTCGTCTCTATCTGTTTGCGGTCTTTAAGCACGCGTTCTATATCCGAAGACTTCACCAGACCGTTCGGCTGCATTATCTGTTTGTATATCAACTCCGCTGCAAGGTGAAAGATATTGCCGAATATTCTGTTGTCTATTTCATCACCGGTGTTGTCAGGCTCTTTTATTCTTGCCACATTATTATAATAGAAACGCAGCGGGCACCTCCTGTAATTGTTCATTGCCGTTGGCGACAGATAGTCTATGTTCATCAGCCGCTGCATTACTTCGGGTGTTTTCTCTATGCACTTGGGGGTGATGATGTAGCGGTCTTTCTCCGTATGCAGCGTCCTGCGTTCTATCGCATGCCCGCCTTCCACCATGAGCTGCATCATGAAACGGCTCATCTCCCCTGTCTGTCCGTCGTCTGTAGAGCTGTTGTAGACAATGGTTACATCGCCTGCGCGTTGCAGCATCCTGTGAAAATAATATGAGTATATAGCCACTTTGTTGTCTATGGTAGTAAGTCCGTATGCCTTACGGATAGAGTAGGGGATGAAAGACGAGTCGTTGAGACTTTTGGGCATGTGCCCCTCGTTGCACGAAAGGACAAGGATATGGTCGAAATCCAGGTTTCTTGTTTCGAGGACTCCCATTATCTGGGTGTTAACAACCGGTTCTCCGTGGAAGGGGATGCTTGTTGTTGATATCAGTTGCTGTATAAGCCGTTGCAGTGTTATGTTGTCTGCTATGAGGTCACCAGATGATATCAGTCCGCCAAGCCTTACAAGGAGCGTGTGTATACAGAAGAGAGACTCTTGGAAAAAGGCGTCGCCGTCTTTCGCATTGCGTGCAATCTCTGTCACTATGTCCGCAAGCCACTGCACGATACCGGCTTTTTCCCTGATGCCGAACACAAGAGACAATCCGTTGTCGAGCGACAGTCCTTCTGCCGTAAGGCTGTGTCCGCGGTCGCCGGAAAGCATGTCTTTAAGCTCTTTGCACCTTGTAGAGATGAAACGTGAGTAGGGGTGGGTTATCACAGGCATGACATAGTGCCTCTGAAACCGGTGCCTGCCGGCATTGTATCCATTGAGATATAGCGATGAAAGGCGCAGGACAAGGGATGACACAGGAGACTGTGACAGTGGAAATCCGGCAGTGACATTGACGTTTCCTGCTTCCTCGGGCAGACAGTGTACCACGGTCTGCAACAGTTTCTCGTTGCACAGTACTATAGCGGTGCGCTGTCCGGCATCGGTCCTGCCGTTTTCGCGGAGCCAGCTGCTTACATATCTTGCCTGAATGCTGTCTGTTCCGGAGTTGACATAGACAATGTTCTTGTGCTTCGACATATTGTCGTATATGTCTGTATTTCCGTTGTCAAGCTCGTTAGGATAATACTTGAGATATCCGGATATGTAATGTCCGGCTTCATTGACGGCGTCTCCCTTGCCCGAAGGCATGTAATACTTGTCGAAATCCCAGTAGAAACGTGCCCTGTCCTGTTCCTGCAGGCGGTCGAATATCTTGCGTTCTACGGGCTGGACCACATTAAATCCGACGAACAAATAGGTGTCATACTTATACTCTACGGTGTCGTCGGATGCCACTTCACGGTACAGCATGCCCTCGTATGCAATGTTCTGCTTCCTCAGTCTTTCCCTGTAATCATCGTAGATGTTGCCGATATTGCTCCACAACTGCATGAACCTTTGCTTCAATATTGTGTCCTGGTCTTCGGAGAAGTTGCTGAAAAACTTCTGCAATATAGCCTTCTGTTCGGGTGTAAGATATGATATGTCGTCAAGACGGTGCATGTTTTTGAGGTTGGAAAACACATGTCCGGCATCTGCCATGTTCTTGTCTATGTCGTCGAAATCGGCAAGCAGCAGTTCGCCCCAGCCGTAAAAATGGTCGAGAGTCTCGTCTATGCCGGTGCATTTTACAAAGCTTTTATGCAGGTCGCATATAAGTTTTATGCGGTCGCCTGCCTCAAGCGACGAGTGGCGTCTGAACATTTCACTTATGGTAAGGTATGCCGGAGACCACAAAGGGCGGCGTGCCGTCCTTGCCAGAATATCGCTAAGGAAGAGCGACGCGCGCTTGTTGGGAAACACAACGGCAATGCGCGACAGGCCGTAACCGTATTTTTGTATTATGTCTTCTGCAACGTAATTAAGAAATGTCTTCATTTTTAAGCATATAGATGTTACAGTTAAATTTCCACTTCCACAATCTTATTTGTATATACAAACCACAGATATCCGCTTATATTGGTATATCCCATGGAGGAAAGAAGGTGCATATATTCTCTTACCTGTACGTGGTATTCGTCTTTGGGGCGCCCGAACTTGAAGTCGACGACTACCATTCTTTCCCCGTCGGTCATCACTCTGTCCGGTCTGCGCCTTATTACGTCCCCCGTATTGTGGTCGAGAGAAAGTATCTCGCACTCATTAAAGAGCTGCCAGCGTGGAGAAAACCAGTCGGCAACACGCTTGTCTGCAAACCTTTTGGCAAGCATGTTGCGCACTTTGTCGGCTGACATGGAAGTGCCGTCAAGCACTCCCTCAAACTCAAGACGGCGCAAGACGCCGTCTACATCGTCGGTCGTACTTATGCGTGAGAACACATTGTGCATTATGCTGCCTATGGTTATATATTCATTTTGGGCACTTTCGTCCCCGCCGTCATTAATAAAGTCGCGGCTTTTGTTGCTCTGCACAAACTTGACCGGTGTGCCGAACGACTCTATCCTGATGCTAAGCGGTGTCTGGGGCTGCATGAAAACATTGGCGGTAGCTTTTCTTTCTTCCTTTTCCTTTATATACAGTTTGCCGAACGAGAACGTCGTTCCCTCGTCTTCGGTCTGTTCCAGCAGCGACTGCGGAAGTTCTTCGTGCAGTTTCGGAAGACATTCCTGCAACAATGTTGAGCGTGAGTTTCTTGCATCCTGCTTTCCTATGACGAAAAGATTCTTTCCCGCACGCGTAAACGCCACATAAAGAAGGTTCAGGTTGTCGACACTGTTCTGCATGTGCTCATGTTTGTAATCGTCGGCATATATGGTGTCAAGCAGTCTCTTTTCATATTTCACCGGTATAACGGGCAGCTTGTTGAACGGAGCCACGGAGGGCTTGCACCAGAGTGTTTCCGAAAAGCGGTATTTCTCTATTTCCCAGTCGCAGAAAGGTATTATCACATTGTCAAACTCCAGCCCCTTGCTCTTGTGTATGCTTATTATTCTTATTCCGTTTACATCGTCGCTTTGTATTGTCTTGTCCCTGATGTTCTCATCCCATTCGTCCATAAGTCCCTCAATGTCTGCCGGGTTGTCCTTTATGAATGTGCTTACGCAGTCGTAGAATGAGCAGATGAATGCGCTCTGACCGTGGAGTGTATCCAGACAAAATATGTGATACAGGTGCTCTATCAGGTCAAACAGCGGCATATCCGGCAGTGTTTCAAAGCTGTTTACATACTCATCAGGCAGGAAACTATCGTCATTATTGCCGCTTATGAACAGGTCGTTGTCCGTCAGAGTGTCTTTCACTACAAACTTACGGTAGTTCTTTATAAGTTCCGCCCTTGTCAGGATATCGTCCGGATGACATAGATAGCGCAGGGCACCGATGATGATGTTCACGGCAACCGACGAACCTATTTTGAAAGCCTCGTCACTCACAATCTTTATATCCGTACCGCTGAAATACTCGGCAATGACCGGTATGTGCTTTTTGGTACGTACAAGTATGGCAATGTCGTTGACGCTTACGCCTGCGGCAATGAGTCCGGTTATGCGTGTCTTCACATTGCGGAGGGTATTCTCTGTATAGTCGAACTTCGGAAGCAGCATTATCTCCGCCAGTCCGAAGCTCTGCTTACCGGAAGGCACTGTCTGACAGACGTCGGCGTATGCTTCTTTCCTTCTCATGGTTGTATTCTATATCTACGGCTATCTTGAAGAAAGCGTTGTTGAAATCTACTATATTGCGTTCCGACCGGTAGTTGGTGTTAAGGGTACGTATTGTCAGTTGTTCGTCGGGCGAGCTGAATTGCTTCTCTATTCCGTTGAGAAGCCGCCAGTCTCCTGACCTCCACCTGTATATGCTCTGCTTGACATCGCCTACTATAAGACTGCCGACTGTTCCGGCTTCACGGTCTACATTGCTGCTGCTCATACATTCTTCAAGCAGTATCTTGAAGTTCTTCCACTGTATCGTACTCGTATCCTGAAACTCATCAATCATTATATGTTCCAGTCGCGCGCCGATTTTCTCAAATATGAATGGAGAGTCCGAGCCGTCTATAAGTCCGTGTAACAGCTGTTGTGTATCGCTGAGAAGAAATTGGTTCGTATCGGCATTTATCTCTCTCATCTTCTTCTCGATGTTGTTCAACAGCCGGAGCTGGCTGAGATATTGCAGAGTCACTGTTGCCGAGGAGCTGAGCCGCCACAGTTTCACGCGGTCGTTCTCTGCATTTCTCAGGATATCCATGAGCCGTGTCTCTGCCAACGACAATATCGTATCTCTGTAAGGACTTGTCTTAGATGCCCATTCCTGTGGTGAGCCAAGGCATTTTTCAAGCGTTTTTGTCAAAAAGACGCCGTCGCTGAAGTCGTTGCCGCGCAGTTTCTTAAAATATCCGGCTATGCCTCTTGTTCCGCTTTTAAGGTCTTCGGGAGCCAGTCCGGCGTTTTCCAAAGTCTTTTCAAACATGTCGGCATAGGCTTCCATTTGCCTTTTTACATTAAATACAATGCCGTTCAGCTCTTTTATATAGTCTTCAAAAAAATTGCGTTCGGATATCTTTTCGTTAAGGACAGAGCTTTCCTGCCTGTACACATTATTAAATATGTTTTTCCCGAAGCTTTTTATATCGTAGATGACGTTCCAGCCCTTGTCATCGTTGATGTTGTCCAATACAAGGCTGATAATCCATTTCAGTACGATGCTTGAACTGTCCAACGACTCTATCAGTCTGTCTACGGCAAACGTCTCCGCCTGTTTGTCGTTAAGTGCAAGACGGAGGTTTGTTGTCAGCTCAAGTTCGCGGGAAAGGTTTCTCAGCACTCCCTGAAAGAATGTGTCTATCGTCTGTACGTGAAAGTAGCTGTAGTTGTGCATGAGGCAGCTGAGTGCCTTTCCTGCCTGTTTGCTTGCATATTCCCTTGATATGCCGAGCTGTCCTGTAACAACGGCGGTGTATCCGGCAGAGTCGGGCAGCTGTTTCCATATCCCGTACAACTGGCTGAGTATGCGCATTTTCATCTCTTCCGTGGCTTTATTTGTGAACGTCACGGCAAGTATGCTGCGGTAGCTCTGCGGATTTTCAATCAGCAACTTTATATATTCCGTCGCAAGTGTAAAGGTTTTTCCGCTTCCCGCACTTGCGTTGTATACAACCAATGGTGTCATAATCATTTGTTTTGTTACCAGTCTTTGAACAGTTCGAAGCCGAAACGGCAGCCTATACCGTCAAACTTGTTGTTGCGGGTGGCTGCAAACACACCCATTGAAAACAGCCTGTTGGTAAATCCGTAGCCATATTCTATGTACGGATGAAGGTGGTTTACGAACAGCGTGTTTATATAAAACCTTTCGGTCTCTATCATTCTTCCTATCAGAGGCAGATGAGACATGAGCATCATGGGTGCTTCGTAAGTGGCATTGGTGCGGACATAATATTCGGAGGCGTTGTACCAGTTGCTGTTCAGTATCTGGAACTCACCTGTCCAGTCGTCGTTCCAGCCTCCGGGAATGTTCTCGTCGCAGAAGTTTGAGTAGTCAAGGAAATAGGCTTCCTCGTCCTTTGTGGTGTAAAAGCCGAAACCTGCCCTCAGCGAGAGTGACCTTATACTATGATATTTTTTTATCCATGAAGCATCAAATTCAAAGCGTTCATAGTTCATTACAGACTGTCCGATACCCTTTATTCCTCTTTCGTAATCGGTGGTAAAGTAAACTCCGGTCCAGCCCCACGGACGTATCTGTAACTGTAATGTCGGTGAAAAAGAATGATATGTCACAGGCTTTCCTGCCAGTTCAAATCCCTTTTTGTCTACGGCAGACCTCCTGTGGAACATTATGCCGGGCTGTATGCTGAACTTGGACGACAGGTCGTAGTTGGTTATAAACTTGACATAGAAGTCCTTAAAATAGTCGAGGTTCATCTTGTCCCAGTCTATATCGCTCAGCGATTCATGCTTTATCCGGTCTACAATGCTTGAGTTTGTTATCCTGTTTCCGTTACCTATCTCTGCAACCATGTATCCGTTGCGCCGCTTGTTGAAGGTATATGTAAGGGGAAGCCTGAAATAAAGCTGGTGTTGCTTGAATGAATAGCCTGCCTTGAGATACAATGACATGTCGCTGTTTGATGAAAAGACGTAGCTTCCGCGTACTTTCATCTTATAGGTGACACCCTTGCTGTTGCTGTATCCAAGGTATAGCGGGTTGAGAATGGGGGAAATTCTGAACGAGCCCCTGTCGGATGTTCCGAATTTTCCTTTAATCCTGTTTACAAGATTGTCGCCTATGACATCCCACAGAATGTCTTTTTTCTTGTCTTCTGCCGACTTTGCCGTATCGGACAGGCTTCTTATCGAATCGTATCTGCTGTATATGCCAAGCTCTTTTTGTGGCAACGGTTCAGGACGGAGGATGCCCATCAGTTCCCTGTCGTGCGAGTCTGTGATTGTGTCCGCCTGTATTGACGGAGCGGTTGTCACGGCATGATGGGTGGTCGTTATCCTGTTTCCGAGGAATTTGAATGATGCCTCGATGTCGCATGTCTGCGGGACAAGAGACCTCAGTCCCCCGCTGCCCATTACAGCCCTTATCCTGAAGTCTATCATGTCGTGCTCTCCCGAGAAGTATATGCTTATTATCCTGCCCGACGAGTTGTCGGTTATTGCCGTTCCGCTTATCATCTGAGTATTGTGAAGCTTAGGCAGGAACAATATCTCCGAACGGTTTTCGGTGAGTTTGGTTACCTTATACTTATAGAACTTCTTGTTTATGCGGTTAAACGGCGACAGCAGATTGTTGCCAATCAGTGTAGGCTCATACAGGGCAGGCGCTTGAAACGAGTTTATCACGGACATTGCCTCACGGTGATGCGGAATGGTACCGACGCTTACATGCAGCTGCGGCTCCATTGCCTTACTGTTCTTGAGTATTATCGTACTGTATGTCTCTCCGGCATATTCCTTGTTTCCACGTGCAACTGCGTACATTGTGGGGATGACGAGTAGGGTAGGGTTGCGCCTGTCCACTGTTATCGAGTATCTTACATAGACATTTACCGATGTGCTGTCCCTGTCTGCAATTGTATTTCTATAGGAGAAAACACGCTCAAGAACTGAAGAGCCGTCATGGTTCTTTGCTTCTGTCTTCGTTACGGCAAATGGCTGCAATACGAAAAATAACAATATAAGGAGTCTTGACAAGTGTTTCACGAACACAAAGGTACAAAAAAATCCTCTTCCCGGTGCAGGAAGAGGATTTTATTAGCATTTAATATGCTTTATCCAAGATACTTTATCAATATTTTTGCGTTGCCGCTGTCGCGCAGCTTTGCAATGCTTTTTTCGCGTATCTGCCTTACGCGCTCACGTGTAAGACCAAGCTGGTCGCCTATTTCCTCAAGCCCTTTCTCGTGGCATCCTATACCGAAGCATTCACGGATAATGGTTATTTCCCTTTCTTTGAGCACCTTGCTCAGCACGCTGTTAAGCTCCTGAGCCATGGATTCGTGGTCAACAACACGGTCGGTGCGGCTGTCTTCTCCGCTCGGCATCACATCGAGCATGCAGTTATCCTCACCGTCCTGAAACGGCGCGTCTATGCTTACGTGGTGACCGTCGGCTGCCAAAGACTGCCCGATCTTCTCCTCATCGAGGTTTGTAGCTTCGGAAAGCTCTGACACAGACGGGTGTCTCTGGTTCTCCTGCTCAAACTTGTTTATCTCGTGATTTATCTTATTGAGAGAGCCGACCTGGTTTAACGGCAGGCGGACGATGCGGCTTTGCTCTGCAATTGCCTGCAAGATGCTTTGGCGTATCCACCATACGGCATAAGAGATGAACTTGAAGCCGCGTGTCTCGTCAAACTTCTGCGCAGCCTTTATCAGGCCGATGTTTCCCTCGTCGATAAGGTCTGTGAGCGTAAGTCCCTGATGTTGGTATTGTTTGGCAACAGATACGACAAAGCGGAGGTTAGCCGTGACAAGCTTGTCCTTGGCACGTTCACCCTCCGGACCGCCTTTCTTGATCTTTTGGGCAAGCTCTATTTCCTCGTCAATTGAAATCAACGGAGCGCGTCCTATTTCAACAAGATATTTGTCAAGTGCCTCACTTGAGCGGTTTGTAATACTCTTTTGAATTTTTAATTGTCTCATTCTTGATGCCTTAAAAACGTTCTAAAATCCTGATATATAAGCAAATAATCGAAAATTATGCGACAAAACGCATGCAAAGGTACAAAAAAATATTTAAATATACACGTTTTTGCGCATTTTATTTGTACAAAAAGCGCCTTAAATATACAGATATTCAAGTACGTATGATTGCGGATAACATTGAATGACAGCCAAATTAACAGCCGTGGGCATAAGTATGGAAATCTGTCGCATATGAGATACAAATCTATCGCATATGAGATACAAATCTATCGCATATGAGATGGAAATCTGTCGCATATGAGATGGAAATCTGTCGCATATGAGGTGGAAATCTATCGCATAGGTTTTGCAGCGCAAAAGCTTATCTTTATAATGTTGGATGTAAAGCTTTTGCTTATGCAAACATTGTAAATTAGGCATAGGTAGTTTTTGTTATGATATACTCCGTCCTTTTCTCAACAGCCAATTGTCTATAAGCTTGCGGGCAATGGAAAGTTTTTCGGGAATGACCGGAAGATTGTCTATGCTGAACCAGCCTGCCGTCTTCAGCTCTTCCTCCTGTATGCGGATATCTCCGCCTGCATATTCGGCGTAGAAGCCGACCATAAGACCGTTGGGGTAGGGCCATGGCTGCGAGCCGAAATATTCTATATTCCTTACCGTAAGTCCCGTTTCCTCTGCTATTTCCCGCTCAACGGCATGTTCGAGCGTCTCGCCCGTTTCTACGAACCCGGCAATCAGTCCGTGGAAGTTGCCGCGGAAGTTGTGGGCACGCACCAGAAGTATCTCGTCGCCCTTGTGGACGAGGCATATCACCGCTGTGGCGAGTTGCGGCCATATTTCCCTGTGACAGTTTTCGCATATCTTTGATATCCCTGTGTTCATGTGCATCGGCGAACCGCATGTGCCACAGTATTGCGTTGTGGCGTCCCAGTATAATATCTCCTCACACTTTCCCGCTTCGAGATACAGTTCGAGAGGCAGCAGATGGTATGACCGGCGCAACGGGCACAGCTCGTACTTCCCGTTTTCGTCATGCGGAATGTTTTCACGGCATGGCTGCTGTCGGTGTCAATGTCGTGTACATAGCATCCCGCGTTGTTCACCGGGCACTTCACGCCCTGCGGGATTGTGTATGTGCCGTCCGCTTGTTTCTCGAGCAGCAGGTCGGACTTATAAAAAGCAAACCAGTATGTTTTCATGTCCTGTATATGAAAAATTATGATATTATTTACAAATGATTCTCGTTCTCTTTTTATATTATGAACAGCAACCGTGAAGATGTGTCACATACATTAATATATATGTGTATACGGTGCATGCGCCACGTGAGGGTATTAAAACCATGTTCTTTAAGCTCGGACCTGTAGGGACATATTCTTGTATTTGTCCGCCAAACAAACATTGAATATCAACATGTTATAAACGGACAAATACAAGAATATGCCCCTACCGTGGAATAATTTCAGGTCTTGTCCCTTCATGGGGGTGTAATATTCATCGGGCTCACATTATTTATATTTTGACATAACCTGCAATGGTTATCCGTCGGTTTCTATTGCTTTCCGAAGAGCAGGCGACGATCACGCCTAATGGCATCCTTTGTCAATTCCTCCGGCACGAAGCGCCAGTTGCCGTTGGCGCGTGGGCGTATCACGCCGGCTTTCTCTATCTCCTGCATAAGATAATACCGAAGATCCCTTTCGCTTTTGTATGTTATCCTGTTCTCCAGTTCGTTGTGCGGGATTCCAGCTCCTTTTGTCAGCAGCTCGCCGCCGCCGTTGCCGCGATAGCTGTTCATCACGACGCGGTAAAGGCTGTCTTTGCAGAACGGTTTGCCGTTGCTCATGCGCAAAATGCGCACCTTCTCGCCGTCGGGACGTGTCACGTCCACCTCATAGTCTATTCCAGCGGCACTGTCGAAGTTGAATGTCATGTTGCGGAACATGTTGTGCCTTCCGTCTCCGCGTGCCGTGGTATCGAGGAGCAATATGTGGTCGTCTACCGTCTTCATGGTGTTCACCCACAGGTCGTAGCTCATCTCAAGATGTTTTCTTACCTCTTCGCCCGTGAGGGTCATGACGTAAAGTTGGTTTTCATATTTGTATAGACTGAACATGTCGCTCACGTGCACGTCTCCTGCCTCTATGCAGGCGTCGGGAGACAGGGGCGCGTTGAACGAGATGTCTGCTCCCGTTATTTGAAGCTGCAGGTTGTGGATAAGGTCGACGAATGCCGAACTGCCGAAAAAGCTGTCCCGTGTGTATATACTTCCTGCAAACGTTCCTATCTTTTTGTTTACGTACGAGCCGATGTTGTCCGTTATGTCGCGGAAACGTTCCATATATTCCTTGTCCACATCGTATCCCGATATGTCTGTTATTCCTCCCGTCACCGTCTTTCCTTCAACGCGCCCGTTAACAAGCGTCAGTGTTATCTCCGCATCAGCCACGGCAAGGGCGTTGTTTGCCGGATTGAGGCACAGGACCTGTCTGCCAGCATTGTCTGTTATCTGTCCGCAGTATTGCGAATGGTCGTGACCGAATATTATGAGGTCAAATCCTGATACTTCGCGCGCTACTTTCAGTGTTGCGTCCTCTTCGTATGCATCTGTGGTTATTCCGCCTTCCTTGCCGGAGTGGAACAGTCCGATGATGACATCGGGGCTTTCGTTCTTCTGGATGTATTCAACCCACCGGCGTGCCGATACAACCATTTCTTCAAATCGCATGCCCTGCCACAGGTTCTCCGTCAGCCAGTTTGGAATGGCAGGTGTAAGAAGTCCGAGTACGGCAATTCTTACACCCTCCTTGCATATTATCGTGTACGGGGAGAAGTAGGGCTTGCCGTTGTCCGTTCTTATGACATTTGCACCAAGAACAGGGCATTTAACCTCGTCAGCCCACTTGTCGTATACGGCATGTCCGGTCTCCACATCGTGGTTGCCTATCGTCTGTGCATCATATCCGAGATAGTTTACAACATCTGCCGCAATGTTTGTTACATCGGGTCTCACATAATTGAAATAGTAGCACGTGGGCTGTCCCTGCAATATGTCGCCGTTATCGAGCATAATGAAGTTGCTGCCGTATTTTTTTCTCATCATGCCGGCGTATGTGCTCAGCCTTGCCAATGAGCCTTTAGTGTTCTTGCGTTCGATGAAGTTGTATGGAAAAAAGCATCCGTGTACGTCGCTTGTGCCCAGCACACGCAGTTTTACTGTCTTTGTCTCAGCCATCGTTGATAAGTTAATGCAGATAATAAAAACGATAAAAGCTATAAATCTTCTCATTACGTTGTTCCTAATTCCTCTTGTTTATTCATTAAAACAGGCGGTCAGCATGTTTCCGCATTCATTCCGGCTCATTCGCTGTTGCATCGGCTGCACTTCTACTTGTTTCTGCGGCATTCTTGCTTTTAGCCTCTTCGCGATATTTTGTCGGAGTTATACCCATTTTCAGCTTGAACGTGCGTGTGAAATAAACAGGGTCGTTGAAGCCTGTCTTGTATGCAATCTCCTGTATCGTGGTATTGGTGTTTTCCAGATACATTATAGCTTTCTTGAACCTGAAGTCGCTTATAAGTTCCTTCGGCGACAAGCCTGTCAGCGACTTCACCTTATTGTAGAATGATGTTCTTGAAAGTGATGAGTTTTCAAGCATGTTCTCTATTTTTATGTTGGCGTCGGTATAGTGTTCCTCAAGCCAGTCGAGCAGTTGCTTCACAAACTCGTAGTCGTCATCATGCTTGAAGGCTATATCCTGCGGTCCTACTTTTATCACCTTCATGTTCTCAAGGTCTATCTTGCGCTTCTTTCTCACCCAGAAGTATATGCCGCAGCCAAGGACAATAAGTATTATGTATATCCACAACGCCACCGTGGATGCCCAAAAGTATGGCGGCACCTTTACCGTTATTTCCGCTATCTCGTATTTGTCAGGCGATTCGAGCAGAAATGCCTTTACCTTGAACTTATATGTTCCGGCAGGAATGTCATAGAAGCTTGCCATGCGCATGGCATCGGCATTGTGCCACTCGTCGTCATATCCCTCAAGCATATACTGATAGTGAACCCTGTGCTGGAGATGATGACTGAGCGATGCGAAGCTGAAGGCGAATGCGCTTGAGCGGCTCGGCAGCCTTACGTAGTTGCTGTCGGGGATGTAATAGTCGTAGAAGTCGTTAAGACGAGGACTTACAATTTCGTTGTTGATGTAGAAATTTGTTATCTTCAGTTTAAGTTCCTCATTCTTGGGCATGGAGAAATTGTTTCTGTCTATCAGGTAGTAGCCGTCGAGGGTGCCGAAAAACAGTTTTCCGTTGTTGAGTTGTGTTGCGGCACACTCCGAGCAGCTCACATCGCCGATGCCGTCCAATGACGAAAATATAGCAAACTGCTGTTTTTCCGGATAGAATGAGCATATAGTCTGGTCTGTCGTGAACCATACCGTCCCGTTGTTGTCGAACGTTATACTTTTTATCTCACTTGACGGCAGTCCGTTCTTGTCGCTGTATGTCTCAAACATCCAACCGCCATCTTTGTTCTTCTGCACAGCCCTGCTCAGTCCGTCGCTGTTTGTGGCAATCCACATCCGTCCGTCCTTAGCCTTTGCTATCTGTATGATATCATAGCTCTCTAACGGTCCTAAATTGCCGTCATAGTTTTTCGTCTGTTTTAGCCGTGTGCTGCATATCTTCTTTGTTTTGCTGTTATAGCTGAAGAGTATTATTCCGTCTGACGTCCCCGCCCATACAAGTCCGCTGTTGTCCACGGCAAGGGTTCTTATCCTGCGGTACAGGCTGTTGCGGATATCGCTGACCGTATTGTTGGCATTGATAAAGCCGTACCTGTCGTTCCCGCCCGGCAGCATGTTTATCCCTCCGCCGAACGTAGCAATCCAGATGTTGCCGTCCTTGTCCTCCACCGTACAGTATACATTGTCCGAACTTATGCTCTGTCTGTCTGTTTCGTTGTGACGGAAATGTTTCATTATGTATCCTCCGTTCCCGTCGGCGGTCATTCTGTACAGTCCGTTCCCTTTGGTGCTCATCCAAATATTACCTTTTCGGTCCTGCATGAGATTATATATCCTGCCGATGTTTCCGCCTTCAGAGTTTTTGTCTGTCACGGTTCTTTTGCCCTTGTCGAAGATATACAGTTTTCCGGCTTTGCTTCCGATGAACAACTTTCCGCTTTTACGGTCCTGAAGTATTGCCCTTATTTCATTGGCGTCATAGCTTGTGGCATCCGGTTCGAGCTTATATCTTGATATATGGTTGCTGAAAAGCTCAAGCTTTTCCAGTCCCCGCCTTATGGTAGACATCCATATCACTCCGTGGGGCATGGGCAGATATGCCGTCAGTGTGTTTGACAGGTTCCACGGATTATCAGGATTGTTGTGGAAATATTTTATCTCGTCTGCCTGCCTGTCATAATATCCGAAACCGCCGTGGTTCATCCTTACCCACATAATGCCGTCTGCCTCACTGAACATTCCGCCGTTAAGGTCTATGTCGGGTATGGTGACAATCTGCGTAAAGTCCTTTATGTCACCTGTGGTTGTTTTCAGCCTTGACACGCCTTGTTTTTCCGTAGAGAACCACAACAGTCCTTCACTGTCTGCATATATCGAAGAAACATGCTTTTCGTTGAGCTGTTTTATAAGTTTGTTTTGTCCCTTGTTGTCTATATATAATATCTTTCCGGACATAGTGCCGGCATACAGGCTGTTTCCCCTATATGTCGCCGCCGTGATGTCCTCACCGGCAAAACAGCGGTAGGATATCTGCCCTGTCTCATTGTCAAGCAGCATCATACCGTTGTTGGTCGCCAGCCACACATTACCCTGATCGTCACATACTACTTTGTTGACATTAATCTTGCCCAGCGGATAGTTTCTTCTTGTAAACTTGCTGTTTGCAAGTCTTATGCGGTAAATTCCCTTGTTGTCTACTATCACATATACGTCTCCGTTGGGAGCAACTGTTATTTCATGGGTGGTAATAAAATTGCTTCCGCCGTTTATTCCCTGAAAAGCACTGGTAATCTTGTCTGTATTTCTGTCGAGTACAAATACGCGGTTGTTGTACATTCTCATCCAGATATTACCTTCCGTGTCCGTATGTATTTTAAGTATTCTGTTGTGAAATTCGGGAATGTTGCTTCTCAGTCCGGTACTGTAGTTGTAGAAGGAATAACCATCATAGCGGCATAGCCCGTTGTATGTGGCAAGCCATATATATCCGTATTTATCGGTAGTTATGTCAGATATTGCATTACTTGCCAGCCCGTCTTTTGTCGAATAGTGTGAAAGCTTTGCTTTAAGGTCCAAGGCATGTATATCGTTCATGGCAATCATTGCCAGTATAGATGTTATTATTATAGCCGTCTTTTTCATTTTATATGTGTTCTTTTAAGGCATTGTATGGTTGTTGCTTTTGTTCTCTTTGTAGTTTATCTTATGCAAAGATAATGCAAACCGAGTGCAATCAAGCTTGCTTGTAATTGCCGAGGTGCCGCTTATTTTATGCAAAGATAGTAAAAAAACGTGATTTTTTATGCTTTATATATAATAAAGTCAAGACTTTGGCTATATAAAGAGCATGTAATTGGAAATACAACGGCAACTTTCAGTACATATTATATAATGTCTATAAATGCGCGGCTGTATCTAAATAAGATAAAAGGCAAGTACCTGAAACACAGTAATAAAGCATGCCGCCCTCATAGATTATTATCCGTTGTTTGCAAGACGTGATGTTTTGAATGCCAAAAGATGCCCTTTCATGCTCTAAAAGGCGGCATTTGAGACGCTAAAAGGGCACCTTTTGTAAAGAGCTGGTGGACAGCATTATATAGTAGAATATAAGTTTGATGAATTATATAACCCCAGCCACTCCTTAAAAGACTTGATGTCCTTAACACCTTTAAGGGATATTTTGCCGTTCAACCCATCATCCTTCGCCTTGTTATGACGTATATGATTACCGGTGCTCCTATAAGCGGGGTGACGGCATTGAGCGGCAGGACCCCGCCCGTGCACGGCATTATGCATATAAGGTTGCAGAGCAGGGCGACAGCCATTCCCGATATCATTGTTGCTGGCATTATAATTCTGTGATTGTCTGTCGAAAGGAATATGCGTGCGATATGTGGAACGGCAAGCCCGATAAACGACACAGGACCGCAGAAAGCGGTGGTGACGGCTGTCTGAAGACCTGTTACAATCAGTAGGAAGTTGCGCACTCTTGTGGTTCTTACACCGAGATTTTCGGCGTATTGCTCTCCTAACAGCAGGGCGTTGAGAGGCTTGATGAGCAGAAGAGAGCATATAAGTCCCAATATGGTGGCTGATGCAAATATCGGTATGCTGCCCATTGTCACTCCGCCGAAATTGCCCATGCCCCAAATCATATATGACTGCACTCCCTCTTCGGTAGCAATAAAATTAAGAAGTGAAATGGCAGACGAAGCCATGTATCCGGTCATTATGCCAATGATGAGCAGCATGACGTTGTTGCGGACCATTACGGAAAACAGCAGAATTATAAACATTACTGCCATGGCACCGGCAAATGCGGCTGTAAGCACGGCGATAAACGAACCTGCCGATATCGTTCCTCCGGACATGCCGATGCCGGGCATCAGCATCACTATGGCTACGCCAAGACTTGCACCACTGTTTATTCCGAAGACTGACGGACCGGCAAGCGGGTTCCGGAACGCCACCTGCAACATCAGTCCGCATGCCGCGAGGGAGGCACCGCATAATGCGGCGGTTATTGCCTGAGGCAGCCGCGACTCCAACAGTATGTATCTCCAGCTTTCATTGTCGTGCTCCTGCCATATAAGTATCTTAACCACATCCTGTAGCGGAATGTCCGCTGCACCGACAAAAAGGTTCAGAACGAAGAGCGCGACAACGGACAGGGATGTCAGGAATATATATAAGTTCTTTCTGCTCATTTAAGTTTGAAGAAATATTTTGTGTCTCCCTTTATTCCGAGATCCGGATGAGCTATCATGACAAAGTCGCGCAACAGTCTCTCCGGGTGGAATGGCGTTTCTTCATAGAACGTTGAATTAAGGGTGTTGCAGCCATAGACCTCACCGGTCTTAAATGCCTTGAACTGTTTATAGCCGCTGTATTCCCTGCCAAGGCCGTCAAGTGTCATAGGCTTGTCGCCTGCATACCTGAGCATCCATATTCCGGCATCGGCGGAACTTTCAAGAACTTTCTCGAATGACAGTTGAAGGCTGCCGCTGTCGTTGTTGCCGGCAAACGGATATGATATCACGGCATCTTTTATAATCTGACCTATTGTGCTCCTGCCTCCCGGAACATACCATACCGAGCCTGTTTTCGTGTCCATAAGTATGGATTTCCTCACTTTTGACTTTACAGCCATGGCTTTAAGCTCCATATATTCTTTCTCTACGGCGTTGAAGATACTGTCTGCCTTTTCTTCCGCTCCCCACAGCATTCCGTAGAACTTCATCCACTCGGCGCGTCCAAGTGCCGTTGTCTCCATATAATCGGCAGCCTCTATTATCGGAATGTCCAGCTTGTCGATCTTTCCATATCCTCCGCTGTTTTGAAAAGGAGACAGCAATATGGCATCCGGATGCAGTTCTATTATTTTTTCTATTTCGGGTGCCATGCTGCTGCCGCAGTCGGTGATGCTGCCTTTCCGTACGGCATTGGATATCCGTGGTATCTTGATGTACGGAACATCGCACACTCCGGCAATGCAGCTTTCCCTGTTCAGAGACAACAGCAAGGCACAGTGGACCGACGTGCTTATCACCGATTTCTCCAGCGGTATATGTATTACTGTGCCTTGAGGCAGTCTTACGTCAGGTCGTGTTCCTTTTTTTACAAGTATGTATGTATGAAGTATATTATCCGTATTCCACGGATCTGTGAGCATAACGGTCGTATAGTCTGTGTACTTCACGATTTTTATGTGTTCCGCATACTTCATCACGATGCTGTCACCCGTATCTTCATGCCCGGCTGTTGTTTTGCCGGTGCATGAAGACATCAGTGCCGTTGCCAATACAACGATATACTTTAATATAAGCTTCATTATCTTATGAATATCATTGAGTTAGGGCTTATACCTCCAGCCTGTACGCTTGATATATATTTCCCGTCAGCAGATATATGATACAGGGTGCTGTTCTCGAAATAGTTTGTCAGTCCGATATAGAAACTGTTGTCATACGGATTTCGTTCAATCATATATACCGTGTTGGTGCCTTGTGTCATTACGGCAGGCAGGTTGCTCATTTTCCATTCGGTTGTCTGTCCGGTCCGCGCATTATATACGGAATATGTTGTCTGATAGTTTACATAGTCAGGTGACGTGGAGTTTGCCATGTACAGATTGTCTCCGTCTGCATACATGTTGCTTGCATCTGCAATTTTCGTGCAGGTCTTTGTCCTTTCGTCATAGAGAGACACATATCTTTTATATGAGGCATCGTATGCCATGATGTATATATGCCCGTTATCTTCCTGTATTCCGAAAGGATTGTTCATTATCTCCACGCTCTCAGCCTTGTCAAAGCTGTTGATGTCTATCACCGACATGGTGTTTGATGTCATGCCGGAGTTTACGCAGTAAAGCTTGTCGTTGTGCTCAATTATCTGTTCCGGATTGTCACCGACCTTTACGGATTTCTCGAGTTTAAGTGTCTTTGCATCAAAGCGTGCAACATATCCTCCGTAGCATGTAACGTAAAGTTTGCCGTCTTCTTCCACGATGTTACGTGGTTCTCCAAGTGTTTCGAAGCCGGTGTATCTTGCAAGTTCCACTCCCGAGCCGTTAAGGCGCAGCAGAACTTTCGATACGTTTACGATAATGTATATGTCACCGTCGGCTTCAATCATGTCATTTGCCGTGTCGCCGAGCTTTATGCCGTTTTGTGCCTCATATATGTCGTGGCTGTAGATTGTGTCCTGAGCCGGATCAAGGAACGAGAGATGAGAGTTGTTGTGGTTGAAGGTTCCTTCGGTTAGGACAAATGCGCGGTAGCGGGGCAGTTCTATCTTTGCCCCGTCCTTCCATGACAGGTCTTCGCTGTCGTCGCTACATGAAAAGAGACCGAATGAAAGTGTCAGTCCGCATAGGACTGAGAGAAACAATTTGCTTGTTTTCATAATGATTTTTGATGTTTATGTTTATAATGTTATAGTTGCGGATAATTGCCAGTTGCGTCCCTGCATGGGATAATACTGTATTATTTCATATTGCTCGTCCGTGAGGTTGTATATACTTCCGGACAGTTGCAAGGTGCAGCTTCTTAACTTAAACTTGCGCGATGCCGTAACGGAATGTTCCCAATACGGTTCGAGCCTGTATTCGTCCGTTGCCTGACTCATGCTGTAACGTTCTCCGCAGGCATTGACGCTGTAGCCTATGCTCAGCCATGGAGTGTTTAATGTCAGTGTGCCGTTGCCGCTGCTTTCTGGAGTATAAGGCAGTTGCTTGTTGTAGCTCGAACGTTGAGGATCGGTCTTGTCGGTTGCCTTCTGAAGAGTATAGGCTGCCGTCAGTTCGGCATTGAAGCCTTTTGCTATATGACAACCGACAGCCATTGTTGCGTCTATTCCCTTGATATGCACCTTGCCGAAGTTTGCCATTTTCCATACGTATGTTGTCGGGAATGCAACAATCTTGTCGCTGACGTTGTTGAAATATCCGTCTACTGTAATCTGCATGGATACGGCTTTTCCTATTTGTCCCGCCCATGTCATGCCTGCGTTATATTCGGTAGCCTTTTCCGGCTTAAGTCCGGTGTTGCCGATGTGCATATAATACAGGTCTGTAAATGTCGGTATGCGGAACGTGCTTTTTACCATTGCGCGCACAAACAGCGACTTGTCGGCTACAATACGGTATGATGCCGACAGGGACGGGGATACGCGTTTGCGGTCGGCGGGTTTGCTGCCTTTGTCCACATGCTCGGCAGCGTATGTCCCGACGATGTTGCCGTTGAGTGTCAGGCGGTTGTTGCTGTATTTTGCGGACAGGGCAGTCAAAGATGTATACCGTTTGGGATTGGGTTGTGTCTCAATGTTGTTTCTGAGATTGTTGATAAAGAAGTCTTGTGCCAAGGCAACGGAGAAGCCCTGTGCAGGGAGCCACATTAACGTTGATGAGGCGTAATATTCGTTTTGCCTGTTTATGTCAGTCTGCTTTCCGTTCTGGTATTTCACGTTTATATCCTCATATCTGTTCCATGAATGGGTATATTTCAGCACGGCGTTCAGTTTCAGTCTGTTGCCAAAACTTTTTTTGTATGTGCTTTGCGCGAAGAAGTTCTCATCCCACAGGCGTTCCTTGGCATCACTGTTGTATAGTATAACCACGCCCGGCAGTCCCCGTTCCGAATAATAATAGTATGCTTTTGAGTGAAGCTTGCTGCCGTCTTTGAATGTGTTGTGCATGTTCACCTCTCCCTGCCATGAGTATATATCGCTGTTTCTGCGTTTCTCGGTTGTCGTAAGTTTTCCGTTTTTAAGCTTGAAAGGGTAGGTGCCGTCTGCACGCATGAAGGTTGCATTGGCTGATATTACAGTTTTTTCAGACAGCTTTTTCCAAAAACATATCGTAGGACTGACAAGACCGAAGGAGCCGCCACGGAGCTTGCTTCTCAGTATCCAGTCCTTGCTGTCGAAATGTGGCAGCTCCGTTTCTATTGACAATAGCGCGGCTGAGGCATAATGGCGTGCCGTCTGCATTTGGTCGCTGCTTTCTCCCAATGCTAGTGAAAGGCGTGCGATATTGTCGCTCATGAAATGCCCTACATCCACTTGCCCGGCTTGTGTGTTGCTGATGGTGACGCCGTCATAGCTTATTGCGGTATGGTGTGCCCCGATGTTTCTTACTGATACGGTTTTCATTCCACCTATGCCGCCGTAGTCCTTTACGCTCGTACCGGCAAACTTCTTGGCAATGTCTGCAACATTCTGAAAGCCCATTATGTCGATGTTTTCTTTGTCAATCGACTGTAACGGCTTGTCAGACAGAATGTTCCCCGACGTGCGTTTTGCGGAAACTTCAATGCCTTCAATGGCTTTTACCCTGTTATATACAGAATCTTTATCTGTTGTTTGGGCATTGACAACGGTTTCAGATACGCACAATAGTGCTGCAATGATTAAATATTTTTTCATAATGATATCATTGTTCTGCAACTTTCCTCGAGTATGCAGAAAAATTATATACATGCTGATGGCAGGTCTTCTGACTATGTTGCCTGGAGACAAACGCCTTCCCGATAAAATCAGTGGCATCCTGTTTGCCTCACGAAACAGTAACTTACAGCAGCGGGACTGTTCAGGACTTTCACCTGATTCCCTTTTAATTGCACAAATGCAAACCTACAGCGCTGCAAAGATAGCGAATTTTGAACATATATAAAGCAGAAAAGATTGTTTTTTATCTGTTTATACCGTACGGCATAATGCATAATGTCGTGTCACATAACCCATAGCTTTTCGTAAGCTAAAGCTATGGGTTAAGATGCATAAAGCTATGGGTTATGAAACCATTTCTTATCCGAAACGGGGATAATATTTGCGGTTTACGAAAAATCGTGTTATATTTGCATATATGAAATACATATTGATAATATTATTTGCGGTGGCTGCATTTATAAAGACGGATGCCCAGGAGCTTCAGGCACGTGTCACTATAAATCATAATCAGATACAGGGAACGGATGCAAGTGTGTTTGATAATCTGCAGCAGACATTGGAACAGTTTATAAATGATATGCAGTGGACCTCGCTGCAGTTTCAGAAAAACGAACGTATTGTGTGTAATTTCAATATTACAGTGACGAAATATGACCAGTCTTCTAATATTTTTACGTGCAATGCCCTGATACAGGCAAACCGGCCTGTATATAATTCATCATACACCACCACATTATATAATAATAAGGATGACGAATTCAGTTTTGAGTTTGCACAGTTTGACCAGCTTAACTACAACGAAGAGCAGATAGACAATCAGCTTACTGCCCTTATTGCTTATTATGCCTATCTTATAATAGGCCTCGACCTCGACAGCTTCTCTCCCATGGGAGGTGAGGAACTTCTGCAGCGTTGTCTTAATCTTACCAACAATGCACAGAATTTGTCGTATCCGGGTTGGAAGGCTTTTGAGAACGACAGAAACCGTTTTGCCATAATAAATGACTATATGGAGGGTGCCATGCGCCCGTTCAGACAATTACAGTATGACTATTACCGTTTGGGACTGGACGAAATGGCAAACAATGCCGAGCGCGGACGTACCAATATAACGACAACGATAGAGACAAATCTAAAGAAAGTGCATGAAGACAAGCCTTTGAGCATTTTGCCGCAGATATGGACGGACTATAAGAAAGACGAGCTGGCGAGCATATATAAGGGAAAGGGGACACCGAAGGAAAAAGAAAGTGTTTATGACATCCTTTTTTCCATAAATGCGTCGCAGAATAATTATTGGGAGAAGATAAAGGAATAGGAACATCTATATATTACTTTCATAGGTTAAGGACTTGAAGGCAGGTATATACAATATGAGAATGAAATGCTGAAACAATTATATATAAAGGACTTTACTCTCATCGACACGCTGGACATGCGTTTTTTTCCAGGCTTTTCGGTTATAACGGGTGAGACAGGTGCGGGAAAGAGCATAATACTTGGTGCTATAAACCTTTTGTTGGGGCAGCGGGCAGACATGAAACAGATAAAGGCGGGATGCAGCCGCTGTGTGATAGAGGCTCATTTCGACCTCAGCCGTTATGACATGAAGGGCTTTTTCGATGAAAACGATATAGACTATGATGCCGATGACTGTATATTGAGACGTGAATTGACAAGTGCAGGAAAAAGCCGTGCGTTCATAAACGACACGCCTGTGCCGCTGACAACAATGCGCAGGCTTGGCGAACAGCTCATAGACATACACAGCCAGCATCAGAACCTCTTGTTGAACGATGAGGACTTCCAGTTGAATGTAGTCGACATCATTGCAAAGGACAGGGTTTTGGCTGACGACTACAGGCAGGAGTTTTACGGATATATGGCTGCCGGAAAGGAAGTTGACCGCGTGAGGCGTGAGATAGAGGAGGGGTTGCGCAACGAAGACTTTATACGTTTTCAGTATAATGAACTGTGCAATGCGGAGCTTGAACCGGGCATGCAGGAAGCTCTTGAGCAGGAGAGCGACACGCTTAACCATGTTGAGGAGATAAAGAATGCGATGTTCACCGCTGATGCCATACTTGGCGGAAGCGACGGAGACGGGGTGGTGGAACGCCTGAAAGAAGCAGTGCGCACGCTCGGAGGGATATGCAACATTTATCCGGACATAAAGGATGCGGCAGACAGAATTGACAGTTGTTATATAGAACTGAAGGATATCGCTGACGAAGTCAGGATAAGTGTTGACGGCATAAGCTTTGACCCGCAGCGTCTTGAGGTGATAAATTCAAAGCTTGACCGTATCTATTCCTTGCAGCAGAAACATCATGTGTCGACAGTGGATGAACTTTTGAAGATACAGGAACATCACGGTGAGTTGTTGGAAAACATAGACAACAGTGACGTTCATCTGAAAGAGCTTGAGGCGGAACGGCAGAGAATATTCAGGCTGTGTGAGGAAAAGGCAGCGCGCTTGTCAGAGCTGAGACGCACGGCTGCGGGTGTGATAGAGGGTGAGATGCAGAAAAGGCTTGTTGCTCTCGGTATGCCCAATGTTCGTTTTTCCGTGGATGTGGAACCGCGGGAGCTGTCTGCCGACGGTGCCGACCGTGTTGTGTTTATGTTCAGTGCCAATAAGAATATGCCTTTGCAGCCTGTTTCACAGGTGGCATCTGGCGGAGAGATAGCCCGCGTTATGTTATCGCTGAAGGCAATGATAAGCGGTGCGGTAAAGTTGCCCACAATCATATTTGACGAGATAGACACCGGTGTGAGCGGAAAGGCAGCCGAACGCATGGCAATGATAATGCAGGAAATGGCACAGAAAGACAGGCAGGTCATCAGCATTACGCATCTGCCGCAGATTGCGGCGCGTGGAACGACGCATTATAAGGTTTATAAGATAGATACGCCGGGTGGCACGGAAAGCCGTATGGAAGCTCTGTCGCCGGAGGAGCGTGTGCATGAGATTGCGCAGATGCTTAGCGGTTCGGATGTCAGCGAGGCTGCTGTAAGCAATGCGAAAGAACTTCTTGGGATGATATGAAAAACAGATAAGATAAAAACAGTTTAACATTTTTGGTGACAATGAAAAGGATAGTAACTATAATAACAGTGTTAATTGCCGTTTGTGACGCTTTAATGGCTCAGCCGGCGGCAGTAAAGAACGCGGCAAAGTCGGTATTCACGCTTACGACATTCAAGGCAGACGGAAGCCTGTTGGCATCCGGACACGGCGTGTTCATAGGTGCAGACGGGGAGGCAATAAGCAACCTGACGCCTTTTATAGGGGCAGCAAGTGCCGTGGTGATAGATGCCCGCGGCAATAAGATGAACGTGACACGCATGCTTGGTGCCAATTCAATATATGATGTGGCAAAGTTCAAGGTCGACGGTAAGACCGTGGCGGCTTCCGTGGCATCGTCGGCAGCATCGGCAGGCACACAGGTGTGGCTTGTTCCATATTCAGTGAAGACACCGGCGGTGAAGTCTGCCACAGTTAGAAACGTGGAGACATTCATGGATAAGTATTCATATTATATCTTTACGCTCGATACTCCAGATAACACTGTTGCATGCCCGTTTGTGAATGCCCGTGGCGAGGTGATAGGATTGCTTCAGCCATCAACGACAAACAATGATATCCATGCAACCGATGCACGTTATGCGGCAGACCTTAAAGTGAGTGCACTTTCTGCCAATGAGGATATCTTCCGTAAGATTTCTGTTCCGACGGCTCTTCCTGATGACAAAGAGCAGGCTGTGCTTGCACTTATGATAATAGGGCAGAACGGTGACTCGCTGAAGCATGCTGCGGCAGTGGACGATTTTCTTAAATCGTATCCGGAACAGCTTGACGGATATGTGGCAAAGGCTCAGATTGCTGTAGGGGCAAATAAGTTCGATGATGCGGCGATGAATATGGAAAAGGCGATAAAAAGTGTTGCGAACAAGGATGAGGCACACTTTAACTATAGCAAGATAATATACGACAAGGAGCTTTACAATCCTGCGCCGTATGCCTCATGGTCTTTTGACAAGGCTCTTGACGAAGCAGAGAAAGCATACAGCATAAATCCTCTGCCCGTCTACAGGCACCAACAGGCTTTGGTGAAATTTTCCAAAGGTGAATATCAGCAGGCGTATGACATGTTCATGGCATTGGCGGGAACGTCATTGCGCAACTCTGAACTTTATTATGAGGCAGCACGTTGCAAGCAGATGATGAAGGCTCCTAATACGGAGGTGCTGGCGTTGCTTGACAGCGCGGTTAACAACACTGACACCATGCGTATTACCGAGGCTGCCCCATATTTTCTTGCCCGTGCCGAGGTATATGTGGAGGAAGGAAACTACCGTCAGGCGGTATTCGACTATACGCGTTATGAACTGCTAAAGGACCGTCGCCAGCTGGGTGCCGACTTTTACTATGTACGTGAACAGGCGGAGGTAAAAGCAAAACTGTTCAAACAGGCGCTCATCGATATTAACATGGCTGTCATGCTTGCTCCTAAAGAACCTTTATACCTTGCGGAGAAAGCTTCTCTTGAGCTGCGTGTGAACATGGTGGACGATGCGTTGGAGACAGCGCGCCATTGTGTGGAGCTTGCGCCTGAGTATTCAGACGGCTATCTGCTGCTTGGACTGGCTCAGGTGCAGAAAGGCAATAAGGCAGAAGGGCTGGAGAACATGAAGAAGGCAAAGGAACTGGGCAATGAGCAGGCAGAGAAGCTTATCGGGAAGTATTCAAAATGAACTTGAATTGTAGTCAGACTGTAAAAAAATACGGAATACTACTGCGAGACACAGGATACATAAGTATCTATACAACTTAAATGTTATTCTTTAAGATATTCTCATCAATTGTATAAAGCAAGAGTCCGGCATAAGAAATACATCATTTGTGAATTTCTTATGCCGGACATGCTTTTACAGACTAACGGTCGTTTATTTTAAACCTGTGTTTCTTGCGTGCTTTTCTCGGAGTCATAGGATTATAAGGGGCAAGTTCTTCCGTTTTTGTAATATCTGTTTCATATATTCCAGATGATTTGTATGGCACGCCGCGGTATTGTGCGTAGCGTTGTCTTATGCGTTCCACATAGTCTACGGTCTCGCTTCCTCTCATATATCCGTATTTCACCACAGGGTCGTTGTAGCAGGCAGGTGTCTGTAGTCCAAGGATATATGGTGCCACGTGGTTCCAAAGATGCGGATTGCGTCCGTTCTTCCGTGCAAGTGCCATGGCGTCGCGTATGTGCAGTGGACCGGCGTTGTATGCGGCAAGTACAAAAAGACGGCGTTGATCCGTGTCGGTAACGTCGCGGAAAGAGTTCATCAGTTGCGATATGAACTTTGCTGCGGCTGCTATATTAGGTTCGGGATTGTATATGTCAGATAGCGGTAAGCCGAGATGAGCCGCCGTGGCAGGCATTATCTGCATGAGTCCGCATGCCCCTGCCCATGAGCGCGCCTTAGGGTCGAAACAGGATTCTTGATAACATTGTGCCGCCATGAGCCTCCAGTCCCAGCGCGCCACGGGCGCATACTTCCGGAAAAGCGGGTCGTAAGAGGATATTATGCCGGCAGACTTGTTGAGGAATGGTGAATATGTATGCCGCCGGACACTTTTTTTCGAGAACATCATGCGTTGCTCCCTTTGTATTTCTGTAAGCATGGAAGGACGATACCAGTTGTTGAGCGTATCCGCAAGTTCTTTGTTCTCACCTGATACAGCCCACTGCATACCGAGAGAGTCGACAGTTGCGCCACAGAACCGTATGGGATACTTCCTGCCGTATTTACGTGGAAGCATAACGGCTATAAGGTCACCCTCGCCGTCGCATAGCCTCGTAAGCATTTCGGTTGTGTCCTTGCACAGTTCCACACGCACGGATACTCCAAGATGTGCGGCAAACTTCTCGCACAACAAATACTGTGTTCCCATGCCGTGTCCGTGATAGTCGTAGTATGTATCAGGACCGGAAAGGGTGAGCATGATCATCTCGCCGTTTGTCATGATGTCTTTCACCGCAAAGGCTTCACTTGTCGAGTCGGTGCTTACTTCTCCCCACGGTGTGACGATTGTCTCGGACTTTTTATGCGAGCATGCGAAAAGCATTATCATGGCAAGTGCCATGCAGACCGTGTTTTTGTTCAGTGTCATCGTGAGGGATTGTGTATGTCTTGCCGTTGTCAGAATTCCATGAATGTCGATATTATGGACAAAATCACGATGACTGCGGCAATGAACACCATTGTTCTGAAAAGTATCAGCGATATCTTTTTCTTACGGCTGCTTGAAAGCAGGCTTTTTCTCTTGAAGTCATCAGCACTGTCCATGTGCTTGATATTGTGTGTCTTATTCATAATATTTTTTAAGGTATATGTGCTTATGCAAAAGCAATGATTATATTGTTCATGTTATATGTTTTATCTTTATACGAGGATGTCCAGATATAGTATCAGGTTTGTCCTGCCGTTTCTGCCGGCTATTCCTACGGTGTATCTCTCGCTTCGAGCAGCACAACATTCTCCACATGCGGCGTATGGGGGAACATGTCCACGGGTTGTACAGCAGTTACACGGTATCGGCAGTCAAGGGCAGCAAGGTCGCGTGCCTGCGTAGCGGGGTTACAGCTTACATATACTATGCGGCGCGGTGCAGCGCGGAGTATTGTGTCTGTCACATCCTGATGCATTCCGGCACGTGGCGGGTCGGTTATTATTACGTCGGGACGGCCGTGTATGCCGATGAACTCATCATTAAGAATGTCCTTCATGTCGCCGGCGTAGAACGTGGTGTTGTCTATCCCGTTGATTCTTGAGTTCACTTTGGCATCTTCTATAGCCTCCGGAACATATTCTATGCCGATGACCTTCCGTGCCTGTCGTGCCACAAAGTTGGCAATGGTTCCCGTTCCGGTATAAAGGTCGTATACAAGTTCATTGCCTGTAAGTCCGGCAAAGTTGCGCGCCACGGTATACAGGTGCAGAGCTTGTTCTGTATTGGTCTGATAGAAGCTTTTCGGACCGACTTTAAACTTAAGATCCTCCATTGTCTCATAGATAAAGTCATTACCTTTAAATGTCTTTATTTCAAGGTCATTGAAAGTATCGTTACACTTTTGGTTGTCTACGTACAGCAGCGATGTTATCTGCGGAAACTTATCGGCTATATGGCGTAGCATTCTCTCAGCCTGCTCATGATCGTCATCCTTTTCAAAGTGAAATTGTATCAGTAGCATCCACTCGCCGGTATTTGAGTTTCTTATCATTATGTCGCGTAGCAGACCATGTTGTTGCCTCAGGTCGAAGAAAGATATTCCGTTGGCGTATGCGAAGTCGCGTATTTCGTTTCTTATACTGTTGTTCAGATCCTCCATAAGATGACAGGTCTCTATGGGAAGTATCTTGTCGAAGGCACCTGTAATATGAAATCCGATGGCATTCATGTTGTCATATACAGTTCCTGCTGCAACTTCCTCGCGTGTAAGCCAGCGTTTGTTCGAGCATCCGAATTCAAGCTTGTTTCTGTATTCTCGTGTCTTTACCGACCCCAATATCGGACTTATTTCAGGCAGTTCTATCTTTCCGATGCGTGTTAGCTGGTCGGAAACTTGCCGTTGTTTCATCTTCAGCTGTTCGGTATATGGCAGGTTCTGCCATTTGCATCCTCCGCAAATGCCAAAATGGCTGCACATCGGTGTCTCGCGCACATCGCTGTATTTTATAAACCTTATGACTTCAGCTTCGCAGTAGCTGTGCTTTTTCTTGCGTATTTGCAGGTCCACTACATCTCCCGGCACACAGAACGGCACGAAAATAACTTTGTCGTCCACTCTTGCAAGCGATTTACCTTCTGCGGCACAGTCGGTTATGGTTATATTTTCCAATATAGGTAATGGTTTTTTCTTTCTGCTCATTATCTTTACTATGGTTTTGATAGTATTTATCGGGTGCAAAGTTACTGAAAAACGCTGGAAATGCCGAATAAAAAGGTACAAAAGTCTTAGATTGGCTTATTAATGGATGTTGTTCTTGTTATAAACAAAAGCCAGTGTTATTCAGACCGTCAAAACGATATTTTCCAAAAGGTGGCGTTTCAGCCTATGAAAGGTGACCTCTTGCAAGCCAAAAGGTCACCTCTTGCAATGTAAAAGGTGACCTTTCATATAGTATATATTGTTATTGGGGTATCAAAAACTTTGCAGGAGTCATTTGCAATACAGAAAATTTTCCGTAATTTTGTTATTGTTGAGCATAGAAATTATTGTAATACTATGTAAATGAGTACTGCTTTCTTAAATAACAATGGCATCTAATAATAAACACGTGCAACTTTTCTTATTTCCGGTGGAAGAGCCGGAAGATATCGGTTGTCTGTCAAATGAAGGGTATGACTTGACTGCTCTTTTCGGGAGACTTTCCAAGTCTGTCTTCCGCAGCCGTTTTCATCTGTCGAATAAGGACAAGGCGTATATCGTAGACAAAGGACTGCCCGTTATCAGAAGGCACGCCGAGGACTTTGTGGCAAAGCGGCTGGCTCCAGCAAATATCCTGAACGACGGCAGACAAACACCGATGCGCGGTCATCCGGTTTTCATAGCCCAGCATGCCACGGGCTGCTGTTGCCGCGGGTGCTTTTTCAAATGGCATCATATACCAGCCGGGAGGGAGCTGACAAAGGAAGAACAGCAATATGCCGTTACCGTGCTGATGGCATGGATAGAGAAACAGATATAGAAGTATATAAAAATTAATCGGCGCTTATGGATAAACGCATAGAAGAAGAGAAGGTTGTCGTCAGACTGATGATACGCATGTACTGCCGGAGGCATGAAGGGAACAGGACGCTCTGCCCGAAATGCAGGGAACTTACGGATTATGCCGTCGGCAGGCTGGACCATTGCCGCTACGGCAGCAGAAAGCCAACGTGCAAGAAATGTCCCGTCCACTGCTACAAGCCTGAGATGAAAGAGCGTATAAGGACAATCATGCGCTGGGCAGGACCGAGAATGATTATATATCATCCCGTTGCGGCAATAAGGCACTTGTTGCGCGAATTAAAATAAACGTCAGTTGTCAGCCTTCCATCAACTCTATGCTCTCAATTCTAAGTTTCTGTACGCCGGCGGGTACGCGTACTTCCACTACGTCGCCCACCTTCTTGCCCAATAGAGCCCCGGCAACAGGCGACTTGATGGAAATCTTCTTTTCGCGCAAGTTTGCCTCATGCGGACTGACTATAGTATATGCCATCCTGCAATTATTAATCATATTAGTCATCTCCACCCTTGTCAGCAACCCGACGGTATCCGAGCCGAGACGCTTTGTATCTATTACCCTCGCAAACTCCAGCACTCTCTGCTTAAACCGTATTCTGCTGAGCAGACGTCCCTGCTCACGCTTGGCGGCGTGATACTCGAAATTCTCGCTGAGGTCTCCCTGAGCCCGCGCCTCGGCTATGGCTTCCCTTACCCGCGGCAGTTCCACGCTCTCCAGCTGATGCAGTTCGGCAACCAGCTTGTCGTAGCCTTCTTGTGACATGTATTCCATTCTGCCTTTGCTATTTCATTTTTTACTTCCTTATCGTGCCCGTATGTTTCCACAACCGGCTTTGATGTCATTCAACGGGAAGATGGAGCCGTACAGGGTGACTGCTGCATTTATAACGTAGCCGCCGCTGACGGCATCCAACTTACCTTTGTTGATATATATAAACCTTTATTCAAAGTATATATTATAAAGAGAACCTGATATTTCCCCCTGCCATTATCCAGAGTCCGGGCTGTTTCACCTGTCCGATGTCATAATAGCGGTGTGAGGTGATGTTGTCGGCTTTCAGATATATGTCATAGTTCCCGCCGTCCCACAGCAGATTTGCATCGAGCTTTGCGTAAGGATGGTATCCGTTCATGCGCTGTTGCCATCTTAGGGTCCAGCTGGCGGACAATTTCTTCCATATATGGTGGTCTATCTGTGCCGTCAGCTTGTGGCGCAGATATTCCAGCGCGTACAGGGAACGGTATATCCCGTGTTCGGTCTCATGCTGCTGGTGGATATAGGCATATCCTATCTTTATCCGCCTTACAAGAGGGTTGTCAAGCAGTTCGTTCATGTTGACGGTTATGTCTGTCGACATTCCCATGTTGTCAAGCTTTCCTATGTTCATGGCATGATAACGCGTGCTTTCTTCACTTTCGTATACCCAGTCTATCATGTCTTTCCCTTTACTGTAAAACGTGTTTATCGTTGCTTCCATGCCGTTCGGGCGATAGCGCAGCCCAATCCTGAACATCGAGTTCCTTTCCGGTTTCAGGTTCTTGTCCCCGAGCTGCGTGGCATTGTTTATATAGATATCGGTATATGTGGGCACTCTCAGCGCCTTGTTCCACGATATGTAAAATTTCCATTGCCGTCCGGGGCGGTAGCTTACGTCTATTCCGGGATAAAAGCGGTAGCGTCCGTCAAGTCCGGTGTTCTTATTTGCAAGAACGCCAGCCGACAAGGTCAGCCCTCCCACAATTACATTGTGTTCCAGAAACAGGCTTGTGTTTGTCCTGTTGCCTTCATGGTCGTACTGGCGGGCGGAGCCATGTATGTCTTCCCACCTGTCTGCATCAAGCATGTCGCCAAGTGCAGTGCTGAGAAGGTGTTCCTTGCGTATGTCACCGCCGAAAGACGTCTTGCCGAGTGCCCATGAGAAATGTATGTTGAGCCCTCCGCCATAGACATCCGCACGATGGAAATTCTCACCGTTGTCGCTGCCCTCCATGCCTCGTATGAGCTGATAATGGTCGTAGTTGCGCTGCCAGTACGCTGATGGTGATATTACCAGCCTGCCATTGTCTTGAAGCAGTACGTCGGCATTGACGGATGTCATGTACCTGCGCTGCTCTTCATATTGGTTGTCGAATTTTGCGCTGAAGAATGTGTTTGCGCCATAGTCCTGCGAGATTATGCCTGCCTGCCACATCATTCGGAGATATTTCGACATCATGTTTCCCTGATAGAACATGTGGCGTTTTTTGAAATCACTGTTCAGTGTTCCGCCGTCGCTCTGCTCATAACCTCCTCCGATGCGGTTTTTCCATACCCCCTTGGCGACATTCACGCTCATGCTGCTGCCGAAAGTGCCGAAAGAACCTCCTTGGGCAGATATTCTCACATTGCTGTCCCCGTCGCTTTTGGTCACGATATTCACAGCCCCGTTGAATGCCGAGCTGCCGAACACTCTCGCCGATGCGCCTTCAAGCACCTCGATGCGTTCAATGTCTGATAAAGAAACAGGAAAAAGGGCTGCGTTATGACCTGTCTGTGGATTTGAAATGTTTATTCCATTCAATAGAATGGTTATCTGGTCGAACGTCCCGCCGTTGATGGATATGTCCGTCTGTACTCCAAAGCCACCGCGCTGACGGACATCCACGCCCGTGGCTGATTTTAATAAGTCGTTGATACTCTCTGCCGCCGCACGATGAATATCATCGCCCGTAATGACAGACACAACCTTTGCCGACTGCAATGCCGTCAGCGGTGCCCTCGACCCTGTAACTATCACGTCGTCGAGCCTTACCTCGCTATGTCCCAGTGAGTCTCCCGGAAGTTCCTCACGCACGCTGTTGCCGTTTGCTTTGGCATACGTCAGTGTTGTGACACTAAGCGTACAGATGAAAAGTTCTTTTCCGAGACTGCAGAACATGGCGTAGCCCTTGCGCATGAAATGCTTGAAGTACAGGGTGCTGTGCATGTTGAATCTTTTCTTGTTCATAAAAATTATAGATTAAAAAAACGCTGCAAAGATACGAAAAAAACATGTCTGTCCAATAATTTAATACATTTATGTTATATGCCGCATGTGTTTATTTATTCTGTAATTTTTAACTGCGTAAATGTGACATTGGGGACATACCTCGATTTGTTACGTGATAGAAATACTGTAGAAAAATATGGCGAACAACACTATCCAGTCTCTATAAACTGGATTTTGGGTAAATAAAAAAGCCGCTGAATTTCAGCGACTTCATTATAGTTGATTCTAATTCGTTGTGGTTAATTGCGAGGTATCATTTTCCCACGCAGCATATTTACATCACTGATTATCAGTGACCATTCATTTTAATCGGTACAACC
>ERZ840371.645-NODE-645-length-41299-cov-10.340995_pt1 | contig 41299 bp, 33 predicted proteins | sample MGYA00519937_ERZ840371 | MGnify/ENA primary metagenome ERZ840371 (study PRJEB31850, sample SAMEA3708873) | human gut metagenome | biome: human gut; feature: human-associated habitat; material: faeces | place: China | collected 2014 ... | reverse complement strand
AAATCGTGTGTGCGAAACACATAGTCCGAGACATAGTTGCACGCTTCACGATAGACAGACATCGTTTCATCAAGTAACGTCTTATCTTCATCAGATGCCACTACTTGGATTTTTGCCGTGATGGACATTTGAGCCATAGTCAATCCTCCTTTCTTTGTTATTTCACTAATGCTATTATACAACAATAGATAGTGAATGCCAAGACGCATTGAGGTGACTTATGGATTGATGCCATAAAGCAAAAGATTCAAAGCATCGCTGATGCCCATCACTACGAAATCGTGGCGATGGAAACAGACAAAGACCACGTGCATATCCTTCTCGGATACGACACGACAGATTCCGTCTGTAACATTGTCAAGACAGTAAAACAAGAAACGACACATCATCTTTGGCAAAGATTCGGGCCTTTCCTGGCCAAACACTATTGGAAGAAAAGGATATTCTGGTCCGATGGATACTTTGCCTGTAGTATCGGGGAAGTCTCCTCGGCAATTATCCAAAAGTATATCGAAAACCAAGGATGATGCGTCTTTACGAACAGGGCTCCTCCCACCGCCTAAAGGCAGTGGATTTCCGCCCAAACTATGTTGGAGGTAATTTTTATGAAGCACCATCGCATCCTTTACCGGACGCTGAGCGCGCTCCTTTGCCTTGGACTCTGCGCCCAGCTGACCGCCTGCGGCAAGAAACCCGTTCCCAAGCCCGGCTCCTCCGGGCCGTCCGCACCGTCCGTGTCGAAAAAGGTCTATGATGACAGCCTCATCACCGAGGTCTATGACGAGGAAGACTCCTTCACCGACGAATACGGCACGGAATATTCCTACATCTGCCACGTTCCGCAGTTAAAGGCCGACACGCCGGAGGCCAAGGCCATCAACTGGGAGATCATGGAGAGCTTCGGAAATGACGTGCAGGCCACGCTGGACGCCGCCGAATCGGGAGAAACGCCCAACTCTCAGTACATGGAGGTCACACGGCAGAGCTATTGGAACGACAGCCTGCTGAGCCTTTCCATCCGTGTGTTGGGCTGGACCAGCGACCTCATCGACTACGCGGTGTATCACTACGATTTTGAGACCGGCCAGCGGCCGGACAACTTGGAGCTGCTGAACCGTTTTCACGTGGACGAGGGGGACTTTATCGCCGCCCTGCGCAAGGGCGCGGCCCGGCAGTTCGATTCCCATTACGCCCCGTGGGGCACGGGAGGACTTTCGCCGGAGGATGAAAACTACGGTGGCATCTCCATTGACTTAGCGGCACTCCGGGCGTGGACGGTGGCAGAGGAAAACTTCTCTCTGGATCTCGCCAGGTTCTGCCCCAACGGGGACGGCACCTTCACCGCCTTCCAGCCCGTCGCCTCTATCGCGGGGGGCAACGGATGGTATTATGAGCCGGTGCTCGTGGAGCCCGGCCCCGGCGACTGGGCGGACGGCGGCCCTCAGGCCGAGGACGCTTTCGTGTCCGCCTGGCTCACCGATGACGGCGTATCGGTCTCCTTTGCCAAGAGCCAGTCGAGGGATTTCCCGGACAGCGAGACCTACCGCAGAGCCTACGGCTTTGCGTATGACACGGAGTACCCCGTAGCCGGGTGCTACGGCGACTATCAGGACATTTTCGTAGGTGCCAGCGGACAGGATTTCTGCCCCTATGTGTTCCTTCTGACCACGGAGGGCACGGTGGAGTACATCGACATCTTCGGCGGTCTCTGGCACGGATGCCTCTGCTCCGGCGGCCCGCTCTACGGTTTCCGGGACATCGTGGGCTTTGAGTCCGGTGTCTATGAGGACGGCTTCGGCGGCGGCTACGAGACCGTGTACGCCGTGGACAAAAACGGCAGGAAATACGATATGCCCGCCTGTATCACGGCGCAGGGGAACGCCATACCCGGCTACGCCGCCGGAAAGTGGTGCGCCAATGTGTATCACAGCGTGGCCAGCGGTACCTCCTATGAGGGCGTCTACTATCTGAGCATCCACGAAAACGGTCTCGTGGAGATCAACGACGTTATCGTGAGCATCGACGCGCCCCTTCAGATCGCCGGCTACTGCACCTATTTAGGCACCACGGAGCTGGGCATGGTCTACCAGTTCGGCCTTTACAGCGGCGACCAGCTCCGGGAGGGCACCTTCGCCCTTGACCTCTACAACACGGATTACGGCGAGATGACCATTACGCCCATCTCCGGCGTCAACCTCTTTGACGCCCCCGAGGGCGGCTACACCGTCTTTTCCCGGCTGTAATTCCAAGCAGGCTGACATGGTATTTTCAAAAAGAGTGCTGCGGTTCAAATGAACCGCAGCACTCTTTTATATGCTCTGTCTGTGTGCGCCCTGATTCTTCCCTCTCCGGAGTCGTTTCTTTGCCTGCCGCTTGAACCTCCAATGACTGCAAAATTATCTTGGGTTCAAAAAAAGTACCTCTTGCAATTAGATGAAAAACGGCGTATAATTACAAATTGTAAGATTCAATTTCAATAAATGAAATAATATCATTCAATTTTCTTTATACACCCCGGTAACCCAACGCTGCGGAGATCTGCGCCGCTGTAGCAGAGAGCACCGGCAGGTAATGGAGCACCTGTTCATCCGTCAGCCGGGTATTGGGTCCTGTAATGCTGATGCCGGCCACAATGTCCCCGGAATAGTCCCGGATGGGGCAGGCCATGCACCGAGAGCCCACTTCATTCTCCTCGTTATCCAGTGCGTAGCCCTGGCGGCGGACCTTGTCCAGTTCCGCCAGCAGCGCTGCCTTCGTGGTAATGGTGTGTTCTGTGTAGCGAGTCAGGCCCTTTCGGGCGATCATCTGGTCCAACTGCTCCTCACTGTAATTCAGCAGCAGCAGCTTGCCAATCCCCGTGGAATGGAGAGGGCTGCTGTTGCCCACCTGCTGCATATTCATCAGCCGCTGGTTCTGCCGCATCCGCACATCCAGATACAGCATACACATATCCTGCTCCACCGCGAGGCACAGCGCCTCGTGAATTTCCTGGAAGAGGGCTTCCATAAAGGGCCGGACAATAGGCAGAAGCTCCGTGTGGCTGCGCATCTGGTTAGCCACCCGGCAGATCTTGAAGGTTAGATAATACCGCTGGGTATCTGGATCCTGGGCGGCATAGCCGCAGTTCTGCAAAGCATTGACGAATCGGAGAGCCGTGCTGGAATTCAGTCCCAGAGCGGTACTGATGTCCCGCAGGCGCATAGGTCCCTGCGCCTCTGAGAGCAGTTCCAGAACAGCGAACGCTTTTTCCGTGGATTGATTGGATGTAGCCCGGGCAGGTGTGGTTTCAGACATGGTCGGCCTCCTTGATTGATTGACTCCATGATACCACACTTCTTCCCCAGCGTCCATCTATAATTTCAATAAATGAAATTCAATTTTGTAAAGGAGATTGCTATTATGAAAATCGTAGTATTGGACGGCTATACCGAGAATCCCGGCGATCTGAGCTGGGCTCCGCTGGAAGCCTTAGGCGAGGTAACGGTTTATGACCGCACCTCCTATGAGGAATCTCCCCTCATTGCTGAGCGCATTGGTGACGCGGAGATCGTGGTGATGAACAAAACCCCCATTTCCAAGACCACCTTGGAAAAATGTCCCAATGTGAAAATGATCGCCGTACTGGCCACTGGTTTCAACGTGGTGGATCTGGCTGCCGCCAGAGAGCGGGGCATCCCCGTGTGCAACGTGCCTAACTACGGCGGCTATTCCGTCAGCCAGTTCGCTATTGCTCTGATGCTGGAAGCCTGCCTCCACATCGGCCATCATGACAAGACCGTCCATGACGGCAAGTGGCAGAACGGTGACGAATGGTGTTACTGGGACTATCCCCTCATTGAGCTGGCCGGCAAGACCTTCGGTCTGCTGGGCTGCGGCCGTATCGGCATCCACACTGCGGAGGCCGCCAAGGGACTGGGGATGCACGTCATCGCCTATGACAAGTTCCCCTCTCAGGCTGCCAAGGATCTGGGCGTGGAGTTCGTGGAGTTGGACGACCTGTTCGCCCGGTCTGACGTGCTGGGCCTTCAGATGCCCCTGATGGACTTCAACACCGGCATCATCAACAAGGAAAACATCGCCAAGATGAAGGACGGCGTTATCATCCTCAACAACAGCCGTGGACAGATGGTGGTAGAGCAGGATCTGGCGGACGCTCTGAACAGCGGCAAGGTGGCCTACGCCGGGCTGGACGTGGTCTCCACGGAGCCCATCCGGGCCGACAATCCTCTGCTGACGGCGAAAAACTGCATCATCACCCCGCACATGTCCTGGGGTTCTCAGGGCAGCCGCCAGCGGATCATGGACTGCACCGTGAACAATATCAGGGCGTTTCTGAGCGGAGCACCGGAAAATGTGGTAAATCCGTAAGTTTTCCGGCAGAATGCCAATTTATGAAAGGGGAATCTGACGATGGACAGCAAAACCCTGCAAACCCTCCGCCGGGACGCGGAGGACATCTGCCGCAGCGCCATTGAAGCCTCAGTGCCGGACGCCGCCATCCAGCGGGCGCTGGCCCAGCTGCCCCCCTGTCAGGGGCGGACGGTGCTGGTCTCCATCGGCAAAGCCGGGTGGCAGACCGCAAAAGCCGCTTACGACGCGTTGGGCAGCGCCATCGAACAGGGCGTGGTGGTGACGAAATACGGCCACAGCCAAGGCCCCATCGGTGATCTGGCCATTTACGAGGCGGGCCATCCCGTACCGGATGAACATTCCGTCCGGGCCACGGAGGCGGCGCTGGCGGCGGTCAGCGGCCTCTGCACAAAGGACCGCGTGCTGTTTCTGGTGTCCGGAGGCGGCTCCGCCCTGTTTGAGCGCCCTCTGGTACCTCTGGCGGAGCTGGAAGACATCACCGGCCAGATGCTGGCCTGCGGCGCGGACATCACCCAGATCAATACCATCCGCAAACGGCTCTCCGGCGTCAAGGGCGGGCGGTTCGCCCAGCTCTGCGCCCCGGCCCATGTGTATGCCATCCTCCTCTCCGATGTCATCGGAGATCCCCCGGATATGATCGCCTCCGGCCCCGCCTACCCGGACAACTCCACATCAGCGCAGGCCATGGCCCTTGTGAGCCGGTACGGCCTGACCCTCAGCCCGCAGGCGCTGGACTTGCTGGAGCAGGAACCGCCCAAGGTGCTGGATAACGTCACCACGGTCATCACCGGCAGCGTGGCCCAGCTCTGCCGGGACGCGGCGGCCCGTGCGGAAGCACTGGGCTACCGGACCTGCCTTCTGACGGACCGGCTCCAATGCGAGGCCCGGGAAGCAGGCCGCTTCCTGTCCGCCATGGCGGGGACCCACGCCGGAAAGGGTGAAAAAACCGCCTATATCTTAGGCGGCGAGACGGTAGTCCACCTGACGGGCCACGGTCTGGGCGGACGGAATCAGGAATTGGCGCTGGCAGCGGCGGAAGGACTGGCAGGATTGGAAGCGGTGGTGGCCTCCGTCGGCTCTGACGGCACCGACGGTCCCACGGATGCGGCCGGCGGCATCACCGACGGCGCCACGGCGGACGCGCTGGCCGCTCTGGGCATTTCCATCGACAAAACGCTGGCGGACAATGACGCTTATCACGCCCTGAAAGCCTGCGGCGGGCTGATCGTCACCGGGCCTACCGGCACCAATGTCAACGACATCACGGTGCTGCTGGTGTGACCTCCCCTCCCCTGCCGATCCTCCCCACATATCGCAAAGAACTCCCGGAGTCCTTGTGTGTACAAGGGCTCCGGGAGTTTCTGCTGCACCACGGTTCGATCTTCAGGAGCCGCTTTTCAAAGGCGGCGTTCAGTCCTCCTGACTTTTTTCCATCATGATCTCCAGAATGGTCCGGTCGGTCTCCACCATGCCCGGGGTGCTGACCCGGCCCATATTGCGGATGGCCTGCTCGGGGGTCGCGCCGCAGATGCCGTCCGTGGACTGGAGGACCACATCGCTCATCGCCAGATAGGCGCACATCATGGCGGCGTTGGTGGCGGTAGCCAGCTTCAGTGCGCAGCCGATCTTGCCGCCGTCGCAGATCATGCCGGTGAGGTTGCCGCTCATATTGATGATGGCCTTGCCGATCTGCTCATCCGTGCCGCCCATGAGCCACACCATAGCGGCCGCGGCAGCCGTGGCGGCGGAAACGCCGCAGCCGCAGGTGGCGGACAGCTTCCCGGTAAAGGACTTGATGTAGACGTTCAGCACGTGGGAGAAGGCCAGCGCTTTTTCCAGCATCTCGTTAGAGGCCCCCAGATGATGGGCCATCTCCACCACGGGGATAACGGCGGTGATGCCGTGGTTGCCGCTGCCGGCGCTGCTCATAACGGCGTAGGGACAGCCGCTCATGCGGCCCTCGGCACTGCTGGCTACCCGCATCATGGTGCGGCTGAACAGGTTGTCCCCCATAGCGCCCTCCGTGACCTGCTTTTGCAGCGCGGCGGCGATGCCGATGCCAAGCCGGTGCTCCAGACCGAAGTCCGCCAGCTTTTCGTTCATCTCCATGCCGTCCAGCATAGGGGCCAGCTCCGCCTCGCTGCACTGATCCACCACGGCCCGGATCTCCGCCACCGTCATGGGCATCAGGCGGGCGTGGATGTCGTCCTGCGTACCGGCGCTGTATGCCTTTTCCAACAGGACTTCATCATTCCGCTGGGTGAGGATGATATTGGAGTGGGTGCCCCGGATCTCGCTGATGCCGGTACCGGCCTCCGTGGTGACCTCCGCCCGGACATAGAGCTGCGCCTCGTCATGCTTGATCGCAACGGTAACACGGCGCGCCTCCGCCAGAGCGATGGCGTCAGCGGTAACGGTCTCATCAATGTCCGCCAGCAGCTGCAAGCCCTTCTCCGGGTTGCTCAGGCGGGCGCCCAGCGCGGCGGCATAGTTCAGGCCCACCCGGGGGAAACCGGGAATTCCCACGCTCATGCCGTTTTTGTAGATGCCGGGGTTTACCTCCACCTTCACGGAGACGATGCTGCCCCCCACGGCATGATGGGCGTCTGCGGCGGCCAGAGCCACGCACACCGGCTCCGTGCAGCCAAGGGCCGGGACTACCTCCTGGCGCAGCAGTGTCAGCAGTTCTTCTTTGGTGATCATGGGAACGCTCCTCCTTCTTGTTTTTCAGATGCCACATATCAGATCGTCACAATAGAAAGCAGATTCCGTGCCAACTTCTTTTTTTGACAAATTCTGCGATTTCTCTTGTAAAACCGCCCGGTCCATGATTAAATGGTTGAAGAAACTGGTCAAAGGAAGTGATTTTGTGGTGACCAAAAAGAAGATCTCCGTCATCGCCTTAGATCCCCGGGCAGGCAAGTCCTACGGCGAGGACATCGCCGGGCTGTTTTCCGATGTGGCGGATATTTCCGTCTTTTCCATGCTGGACGGCAGCGCCGCAGGCGTTCTGGAACGGGCGGATCTGTTTGTAGCCTCCACGGACGCCTATGGTTCCCCGGAGGAGCTGGCCAAGCACATCCCGCTGGACAGCCAGACCATGGCGATCGAGGTATCCTTCCGGTGGAGCGAGCTGCGGAAGCTGAAGGAGCTGCCCGCAGGCAGCAAGGTGCTGTTTGTCAACATGACCGAGACCATGGCCCGGGAGGCCATTGCTCAGCTGGAGCAGTTCGGCATCACCCACATCCACTGGATCCCCTTCTACCCCGGTGCGTCGCTGGAGGAGGACGTCCATATCGCCGTGACCCCGGACGAGACGCGCTATGTCCCGCCGAAGATGGAAACGGTCATTGATATCGGCCAGCGGGTCTGCACCTCCGGCATGATGATCGAGATCGCCCTGCGGCTGGGACTGGAATCCCTGCTGGAGGGGCCTGCTTTTCAGGAGTACGCCCGCAGCGTCGCCACCAGCAACTACAGCTTTGACCAGATGTTTGCCCGGTCCGTCCGTCTGGAAAGCCTATTCCATATTTTATTGGAGAGTCTGGAGGACGGCGTTATCGGCATCAACGAAAAGGGCGAGATCTTCGCCTGCAGCCGTCAGGCGGAGGATATGACCTGCGTCAGCGCGGCGCTGATCCAGGGAAAGCGGTGCGAGGAGGTCTTCCCCTACATCCCCTTTGCCGCGTGTCTCCGCGCCCGGCAGACGCTGCCCGTCAAGGTCATCAAGGTCAACAGCGTCAACCTCAGCGTGGAGGTGGTACCGGTCATCCGGCAGAACGCCTGCATCGGCGCCTTCGCCCTGCTTCAGCGGTTCAACGACGTGGAGGTCCGGCAGAACGAACTGCGGGGCCAGCTGCTCCACAAGGGCTACTACGCCAAATACAGCTTTGACGATGTGATCGGACAGTCGGCGGCCATCCGCAGGACCAAGGAGACCCTGACCCGGATGGCCAACAGTGAAAGTCCCATTCTTCTGATCGGCGAGACCGGCACCGGCAAGGAGCTGTTCGCCCACGCCGTTCACCGGGCCTCCCGCCGGGCGGCCGGGCCGTTTCTGGCCATCAACGTGGCGGCTTTTCCGGAGAATCTGCTGGAAAGCGAGCTGTTCGGCTATGAGGAGGGCGCTTTTACCGGGGCCAAAAAGGGCGGCCCTCCCGGTCTCTTTGAGCTGGCCCACAGGGGCACACTGTTTCTGGACGAGGTGGAGGGCATGAGCCCCGCTCTTCAGATCAAGCTGCTGCGAACCTTGCAGGAGCGGGAGGTCATGCGGGTCGGCGGCAACCGCATCATCCATGTGGACGTCCGCATCGTGGCCGCCACCAACGAGGCGCTGGAACGGAAGGTGCGGGAGGGCACCTTCCGCCGGGACCTCTATTACCGGCTGAACACCCTGCCGGCGGTCATCCCGCCCCTGACGGAGCGGGGGGACGATATGTTCCTGCTGATGGATCAGTTCCGCCGGGAGCTGAACGGCGACTTCCGCCTGACGGAGCCGGTGCAGGACTTTTTCCGCCGTCACACATGGCCCGGCAATATCCGAGAGCTGCGGAACGTGGTGGAATACTTCATCTATACCGACCACCGGGACATCACCATGGAGGACCTCCCCCCCACCCTGCTGCTCTCCGGGGACACCCTCTCCCGTCCGGCGTCCGCCCCAGCGGCGCAGCAGGATGCGCCGGCCCCCTCTATGTCGGATTCCTTCCGGTTCGTGCTCGCCCAGCTGTATGCTGCCTCCGAGGCAGGGACGCCCATGGGCCGGGATAAGCTGCTGCAAAAGGCCCGGGAGTCCCATGTCCCCCTCTCTCAGCAGGAGGTTCGGACCATCCTCACCGAAATGGCGGAGCAGGGGCTGGCCCGCGTCAGCCGGGGCCGGGGCGGCAGCCAGCTGACGCCCAAGGGCCGGGAGCTGTGGGAAATCGGTCAAAGATAAACAGCTATAACCATTTATACCAATTCAGCCAATAAAAACCGATTGTGCGTAGCCCTGTTTTCCGGGGCAGCCGCAGTGTCCGGGAGGGATTTTGGCGATTTGCCAAAATCCCTCCCGGATATTTCATACGCTTTTCCGGTTTCCAATGGGTTTCCTCTCGCGGTCACGCCGCCCCGGCGGTTTGGCACAGTTCTTGCTTAGTAATCAGTCAAAGCATACAGACGTGCCACTGAACACGCAAAGAAAGGATGTGGGAGTCATGCAATATGATTTCGACCAAGTGGTAGACCGCTCCAAAAACCTCTCCGCCAAGTATGACGAACGGGTCAAGAAGTTCGGCACCGACGATGTGATCCCCCTGTGGATCGCGGATATGGACTTCCGGACCGCCCAGCCCGTCATCGACGCGCTGAGGGCCCGGGCCGAGGAGGGCATCTGGGGCTACACCGCCCGGCCCGCCAGCTATTTCGAGGCCGTGAAGAACTGGCAGAAGCGCCGCAACGGCTGGGACACCGACACGGCCCTCATGAGCTTCAGTCCCGGCGTGGTCCAGACCCTCAGCGTCATGATCCGGCTCTATACCCCCCAGAACGGCAATGTTCTGATCCAGCCCCCCGTGTACGGCGAGTTCTATGACATGACCGAGCTGGCTGGCCGGCACGTCATTGAAAATCAGCTGGTAGAGCAGGACGGAACCTGGACGGTGGACTGGGCCGACTTCGAGGAAAAGCTCCGGAGCGCGGACATCTTCCTGCTGTGCAACCCCCACAATCCTCTGGGCATCGTCTGGACGGAGGAGGAACTGCGCCGGATGATGGAACTGTGTCTGAAGCACCACGTTCTGGTGGTCAGCGACGAGATCCATTCCGACCTCATCTTCCACGGCAAGCGCCACATCCCCACCGCCTCCCTCTCCCCTGAGATCGCCGCCAATGTGGTCACCGGCATTTCCGCCACCAAGACCTTCAATCTGGCGGGCCTTCAGGCCAGCACCGCGGTGTTCCCCAATGCCCACATGAAGGCCATGTTCGACAAATTCTGGACCGACATGGATATCCACCGCAACAACGCCTTCTCCGTCACCGCCATGGAGGTGGCCTTCAATGAAGGTGAGGAATGGCTGGAGCAGCTCTTGCCCTACATTTCCGCCAACTTCGACTTTGTGGTGGACTACTGCGAAAAGCACATCCCCAAGATCAGGACCTACGCCCCCGATGCCACCTACCTCATGTGGCTGGACTGCCGGGATCTGGGCCTGAGCAACGAAGCGCTTCATGACTTCATGATCCAGAAGGCAAAGCTGGGCCTCAATGACGGCTGCGCCTTCGGCCGGAGCCTGAACGGGTATATGCGGCTCAATGTTGCCTGTCCCCGCAGCATTCTGGAACAGGCCATGCGTCAACTGGAAACTGCCGTCAACAGCCTGTAAGGCTGGCGGTTTCACGATAAGGCAGCCTCAGAAACGCCGGACGAGCTTCAAGTCCCGAAAAAAGCGCCACGCATACCGAAAAGCGTTGGGTTATAGTAAAATCGCCGGTTCATTGAACCGGCGATTCAGCGTGTCAAAAAAGTCTTTTTGCCCCGCTGAGCAAGTTTTCAGAACTTTCTAAGAGTTCTGAAAACTTAGAATTTCAATGGCGTAGGGAAACAGGCGAAGCACCGCCGGTGGCGGATCAAGTGAGCCTGTTTCGAGGAAGGCTCCCAATCAGCGGTTGTGCAGTATCCGCTGATTGGCTTGAGCCGACGGTGTATCCTTTCTTGGGTTTCCCGCGCACACCCTTCACCCGCAAGGGGTATGCGGCATCCGTAAAGCGGCGGAGCCGCTAACGGCTGCCCTACCTTACCGTCGCGGAGAATTTACCACTTTATCGACAGTCACGCATCCCCGGAGTACCATGTATTCCGGGGATGGTTTCATTCAATGCTCCATCAGTTCACCGGGGTCGGCTTTTTCCGCCGGATCGGCGGCGCAGGGAGCGAATCAACAGGAGGATCAAGGCCAAAATCAGCAGTACGATCCCCAGCACCACCCACGTGATCCCGTTCCAACCGGCCAAAAGCTGTCCCGGTGCGAAGCTGTCGGACACCTGCTTGCAGCCGTTGGCGGGGTCGGCGTAGCGGTCAGGGAGGCCATCCTCCCCGAACTGCTCCAGATATGCCGCCAGCGCGTACCATTCCTTCAACTCATTGCCGTTTGCATCGTAGAGAATACAGTCGGCAAAATCTGTCACCGGAGTGCCGTTGGCCTGCTTCGGCTCCAGGGACAGCAGCCCCATGGATTTGCTTTTCACCGTGCCCAGCATTTGGGCGGAGTACATCCCCGTCACCACCCGGTAGAGGGCGTTATCGTCGATCTCATAGGCATTTCCCGTGCCGCTTTCATCGAAGGTCACGTCCGTCAGCGCCGCATCGTAGACCCGGTTGAAGAACATCCGCTTGGTGTTGAAGGCGTACTTGGCTCCGGACATATAGAGCTGGGCCGCAGGCATGATGGGCGTCACGGAGGCGTCCACCTCCATGGCGGCCTTCAGTTCCTTGCCGGTGAGGTACACCGCCACCAGCGGAAAACCGGAGGTGCCATCCTCCCCCACGCCCATAGACAGCACATCAAAGGCCATCGCAGCTGTCAGATCTCCTGCGGGCAGGTTGGCCCGGAGAACGCCATCGGCCGTCACCGAGACCGTATGGGGGCTGTCGGCATAAGCGGCGTTCAGAGTACGATCCGCCCACAAAAAGGCGTCGGACACCAGCGTTCCAAGGCCATTGTTCTCCTGCACGGCGGACACCGGCGTGGTCAGATCGCAGTCCGTATGGGTCAGCATCTCGTCATAGGTCAGGCCGTACCGGGCCAGATACGTCTCCCCCACCATGTCCTTCCACTGCTCCACAAGTCCGGCGATCTCCGGATCCTCCGCCACCGTTTCGTCAATGGGGATCAGGCGGTAGTCCAGCAGCCGCTTTTCTCCGCCATCGTCCCACGAAAAGGTCAAACTGCCTAAATTCTGGCAGTAGGGGCCGCTGGAAACGATATAGGTATCGTTCACCACCAGTGGCTCTGCCAGTGTGGAGTGGGTATGTCCGGAGACGATCACGTCAATGCCGTCCACAGCCTTGGCCAGCTCCTCATCCTCGGAGGACGCCAGCGAATCCCCGGTGCCGCTGTGGGACAGACAGACGATGATCTCTGCCCCCTCCCCCTTTAGGGTCTCCACACAGCGCTTGGCCGCTTTGGCGGCGTCCGTCCGAGTGAAGCCGGAGGTAGGTGCGCACTCATCGGAATCCACCCCCATCAAGCCGAACAGGCCATAGGTCACGCCGCCCCGTTCCAACGTCATGCAGTCCGTCACGCCGTAGTCCTCCATAGCGGACCGGATGAACGCCCGGTCTGGGTTGTCATCGGCAGGGGCATAATTGGCCTCCAAAAGAGCAGGGAGCGCCAGCGTCAGCGGGCCGTACTGTGCCTGATAAGCTTCCAGATTTCGGGGCGGGTACTGAGAATCCGTCAGCAGTCCCATGGCAGCCGTCTGGGCCGCCTTAGCGGAATTCAGCATCTCCGCGAAGCCAACGCCCTTGTGGTCAAACTCGTGGTTGCCGATGGTCACGGCGTCGTAACCCATGGCTCCCATGGTCCGCAGCTCCGCCGCCTGCGTGGTGTAAAGGGTCTGGATCAGGGAGCCGATGGAAAAGTCTCCGCCATCCACCAGCAGGGCGTCCGGATTCATCGCCCGTTCCCCGTCGATGACGGTTTTCAGCCGGGCGTAGCCACCGCTCTCCCCTCCCTCCGCCGTGGGCTGGGGGAGGAAATGGGAGTGGAGATCGTGGGTGAACAGGATGGTCGTGACGTTCGTCTCCTGAGTACAACCTTCGGCCACGGCACCGACAGGGAGCGCACACAGCGCCGCCAACAGCAGCGCCAGAAAAAATGCGGAAAAGCGACGGAATTTCATGCAGTTCCTCCTGATTTACAATAAAGGAAGAGAGTCCGTAAGGACTCTCTTGAGGCTGTCGATAAAGAGGTAGATTCTCCGCAACGGAAAGGAAGGGTGTGCGCGGGAAACCCAAGAAGGGTGTCCTGCGCCATTGAAATCCTTAGTTTTCAGAACTTTTATAAAGTTCTGAAAACTGGCTCAGCGGGGAGAAAAGACTTTTTCGACACGCTGAAGAGAGTCCGTAAGGACTCTCTTCTGATTTCCGATTGCCAGCCTTACAGCCCACATTATACTGGCCGACCCCCGGCCTGTCAACAAACCTGCTTACAGGTCCAGTGCCGTGAGGTCCGCGAAGGTCTCCCGGCGGACCGCCTCGTAAATACGGTCCGGGGTCAGCATCACCACGGCAGGGCGGGGCAGACGGTTATAGTTGGAGGCCATGGAGTAATTGTAAGCACCGGTGGTGCACACCGCCAGAATGTCCCCCCGGCAGGTGTCTCCCGGCAGCTCCACGCCGGGCTGGATGATGTCCCCGCTCTCGCAGCAGCGGCCCACCACATCGAACCGCTCCATCGAACCGGACTTATGGGCGTGATAGACGGTGTAGCGGGACTGGTAGAGCGCGTAGCGGGGGTTGTCCGTCATGCCGCCGTCCACCGCCGCGTACTGCTTATAGCCGGGAATGCGCTTCACGGAGCCAACGGTGTACAGCGTCATCCCCGCGTCCGCCATAATGCTGCGGCCCGGCTCCATCAGGAACCGAGGCATGGGCAGGCCCAGCCGTTCCGTTTCCTCCTTCAGATGGGCCGCCAGCTCCTTCAAACGGGCGGGAATGTCGATGGCCTCATCCTCCTGCGTGTAGCGGACGCCGTAACCGCCGCCAAGGTTCAGGTCCGAAAGCGTCACACCGGTCTCGTCCCGGATCTGCGCCAGAAAAGGCACCATAATGTCCAGCGTCCGCTGGTACACATCCTCTCCGAACACCTGCGAGCCTACATGACAGTGCAGCCCCCGGAGGTCCAGATGCGGCAGCGTCAAAGCCAGCTTCACCAGTTCCATGGCCTGTCCGGTCTCCACCGCCGCGCCGAATTTGGAATCTACCTTCCCGGTGCTGACGGCCTCGTAGGTGTGGGGGTCAATGCCCGGCGTCACCCGCAGAAGGATCTTCTGGGTGATGTTAGCCGATGCCGCCGTCTTTTCCAGCGCTAAAAGCTCCTCCCGGTTGTCCGCCACAAAAAAGCCGATGCCCTGGCTGACGCCATAGGCAAGATCCGCGTCGGTCTTGCAGTTGCCGTGGAAATAGATCCGCTCCGCCGGGAAGCCGGCGCTGAGAGCGGTGTACAGTTCCCCGGAGGATACCACATCTACGCCCATGCCCTCCTCTGCCATAATGCGGTACATCTGCTTGAAGGACGCCGCCTTGCTGGCGTACAGGGGCAGAGAGCCGGGGCCGAAATGGTCACGGAACGCCTGCAGATACATCCGGCAGTTGGCCCGGATCCGCGCCTCGTCCATCAGGTAGAGGGGGGTGCCATACTCCTTGGCCAGTTGGGTCACGTCATATCCGGCGAAGGTCAGGACTCCCTCCGGCGTCCGATCGATGTTGTTGGAAAGCATTTGGACTCCTCCTTAGTGGGAAACCGGCGTTGCCCGGCAGTCCACATTTTTATGGTTTAAATAGTAACACATTTTTTCTTGATAAGGAAGCGGCCTTCTGTTCAATTTTTGACAGATTTTGACCGGCTTTTCCGTGATTTTACCGCTTATGCGGCTCATTTTTTCCACAAAGCCTTAGTGGGGGGACATTCCTGCCGTGTTTGTCTTTTCCACGTGGAATACGTTGGATAGTGCTTCAGCACTTTAGGCTATTCCTCGATTCCGTGCAAAAACCAAGGCCGCCCATAGGACGGCCTTGGTTTTCTGTATATGCGTTAATCCATGGGAGCGCCGCACTTGGGGCAGAACTTGCTGTCAGACTCCGCGCCGCACACCGGGCAAATCTTCATGCCCGGCTCCGCCGCAGATACTTCACTGTGCTCCACCTTGATGGCGTTCTTCTGCTCCTCCAGCTCCGCGATGCGGGCCTTGGAAGCGGCAACGGCATCCGCCAGCTCCTGAACGCCCTCGGGCAGTTCTCCCTCATACTCGTTGATGAACCACTCACCGATCAGGCGGCAGTTCTTCTCGATCTCCCGCTGCTCACCGGCGATGGCCACGGAGATCTTGGTCTTTTCCGTGGTCTCCCGGGCCTTATCCGCAGCGACAGCCGCCACGTCCTTGGCCTTGTCAGCCGCCACAGCGGCCACATCCTTCGCCTTACGGCCCAATTCCTCAAAAAACGCCATCGTAAACGCTCCTTTCACGGCCGGTCTATCCAGCCGAATGATTCATGGCCTTAGTATACTTCCCTTTTTTCAAAAACGCAACAGCGTTCACACATTGTTTTCAATCCAACTCCGGGAGCGCTCCACCGCCCGATGCCAGCGGGCCAGATCCGCCAGACACGCTTCCTCTTCCCGCTGGGGACGGAACACGCACTGGCTGCGGCGCAGAGCTGCCAACTCGTCAAAGCCGTTCCACACGCCAACGGCCAGTCCCGCCAGCGCCGCCGCGCCGAAGGCGGTGGTCTCCACCTGAGCGGGCCGGTCCACCGGCAGCCGCAGCAGATCCGCTTGGATCTGCATGAGAATATCGCTGACGGACGCGCCGCCGTCCACCCGCAGTTCCGTCAAGGGACAGGGGGCATCGGCATTCATCACCCGCACCAGATCGGCGGTCTGATAGGCGATGCACTCCAGCACTGCCCGGGCGATATGGGCCTTGGTGCTGCCCCGTGTCAGGCCTACGATGGTGCCCCGGGCGTACATATCCCAATAGGGCGCGCCCAGACCGGTAAAGGCGGGCACCACCACAACGCCGCCGCTGTCCGGCACGCTCTCCGCCAGCCGATCACACTCCGGGGCGCTCTGGATCAGCCCCAGCTCGTCCCGGAGCCACTGGATGGTGCTGCCTGCGTTGAACACGCTGCCCTCCAAGGCGTAGACGGTTTTCCCCACCACCTGCCAGCCCACGCTGGTCACAAGGCCGCTGCGGGACCGCACCGGCGTATCGCCCACGTTCATCAGGGTAAAGCAGCCGGTCCCGTAGGTGTTCTTCGCCTGACCGGGAGTAAAGCAGGCCTGTCCGAACAGGGCGGACTGCTGATCGCCCGCGCTGCCGCACACCGGGATGCCCGCCAGATCCTCCAATCCCGGCAAGCCGGAAGCCAGATGGCCGTAGACCTCGCTGTTGGACTTCGGCTCCGGCAGCAGGTCCATGGGGATGTCCAGCGCGGCACAGAGCGCCGGGTCCCATTGCAGGGTATGGATATTGAACAGCATGGTGCGGCTGGCGTTGGAATAGTCCGTCACATGGGCCTTCCCGCCGGTCAGGTTCCAGATAAGCCAGCTGTCCACTGTCCCGGCGCACAGTTCTCCCCGCTCCGCCCGCTGGCGGACGCCGGGAATGTTGTCCATGATCCACTTCAGCTTCGTACCGGAAAAATAGGCGTCGATCAGCAGGCCGGTCTTTTCCGTCACCGTTTCTCCAAGGCCGTCGGCCTTCAGCCGGTCGCAGATCTCCGCCGTCCGACGGCACTGCCACACGATGGCGTTGTACACCGGCTGTCCTGTCCGGCGGTCCCACAGGATCGCCGTCTCCCGCTGGTTGGTGATGCCGATGCCCGCGATGGCCTTGGGGTCGATGTGGGCGGCGTCCACCGCCTCCGCCAGGGCCCGGGAGGTAGTGGCCCAGATCTCCATAGGATCGTGCTCCACCCAGCCCGGCTGGGGGAAGATCTGCCGGAAGGGATATTGGGCCTTTGATACGATCTCTCCCCGGCTGTTGAACAGAATGGCCCGGGAGGTGGTGGTCCCTTGATCCAGTGCAGCGATATAGATCTCCATTGGGTTTCCTCCTCTGGTAATTTTCAAAAAAGCGTGTTACACTATGATAAACCGTATTTTATCATACACAGGAGGAAATTTCCATGGTGAAACGTGAATTTACCTTTCCGTCTGCCGACGGCAAAACCGCCATTCACGCCGTGGAGTGGCTGCCGGAGGGCGCACCCCGGGCCGTCCTGCAAATCGCCCACGGCGTTTCGGAATACGTGCTGCGGTACGAGGACTTCGCCGGGTATCTGACAGAGCGTGGCTTTGCCGTAGTGGGCAACGACCATTTGGGCCACGGCCTGTCAGTCTCTGACGGTGCGCCCCGGCTGTACTTCGGTCCCAAGGGCAGCTGGAACTGGGTGGTGGAGGACATGGAGCAGCTCCGGAAGCTGACCCACCGGCAATTCCCCAACCTGCCCTATTTCCTGCTGGGGCACTCCATGGGTTCCTTCCTGACCCGGACTTATCTCATCCGCTATCCCGGCACGGTGGACGGTGCTATTATCATGGGCACCGGCTACATGAGCGCCGCATCCACGGCGGCCAGTCTGGCTGTCATCAACGCGGAATGTCTGCGAAACGGCGAGTCCAGACCCAGCGCCGTGGCCACAAAGGCCTCCTTCGGCATTTACAACCGCCGCTTCGCCCCCAACCGCACAAGCATGGATTGGCTGTCCCTGAACCCGGACAATGTGGACGCTTACCTGAAGGACCCGCTGTGTCAGGGCAACGCCTCGGCGGGGCTGTTCCGGGAGATGCTCTCCGGCATCCGCTTTGTCTGCAAGGAGGACAACATCCGCAAAATGAACCACCATACCCCCATCCTCTTCATCTCCGGGGCCATGGATATGGTGGGCGACTGCTCCAAGGGCGTGGAGCGGGCCGCTGCCGCGTTCCAGCGGGCCGGGATGCGGGACGTGACGGTGAAGCTCTACCCGGAGCTGCGCCATGAGGTCTTGAAGGAGGATTGCCGGGAGCAGGTCTACGATGACATTGACCGCTGGCTGGAGGGTAAGCTGGCGGGCGTCCGCTGAGGCGCTTCCCTTTCTGCTTTACAAACCGGACTGCTTTTCGCAGTCCGGTTTTTCATCTTCCTCTTGACAATATCGATATTCGATAGTATGCTGTAAACAGAAATATCGAATATCGATAGTGAGGAGGCGGGACTGTGGCCCGGGAGAAATTTCAAACACTGACGGAGCAGATGTTCTATGTGCTGCTGATCCTCCGGGAGGAATGCTGCGGCACCGACGTGATGGCCCGCATCTCCAATCTCACCCAGGGCCGGGTGACGGTAGGCCCCGGCACCCTCTACAACCTGCTGGACAGCTTTCAGGCCGCCGGCTGGATCATGGAAACGAAAACCGAGGGCCGCAGGCGGAGCTATCTCATCACCCCCGCCGGGGAACAGGCCTTGGCCGAGGAATACCAGCGGCTGCAAATTCTCTCGGAGGATTACCGCAGCTACATGGGCCGGAGAGGAGAGATCGAATCATGAAGCTTTTTGACAGGCAGAAAAAACAGGAGATCAATCTCTACGCCTACTATGACCACGCCGGGATCGTCCGCCATCTGGAGGACATGGCCCGGCAGGGCTGGCAACTGGAAAAGGCTGGATCCGTGTTCTGGACCTACCGGCGGTGCAAGCCGGCAGAGCTGCACTACGCCGTGGTGTACTTTTCCAAGGCCAGTCAGTTTGACCCGGAGCCGCCGGCGGAGCAGCGGGAATTCTGGGAGCTGTGCAAAGCCACCGGCTGGGAGCTGGTGACCAACCGCTATCAGATGCAGATCTTCCGCAATCCCGCGCCGGACGCCATCCCTATTGAGACGGACCCTGTGGTACAGGTGGAAAATGTCCGCGCCGCCATGAAAAAAGGCTCCGTCCGGGGCGACTGGTGGCTGCTGGCCGGTTCCCTGCTTCAGCTCTGGCTGCAATTCCGCTCTGCCTACACCATCCGGGATCTGCTGCTAAGCACTTTTACCCTGTCGGCTATTCTCATCTGGCTGATGCTGGGCATCAAGGCCGTCGTGGAGCTGATCGGCTACTACCACTGGTGCCGAAAAGCCCGGACCGCCGCCGAGGAAGAGGGCGTCCTGCTCTCGCCCCGGACCCGCAAATGGTGGCAGATCTTGCAAATTTTGGGGTTCCTTGTTACGGTCACCCTTGCTCTGTCGCTCCCGCTGCTGAATTCTTCTCCCAGTCCGTCCACCCTGATCATCCTTGCGGCAAGTCTTGCTTATGCCCTGCTGTTGGCGCTGATCGTCAACGGCAGCCGTCAGCTTATGAAGAAAAAAGGCTTCTCCGCCGAAGCCAACATGGGGCTGAATATCCTCATTGCCATTGTAGGCACCTTTGTTCTCATGGGCGGCCTGATCTGGATGAGTTTCCGCGTCGCTGACGATCCCGGCCTCCGGGGCCATGTCAACGCGGAGACCCGCACTTCTCCCGCTTATCCCGCCGGTGACACGGAGCACACCTACACCGTCTACCACGATCCCCTGCCCCTGACGGTGGAGGATCTGGTGGGAGAAACAGTCTACAAGGACTATTCCTGTTACCGGGAGATTCAAGGTTCGCCCCTGCTGACGGAATATACTTACAAGCAGGAAGTGCCCTTCGTGTTCAGCATCTCCGAACAGGACGGCCCGGAATTGCTCTATGAGATCTATGAGGTGAAGCTGGACTGTCTCTACGAGCCTGTGAAGCAGTCCTTCTTCAAGGATACGGTTTACAATATCCCCGGCAGGTTCAAGTTTACGTTTTCCCAAAACTGGACGCCGGTGGACGCCGCCCCCTGGGGCGCTTTGGACGCCTACCGGTTCATCCGGGAGGACAACACGCCTATTGGGAATTTCCTGCTCTGCTACGCCGACCGCTTCGTGGAGATCCGGTTTGACCCCTGGTATGACGGAGCCGAACCCACTGAAAAGCAAATGGCGCTGGTGGGAACGGTATTGGGCAGCGGGCCGCTGTCCTGACGAAAACTTGATATATAAAACCAATACCCGGAGCGCTGCTCCGGGTATTGGTTTTCGTTACGCTTATTGATCGTTCAGCTTTTCCAGCGCGGCCTTGGCAGCCATCTGCTCGGATTCCTTCTTGCTGTGACCGCTGCCCTCGCCGATGGCGGTGCCGTTGAGCTGCACCTCAGTGACGAAGGTCTTGGCGTGGTCAGGGCCTTCCTCCCGCACCATGCAGTAGGTCAGCTCCTGACCGGCCTTCCGCTGGATGCGCTCCTGCAAAAGGGTCTTGTAGTCCCGGCGGCGTTCCTCCACCACCTCTTCCCGCTCCACATCCAGCAGGACGCGGTGGATCAGCTCCGACGCGGCGGTAATGCCGCCGTCCAGATACACGGCGGCGAATACGGCCTCCGTGGCGTCAGCTAAAATAGAGGGCCGATGGCGGCCGCCGCCGGCCTCCTCGCCCTTGCCCAGCTTCAGATAGCTGCCTAAATTCAGCTTCTGGGCCACCTCGTGAAGGCTCTGCTCGCACACCAGCGCTGCCCGGATCCGGGTCAGATCCCCCTCCGGCAGGTCCGGGTGCCGGGCGAAGAGATACTCCGCCGTCACAAAGCCCAGCACGCTGTCGCCCAAAAACTCCAGCCGTTCGTTGCTGCCAAGCCCCTGGGAGCGATGCTCATTCGCGTAGGAGCTGTGATTCAGCGCCTCCCGCAGCAGTTCTTGGTTCCGGAAGGTATAATTTAATTTTTTCTCCAGTTCCTGCATCCCTGTTCACCTCATAAGGAAGCCCCGCGCATGGCGGGGCCACTCTTTTTTACTTCAGCTTGGAAGCGACAAAATTCACCGCGTCGCCCACGGTCTTGAGTCCGGCCAGCTCGTCCTCATTGGCCTCACCCATATCAAATTCCTCTTCCATGGCCATGACCAGCTCCACCAGGTCCACGGAATCAGCACCCAGATCCTCCTCGAAAGAAGTATCCATGGTCACCTCCGCAGGCTCCATTGCAAACTGCTCGGACACCAGATCCCGCATGGTCTGAAAGATTTCATCAACTGACATACCAAATTCACCCCTATGAAACATTTCAAAATTCATTTGCTTCTTAGCATGAAGCAATCATACGGCAATCCCATAGCCCTGTCAAGAGGGCAACCCTCTTTTATCCGTTCTTTTCCACCTTCATCACGTCGATGTGGGCCTCCACGTCCGCGATGATCCCGCTCTGGGCGTATTCCACCGCCCGGAACACGGCGTTGCGGATGGCCCGGGCATCAGAGGAGCCGTGGGCCTTCAGCACAGGCTTGCTGATGCCAAGGAAGGGCGTTCCGCCTACCTCGCTGGGGTCCAGCAGCTTTTTCACGTTTCTCAGGCTGTCCTTGACCAGCAGGGCCCCCAGCTTGCCCTTGGTGCTGGAGAGGAAGGCTTTTTTTATCTCGCCCAGCAGCAGCTTGGCGGTGCCCTCCACGGTTTTCAGCAGGATGTTGCCGGAGTAGCCGTCGGCCACGATGACGTCGGCCCCGCCCAGCAGGGCGGTGTTGGCCTCCACGTTGCCGATGAAGTTCAGCCGCCCCTCCCGGCCCGCCTCTTCCAGCAGGGCAAAGGTCTCATGCCGGAGGGTATCGCCCTTGGAGGGCTCGGCGCCGATGTTCAGCAGGCCCACCCGGGGCTTCTCCACCCCCATGAGCCGCTGGGCGTAAAAATTGCCTAAATACGCGAATTGCAGCAGGTACTCCGGCGTACAGTCGGCGTTGGCGCCGCAGTCGCAGAGCAGGGCGCGGCCCGTAGCGGTGGGGAGCACAGGCCCCATGGCCGCCCGGCGAACACCCCGGATCCGCTTCACCAGCAGGGTGGCCCCCGCCAGCAGCGCGCCGGTGGAACCGGCGGAGACGAAGGCGTCTCCCTCCCCGTTTTTCAGCATAGTCAGGCCCACGGTCAGGGAGGAATCTTTTTTGCGCTTGAAGGCAGTGGCGGGATCGTCGCACATTTCCACCACTTCCGTAGCGTTCACGATCTCCACGCCCTCCGGCAGGGGGCCGGTCAGGCAGGCCCGGATGGCCTCCTCACGGCCCACCAGCACGATGTCCGCGCCGCACTGGGCATGGGCCTCCAAAGCGCCCTGTACCACCGCCTGAGGGGCGTTGTCGCCGCCCATGGCGTCCAAAATGATCTTCATTGGCAGGTTCCTCCTTTCAGGGGGACGGCCGCCGTCCAGTTTCCCGGCCAGCGGGTTTATTCTTCTGTGTTGCGGGCGGTCAGGCTAAAATATCCGCCTTTTTCTCCTCCAGGATGGCAAGTGCCCGCTGGGAGATCTCGGCGTTTTTATTTCTCTTGCCCTTGACGAAGTGGTCAAGAGGCGGGATGATGCCGAAGTTGATATTCATAGGCTGGAACTGGGTCACAGACTCGTTGGAAATGTACAGTGCCAGCGCGCCGATGGCCATTTCCCGTGGGAAGTCCACCGGGGACTGTCCCTTCAGGCGGCGGGCCGTTTCAATACCCACCAGAAAGCCGCTGGCGGCGGACTCCACATATCCCTCCACGCCGGTCATCTGTCCGGCAAAGGCAATGCGGGGTTCTTTTTTCAGCCGGTAGTACCGGTCCAGCAGCCGGGGAGAATCCAGGAATGTATTCCGGTGCATGACGCCGTACCGCAGAAATTCCGCATTGTGCAGGGCGGGGATCATAGAAAACACCCGCCGCTGCTCCGGGAATTTCAGATGGGTCTGGAAGCCCACCAGGTTATAGACGCTGCCCTCGGCGTTGTCCCGACGAAGCTGCACCACGGCGTAGGGCCAGCGGCCCGTCCGGGGATCGTCCAGACCCCGGGATTTCAGGGGGCCGTACAACAGCGTGTCATGGCCCCGGCGGGCCATGACCTCCACAGGCATACATCCCTCGAACACCTGACTGTCCTCAAAGCCGTGGACCTCCGCCTCCTGGGCGGTGGTCAATTCCTTCCAGAAGGCGTCATATTCCTCCTGATTCATGGGACAGTTTACATAATCGTCCGTGCCCTTATCATACCGGGAACCCATCCAGGCGTGTTCCATATCCACGCTCTCAGCAGATACCAGCGGCGCCGCCGCATCAAAGAAGTGGAGGTCGCTGTGCTCGCCCAGCAGGGTTTGGAGCTTTTCCGCCAGTGCGTCGGAGGTCAGGGGGCCGGAGGCGATGATGACCTCCCCCTCCGGGATCTCCGTCACCTCGCCGGGGATCACGGTGATGTTGGGATGGCTGCGGACCTTCTCCGTCACCAGCCTGGCAAAGCCGTGGCGGTCCACCGCCAGCGCGCCGCCAGCCTCCACCCGGGTGGCATCGGCGCATTGCAAAATCAGGCTGTCCAGCCGCCGCAGTTCCTCCTTTAAAAGGCCCACGGCGTTTTCCAGCGCAGCGCCCCGCAGGGAGTTGGAGCAGCACAGCTCCGCGAAGTATTCCGTTGTGTGGGCGGGGGTCATTTTCTCCGGCTTCATCTCGCGGAGCTCCACCTGGATCCCCCGCTGGGCCAGCTGCCAGGCGCATTCGCTGCCGGCAAGGCCCGCGCCGATGACTGTTACGTTCATGCTCAAAATCCTTTATCTCCAGGCCGGAAAGGGGTCATTCCGCCGCCTTTTCGGCCTTTTTCGTTGTCTTTTTAGTAGTAGTTTTTTTCGTCGTGGTCTTGGCCACCGCTTTCTTTACCGCAGCCTTTTTAGCGGCGGGTTTCTTTTCCGCGTCGCCGTCCTCCGCCTTTTTTGCGGTCTTTTTCACGGTGGTTTTCTTTGCAGCGGTCTTGGTTGCGGGCTTTTTGGCAGCGGTCTTCTTGGCGGGCTTTTCCTCAGCAGGCGCGTCGCTCTCGCCGGGGGCCTCCTCCGCATTGGCGGAGGCCTCCACCTGCTTCTTGGGATAGCCCCGCTTGTCCTCCGGCAGGAAGTTGGCGCACTCCGGATTGATGCAGTAGGGCCGCTTGTAGCCCTTGCCCGCCCGCTTGAACATGGTCTTGCCGCAGACAGGACAATCATCCTTCACCGGCACGTCCCACGTCATGAAATCGCAGGTCGCGCCGCCGGCTACCCGGTTGTTGGTGTGCTCGCAGCAGTAGTAGGTGTACTGCTTGCCGGATTTCCGGCTGGTGCCGGTGCGCTTGAACAGCCGCCCGCCGCACTTGGGGCAGCGGCCCGGCATCTCCACCACCAGAGGCATGGTGAAATTGCACTCCGGGAAGCCGGGGCAGGCCAAAAACCGCCCGAACCGGCCGGATTTCACCACCAGATTCCGCCCACAGACGGGGCAGATCTCCTCGGAGACCTCGTCAGGCACCTTGATATAGACGCCCTCCAGATCCTTCTCCGCCTTTTTGAGGTTTTCCTCAAAATCGCCGTAGAAATCCCGGAGCACGGACTTCCAGTTCACCGTGCCCTCTTCCACATCGTCCAGCTTTTTCTCCATGTTAGCGGTGAATTTCAGGTCGGCGATGTCGCTGAAGCGTTCCTCCATCAGCTGCGTGACGACCCGGCCCAGATTGGTAATGTGGAGGTACTTGCCCTCCTTCACCACATATTCACGGTCCAGAATGGTGGACACCGTGGGGGCGTAGGTAGAGGGACGGCCGATGCCCTGCTCCTCCATGGCCCGGATCAGCGTGGCGTCGGTATAGTGGGCCGGAGGCTGGGTGAAGTGCTGGTCCCGGCCAAAGCTCTTGAGGTCCAGCGTCTCCCCTTCCGTCAGCGGCGGTAGAGTGGGTTCCTTTTCCTCCTTATCATCGTCCTTGCCCTCCTCGTACACAGCGGTGTAGCCGGAAAATTTCAGACTGGAGGAGCTGGTACGGAAGCTGTGTCCCGCAGCGTCGATCTCCACGGAGACGCTGTCATACACGGCATTGGCCATCTGGCAGGCCACAAAGCGGCTCCACACCAGTCGGTACAGCCGGTACTGCTCGCCGGTGAGGTCCTTTTTCAGCATCTCCGGCGTCCAGTTCACATTGCTGGGGCGGATAGCTTCGTGGGCGTCCTGGGCACTGGCCTTGGCCTTATAGTGGTTGGCTCCCTTGGCGGGATAGTACTGCTGACCGTAGCGGCCCACGATAAATTCCTTAGCGGCGGCAATGGCCTCTTCGCTGATGCGGAGAGAGTCGGTACGCATGTAGGTGATCAGGCCCACGGTGCCCTCCCCCTCAATGTCCACGCCCTCATAGAGCTGCTGGGCGATGGCCATGGTGCGGCGGGGGGTCATGGACAGCTTGCGGCTGGCCTCCTGCTGCATGGTGGAGGTGGTAAAGGGGGGAGAGGGAGAACGGTTCTTATCCGTCCGCTTCACGGACTTGACGGTAAAGACAGCATTCTTCGTCTCCTCTACCACGGCTTCCACTTCGGCGGCGGATTTCAGTTCTGCCTTCTTGCCGTTTTTCCCGTGATACCGGGCGGAGAAGGGCAGCTTTTTCACGTCATTGCCGGTGAGGTTGGCATCCAGCGTCCAGTATTCCTCCGGCTTGAAATTCTCGATCTCCCGCTCCCGGTCATCCACCATTCGGGTGGCAACAGACTGGACCCGTCCTGCGGACAGGCCCCGCTTGATCTTCTTCCACAGCAGGGGACTGAGCTGATAGCCCACCAGCCGGTCCAGAATACGCCGGGCCTGCTGGGCATCCACCAGATTCTGGTCGATGTCCCGGGGATTTTCGATGCTCTGGCGGACCACGTTCTTCGTGATCTCATTGAAGGTGACCCGCTTTGTTTTCTTGTCCGGCAGATCCAGCAGGCTCTTCAGGTGCCAGCTGATAGCCTCGCCCTCGCGGTCCGGGTCGGTTGCGAGGTACACGGTATCCGCCGCCTTGGCGGATTTTTTCAGGTCGGAAATGATGGCTTCCTTCCCCTTGATGGGCTTGTAGACCGGCTCGAAGTCATTGTCTACATCCACGCTGAGTTTGCTTTTCTGCAAGTCCCGGAGATGGCCCATGCAGGCCTTTACCTCATAGTCCTTGCCCAGATATTTTCCAATGGTTTTGGCCTTCGCAGGAGACTCCACGATGACCAAGCTCTGTTTTGCCATAGTTACCTCCGGCGGCTTTGTTCAAAAGCCGCGTTTTCATATTCTGATCGTGCTCAGGAGCACGTTTATTCTGTAAGAGTCACGGCGCGGGTATAGTGCTTGCCCGCGTGCTGGACCACATATTGGTCGATCTCAAGGACCGTCAGGGCAGAAAGCACCCGACGGGTGGGGATGTCCACCAGCTCGGTGAGGTCATCCACCTGCATGGGCTCCGTATCGGAAAGTGCTTTTAAAATGGCGATCTGGTCATCCGTCAGCTCCACATCGCCGCGGGACAGGCTGAGGGCAGGGGCCACAGGCTTCGGCTCCGGCACCGTCCGGGCCTGATAGCCCAGAGTCTCCGGTTCCTCCCGGGCCTCTTTTAAATCTAAGGCAAAGCGGCCCTCGTATTCCCGCAAAATGTCGGACGCATCCGTTACCAGCCCCGCGCCGTCCCGGATCAGACGGTTGCAGCCCACGCTGGTAGGTGCGTCGATGGGACCGGGGACCGCAAATACATCCCGGCCCTGCTCCAAGGCCGTCATAGCGGTGATGAGCGCGCCGCTCCGTTCCGGCGCTTCCACCACCAGAGCCGCTAAGGACAGACCGGAAAGAATACGGTTCCGCACCGGGAAATGCCCCGGCGCCGGCTCCGTCCCCGGTGGGTATTCCGAAAACAGAACGCCTGATACCGCTACATCTTCATAGAGATACCGACTCTCATAGGGATAATGGACGTCCAAGCCGTTACCCGCCACGCCTATGGTCACGCCGCCGGCCCTGAGAGCGCCCCGTGTGGCTGCGGCGTCGATGCCCTTTGCCAGACCGCTCACCACCACGGCTCCGCCGGAGGCCAGGCCAAAGCCAAGCTTTTCCGCACAGGCAACGCCGTAGGGCGTACAGTCGCGGGTGCCCACCACCGCTACGCTGAGCAGATCGTCCAGCAGCGGCAGCTTACCTTTGTAGTAGAGCAAAGCCGGTGGATCGTAGATGTTTTTCAACCGTCCGGGATAGGCGGCGTCGGAAAAGGTCAGAAGCTGAATATCCAGCCGCTGACAGTCGGCAAGAATTTTGTCCGCCGGGGCGAGATCATGGTTTTCCAGCAGCTTCAGCTGACCGGGGTCAGCCCCCTCCGTCAGCATCAGTTCATCAGGATCGGCGTAGAAAATGCTCTCCGGATCGCCGAAACGGCGCAGCAGCGCCAGCTTGGTCTGATTTCGCAGGCCCTTCAGTTCCGACAGCCATACCCAATATTTCAGCATATCCCCCGTCCTCCCCGCTCAGTCATTCCGGGCGGCCTCCCACAGCAGGACCGTGGCTGCCGCTGCCGCGTTCAACGATTCGCAGTGCTCGCTCATGGGAATTTTGATCGTCCGGTCGCAGAGGGCCAACACGCCCTCCGTCAGCCCCCGGCCCTCGCTGCCGATGGCAATGGCGTAGCGGTTGTAATCCACCGCACGGGCGTCCAGAGTATCCTCCCGCAGCGCCGCGCCGTAAAGAGGAATGCCGCTCTTTTTCAGCAGAGCGGACAGTTCCTCCGCCCCCACCGTCCACACCGGGCAGCGGAACACCGCCCCCATGGTGGCCCGGAGGGTCTTTGGATTATAGAGATCCGCGCAGCCGTTCACCAGAAACATTCCATCGGCATGGAAGGCGTCCGCCGTGCGGAGGATGGTACCCACGTTGCCGGGGTCCTGCAAGGTGTCCAGCACCACATAGCGGCGGCCCGTCAGCATTTCCGGCAGCGGCTCCGTGTGGATGGCGCAGATGAACAGCGTCCCCTGAGGGGTCTCCATAGGCGAAACGGACTTCATTACATCCGCCGGGACCTCCACCTGCCGCACGCCCAAGGGCAGCTCCGGCAGGTCTACCCCCGCCGTAGCCACAACGGTGCGGACCTCCGCCCCCCACAGCAGCGCTTCCTTCAATAGCTTGGGACTGTCGCAGAGAAATTCTCCCCGCTGGCGGCGGTAGGACGCAGAGGCCGCCAGCTTCCGGAGATGGGTGCACAGCGGATTCTGTCTGCTGGTGATGATCTCCATAGGTCGGCGGCTCCTTTCTCATTCTCTGTTCGTTTGATTGGATGCATTTGCCGGCAACAGGGTCCGGCTTCCAAATTTGCCGTATCCGTTCCCGGTTTTGGGCGAATGGCAGGCAATTTGCCGTACCGCGCGGAAAAAACAGGCGGTTTTCCGTGTCTGTCGGGGTAAATCTAAACGCTTACTATATTAAATGTATCCGCCAGAATTGTCAAGGGAAGTTTGTTTGAAGGCCGATACAGGCACGGTTCTCATTTTTTCATGGGAAATCGGCTATTTTTTTATGATACTTCACATTGACAGCACTTATAGAGAATGATACCATCAGAATGGCAAATTGATCGGACAGGAGCGAAACCGAAATGACATTGGATCAATTAAAGATCGGTGCCTCCGGCACCATTACCTCTGTGGGCGGAGACGGCCCTCTGCGCTGCCGCCTGCTGGATATGGGACTGATTCCCCGCACGCGGGTCACCTTACAGAAGATCGCCCCCATGGGAGACCCCATTGAGATCCGGGTCCGGGGCTACGAGCTGACCCTCCGGGTGGAAGAAGCCGAAAAAATTGAAGTGAAGGAGGACGCGTGATGGTTTTTGCGTTGGTAGGCAATCAGAACTGCGGCAAGACCACACTGTTCAACGCCCTCACCGGCTCCAATCAGCACGTGGGCAACTTCCCCGGCGTTACCGTGGATCAGAAAATGGGCGAGATCCGGGATGAAAAGGGCTGTTCCGTTGTGGACCTGCCGGGTATCTATTCCCTGCGGCCCTATACGCAGGAGGAGATCGTTTCTCGGGACTTCATCATCAATCAGAAGCCTGACGGCATCATCAATATTGTGGACGCCACCAACATCGAGCGGAACCTGTATCTGACCCTTCAGCTTTTGGAGCTGCGGGTGCCCATGGTGCTGGCCCTGAACATGATGGATGAGGTCCGGGCCAACGGCGGCTCCATCGACGTGCGGAAAATGAGCCAGGCGCTGGGGATCCCCGTGATCCCCATCACGGCGGCCAAGGGCGAGGGCGTCAGCGAGCTGGTAGATCAGGCGTTGACTGTGGCCCGCGGAAAGGTCCTGCCCAAGGTGACGGACTTCTGTTCGGACGACTCTGCCGTACACCGCTGTATTCACGCCGTGGTGCACCTCATCGCGGACCATGCCGACCGTATAGGCGTTCCCGCCCGGTTCTGCGCCGCCAAGCTCATCGAGGGCGGCGACGATCTGGCGGACCAGCTGAAGCTGGATGAAAACGAAAAGGAACTGCTGGAGCACTGTATCGTCCAGATGGAGACGGAGACCGGTCTGGACCGCAACGCCGCACTGGCGGATATGCGGTACAGCTTTATTGAAAATGTGGTGAGCACCTCCGTGGTGAAGTGCCATGAGAGCCGGGAACACGCCCGCTCCATGAAGTTCGACCGGATCCTCACCGGCCGGTACACCGCCATCCCCACCTTTTTGGCAGTGATGCTGCTGACCTTCTACCTGACCTTCAACGTCATCGGCCAGCGGCTGTCCGACTGGATGGACGTGGGGATCGACGCTCTTACCGCTCTGGCGGACCGGGCACTGACGGCCTACGGCATCAATCCGGTGGTCCACAGCCTCATCATCGACGGCATTTTTGCCGGCGTAGGCAGTGTACTGGTATTCCTCCCCATCATTGTGACCCTGTTCTTCTTCCTGTCCATTCTGGAGGACACCGGCTATATGGCCCGTGTGGCCTTTGTGATGGACAAGCCTCTGCGGAAAATCGGTCTGTCAGGGCGCAGCATCGTGCCCATGCTCATCGGCTTCGGCTGCTCCGTGCCCGCTATCATGGCCACCCGCACCGTGTCCTCTGACCGGGACCGGAAAATGACCATTCTGCTGACGCCCTATATGAGCTGCTCCGCCAAGATCTCCATTTACGCCTTCTTCACCGCCGCCTTCTGCCCCAAGTATCAGGCACTGGTGATGATCTCCCTGTATCTGCTTGGCATTATGATCGGCATTGTGGCGGCCCTCATTATGAATCAGACGGCCTTCCGGGGCAAGCCCGTGCCCTTCGTCATGGAGCTTCCCAACTACCGCCTTCCCAGCCTTAAAAGCGTGGCTCTGCTGCTGTGGGAAAAGGCCAGAGACTTTTTGGAGCGGGCCTTTACCGTGATTTTTCTGGCCACCATCATCATCTGGTTCCTCCAGAGCTTTGATACCCGGCTGAACGTGGTCACTGACAGCGCTGACAGTTTGCTGGCCCTCATCGGCCAGTGGATCGCGCCGGTGTTCGCACCCTTGGGCTTTGCGGACTGGCGCTGCGCCACTTCCCTGATCTCCGGCTTCATCGCCAAGGAATCCGTGGTCAGCACGCTGGAGATCCTGCTGGGCGGTGCCGCTCTCTCCACTCTGTTCGCCAGCCGGGCCGCCATCAGCTTTCTGGTATTCACCCTGCTCTATACTCCCTGTATTGCGGCGGTAGCCACCATCCGCCGGGAGTTCAACTCCACCCTGAAAACCGTGGGCGTGGTGCTGATGCAATGCTGCGTGGCGTGGATCGTGGCCTTTGTGGTCTATACGCTGGTGGGGATTCTGTGATGAACACTTTGGATTGGCTGCTGCTGGCACTGGTGGCCCTTGCCGCCGTCGCCGCGATCCGCCGCTGGCGGAAAAAGGGCAGCTGCGGCTGCTCCGGAGACTGCCAGCACTGTACCGGCGGCTGTCCGAAAAAGGAGTCCTGAAAATCGTCCCCGCCGGTAATTTCCTTTTCAGGCACGATAACACCCCCGCTTGTCAGACAGCACGCTGTCCGACAAGCGGGGGTGTTCTTCATACGTTGATACGGTGCTTATTTCGTTCCCATCAAGGCACGGAAGCGCCGGGTCGATGCGTTCCGCACACAGCTCCAGACCTCCCGGGTGGCACAGATCTTGTCCGCGCAGGTCACCACAACGCTCTCCTTGTACTTGGGCGGCGTGGGGTTCAGGGGAAACATATGCCGGTGGATGATATTCGCTTCCAGGGGATTCAATCCGAAATCCCGCTGGGCGTTCTCCATGGCCTTGCGGGCGTGGTAGAACCCGTGGAGTTTGTGGTCCCGGTTGTGCTCCCGCCAGTTGTAGAGAAAATAGTCATGGAGCAGCGCGCCCCGCACCAGACTCCGCCAATCCACATCCCAGCCCCATTTTTGAGCCAGACGGATGCTGCAAAGCGTCACCGCCACGGAATGATCGTAGCAGGTGGTGCTGCCGTGTTGGGGGATGGTGCGTTCACGGGCCATGGTGGGGGAGGTCAGAATATCTCCCGCGTATTCCCAGAGCATCTTTTCAGCGGTCATATTCCCGCCCCCTTTCTTATTTCCGATTTCTGATTATAGAGGGTACACCGGCAAATGTCCAGCATAAATTTGGATAGAGGGCACTATTTTCTCCCGCCGGTTTTTATGCACATCCGCCAACCCCGCAGCACGTTTTCCATTTAATTCCAGTTTTTTCGACAAACGACAAATGTGACAAAGGAATTGCAAAAGCCCCCGTCTATCAGACGAGGGCCTTGCAAAGCAATTCTCTCTATTCGCTTACTCGTTGGTCTCCTGAGAAGTGGCAGCGGTCAGTTTGGCCTCCTCTTCCTCCTCCAAGACCCGGTAGGCTACCTTGCCCACCAGCGTTTTGGGCAGCTCCGCCCGAAATTCGATATCATAGGGCAGGGCGTATTTGGCTACGTTTTTGCGGATATAGGCCATCAGCACAGCCTTGGTCTCCTCGTTGGCGGGCACGCCGGGCTTCAGCATGACGAACGCCTTTACCTTCTGCATTTTCAGCGGGTCCGGTACGCCGATGACGCAGCTCATCTGCACCAGCTCGTGGGCGTCCAGAATGTTCTCCATCTGAGAGGGATACACATTGTAGCCGCTGGTGACGATCATGCGCTTGAGCCGCTGCCGGAAGTACACAAAGCCGTCCGGGTCCATATAGCCAAGGTCGCCGGTGTGGACCCAGGTAAGGCCGTCCTCATGGGTCTGGAGAGTCTGAGCTGTTTCCTCCGGGTGGTGGAGATAACCCATCATCACCGTAGGCCCGGACAGGCAGATCTCTCCCTCGGTGCCGTAGGGAACCTCCTTTTGCGTCCCGTGCTCCACGATCTTATAGTAGGTGTCCGGGAAGGGGATGCCGATGGAGCCTTCCCGGGAGATGTGGTACGGCGTCAGGCAGGAGGCGGTAACACACTCCGTCAGGCCGTAGCCCTCCCGCACCTGAATGGTGGCATGGTGATCAAAGAGGAACTGGTCGAACCGCTTTTTCAGCTCTACGGACAGGCTATCACCGCCAGAATAAACACCCTTCAGGCAGCTCAGGTCCGCGTTTTTCATTTTGGGCAGCCGCAGCAGCGCCTCGTACAGCGTGGGGACGCCGGCGATCAGGTTGCACCGGTATTTCAGCAGCAGCTTTGCGTAGCTGTCCGGGGTAAACCGGGGCACCAGAATACAGCAGCCGCCGCTGACCAGCATGGAGTGGATGGACACGCCCAGACCGAAGCCATGGAACATAGGCATCACCGCCAGCATTTTGTCACCGGGGCGGAACATGGGGTTGGTGGCGATGATCTGTTTTCCCAGAGCGTTGAAGTTCAGATTCGTAAGCTGGATGCCCTTGGTGACGCCGGTGGTGCCGCCGGAATAGAGGATCACCGCCTCATCCCCGGCTCTCCGCTCTGCCCGGTACGTCCAATGGTAGCCGCGGCCCCGGCGCAGGAATTCGTTCCAGCGCAGCACAGGCGCATCCTTGGGAATTTTGGCCTGCTTGCGGCCCTCGGTGAGCATATAGCCCACCCGGACCGGCTTGGAAAGGGCGTCCGGAATGGAGGCCAGAATGATGTTGTCCAGTGTCACATTCTGGCGGATAGCTTCAAATTTATGGTAAAACTGATCCAGCGTCACAGCAAAGATGGAGCCGGATTCCTTTAAGTAAAACTCGATCTCCTTTTCGCTGGAGAGGGGATGGATCATATTGGCCGTGGCCCCCACCAGATTGATGGCGTAGAACATGATCACCGCCTGAGGGCAGTTGGGCATGGCCATGGTGATCCGGTCGCCGGGACGGACGCCGGTGGCCTTCAGTGCCCGGGCGCAGAGGTCGATTTCCGCCGCCATAGCGCGGTAGGTGGTTTTCCGGCCCATGAACACATAGGCGATGTGGTTGGGATAGGTTTCCGCGCAGCGCTCCACAGCCTCATACATGGTGCAGTCCGGGTAATCCAGATGGGGCGGCACCACGCCGTAAACATTCAGCCACGGCGCTTTCACATGGGATTCCTCTGCGATTTTTGTCTGTTCAGCAGTCAAGGTCGATGGCCTCCTTCAAGGGTCTGTCCAGCAGCTCCGGGTGGCTCATCAGGTGCTGCACGATTTTCAGGGAACGGCCGAAATAGAAGCCGTCCGCCACCCGCTCGTCCAAGGTGATCCCCAGCTCCACCACGTCCCGCACCTGGCGGGTGCCGTCAGCGGCGATCTTCTCCGCCTTGTGCATGGTGCCAATGGCGATCATGATGGAATTGGTGCCGTAATTGTTCAAATGGTGGTACACGCTGGGGCATTGGATACTCCCCAGATTGGTGAGGAACACGCTGGCAAAGTTGGGGTCATCCTCCTTCAGCACAGCAGGCACCTTCCCATAGAAATCCAGAGTTTTCAGCCCCCAGAAGAAAAGCATCAGGAACCAGCGGGGCATGATCTTCAGGATATCCATGGCACCGTTGGCACCGCCGCTCTTCTCCGTTCGGGCCTTGTAGACCTTCCCCACCACCTGACGGGTCACAGCGGTCAGGGTCCAATCCTCCGGAGCTGTGGCCACCACCAGTTTTTCCTCACTGTGGTCCTCAAACCGCTTTTTCGCCACAAAGCCAAGGGTGATCTCGTGGCGCTGGTAATACCGCCGTCCGGAGATGTAGCGGTTCAGATCCGGCCGCAGATACACGGTTTTGGCAACGGCCATGAGGATACAGTGGAACAGGGTGGTCTTGTATTCGTCCTCTCTCCGGTTCTTTTCCTCGATATAGCGCAGGGCCTCCGTCACGTCAAATTCCATATTGACGTAGACCTCGGCGTCGGTACGCTTATTCATCAGATGGGGCATGATGGCGTGAAGTCCGTCCAGATCCCGGATCCAGTAGGCATCCGGCCGGTCGCCCCGTCGTTTCGTTCGTTTTTCCATAATTCGCTCCCTTTTTGCCATGCAAAAGCATCACAAAATAAGAAATGTGCCATTTCCTCGCCCCTGCGGGGCAACCGGAAAGGATGCACGAAAACTTCATGCACTGGCATTTTTGCATTTTGTGGTGCGCTGCCCATCCATGAAGTTTTATGAGGTTTTCTGCCATTTGCCGGAAAATCCAAACAAACGGGATACCGTGCACAGTATAGCACACCGCATCCCGTTTGTCAGCAATTTTATAGGTTCTTACAAATACCGGTCCAGCTTCTGCCAGAGGGCTTCGCCCTTCTGCTTCAGCTCCGTGCGGAAGGCCCGCCGGCCTTCTCTGTGTTCTTCCAGGCGCTCCTGAAATTCCTCCCGGAACTCATTCCGGCGCTCCTGAATCCCCTCTCTGTGCTCATCCCAGCCCTCACGGTACCGCTCTGCCAGACCGTCGCCCAGATCCCGGAGCTTTGCCAGCGCGTCCATTATGCTGCCCTGAGCATTCAAAACACCGTCCATGGGCCTATGGTGATCGTCATACCGGCCCATGCGGTAGTTCTCCATCACAATGCCATAGCGCTCTCTGGCCCGCTTTACCGCGTCGCCCCAGGAGAGATACAGCCGGTCCCCGGCCTGACAGCCCACCTGAGCCATACATTCCGGGCGCTTGCAGATCTCCTGCAGCTTCGCGGCCATGGACCCGGCATTTTCATCAATGAGGAAGCCGTCCACCCCATCGGTCACGCCCTCCGCCGCGCAGCTGCCGTCGATCAGCACCGCCGCAAGATCGCAGGCCGCCGCCTCCCGAACCACCAGACCGTTGGTATCATAGCTGGATGGGAACAGGAACAGATCCGCCCGGCAGTACCAGGCCCGCAGCGTCTCCCGCTGGGAGATAGCCCCGGTAAAGATGCACTTGCTGCCCAAGGGCTTTGCATACTCCTGGACCTCTGCCGCGTCAGCGCCGCTGCCGATGAACACCATGCGGAAATCCTGACCCCCGGCCTGAAGCAGCTTCAGCGCGTCCAGAATGATCCGCAGTCCCTTGTACCACATCATGCGGCCCACAAACAGGAACACCGGCACGCCCTCCGGCAGATCGTAGTCCGCCGTGGCGGCGGTGATCGCCTCCTCGCTGACCCGGCCCCGGGGCATATCCACGCCGTTTTCCATCACATGATAGTCCCCCTGATAGCCGATGGACCGGAGGTTTTCCCCCGCGCCGCGGCTCACCACCCACACCTCATCGCAGGCGGAGATATTGGAGGCCAGTACATACAGCGCGCTCTCCTGCAGCAGCCGACCCCGGAGGAGCTTGGCTACGTCCACATCAAACTTCGTGTGGTATGTAAACACCAGCGGCGCATCCACCACGTCCCGGATGGACCGGGCCAGGATCGTGGACATCACAGGGCAATGGCTGTGGAGCAGGTCCACCTTTTGCTCCTTCAGCTGCCGCAGGGTCTCCGGGGAAAAGGGATAGCCCGCCAGATAGCCGAACAGCCGCCGGGTATCCACGCTTGGATAGCGGGCCACTGGAAAGGGAAAGCGGCTGTCGTCGGCGTCCGGATGCTCCGGCGTCACCACGATGGCCCGATCCCCCAGCTTTGTCAGCTCCTGAGCGTAGTTGACAACGGTATTGGCCACGCCGTCGATCAGCGGCGGGAAGGAATCATTTAAAAGACAGATGCTGTGCGGTTCCTGCATGGTATGTTCTCCTTTTTATTCACTCCCAGTTTCATTTCGTGTTCCCATGCGGCCGCAAAATTCACGCCGCCGGGAACGCAGCATCAAATCAGGATGGATTGTTCAAAATGGCAGCAGCCCCAAATGCTCCAGCAGAATTTTACAGCCAAGCAGCACTAAGATCACACCGCCGGTGATCTCCGCCCTCTGCTTGTACCGGGCGCCGAACCAGCACCCCACCGCCACGCCGGCCACAGAGATGCAGAAGGTTGTCACGCCGATCAGGCTGACAGCCGAGAGGATCGGCGTTTCCAGAAAGGCGAAGGTCACGCCTACCGCCAGTGCGTCAATGCTGGTGGCAATGGCCATGAGAAAGAGCTTTTTATGGTCCAGTCCTCCACCAGTAGCAGTGTCCTCCGCCTCGTCCTCCTCGCCGGAGAGGGCCTCCCGGATCATGTTGCCGCCGATAAGCAGCAGCAGAATAAAGGCGACCCAGTGGTCATACTGCTGGATATAACCCGAAAATTGCGAACCAAGTACCCACCCAAGGAGGGGCATCAATGCCTGAAAGCCGCCGAAATACAATCCCACCGTCAAGGCATGGCCCCATTTGATCCTCGTCATGGACAGGCCCTGGCAGATCGCCACGGCGAAGGCGTCCATCGACAACCCTACGCCGATGAGAAACAGCTCAAGAAAACCCATACTGATGTAAGCCTCCTACAGGATCACCGGAATTTCCTTGCGAATTTTAAGACTGTCCGGTGTCACATCACAGTCATATGCCAGCACCCGAACCCCGTGAGCCACCGCCTCCCGCAACGCTTCTCCAAAGGCGGGATGGGTGGCGTCATTGGGTGCGACGCTGTGAATATCCCTTATTTGTACCACAAAGAACAGGACTGCGTCAAGGCCGGTCTCCGCCGCCCGCTGCAGTTCCCGGATGTGCTTGACACCCCGCTCCGTGGGGGCGTCCGGGAACAGGGCATTTCCGTTTTCCTCCAGTGTGACGCCCTTCACCTCCACCAGATGAAGCCGTCCCTCCGTCTCGACGCAAAAGTCCAGCCGTGACCCGCCGTAAGTATACTCCGGACGGATGGCGGTGACGTCCGGCAGGAAACCTCCGACCGCCGCCCACTCCGCAAATGCCTTATTGGGAGCCTGCGCGTCCATATTGATAAGAATGCTACCCTTTTCCACCGCAATCAGATCGTATGCGGTTTTTCGGTTGGGATTCGTTCCCTTTTCCAGATAGACCGTGCAGCCCGGCACCAGCAGTTCCCGGCACCGGCCCGTATTCTTCACATGGACGGTCTCCACGCTGCCGTCCAGTTCCACATGGGCGATAAAGCGGTTGGGGCGGTCGATGAATTTCGCCGCCCGGACATTCTGATAGTGCATTGCTGTCTCCTTCGTATCATTCGCCATCCGCAGGCGCGGCTGACAGCAGGGGGCTGTACATCATAATGGCATCGTTGGTGCAGAGGTACTGCTCCTCCAAAAGCGCACCGGACGGGCCATACACCTCCCGCCAAAGCTGGTTGTGCCGGATATAGCCGCCCCAGGATGCCTGATCGATCCGGGCGTCCTTTTCTATGACCCGGAATTGCAGCGCTGGCGGCTCTGTCGAGCGCCATGCCCCCTCCAGATGGGTCTCCCCCACCCGGAGGCACAGCTGGTAAGGCCGGTCCGTATCGTTGCGGATCATCAGGTCCCGGTGGGGATAGGCGCAGGTGGCCCCGCTGCCGAAGGGCTGGGTACGGTTGGCGTCCGGGAACACGTCATGGGAGTGGCGGTAGCGCTCCGTCACCGTCAGGGGCGTGTGGAGGGTCATCCAGAAAATCAGATTGGACAGCTGGCACAGCCCGCCGCCGATGTCCCCGCCGATCTGTCCCAGAAACAGCACCATGCCCTCCTTGTAACCCTTCCGGGCGGTGGGTTTTCCGATGCGTTTCCAGTAGCTGAAAGTCTCGCCGGGATACAGGATCAGCCCGTCCAGCCGCTTTACGGCCAGCTTCAGATTTGTCACCTTATTCTCCTGCCAGACCATTTCCTCTCCCCGGAGGTGGCGCATAAGCGGCGTGGCGTGGGAGAACTGGACGCAGGGGAGCCGCTCTTCTTTCCGGATCTTTGCCCAACGGTACTTGGGCAAGCACCACAGCAGATAGCGCTTTCCTCTGTAATATGCCTTTCCCAGCCGCAGGCGCAGCCAGCTGCGCCGGATGGGCGGGCGCAGATCCATCTTCGTATCCACAGCGTCTCCCCCTTTCATTTTTCTTAGTATGCCACAGAATCTACCGTAAATCTACATCAAAACGGTAACATTTACCTGCTTGTCAGCGTTTTTTGTCACCTTTTTGCAAAAGATTGCTCAAATATGACGTCTGGCATCCGGTGGAATCTGCCATTTCCCGGAACTTATCTGAAAAAGCGGCAAAAATTCCAATCAACCTCGTCTCAAGTATGAAATCAGCCGCTTTTCGTTCACAAATTGTTTTCTGGACACGCTTTCTACGCCGTGCTAAAATTGCTGGTATCCATAAAATACATATCAATTCAGAAGCGGAATTTCTGTCGGTTTCCGCTCCAAGAGAAAGAAGGAACGATCTATGAATGAGGTCCATTCCCCGAAAAAGCCTCTGATCTTCTACTACATGGTGGCCATGCTGCTGGTGATGCTATTCAACTTCATCGCCATGCCCTGGCTGTCCCAGTATCAGATCCAGGAGGTGGACTACAACACCTTTGTGTCGATGACGGAAAAGGGCGAGATCGGCAGGGCGGAGATCCAGGAGGCCGACAACCGGATCCTGTTCACCAGCAAGGATGAAAAAAACATCTACAAGACCGCTATGATCTCCACGGACAGCCAGCTTGTCCAGCGTCTGCTGGACGCCGGTGTTTCCACCAGCGGCGAGGAGATCGAGCAGACCTCCCTGCTCATGAATATTCTGAGCTGGGTGGCTCCCATTCTGATCTTCATCGCCCTGGGGCAGTTCATGTCCCGGAAGCTGATGCAGAAAATGGGCGGCGGCAATTCCATGATGTTCAATATGGGCAAGTCCAATGCCAAGGTGTATGTGAAGTCCGCCGAGGGAATTCGCTTTGACGACGTGGCCGGTGAGGACGAGGCCAAGGAGAATCTGACGGAGATCGTCAATTATCTCCATGACCCCAGTAAATATCAGGAGATCGGTGCTTCCATGCCCAAGGGCGTCCTACTGGTTGGCCCTCCGGGTACCGGCAAGACCATGCTGGCCAAGGCCGTGGCCGGTGAAGCCAACGTGCCCTTCTTCTCCATGTCCGGCTCCGAATTCGTAGAGATGTTCGTGGGCATGGGCGCTTCCAAGGTCCGTGACCTCTTCAAGCAGGCCAAGGAGAAGGCTCCCTGCATCGTATTTATCGACGAAATCGACGCCATCGGCAAAAAGCGTGACGGTCAGATCGGCGGCAACGATGAGCGGGAGCAGACTCTGAACCAGCTCCTGACGGAGATGGACGGCTTCGAAGGCAATACCGGCGTCATCATTCTGGCAGCCACCAACCGTCCGGAGTCTCTGGACCCCGCCCTGACCCGTCCCGGACGGTTCGACCGTCGGGTGCCGGTGGAGCTGCCGGACCTGAAGGGCCGGGAGGAGATTCTGAAGGTCCACGCCAAGAAGATCAAGGTGGCTGAGGATGTTGATTTCAACAAGGTCGCCCGTATGGCCTCCGGCGCATCCGGCGCAGAGCTTGCCAACATTGTGAATGAGGCCGCTCTGCGGGCCGTCCGGGACGGGCGGAAATTCGCCACCCAAGCGGATCTGGAAGAGAGCATTGAGGTGGTCATCGCCGGTTATCAGAAGAAGAACGCCATTATGACGGACCACGAAAAGCGCATCGTGGCTTATCACGAGATCGGCCATGCGCTGGTGGCAGCGAAGCAGACCAATTCCGCCCCCGTGCAGAAGATCACCATTGTTCCCCGGACCTCCGGCGCACTGGGCTACACCATGCAGGTGGATGAGGGCAACCACGTCCTGATGAGCAAAGAGGAGATCGAGAACAAGATTGCCACCTTCACCGGCGGACGGGCTGCGGAGGAAGTGGTCTTCGGTTCCGTCACCACCGGCGCCTCCAATGATATTGAGCAGGCCACCAAGCTGGCCCGTGCCATGATCACCCGGTACGGCATGAGCGACGATTTCGACATGGTGGCGCTGGAGACCGTTACCAATCAGTATCTGGGCGGCGACGCCTCTCTGGCCTGCTCCGCCGAGACCCAGACCCGGATTGACCAGCAGGTAGTGGCGCTGGTGAAGCGGGAGCACCAGAAGGCGCTGGATATTCTCCGGGAAAACCGGACGAAGCTGGATGAGCTGGCCAACTTCCTCTATGAAAAGGAAACCATCACCGGCGAGGAATTCATGGGAATTTTGAACGGGTAAGCCGGGGCAGCTGTTTGAAGCGACAATCAGGCCGCTTTTATGTGATTCACCCAGCAGAATTGGAATTTTAGGAGGAAAGTGTTTATGGAGAAGCCTTTTCCAAAAATGATCCTGCGGATTCTTCTTGTTTGCGTTCTGCTTCTTGGGTTTCTTTATATGGATGACGATATTGGCACATCTGCTGCCAATCTGGAATCAGATATTCGCAATTTACAGAAGATTCCAGAGGATTGGATCGTTGAGGGAGATGTTTCCGATACGATGGCAGCCTATATCTCCTATCCCCAAGATCGGAGCGATCACACTTTTTCTGTCTACGTAAATCGTCCCGGTCTTTCCTTCGGATATTTCTTTCGCGGCGGCGGAAGTCTTTCCGGAGTTGAAAGGGGAATCGCGGAATTCACGGTCGATGGGTATAACGAGCGGGCCTTCATCTCTATGAATCAACCGAAGGCGGCGCGGTTGGAAATCGATGATGGCAACACAGTTCAAATCATCGATCTTAACAGCGATCAGCCGTTTGCGATCGTCTTGCCCGCAAATGCTGGCGTTATCCATTTTTATGACGGAAACGGAAATCCTGTAAATTATCAAAAGAACCCTCTTTGACAAGCACCGGTTTTCAAACAATAAAAATCTCCGGTTGCGGCGGTAAGATGCAAAAAAGAGTGCCATCCGAAGGATGGCACTCTTTTATTGCTTTAGGAAGCTCTTACTTTGCGGCCTTGGCAGCCTTGATGGCCTCGATCAGCATGGGAGTGACCTTGAACAGGTCGCCGCAGATGCCGTAGTCAGCGATCTCGAAGATGGGAGCGGTGTCGTTCTTGTTGACGGCGATGATGC